>Ga0163144_10009510_pt1 | contig 20851 bp, 15 predicted proteins | sample OliLak19BULKMAT1_FD_123175 | JGI IMG/M metagenome (GOLD analysis project Ga0163144, IMG submission 123175) | Freshwater microbial mat bacterial communities from Lake Vanda, McMurdo Dry Valleys, Antarctica - Oligotrophic Lake LV.19.BULKMAT1 | ecosystem: Environmental > Aquatic > Freshwater >... | reverse complement strand
GCTTCCGTAAAATAATGAATGTGTTCTTTGCTCCCAAAACCAAAACTTGCCATATCATAGGCTTCCAAAATATTAAGCATCTGCAAAGCTGCCATTCCCTGTCCATTAGGAGGTAATTCCCATACATCATATCCTCTATAATTCGTAGAAACAGGTTCTACCCATTCAGATTTGTGCGTAGCCAAATCTTCCATACTCAAAAAACCACCTTGTTCCTTGATAAAATCTGTGATGGTTTTGGCTACATCTCCTTTATAATAGGCATCTCTGCCTCCTTTAATAAGTTTGCGATAAGTATTGGCTAGGTATGGATTTTTGAAAATATCTCCTTTTTCGGGTGCTTTTCCATTGATACTGTAGGTTTCTTTTACATTCGGAAATCTAGCTCCCAAAGAATTTACTGATCTTCCCAAATAATACGCAATCAGTTCAGTTACTGGAAAACCATTCTCTGCATAGTCGATGGCAGGTTGTAAAATTTCAGCCATTTTGAGCTTTCCAAAACGTCCGTGCAATGAATACCAACCATCTACACAGCCTGGTACACTCACAGGAAGTGGTCCATAGGAAGGGATTTTATCCATTCCTTGTTCTTTAAAATACTCAAGTGTAAGTGATTTGGGAGAGCGTCCGCTGGCATTGAGTCCGTAGAGTTTTTGGGTCTTGGCATCCCATACGATGGCGAACAAATCACCCCCTATTCCAGAACCTGTGGGTTCCATCAGGCCAAGCGTAGCATTGGCTGCAATGGCTGCATCTATGGCACTTCCTCCTTTTTTCAGAATCTCTAAGCCTACTTGAGTCGCCAAAGGATGACTTGTGGCTACCATGCCATTCTGTGCGATGACTTCGGAGCGAGTCGCAAAGGTCTTGCCCGTAATGCGGTCTTGGGCATTGACTAGATGAAGTATGAAAAAGCTTATTGCAAAAAGGGAGAGGGATATGTATTTCATAAATTGGGGTATTAAATAGTATAATTACACCCAAAGTAAATAAAAATAAATAGGAAAGGTTTTTAGCAATAGAATATTTAGCTGTTTTTTAACTTTACTCTTTTGAAGTTTAGAGAAATTAAAGAATACAGACGTTTCAAACTTATTTTTAAGTCAAATCAATCAAATATCTACTTGCTTATCACTTATATTTGATAAAGAGTTTATTTTTGGGTAAAAATCAATCTAAAGCAAATGAGTAAGAAATTATTTCACATTGGGCGAGCACCTGACAATGATATTATCTTAGATGACCTAAGCATTTCCAAAAAACACATCCAACTCAGTGAAGAAGAGGGTGTGATTTATGTGCGTGATGTAGGCTCTAGCAATGGCACTTTTATCAATAAAAAACGCCTTCCCTTGTATGAAAAAACAGCCCTAAAGGAAAAAGATATACTGAAACTTGGTGATTTAGTGCTTCCTTGGGAAAAATGCTTTGTAGAAGAAAGTACTTCTACTGAAAGTGAAGTTGAAGAAAACGAAGAAGAGATTCCCCCACCACAAGAGCAAGAAGAAAAGGCAGAAGCTGTCCCTTATAAAGATCCTTCAAAATTCATTCCTACCCCTATTCCTGACCCTCCTAAGCAAGAGACTACAGAAGAACAAGACACACCCAAAAAATCGCTTAAAGATTCTATCATTCAGCATAAAAGAAAAGTGAGTTTGATAGAGAAGTATGGTATTTATGCTCTGCTCATTGTTACTTTTTTAAGTTTAATGCTTTGGTATTTTACGCAAGTTACTAGACCTTGATGAGTTATGAGTGAGAAGTGATAAGTGAGGAGGAAAGAAAATAATCATGAAAACACTTAGTTTTTAGTGCAACTTATGAGATAGAAGAATGTCTTTGGAGTAATTAATTCATATAACTAAATCTAAATAACCATGAAAAATTTTCTCCGATTCACATTCTTATTAAGCATCTCCTTATGGATGTACTGTGCTACTGAGGCTCAAGTCAAAGAAACTCGTAGCTTATCTTCTTTTAATAAAATATGTGCCAATGGTGCGATGGAACTCATCTTAAAGCAAGGCAGTAAAGAAAGTATCAATATAGAGGCAAGTAATATTGATTTGTCTAATATAGAAACTGAGGTAAAAGGCAATACACTCTGTGTAGGGCTAAAAAAAGGCAATTATCAAAACCTCAAGCTCAAAATGATTCTTACTTATCGCCAAATAGATGAGATTGATATCAATGGATCAATAGAGTTAAGCAATGAACAGATACTCAAAACATCTAAACTTGTCTTTAACCTATCAGGAAGTGGCACGGTGGACTTAAAAATAGACGTAGAAGAATTAAAAGTAAAATCTGCTGGTGCAGGAGAAATCAAATTAGATGGCTCGGCTACTCATCAGCATTTTACACTCAGCGGAGCAAGTAATATAGAGGCATTCAAGCTTATAGGGCAAGATACTGACATCACCATCAATGGAGCAGGCAATGTCAATGCCTATGCTAAAAATAAAATCACTGCCACCATCAACGGAATAGGAAATATCCAATACAAAGGAAATCCTTCTCAAACTAATTTCAAGAAAAATGGAATGGGAAATATCTCTTCTAAACAGTAAATTTTAAGAAGTGAGGAGTGAGAATTGGGAAGCGAGAGGATAGAAGTGAGGAGCGTGAAGCGAGAGGTAGGAAGTAGGAAGTGAGGTGTTAGAATATAAAACAGGAGATTGATAACTCAATCTCCTGTTTTTTTTAAAGCTGCACAACATAACAGATTACGACAAAAAATGAAGCTGAAATATGAAACTGTTATATGTCTAAGGATTCCCCGTTGGCTTATCTATCTGTATTGCAGGCACTTTCAGTTGATAAATCAAGTCATTAAGTTTGGGTAAATCTTGCCCAACTATTTCATTGAACTTGTTTAACTCTGCATCTATTTTTGAAGTAATGTCTTTTTGAACATCATACATCTGAGAAGTAGGTTTATTATAACCGTAACCAGTCATTGTACCCAAAGCACTCAAACGATTATTAAGTCTTACAGGATAATTGAGTGGATCTTGTCCACTTCTGTTTTTGACTTGATAAAGTGTTTCTTCTACTTTCGTGAGTTTTTTATTGATTTCTTTAGAAAGCTCTAAGACTGATTTGTACTCGTCTTCCCCTTCTAAACGGTCAGTATAGGCTTTCATCAGTCCACGAATCTCTCTGATTTTTTTGATGCTTTCGTGTGTTTCGGTCAGTTTGTCTCTGATAGACATCAGTAAATCAAAACGAGCTTGCAAATCACTCTGACTTGCTGAAAGACGAGGGTCTTTCACGATTTCAAAAGTCTCCATTTGAGTATCATCTCCTACGGTCAGTTTAGCTTGGTAAGTGCCAGGCAAAGCTTCTGCCCCTTGCGTGCCTCCAAACCATAGAATCAACCCATCAAAAGTAGCCGCTTCTGGATAACGCATATTCCAAGCAAAGAGATTTGCTCCCTTTTTAGCTTCTAATTCACCTACTTTACCTTCTTTTTTCTCTTCTGGAGTAAGTTTGGTGCTGTATTTCTTGATGAGCTTGCCTTGTGGGTCTAATATCTCTAAACTCACTACGTTGCTTGTATCAGGTTTTTGAGCTAAATAATAATGAATTCCTACGCCTGAAATCGGATTTTTACCTGCAAACTTACTATCTCTACGCTGTCCACCCATATTATTATACGTTGGCTCAGGTTTGAAAAGCTGATACTTTGCTGACTTAATGCTTGGCTCAAGCTGATGCAAAAGACTAATATTATCTAAAATCCAGTAGCCTCTGCCTTGAGTAGCTGCGATAAGGTCATTTTCTTTGATAGCTAAATCTGTAATAGGCACTTGTGGTATATTTAGCTGAAGCGATTGCCAGTTAGCACCATCATCAAAAGAAACATACATTCCTAGCTCAGTCCCTGCATACAAAATACCTTGCTTGTCTGGGTCTGCACGAAGCACTCGAGTAAAATGATCATTGGCGATTCCGTTGGTAATTTTTGTCCAAGTCTTGCCGTAGTCTGTAGTTTTGTAAAGGTAAGGTGCAAAATCATCTGATTTGTAGCGAGTTCCTGCCACATAGCAGCCTCCTTTGATAAAAGGATGTGGCTCTATGCTATTAATCATCATCCACTCAGGCATTCCTTTAGGAGTTACATTTGTCCAGTTTTTACCTTCATCACGGGTAATATACACAAGTCCGTCATCCGAACCTGTCCAGATTACGCCTTTTTCGTTGGAAGCTTCTGCCACAGCAAAGATAGTCCCGTAATATTCTACACTTGTATTGTCCTTGGTGAGAGGACCACCAGAGGCTTCCATTCGAGTAGTATCATTGCGTGTGAGGTCGGGGCTGATGGCTTCCCAAGACTGCCCTTCATTGGTGGTTTTGAAAAGTACATTGGCGGCACAGTACAAGATGTTGGGGTCATGAGGAGAAAACAAAATAGGAAAATTCCACTGAAAACGATACCTCACATCTTTAGCAGCCCAACCCATGTGATTGTCTGGATAGACATCTACTGCACGGATTTCACTTGTTTTGTGGTTAAATCTTGTCAAAAATCCACCATAAGAGCCACCATAAACTATATCTGGATTATTGGGATTTGCTACGATATGTCCACTTTCTCCACCAGCAGTTTCTTGCCAATCTCGCTCGGTGATTTGGCTATCATCAGAACGACTTGCGATTCTAAGGGCTGAGTTATCTTGCTGTCCACTGTAGATTCGGTAAGGAAAGTGATTATCAGTAGTTATTCTGTAAAGCTGTGAGGTAGGTTGGTTTTCATAAGTACTCCAGCTTTCACCTCCATTGAGTGAGACTTGAGCTCCTCCATCATCTGCGATAATCATGTGGTTAGGATTCTCAGGAGAAATCCACAAATCGTGGTGATCGCTGTGAGGTGTAGAGATAGTTTCGTAGGTTTTTCCACCATCTTTGGAGCGGTGAAACTGCACATTGAGCACATACACAAGGTCTTCATTTTTAGTATCAGCATAGATGCGGGTATAGTACCAAGCTCTTTGGCGTAGGTTTCGATTATCCGTCAGTTTACGCCAAGTTTTTCCACCATTATCTGAGCGAAAGACTCCACCATCATTGGCTTCTATGATTGCCCAGACGAGTTCGTGATTTACAGGTGAAACTGTAACGCCAATAATTCCCAATATTCCCTTAGGCAAGCCTTCACTCTCTTTGGTTAGTTCTGTCCAGTTATCGCCTCCATCTGTACTTTTCCAAAGGGCAGAGCCTTCACCTCCACTTTCAAGGGTGTAAGGTGTGCGGCGTACTCGCCAAGTACTCGCAAACAAAATTCGTGGATTGACAGGGTCAATGATTAAATCCATCGCTCCTGCATTGTCATTGGCAAACAAGCTTTTTTCCCAAGTCTTGCCTCCATCCTTAGAGCGAAAAACACCTCTCTCTTGGTTAGGTCCAAATAAATGTCCCAAAGCGGCTGCATATACTAAGTCAGGATTATTTGGGTGAATTCTGATACGTGTGATGTGTCTTGAATCTTTTAGTCCAATCTGCTCCCAAGTTTTGCCAGCATCAACAGACTTCCACATCCCTAATCCGTGTGAAACATTGCCTCTGACAGTTTTTTCGCCTCCACCTACATAGATTACATTGGGGTCTGACTCGCTCACAGCTACTGCTCCTATAGAGCCTCCAAAGTAGCCATCAGAGATATTTTCCCAGCTTGCACCTGCATCGGTAGTACGCCAGACTCCTCCGCCTGCTGCTCCAAAATAGTATAAATTGGGTTGCCCTGGCACACCCGTAACGGCAGCAGAGCGTCCTCCTCTAAAAGGGCCTATGTTACGCCATTCCAAAGAGTTGAAGTAAGTTGTGTCATAGGCGAATGTGGGGGAAGTGCTTTTATTTTTTTGTGCAAATCCGAGTTCTCCCATTCCTAATAGCATAAGCATTAAGCTTAATTTTAAGAGAAAAGAATTTTGATAAATCTTTTTCATTGTTTTATTTTTTGGTGTAAAAATTTGATTTTTGTGAGTAAAGCATCAAAATAAAGTAGTTACTTAATCTAAGTAAGTTACTTGTTATGAACACTTTAAGAACTTGTGATTCATAATTTGTATCTCATATCTTATGCATGATTCCACCAAAATATAAAATTTATAGAAGTTTTTGTCTTTTTTAATGTTTGAGGCTTATTTTTTCTATTGATAAATTGAGGGCATGGATGTGATTGAATAATTTGAGGATTTTGCTTTTATTGATTAATTTAGTGTTGCAAAGACTTTCAGAAATTTCTGTTCTATTGTTGGTGTTTAGAAATGACTGAATCAAAAATATATTCTAAAATGAAGACATGGTAGCTGTTTCTAAATACTAATGACGGAGTAGAATATTTTCAGAGTACAAGACATATTCTTAGAACACGGATTTGACGGATTTAACGGATGAATCACAGATAAAAATCCGTATGAATCCGCTAAATCTGTGTCATCCGTGTTCCAAAGAAGCTAAACTTGTTTAATTGTTGGTGTTTAGAAATGACTGAATCAAAAATATATTCTAAAATAAAAACATGGTAGCCATTTCTAAATACTAATAACTGATTAGAATATTTTCTGAGTACGTAACATATTCTTGGAACACGGATTTGACGGATGAGCCACAGATAAAAATCCATATAAATCCGCTAAATCTGTGTCATCCGTGTTCCAAAGAAACTAAACTTGTTTAATTGTTGGTGTTTAGAAATGACTGTTATCGAAAATATATTCTAAAATAAAAACTTGATAGCTGTTTCTAAATACCAGTGACGGAGTAGAATATTTTCTGAGTACGTGACATATTCTTGGAACACGGATTTGACGGGTGAGCCACAGATAAAAATCCATATAAATCCGCTAAATCTGTGTCATCCGTGTTCCAAAGAAGCTAAACTTGTTTAATTGTTGGTGTTTAGAAATGACTGTTAATGCGTTTAGGTTCAAAGATTTGCGATTTATGGAACGATTACGTGATACAAAAAGGTTATTGGTGAAGAAACGGCTAAATTAAAATTATATGTTTGAAATAAAAACTTAGTAGCTATTTCTAAACACCAACAACAGAGTGACTAGGTGAGGGTGTGTACATCATTATGTATTCACTCTTCTTTTTTAGTCAGCATATTTGATTAATAATTCGTCTTCAAATCCAAAAATTGTCAGGGCTTGCTTCATTCTGTCGAATTTACCTATATTGTCAATATTTGATTCTATAAAATATGTTTCACTTATTGGAATAGGTTGTCTAAGTCCACTATTTTCAGGTGTTTTAGTTAAGCTAAGTCTTTCCCCAATTTCTGATGTAAAAAAGGTTTCTGGTTGTAAGTCAAAAAGCTGTTTAAAAACTTCACTATATAATTTTGTAACTTGGGTTACTTCAAGTTTTTGATTAAAGAAAATTGCATACTCTAACTTTTTGTGTTTAGGGTCTTCTGCATCAAAAATGTTTATCTCGTCATTTGTTGTTTCAAGCTCTATATTGATTTCAGGAATTTCCCAAATTTTAATAAAGCGTTCTGAAATTGCATTTGCTCTTTCTTCAATTTCTACTTTATCCCATTTTGTTTTTTCTTTCAAATCTCGGTTTAGCCATAGTCTGCTGAAATTGTAACCTTGCTCTTTACCATCAATATTCATTGTTTTCTTATCAAGAAAAGGCTTATTACCCAATTTTCCATTGTTGCCCGAGAGAGTTAGATTTCCAATTGTGTTGAGGTAGTTTTCCTTTATCAAGTTATATTCATCAGCACCTAATTCTATTTTCCATTTAGCATCAGGATTTTGAGGAAAAATGTGTTCGATTGTAATATCTGAATTACCTTCTATTGCAACGGATTCATTATTCTGAAAATTTTCAAGTCGTTCTAATAAATAGGTTCTATTTTTAGGTTTAATGTTATAAACATCTTTCTCTTTAAGTGCGTTGATTGTTTCTGTGTTTCTTGGAAAGCGTTGAGCCCTAGATAAACTTAACAATATTTTTTGCAAGGAAATCAAATAATCACTTTTGTCAAAATCTTTATGATAGTAAAGCCCCATAAATATTTTATTAAGTGCATTTGTCTGTAAGCCCAAAATAAAACGTCTAAATGTGAATGATTGAACAGTTGATAAAACTGAAATAAAAGTAGCTTTATCAATTATGTCGTTTGAAAAGTCTTCATAGACTTTCATTAAGAACGGAAATGCAACATTTATTTCTAAACGGTTGATATATTCAAGTTGAGTCCTTATTTGTTTATCTGCTTCGTTCTTGGGATTTGTGAGTTTGTTGTAATATTTAACTAATGATTTTAGTTCTGTAAGAACAAGTTCTAAATCGTCAATAGTAGAGGTCGGGTATTTGTCTTTGAACTTTGAATAAACATCCCCTTTATTTGGGATTTCCTTGTTTTTTAGTGTCAAGTAATCACGAATAAATTCAGAAACTCTTGTTTTATTTAAGGTTTCATCCTTTGCTTTTTTTTCAATTATCTCCCAATAGTTTTTATAAATCCTGTTTTGCTCTTTTGGCTGTAACCCCATTAGGATGTAATTTCTAATAAGGTCTGCTTGTGATAGTTCAAGTCCTGTTGAGTTTAGGCTTTCAAAAATTCGCTGCGGATTATCTTTTTGTCTGTCAAGTGCAATATCAACAAAAATCAGTTTTGAAAGTCCACGTTGAATGATTTCAAAATTTTCTGCATTAATTGCAGACCTGAAGTAATCAAAATTTTCAATAATCTTTGAGTAGCCTTTAAATTCTTCTTTGTCCGATGAATTAAGAATATGTCTAAGAGCTTCTTTATTATTTTCAGTTGGTTTTAGCTTTAATTTTTCTTCTTCTGGTGCAAATTCATTAATTAAATAAGTTTTCTGAATTCTATTCACCAGTATTTGGTTATCAAGTTCCTTAGCAAGTCGGTAAAGTGCTACGTAGATTAGAGTAATTGTAGTAAGTCTTTGTTGTCCGTCGATTATAGTTAATTCCGTAATTCCTGATGCCGCATAAACGTCATCGTGAACATAAACAATACTTCCAATAAAATGTGCATTTGCCTCGTCATTTTTACCAGTTTCAATAATGTCTTGAAGAAGTTGTTTACATTGAAAAAGTGTCCAGTCGTAATTTCTTTGATAAACAGGAATTGCAAATGTTGTTTCATTCGTTGCTAAAAATTTATCTACTTTGGTTTCGCTTGCTTTCATGTTTTATTTCTTTTTATCTCCGTTATGTATTGTCTTAAAAAAATAAGACTATACAGAATTAGTATTGTATATCCAAATATAAAGCATAAAATCCAAATCTTATCTAACACTACAAAACTTAAACTATTCCATTACTGGTATAAATGACTGTTATCGAAAAAACACGCTCAAGCCCACAAATAAATCTGTGGGGGTTGGCAGATATAAACAACAAACGTGGCACTTTTAGGAAAATGCCACGTCTATGAGTTTAAGTATATGTTAGTAAGCTATTTCCAACTAAAGGTAGAACTACTTTTTCTTTGTAAATCCACCTTTGCCTTTTTTCTCAGGCGTTTTTTCGGCAAGTTCTATACATTCTTCTAAGGTAAGTTCTGTAGGTTCTTTATCCTTAGGGATTTTTACATTCTTTTTACCTGCTTTGATATAGGGTCCCCAGCGTCCATTGAGTATCTGAATATCAGGGTTTTCCTCAAAAATCTTAATCATTTTTTCTGCATCTGCTTTGCGTTTTTCTTGTATAATCTCAATGGCTCTTTCCTCTGCAACTTCCAATGGATCATCATTTTTACTCAAAGAATAAAACTTACTGTCATGGCGAATATAAGGCCCAAAACGACCAATAGCTGCCACCATTTTCTTGTCTTCAAACATCCCAATATCTCTTGGAAGCTTAAAGAGTTCTACGGCTTCTTCTAAAGTAATAGTGTCTATTCTTTGGTCTTTAAGAAGACTTGCACGAGGTGGTTTTTCTTCTCCTTCTACGGTCTCTCCTTTTTGCACAAAAGCACCATAGCGACCTAAAATCACTAAAACATCTTGCCCAGTTTTGGGGTCTTTGCCTAGCATACGAGAAGAAGACACATCTGCTCTATCTACTTTTTTGGTTTCTTCTACTCGCTCGTGGAAAGAGGTATAAAAATTAGACAACATTTTGACCCACTCTTTTTTACCATCGGCGATTTCATCAAATTCTTTTTCTACTTGAGCCGTAAAGGTATAATCTAAAACCCGACTAAAATGCTCTACCAAAAAATCATTTACGACTGTAGCAATGTCTGTAGGGAAGAGTTTATTTCGTTCACGACCTGTGATTTCTGTTTTTTTATTGAGCTTGATTTCATCTGATAATAGTGTAAACTCACGATAGATTCTATCTTTTCCTTCTCTATCTTCTTTGACGATATAGCCTCTTTTAAGAATAGTAGAAATAGTAGGGGCATAGGTAGAAGGTCTGCCAATGCCCATTTCTTCCAGTTGCTTCACTAGACTTGCTTCTGCATAGCGTGCAGGTGGACGGGTAAATCTTTCAGTAGCGAGCATTTCTTTGAGTGCAAGCGTTTGACCGATTTTGAGCGGAGGAAGCATTTTGGAAGTGTCTTCGTCTTCTTCGTCATCATCACTTGATTCAAGATATACTTTTAAGAAGCCTTCAAACTTAATCACCTCTCCCTTAGCTACCAAATCAGGCAAGGAAGCAGGTTTGCTTTGGCTTTGATTATATTTGACGGGGTTAATCTCAATAGTAGCTGTAGTGCGTTCTAGCAGTGCATCAGCCATTTGAGAAGCAATGGCTCTTTTCCAGATAAGGTCATAAAGTCTCTGTTCATTTCGATCGCCAGTCACTTGTACCTGAGAAAAATCAGAAGGGCGAATAGCTTCGTGAGCCTCTTGTGCCGATTGAGATTTGGTTTTAAAGACACGAGTCTGGACATATTGCTTGCCGTATTCCTTTTCAATCTGCTGCACAGCGGCTTTGACGGCATCTTCCGAAAGACTGGTAGAGTCAGTACGCATATAGGTGATTTTACCAGCCTCATAAAGCTTTTGTGCAACAGCCATGGTCTGCGAAACTGAAAAACCAAGCTTGCGACTTGCTTCTTGCTGCAAAGTAGAGGTGGTAAAAGGAGCAGCAGGGCTTTTTTTACCAGGGCGAGTTTCAAGATTTTTGATTTTGTACGCTGCACCTACGCATTTATCTAAGAAATTTTTAGCATCTCCTTCTTGCTCAAAGCGATGGGGTAATTCAGCAGAAAGTATTTTCTTATCTTCTACCCAAAAATCAGCTGTGATTCTAAAGGCACTGGTCGCTGCGAAGGCATCAATCTCACGCTCTCTCTCTACAATCAGTCTCACAGCTACAGACTGCACTCTACCTGCAGAAAGTCCTGTTTTGATTTTTTTCCAGAGAAGAGGCGATATTTCAAAACCCACCAATCTATCTAAGATTCGGCGTGCTTGCTGTGCATTGACTAGGTCATTATCTATTTGTCGGGGAGATTGTATGGCTTTGAGAATCGCCGTTTTGGTGATTTCTCTAAAAACAATCCTCTTTATTTTTTTATCATCCAGTTTGAGTGCTTCTTTCAAGTGCCAAGAGATGGCTTCTCCTTCACGGTCATCATCTGTAGCTAACCAGATAACTTCTGCTTCTTTGGCAAGCTTTTTAAGTTCAGAAACTATCTGTTTTTTATCAGCATTGATTTCGTAAGTAGGATTAAAGTTATTAGCTACATCTATAGCATCATTTTTTTTGGGCAAATCACGCACGTGTCCGTAACTAGATTTTACTAAATAGTCTTTTCCAAGATAATTCTCAATGGTTTTCGCTTTGGCAGGCGATTCTACAATTACTAAGTTTTTTGGCATAGTTGTCAGTCACTAGATATTTCGTATTTTTGTCAGAGGTCGCAAATATGATGCTTTTTTAAGTGGATTTTTAATAAAAAAACAAAAAAGCATCATTTCTTACACCTCATATTCAGTAAGTAAATCGTAAAGTTGAGGTTAAAAGTTTGATTTTTTTTTACCCCCGCAAATTTAAGACACTTTGAACATACATTCATTGATAAAAATCATAATTAGCATAAATAGTTTATACCCATTGATTATCAATTATTTACACTCTAAATAAGTATTAAAATTACCTATTTTTCAAATAAAATAAAAATATAAACAATTGTACCAAGGAATGACTTTAAGCATTTAACTTATTAATTATGATTAATTGTTTCTTATTTTGATAAACCAACATATACAATATGAATTTCAATGACAAGGTAGTCTGGATTACGGGAGCATCTTCGGGCATAGGAGAAGCAATGGCAAAAGCCTTTAATGCTTTGGGTGCAAAAGTAATTTTATCAGCCAGAAATGTAGAAGAGCTTACTCGTGTAAAAAACTCATTTTCTAGACCTGAGATTTCTTCGGAGATTTTCCCATTAGATGTTCAAAAATATATGGAGATGGAGGAAGCTGTCTCGAAAGCACTTAAAATTTTTGACAAAATAGACATTCTCATCAACAATGCAGGCATCAGTCAGAGGTCATTGGCCATAGAAACTGACTTCAAAGATGATTTGAGAATTATAGAGATAGATTTGCTAGGCACGATTGCACTCACAAAGGCATTACTACCTCATTTAGTAAAAAGAGAGAACACTCAAATAGTAGTAATTAGCAGCGTAATGGGCAAAATCAACACTAAATACCGTACAAGCTATGCGGCAGCCAAACATGGAGTAGTGGGTTATTTTGAGTCTTTAAGATTAGAGTTAGAGGGAGTCGTCAATGTCTGTAACATTATGCCTGGCTTTATTGCGACTAATATCGTAAAAAATGCCGTCAGCAAATCATACAATCCCAATAATCAAAATGCAGCAGGAATGACTCCTGAGAGATTTGCCGAGAAAGCCCTCAAAGCCATCTACAAAAGACGTGGGAATGTATTTATAGGAGGTTTTAAAGAAAAACTTGCTCCATTACTCAAGCGTCTTTCTCCTAGCCTTTTTGATAAATTGATTAAAAACATGAATGTAGTCTAGGGTTACATATAGCAGTATCATATAAAAGTGGCAAATAATAGGTTCGTGGAGTGATTTCTTTGAAAACTGGGAGAAAAAACAAATAAAATACTGCAAAATTATATTTATCCTTTTCAAAGATGCTAGATTTACCTTCTTCTATTAATTTAGAATATCTGAAAGTAGCTTTTGAAACACATTCAAGATTAATCCATAAAAAGACGTAAAATGACCCTTTGTGCAAGCTATCAGAAACACATTTTAAAGTTTAAATTTGACGCAGGTACTTCTAGAGCAGTACTTAAGGAACACACAGTCTATTATCTCAAGGTATGGGATGAGACAAAACCTGAAATCATCGGAATCGGAGAAGCAGCTCCTCTCAAAGGGCTCAGCATAGACTATAGAGAAGATTTTGAGGAAAAAATAGATGAATTGTGTAAAGAAATATATGGCATTTATTGGCAAGCAGAAGAGGATTGGCTTTTAGATTTTGCCGAAAACTTTGTGCCTGATAATTTACCTGCCTTGCGTTTTGCCCTAGAAGTGGCTTTGCTAGACCTGAGTAATGGAGGGAAAAGGCGTATTTTTAAGAATGGCTTTTATGAAGGAACGCTTTCTCTACCCATCAATGGGCTTATCTGGATGGGAGAAAAGGAGTTTATGATGCAGCAAATAGAAGATAAACTTACTCAAGGCTTCAAGTGTATTAAATTAAAAATCGGAGCGATTGATTTTGAGCAAGAGTTGGCTTTGCTAGATTTTATCCGTGCAAAGTATTCACCCGAAGAGATTACGCTCAGAGTAGATGCCAATGGTGCTTTTGCTCCTTCGGAGGCTTTGGCAAAGTTGGAAGCACTTGCCGAAAGAGGCCTACATTCTATAGAGCAGCCTATTGCCGCACACCAAGAGGAAGAAATGGAAATCTTATGCCAAAAAACGCCTTTACCCATCGCTTTAGATGAAGAACTTATTGGTATTCAAGATGATTTTGTGCAAGAAGATTTATTGAAGACCATCAAACCCCAGTTTATTATCCTAAAACCTACCCTATTAGGAGGAATCTCTGCAAGCAAAAAATGGATAGCACTTGCCCAAAAGCTTAAAATAGATTGGTGGATTACCTCTGCCTTAGAATCTAACATAGGTCTGAATGCCATTTGCCAGCTTGCAGCCGAATATCCTATTACTTTGCCACAAGGTTTGGGAACAGGTGGATTGTATGAGAATAACATTTTTTCTCCTTTAGAAATCAAAAAAGACCAAATCTCGTACAATTTAGAAAAAAAGTGGAATGCTATTCTATGATTTTTTTGTAATCTTTGGCTTTCTTTTAAAAAATGACATCTTATATTCTAAATACTATCTAACATGCTCAACAAAAAACTAACACGTATCCTCTCTATTGATGGAGGAGGAATTAGAGGAATTATCCCTGCACAAATCTTGGTTACCTTAGAAAAAATCCTTCAAAAAAGAACTGGCAAGCCCGATGTGAAATTAGGTGATTATTTTGACCTCATTGCAGGGACAAGCACAGGTGGTATTTTATCTTGTATATACCTCACTCCCGATAAGCTAGACAATCAACGTCCAAGATTTAGCAGTGAAGATGCTGTCAATTTGTATATGGAGCATGGCAGTACTATTTTTAGTATTCCTTGGCAAAAAAAAGTGCGGAGTTTGTCTGGTTATACAGATGAAAAATATCCTTCTAGTGCCATAGAGGGAGTTTTATTAGATTATTTTGGAGATTTAGAACTCAAGCAACTTATCAAGCATTGCCTCATTAGTTCTTATGATGTCTATGATAGCAAAGCTCATTTTTTTACACAACAAGATGCACGTCTGACTGAGGGTAAAAATTTTTATGTACGAGATGTCGCTAGAGCTACTTCGGCAGCCCCGACTTACTTTGAAGCTGCCAAGGTTACCTCTATGTCAGGCGTTTCTTATCCACTCATAGATGGAGGTGTGTTTGCCAATAATCCTGCTCTTTGCTCTTATGCAGAAGCCCGTCAATGGGATTTTGGCCCTGATAAACTCAAACCCAATGCGGCTGAGATGATGATTTTCTCCATAGGAAATGGTGGCTCGGCTAAGATGTTTTTTAACCATGATAAGGTCAAAAACTGGGGAACAATAGAATGGATTAAACCCCTTATCAATATCATGATGTCGGGCGTAAACCAAACTGTACACTACCAACTCAAGCAAATCTACCAAGCCGTAGGCAAAACAGAGCAATATATCCGCATAGAGCCTTCTCTTAACAATGCTAAATCTGACATGGATGATGCCTCTCCCAAAAATCTAAGAGCACTTAAAGAAGCAGGTATCAAAGCCTCCGAAGTGGAAGAAAATATAGACAAACTAGAGAAAGTAGCTAAAATACTGATTGACAATCATTAAATTATGTGATATATTTAGGAAGCATTGAATAAATAATATACCCACTTTTTGTATTTCATTTTAGCCACAAATGCACTAAGTAAGAGATTAGTTATTAATTATTGGGTTTTAAGTTGTTGATAATGAGTGTTTTGTACAAAATAAATGTTCATTTCATTTTTAAACCATTATTAAGATAAAACTTTTCACCTAATCTGGATATATAATTTTTTGTTTGCTTCCTTAATATTACCCATCTCAATCTTTATACAGCCACTTAATTTCTTTTCAGAAAGAAACTTGATTCACATTGATTTATTAAGACTACCTTTGTAAGAAAATATGTCCATAGAGCAAAGAGTGAAGTTGGTAGAAGCCCTTTTTTATCAATTAGAACAAGAAAGTATTCAGTTTGAAAAATCATCGGGGATTAGTTGTGTTTCTGGTTGTGGAAAATGTTGTTCATATCCAGATATAGAAGCTTCTCCTTTAGAATTTTTACCTTGGGCCTTTCACTTATTTTTAAATGGAGAAGCTGAAAAAACGCTCACTATACTTAATGAACCTCTTGGTTCAACTTGTTTAATCTATCAACCCTCATCTCTTATTGGTCAGGGGCGTTGTAGTAATTACCGATACCGAGGTTTAATTTGTCGATTGTTTGGATTTGCAGCCAATAAAGATAAATATGGGAAGTTGAGATTGGCTACTTGCAAAATCATCAAAGAAGGCCAGACAGATAACTATAATTCTACTGCCGAAGCAATTACAAAAGGATTGTATGTACCTATATTTACAGATTATTATATGCAATTAAATCAAATAGATTTTACTTTAGGAAATATAGTAATACCCGTAAACAAAGCACTTAAGATGGCTTTAGAAGAGGTTTTACAATATTATGCGTATAGACCTTTTCCAGAATAAAAAGTCTTTGATTTAAGTTAAATTTCTGAACACATGACATTTTATTGGAACACAGATTTGACGGATGAGTCACAGATAAAAATCCGTATGAATCCGCTAAATCTGCGTCATCTGTGTTCCAAAAAAGCTAAACTTATTTTTTGTCATATACTTAGGTTAAATTTGATATTTAGAGAATGGAAAACGGAAAAATAGCTGAACACACTTTGATTTTATTATTCCTAAAAATGAGAAAACTGAAAGTGGAAGAACGCAGATTGATGGAGCTACTTAGATTACTAACTTAGTGGGAGATGAGTGATGAATTATCTTGCTAAGATTCTGATAATCAGTTCTTTATAATAAGATTAAAATATAAACTAATATTGATTATCTACTTAAGAGAATTAGGTTTGGGTTAAAACGAAATTAGGGAGTTATTTTTAAAATATCAATTAGGGAATACAGCATATTCACACCTAAATTTCATAAAGATAAAGTAAAATGAGAATAATAATTACGCTAATATTTTTAATTTTGAGCAATAGAGAAGAGGCAAAAAAGACTTCCCAATTTCTGAAAACTTAGAAAGTCGTTTTTGTGGTTTACGAATTAAAAGGTAAATGCTTATTTTGACATTCAAATTTTATTTTTTGAGCAAATCTCTGATTTCAGTTAGCAAGACTTCTTGTGCTGAGGGAGGCGTTACTTTGGCTTCTTCTACTTTTTTCATTTTATTAATTGTTCTCACTATCAAAAACATAACGAATGCAACGATTAAAAACTCGATAGTAACTGTCAGAAATTCACCATATTTGACGGCTACTTCTGCTGCGATTTCTTTACCTTCTTCTAAAACTGCAGGTTTCAAGACTAACTTCCAATCTGTGAAGTCTTTGCCCTTTAAAAGTCCTACTGCAGGCATCACCATACCATTGATAAAGCTGGTAGTAATTTTGGTAAAAGCAGCCCCCATTACAAAAGCAACGGCTAGGTCAACTAGGTTGCCTTTCATTGCAAATTTCTTAAATTCTTTAAGCATAGAAATATAACTTAACTATATTTTAAAACAATAACACTGTGTCTTCAAAGGCAATGATACAGTTATTTTTGATATTTCTGATATTCAGTTAAATAAATTTTATCTTGTTGTTGTCTGTGTCTTCACAGACAATTATTAGGTTGAAAGTTTTACATTTGTGCATTTGTGGCTAAAATAAGACCTCAAATTAAACCCTTAGGAATAACAATTAAATAAAGTGATAAGTTAGTTTAGGTAAAATACTCATTATCAGATTATTACAAACTCATAACTCATCTCACTTACTAACTTCTATTTTGATAGTCTTGTGGTCGATTGCGGATTTTATTTGCTAATTCATCTAAATAAGCTATTCCTTCTGAGTGATATTGTGCAAGTTCAGTTTGATTTAGACTTTATTGGTAAAAATTCTTGATTCTGATGAGTGTCTCTACTGGCTCAGGCACTAAATACCTAATAGATTGCCCTGATTGAATAGAATTTCTGATGTAAGTAGCCGAAATATCTAATAAAGGAGCAGGTACTTGCCTCACTTTGGGATGCCCAAATAACTCATGATTTGTTACGCTAGGGCGTGGATAGACATAGAGAGAATAATATTCTAAGATTTTATCGTGGTTTTTCCATTTATGAAAGTGGGTAAGATTATCACTGCCCATGATAAGCACAAATTCATTTTCGGGATGTTTTTCTTGCAATACAGTGAGCGTATCAATAGTATAGCTAGGCTTGGGCATCTGAAATTCTATGTCAATAGCTCTAAGTTTGTAGTTTTCGGCAATGGCTCGGTTTACCATATCATAGCGATCAAACTCATGCAAAAGTGCTTTTTGGTTTTTAAAAGGATTTTGGGGAGAAACAACAAACCATACTTCTCGCAGGTCTGTATTTTCTGCCATAACATTGGCGATGATGAGATGTCCAATATGAATTGGATTAAAAGAACCAAAAAATAACCCAATTTTCATTTATTAGCGTGTTTGATTTGAGAGTTTGAATGATTCACTTTCCAAAAACTGACTGACTATTAACTCCACTTCTTGAAGCGTTTCTTGTAAATCTTTGTTGGTAATCACAAGATCAAACTCAGCTTGATGACTTAGTTCTTCTTTGTATTTAGCTACTCTTTTCTCTATACTTTCTTTGGAGTCAGTTTGCCTTTTTCTTAACCTTTCTTCTAAGGTTTCTATGGAAGGAACAGTAATAAAGATAGCCAAGGCATTTTCTTTAAAGTATTCTTTAAGGTTTAGTCCTCCTTTCACGTCCACATCAAAGAGTACGTGCTTTCCTTCTTTCCAAAGTCTTTCTATTTCTGATTTGAGCGTGCCATAGTAGGAATCTTTATAGACCTCTTGGCTCTCAATGAAAGCATCTTCTTTTAATTTTTGACGAAACTCCTCAATATTTAGGAAATAATAGTCTTTTCCATGGGTTTCGCTTTCTCTTTTGGCTCTGGTGCAAGCAGAAATAGAAAAACCAAAATTGCTGTATTTTTCTAATAAATAATTGACAATCGTAGTCTTGCCTGCCCCTGAGGGAGCTGAGAAAATAATGGCTTTACCAGAAGTATGCTTATCAGCTTGTGTCACAATGCTTATATTTTTGGTTTTTATTTTACTCTATAAAGGCACTAATTTTTGATTGGATGAGGAGGGTGAGTTCTTGAGGAGTGCTGATTCTTTGTATTTTTTGGCGAATGGTCTGTCGGAGGGTTTTATCTACTTCATAACATTCAAAACAATACCCACAGTTATCTATGTGTTCATTCACAAAGGCGACTTGTTCATCATCAGCTTCATTGTCTAATACTATTTGTAGAATTTCTAAGAAGGTTTTACATTCATCGCAGCTATATTTGGCTGACATAGAATCGGGCTTCGTATTATCTTGCATAATTTTAAAGTTTATATTTATTTTTTTTAAGGTTCAATCACACAAAGACAAAAATTGAATTTTTGCCTACTAAAAAATAAGGATTTGATTAAAGTTAAAAACTTGTTAAGGAAACACAAACTATTTTAAAATAGTTGATTTAATATGTTTTTTTTAGTTATTAAGAATTGTTCTTAATAAAAGCTGTTAATCTAAATTGAGTTTTAGTTTTAAATCAAACCTTTAAGCATTCTGATTATCAAGTATTTATACGACACCAAAACCCTTGATGTTGCCATGAAGTTCCATGCAACGTGCCATTACCCTTCTCCACCATAGCCACTATTTTTGACGTAATCACGTAATTTTTCTTTTAAAATATTACGAGCTCTATGTAAGCGAGAACGCACAGTACCGATAGGAATATCCAGTATTTTTGCCATCTCTTCATAAGTAAATCCTTCTATATCACAGAGAATAATCACAGTACGGAAGTCAATTGCCAAAGAGTTAAGAGCATTGGCTACCTCATCTCCTATCATCCCGTGTAGCACATCTACCCTAAGGTCTGTGGTGAGGTTCATCTGAGCATCTTCGGAGTTATATACCTGCTCTACTTCCTGGTAATCTACCTTAGAAGGTTGTTTTGATTTTTTACGGTATTCATTGATAAAGCTGTTTTTTAGGATTCTAAAAAGCCAGGCTTTTGCATTGGTGCCTTGCTGAAAAGAAGTAATAAAACGGAAAGCTTTTAGATAGGTATCTTGCACTAAATCTTTGGCATCATCTTCATCTAAGGTAAGGCGAAAGGCAAAATTATAGGCTGCATCCATCAAAGGCATAAACTCGTTATTGAATACGTGGTGTTTTTCTTTTTCAGAATATTGGGGGCTTGTATCGCTCATATTTATTGTGGGTGAGAATTGATTCTAATAAATTTAATGATAAATAAATGGTTATATAATTAGTAACTCACTGAAATCCAGTACTTTAAACAATAAAGAGTATAAGTGAAAATATATTTACTGTTTATAAATTTCAAATTTACAAAAATACTTATTTCTTATAGGAATTATTTGTCTAATTTTAACATTATAAATTACTTAAATTTACAGCTATTTATCTGCAATAGCACTCATCAGCTAAAAAAACTGAATGAAAAAAACTATTTTTAAAGTTTTAGTGGATTTTTCTATGCTCGAACCCTTTTATTCAGGTTTTGGGCAATATTCTTTTTATCTCGGAAAAGCACTGAGTGAAATTGCTAAAAAAGATGATAGAATCCAGTTTACTTTTATAGTCCCTCCCTCATTTGTAGGAGAATTTGAGCCTCATATCAAAATCATTACCCACAGTCGCATTTTAAAACGCTTGCCAAGTTTTATCAAGAGTTTGATTTTTAGAAAGTATGATTTGATACACCTCACTACCCAAAACTCTCGCTACCTTAGCCCAAAAATCCCAACAGTTGTTACTATCCACGACCTTGATTTCGTAGAAGAAGATATATTTAATTTCCCTACCAAACAATCCAAAAAAATTGGAAAAATGCTCCAATATTCTGAGTTGATTACTGCTATATCAGAATATACAGCAAATGAGTTAAAAGATAGATTTAATGCCCATCAATTGCCCATGGAAGTCATCTACAATGG
>Ga0163144_10009502_pt1 | contig 20865 bp, 9 predicted proteins | sample OliLak19BULKMAT1_FD_123175 | JGI IMG/M metagenome (GOLD analysis project Ga0163144, IMG submission 123175) | Freshwater microbial mat bacterial communities from Lake Vanda, McMurdo Dry Valleys, Antarctica - Oligotrophic Lake LV.19.BULKMAT1 | ecosystem: Environmental > Aquatic > Freshwater > Lake... | reverse complement strand
GCGCCGCGCGCACAAGCTCTCTGCAGAGGCCATAAGCTTCCTCCGCGAGCAACTCTCGCTCGTGCCCTCGCTGAACTCCTCAGACCTCGCCGACCGTCTACGCAAGGACCTCCGCGTAAAGGTTCACCCGCGCAGCATCGAGCGCTCACTGGCGCGGGCCGAGGCCGGTGGTCGATCTGGGTAAACGGGAACTGGCGGTTGACGTTCGAGTTTCGAGACGGACACGTCCACAGCGTCGACTATGAGGACTACCACTGATGAGCATGCACAACCCACCCCACCCCGGCGAGTTCATCACCGCCGTTTACCTTGAGCCCCACGGTGTGAGCGGTCGCCAGCTCGCGGCGAAGCTCAACGTTGCACCCTCCACGCTGAGTCGCATCCTCGTGGGAACAAGCGCCATCGGTCCGGAGATGGCCCTGCGTCTCGCGAAAACCCTCGGACGAACGCCCGAGAGCTGGCTTTCGCTTCAGCACAGCTACGACCTCTGGCAGGCCCGACGACGCGTGGATCTGACAAACGTTTCGCCCCTGACCTTCGCGACCGCCTCGGAGTCTGGGCGGTAGAAGAGAGTGACGGTGAGTCACGGCAGTGGATTCCCGCTTTCGCGGGAATGACGGTCGGTGGCCAAACTCAAACGCGGGAATGACGGTCGGTTGCAATCAACCGCGGGAATGACAGCCCTTCGCGGCCGTCCGTGTTGAGAACGAGCTTGGCCTATGGCGTGAGGCAGAGGCCCACGCGGTGGCCGAAGCCGGTGCCTTCCGCTCGGAAGCCGGTGGCGGTCCGCGACACTCGGGCCGCGGGTGCGGGCATCGCGTCCCAGCCAAGGTGCTTGGCGAGACGACGATGCGCGTCGTCGTAGGTCAGGCTGAGGGTCACGGGAGAGGATGTCTTCAGGCGTCCGGCCAGTCGCACTCTCAGGCGCCATTGCCCAGAGACGATCGCTACATCGATTGAATCGGCCTGCGAACCGAACGACGCGGTGATATCCGCTTCCCGCCAGTCACGCCGCCAGACCCGACCGGACCCTTTCGGATGGCGCGGGCAAGCGACGGTGCTTCGGTCTCCACCACCCCAGACGAAATGCGGCGACGCCGGATCACCACCACAATCGGCGGTCCACAGATCGGGCCCGCGCGGCATGGCCCCAGCACCTCGCAACGCCTGCGCCCATTCCGCGTCGGAGAGTTCCCGCGCGATCTCTTTTTCCTCGCGGGCAAGGTCTGGTCGCAACCAGCGGGGCACGGGTCCCTCGCCCACAAACCATGCGCAGTGCGTCGAATCGCAGACCTCGGCTTCGGGGTGTCGGGCGCCTCGTTGAAGGTAGCGCAGGGTCGCGGCCGCGAGTTGAGCGCGGAGCGGGCCGGGAGAAGGCCCAAGCTCGGCTTTGAGGATTCCATTCGCGTAGTCACGAGCGCTCATGGTCGCCAGGAGCCGGATGGGGCCATCACGCTTTTCAACCACCAGGGCGCCGTGAACCCCTCTCTCGAACCTGGGCTCGCGCGCGGTGATCTCCCACCGTCCTGCCGAGAAGTGGTCGCCCGGCGCCGCCATCACCGATGCCCCGGGGCCGATGAATCCTCGAGATGAATCGATGGGGCCAGTTCCGAGGTTGCGAAGTCGGACATCCGTGAGCCGGAGTTCGTCCAGCAGGCGGACACGAACCGGATCGTCGAGTCCACGTCTCCGCACCGGCGAAGGTACCTTCGGAGCGGCGGGAGGAGGAGGAGGTCTTCGGTTGAGGCCGGTCCGCAATCTGGCGATCTCGTCCCCGGCTCGGATCGCGGCTTCACGCCCGGTGCCGCGGCGCAGCAGACCGAGGAACGCGAAGCCCGTGTCGTCCAGGATCAGCGCGAAGCCCGACGTGCGAAGAGGCGCGCCATCGAGGGCCGGGACGGTTCCCGTCTTTCCGAGGAGGCCCCACAGCCGGAGGCCGGAGGCGGTGCCCAGCTGAACGGCCTCTTTCATGCCCTCGATCAGTTCCCTCCGAATGTCATCGCGTTCCACCCACGGCGTGCGCACAAGGTCGGTGTAGCTCGAGAGCAGGCGTTCGGGCGCGACGGTGAAGCCGGCGGGTCCGGGCAGGCCGATCGCCTCGGCGTCGCTGACATCGCCCGTCCAGGTAAAACCGGCTCGTTCGAACGCCTCGCGGATCGCAGCGGGCGGCGTCTCCCGGGCCATCTGACGAAAGTAGGTGTTGCACGACTCCCGGATTGCGCCACGAAGATCGAGGGTGCCGTGTCCTGTGGGTCGCCAACAGCCTGAGGTGGGCGCGCAGAGGGCCCGGGGGACTGGCTCGTGGGGATGCATGGAGGCCCAGGCGCGGACCAGGAAGGGCTTCTGGAGGGACCCCACCTTCAGTCTCTTCTCGACCGGCGCGCCGAGGGTTGCGATCTGACCGCGATTCAAAACCCAGGCGTCGAAATCATCGGCGCGGAGAGCGACGCCGCCGAACAAGGTCAGCCAGAGTGCGGTCGAGCGCGCAAGGGTCGTTGCAGTCCGAAAGGGATGCGGTGGCTTCGACCGAAAGCGGTCGATGGACTCAGCCACCGGTATCCACCGGGGACTTTCAGATCGTCGGCAACCGTGACGCACACCCGGAAGCCTTTGCTACTTGACTGCGGGCGGCGCGACCGGGGCAGGTGTGGAAGGCGGAGCGACTCCGAAGACCACACGCTCTTTGAACGTCCTGCCGGTCACGCGGCGCTCTACTTCGAGCGTACGCACTGAGGGCATCCAGCCGAGAAGCCCGAGGACTCGATCGGAAAGCGGCCGGACACTCTCGGACGAGCGCGGGCCCTCGATGCGCGCCCAGCGTTTGTCTTCTTCGCGCGCAGTGACCAGATTGAGCTTCGCAAAACGGACGACCTCGGAGTTCCACGAGATCGCGGGCGCGGACCGCAGGTCAGAAACCGTGGGCCCCAGCCACACGAAGCCGCCGACACGTTTGAAGGCGAGAACCGGCAGGCCCGGCCCCACCAGATACTGCCGCGTATCGCCGTCCGACACCACCGGCGCAAGACGCGCGCCGCGCCGGGTCATCGTGGCCTCAAGGAGAGCCGCGAGTTCGGCGTCTTTCTCTTTGGGCCACGGCACCGCCATCAAGAGAGTTTTGGCGCGAGTCACAAGGTAACCAAAACCTTCAACCGGTTGGGCCGAGAGGAGAGCGGCCCAGGCGTCAAGCTCGACGCTCTCGGTCGCCACGCCTGAACCCTGAGGCTTCGGCACCTCGACACTTGTGGCATAGCGGTCCTCGGCGGTCGCGGCTTTGGCGGACGGCAGCGGCGCTATGGCCATCTGGGGACGCTGGCTCGGAACCGGCAAGGGCTCGATCAGGCCACGACGGAGTTCGAGGAGAAGCTGCGAGGCATCGCCGATCCAGCCACTGGCGACCGCATCCTTAGCGTCGAAGGTGGCGCCACGTTCGGACGCTCCGGCGGAATCCCCTTCGCGTACCTCGACCAGGCGACCCGACTCAAGACGCAAGGCCGCGCTGATCTTCCCTTTGGACTCCCCAGCTTCGGGGAGCGAACCGAAGAGGAAATCACGCTTGAAGTAAAGGTCGCTTCCGAGGGCTTCCAGGTCGAGCTCCAGGCTCGCGAGGCCCGCGAGTTTGGGCGCGAAGCGTTCGCCCGCGGCCACGGCGGCGAGCGACAGCTTCATCGCGCGTTCCGAAGTGGCGATGATGAGCCGGCCGGAATCGAAGGCCCAGGCGAGTCCCATGCGGGTCTCGCCGTCCGCTCCCTCGTCGGCGGCCCCGGTTCGCACCAGGTGATAACTCTTGCCCTGATCGACTCGCGACGTGCCCGCCTCGAACAGGTCGGGGAGGGCGGCAAGAGGCGTCTCCATGACCAGAACCATCTCCATCTGGCCGATGTTCAGCACGGCAAGGGCCGCGGACTTCGCCTGCAGATCGAGGATCGTCTGGAAAGAGAGCGCTTGCTCTCCTCGAAAACGGGTCCACTGGTCCTGGAGTTTTGCTCCCACCTGGCTCTGGTTGAAACCACGCGCCACACCGTCGTCTTCTGGAAGAGTGCCGTAAAGCGCCTTCCGAAATCCGCCGCCGAGAGCAGCGTCGAAAGCCGCGACATCGGGAATGGCGAGACGGATCATCGCCTTAGGAAGCGGCAGTCTGGATCCGACCGCGGTCTGGGCCCAGGAAGGTGAGGCTCCGGCTCCGCAAAGCACGAGGGCTACCGCGATCCAAGGCACTCGAGGGGAAATCATCATCGGGCCACCTCAGAGGACGTCGTTGGAACCGTGGGGGCGCGCCTCGCGAGGTCGGCCTGGACAATCTGTGAGATCAGACCGAAGGTGAGATCCCGCGGCCGATAGAGCAAAGACCGTCCCGCGACCACTCGGTGCGAAACTGTGGGCGGCTCGATGACGATCAGGGCGGACGCCAGTTCCGCCCGCAAGGCCCTGGCACCCGACCACTTGCGGTCGGCAAGAAGATCAAGGGCGCGAACGACCTCGGCACGATCCGTTGCCCCCGAGGCGATGCGCGCGACATCGGCGAGGGCGGCGTTGATGTCGTCGGCCCTGAAACGGCGGCGCAGGAGATCCTGGGTCAGAGATTCCACGGAGAGGAAGCCAAGAGCGGTTCGGGCGGCCCGGGGGGTCGCGATGAGCGACCTCGCGGCCCGCAGGCGCAGGAACGACTCGTCATTCGCGACATCGATGAAGCCGAGATCCGAGACGTCGCGCAGCGCGCGCGCGGCGAGGGAGGCGACCTGCGGCGAGAGCGCAGTGGGTCTTCGAAGCGACGCGCGGGCCGAGAGGATGTCGAAGGGATGATCCCTGAGCCGCGCCTGAAGCGGGGCGGCGATGGTCGCCTCGTTCTCCCGCCAGAAACGAAGCGCCTGTTTCCAGGCATCGGGACCCACAACCCCCGCGTCGATCGACCTTCGCCAGACATCGAAGGCTCGGATTTCTTCGGCCCGCGTGAACAGCAGCCGGCCGCGGGCCTCCGCCAGGAAAAGTGCTGCCGCCCGCGGCTGACCCGAGCGATTCAGCGCGTCCGCGTGGCGTTGGACTGAGTAGAACGATGCCCAGAAGACCTGGGCCCGCGCGATCCAAGGCGCCGACAATTCCGGGGAATCGCGCACCAGCATCGCGACAATTTCGCCGTGGCGGTAGGCCGGAATGTCGCCGCGTCTGAATGCGCGGGTCAGTCGGTCCGCGATCGCCGGGCGCTCGGCAGGGGTCGCGATCCTGAAGCGGACGCCCCAGTGGTCAAGCGACCCCGGTTCCTGCTCGATCTGCTCGTCCAGAAAGGCCAGGGTGTGGGACTGAACCAGCCCGGCTTTACCCGCGGCCACAAAGGGCGCGCGCAGCGCGTTGAGGCGGGTGACTCCCGCGTCCGGTTCCACTGGCACTCCTTCTTCGCCATCCCAGCCAGTCCTTACCGGGGCAACCTCGCCTTCGCGCTCGATCGGTTCCGCCTCGATCGATATCGGCCGAAGCGAAAGGGCCGAGGTCGTGTCGCCATCGGACAAGGACGACTTGAAGAGGGCCACCGCGAACTCATCCTCCCCACGCGCGAGACGCACGCGGATCGTGAGGACGCGCCGGGCCGACGCGTCGCCTACACCCGAGGGGAGGGCGTCGAGACCGGCGGTGTTGGGCAGCGCATCAATAGCGGCGACGGCCCGAGCGCGATCCAGAGCGGGAACCGTCCCGGCCCAGGCGGCGGCGGCCGGCCAGAAGTCTCCCAGGCGAGCGAGGCCCGCCTCGGGCAGCATCGCCGATTCGTTCGCCCATAACTCCGTGAGCCAGAGGCGGACGTCGGCGGCACTGAGCGTCGCGGCCTTCTCGCTCCACCGAGCCGAAAGGGCGGCACGGAAACCGACGACATCGTCGGTGCGGAACCTTCGGCCGGCCGCGGCACCCTCGGAGTCATAGATGAAGGCCAGAAGGGCAGGCAGGACCGGCACCGAGGAATCCAAGACCGACCGCGGAGCCGGCAGACCGAGATCCTCGGCGAGTGCGGTGTGGGAACGCAGCGACTCCTCGCTCAACCGCTTCTGATCGGCAATGAGTCGGCGCTTTAAGACCTCGGCGGCTTCGGCCTTGCGACCCGCATCGATCAGCAGTCTCAACCGGAAACGCAGCAACTCCGGATCCGACGTGCTCAGGCCGAATCGGTCGATCTGGGCGAGCGCCTCAGCAGGTCCTTTAAGGGCCAGAGCAAGACGCGCCGTCAACAAAGCCCGCTCGGTTTCGCCCCCGGATTCCGGCCATTCCGCGGCCACGTCAATCGCGGAAGGATCGTTGGCGCGATACCGCGTGTAGGCCTGAAGGGCGTACCACGGAAGGCCGGGCCGTTCCCCCCACAAGGCGCCGGGGAAACGCAGGGTGTCGATACCACGGCCGCTCACTCGATCCTCGCCCGTCTCGATCGAATCGCCCGACAGGTTGGTGCGGAGCCTGAATGGGGTCCAGGTGAACGTCGCATCGGCGCCGAGAATGTCGCCCAGGATGCTTGGGCCCAGCAGTTTCGCGGCAATGGGACTCGGAGCCTGGGCGGGTGGGGCGGTGTCGCCAAGGAACGCGCTGAGCGCCAGGGATGTTTCGGTGAGAGTGTCGCGGCGGGCGACGAGGACGGGATCCTCGACGTTGGCCGCGTTGACCACCGGCCGCTCCCAGAACGACAGCCAGGTCACACGCGACTGCGGTGTGAGCTGCGGCAACAGGTGCGACGCCTCCCACCCGCGCGCGCCGATGGCCCAGAGCCGATCCCAGAGCCGGCGGTTCTCGAAAACCGCGGAAAGGTTCGCCGCCAGGTCGGGCTGGGACTTGAGACCGCGGACGAAAGTTTCAAAAGCGGCCTTCGAATCAAGCCAGGAGGTCCACGGCACTCGCGGGCTCTGAGCGTTAATGCTCGAACTGCCGCGGACGGTCTGGAGCAGGGTCTCAAACCGAGGGGCGAGGACGCTCGCAAGTTCGGTGGCGCGGTCGAAGCGGACGAGGTGAGCGACCCAGAGGGCCTCCAGATCCGGACCGCGGACGCGATAGTCGCTGCCGGTCCCATCGGCTCGTGCCGCACTGACGAGAACCCGTTCGGCGGCCTCATCCAACAGATCGGCGGGAGTGTCCTGAGTCCACGGACCGGTGACTTGGCGGGCGAAGCGCTGGGCGATGCGATGACGCAAGGGTGCTTCAAGATGCGAGCGTTCGATGAAGTTCCACCACTTATTCACGAAAGCGTCGTCGGGGCGCGCGGTCGGGAAGATCCTGGAAACGAGCCACAGCAGAACCTGTTCGCGATCCTCAATCCGGCCGTACTGGCCGAGGACGTCTGCTGCGGATCCCGTCCTCTCGGCATCATCGAGATCCACGTTGAGCATGGGCATGAAGGACCGATTGAGCAGGGCCAGCTGGAACTCCTCTTCGACCGAGAGGCTGGAGGCCGCGATATCCGCGGGGCTTTCGTTCGCAGCGAGGAACTTCCAGGCGAGCTGCGGCTGACCCTGACGCCACAGTCGGCGCGCCGCTTCGGCCAGACGGTTCGCGAGGTCTTCGTCGGTGTGTTCGCTATTCGTGAAGGCGTCAATCGCCGCGCGCTCGACCGCCACCGCCTTCTTGAGATCCCCGCCCCGGATGTACAACTCGCTTCGTCGTCCCGCGACCGAGGGGTCGTCGGGCCGCTGGACGTTCCAGCCTTCGAGGAAATCCGCGCCTTCGACGTAGCGGCCATCGCGTTCCATCAACTCGACGGCCTCATCCCAAAGCTGCTGACGCTCGGGCCGAATCGACGTGGCGATGCGAGCCATCTCGATGCCGCCTTCGAGGTTGTCGGTGGCCACCCGCAGTTCGCGTGCCGCCACCGCCCAGCGGACATCCCGCGGCGAGCGCTGCTGCTGTTTTTCGAAGAACGAAACGAGAACTTCGGGCTTTCCGGTCTGGCGCGCGGCCCGCGACGCTTCCTTCAGCCAGTCGCGCTGCGTGCTGCGGTTCAAGGCTTCGATCCAGACGGAAACCGAAGTGGCGTAGGCCTTTTCGACCGCGGCGGCGCGGGCGATCTCGGCGAAAACCTGAGCGCGCAGTTCCGGCTTGAACTTCGCGGCCTCGGTGTTCGCGAAGGCCACCGCCCCAAACGAAGCGTCCTGCTGGAAACTGAGCCGGGCCTGAAGGGAGACCGCACCCAGCCGTTCGTCGTCCGTGAGCGAGGTCGTGTTCATCAGGCGGCCTAGGGTTTTCGAGGCCCGCGGGAGGTCCTTTTCCAAAAGCGATTCGGACACCAGGCGCGTCAGGAGGGGAACGAGGTGGCCCGTGGCGGCGCGGACGGTCGCTTCCTCGAGGGCCTGACGAGCCTCGACGGCGCGGCCGTGGCGACGGAGGAAGGCGATGCGATCCTCGATGACGCCGAGGCTCCAGGGGTATTTCCCGATGAGAACGTCCCAGGAACCGCGCGCCTTCTCAAATCCGCGATTACGTTCCACAAATGCGGCGCGAGCCACCAGCGCCTGGATCTTGGAAGCGCTCTCCGGCAGCGTCTCGATCCGAGTCGAGAGCGCGTTCCACAGAACATCGGCCTCGCCCATCCGACCCTCGCTCGCCAATCGCTGGGCGAGATCGATCTCAAGCCGTAGTCTTTCCTCGATGGTGGGAGCGAGTTCGGCCTGACGCGCCACAATTCCGGTAAAGAAACGCGCCCGGGCGTCGGTGGCCGCCCACGCGGAAGCCGGGTAACTCTCCGCCTGGTTCTGGAGGGCACTCAGGAACTTCCCCGTGGTGGCGGCGGGAGTCATCGCGGTGGCGCGCGCCACCAGAGCCTGCGCCACTTTCGCGATGCCCGCGTGTTCACTGCCGCGAGCCGCAAGCCGCTTTTCCTCCCTCTCCGCGCGGCCCACCGGATCATTCGGCTGATCCATGCCATCGATCCAATCATCCGCGTCGCCCTCGATCCCCGGGGTCGGAGTCGAAATCGAGCCGAGGGGCCAGAGGGCGATGAGCGTCTTTTCGTCAGCCTCATTTCCGGGCCTGAGCGATTCGACCGTCCCGAGCACACGCTTCAACACGCGTTCGCGGCCCATCCACTGGGCGAGACGCCGCAAGGATCTCTGGTCGTTCTCGAAGCCCGAGCAGTAGCAGCCTGCGAGGTCGGCCTCGGGTCGCACCGCGTCCAGATACTCGCGGATCGCGCCCTCGATGTCCTTCACTTCTTCACGCAAAACCCCGGCCTCGAATGCGAGCATCCGTGGCCGGCTCATCTGCTTGCGACCGGTTTCGATGGTATCGAGGGCTTCCTTCATATGGCCGTAGTCCCATAGGAGGGTGGCAGTTTCCTTGATCCTTTCCTCCTGCCGCGGGTCGCGCGTGAGCAGCGCCTTCCAAACACTGAGTGCGATCTCGGGCCGGCCGGTCTCTTCGTAGAGTTCGCCGAGTTCGGTGATGAGGGGGTTCGGATCGACCAGGGCGGGGACGGCGCGGTCGACCACCGCCTTCGCGGGCGCTTCGTGAGCAAGATCGAGTCCGGCCAGCGAACGGTGGATCTGAAGCGCCTGTCGGGCCACGGGCTCTTCGCCCGGATAAGCCGCGGAGAGGCGGGACGCCGCGGATGCTGCTTTTTCGAAGAGGGACAGGCGGGCATACCCTTCGACCAGGATGATGTCGTCAACCGGAGTTCGCGAGGCCGCGCGTTCTACTGCGGCGAGCTTCGCCTCGATCGCATTGTCCTTCATAAGTCCGGAGAAGTACGCCTCCCGCACCGAAGCATCCACCGCGAAAATGGCCCATCGACGTTCGGCGAGCAGGGAATCTTCAACCACCGCGGGCTGTCGGGCGTTGGTCGCGGAAGCACTCGAGCGCGCCCAGACTGAGGCCTTGACCAGACGCCCCTCGGCGGCGTGGAGAACCGTCGGACTGTGTGGAAAGCGCTCGAGCGCCTTCAGGACCACCCAGTCACCCCACGGCACCAGGCGCGTGCGGGTGCCGACTTTCGGCTGCTCGGGAATCTCGAGGCGGATGTTGGCGTCGGACGATCGCTCGAACATCTCGGAGCCCCGGAAGGTGGCCGCAATCTTCTCGGCAAGACTTCGGAGTTCGACCTGGCGCTTTTGGCGGGTGAGGATGCGAGCCAGCCGGTTCCACCAGGAGGAGTCGTTGAATCGCGTGAGGGCCGCCTCGTACCGGGGCGCCAGCTCATCGTCGAGATTCCACGCGTCGAGACGATTGGCGAGCTGAAGCCACAGACTCTCGGCGTCTTTCAGCCGGTCCATCTCGGCCAGCAACAGCGCTATGGAACTTCGGTGGGTCTTGTCGCGATCTTCCAGCCGGTTCACCGCTTCATCGAGAAGGGGTTTGTATCGGCGATGCCGGGCTTCGGCAGTGTCGCCTGCGACCTCATCCAGCTCGGGAAAATCACCGGTTGAGAATTGTGCGTCGGGTGCGCCGCCCTCCCGGGAAATCTCCGGCTTGGAACCATCCTCGGCCAGATACCGAAGCTGCGCCTTGTAGAGCCGGATCTCTTCGGCGAGAGTTCCTCGGGTTTGGCGCAACGCCAGTAGACCGAGCTGCTGCGCTCTCTGCTTCGCCGTGGCCGATCCCGTGGCCTCGATCTCCTTGAGTAGAGCGAGCGCTTCTCGGCCTTCGCCCCGGTCCACATGGCGTTGCATGATGTCGGTCTTCAGGGCCGGGATCTCCGGATTCGCGGGATTGCGTTTCGCGAGTTCGGCGAGAAGAGCGCGGGCCGCGCCAAAGGTGCGCTCGGGAATCGACTCGGCTTCGAGCCGGCCCAGAGCTTCGGTCCAGTCCTGACCCGTGAGCAGGAGTGACAGACCGCCCGTCCAGAAGCCGGGAGTCGGATCCATGCGCGCCACGAAGCGGTAGTCGGCATCCGAATAGTGACCCCAGGCCAGAGGCCGGCCCGACGCGCGCAGTGCGATGCGCGTGAGTTCCGCAAGATCCGACTCCGCACTCTTTGAATCCGCGAAAGTGGCGGCGGCCAGGCGGGCACGGAAGGCCTCGGGAACCGCGTCGATCTCCGAATAGAGCGCCGATACCAGGGCCCAACCGGCGCGACCCAGATCCTTCTGAAATCGCCGATCCACCTGTTGGAGAAGGGCGAGGCAGGCGTCGCCACGCTGTTGGCCCCTGAAATAGGTGAAGAGCCGGATCAGGGCCGGTGTATCAAACCGGGAAGCGAGGGTTTGACGCCACTCCTCGGGCCGGGACCGCGCTCCCTGATCGACGGCGCTGACGAAAGCCGCGGCGAAGAGGCGACCACGGCGTGGGTTTTGCTCAAGAGCACCTTCGAGGTCGGTCAGAACCTCGGAGCCCCGAAGCTGGGCCACTCGAAGCCGGGTTCGAAGAACGAGGCCGGCCTCAGCCGGAGTGTTTTTCGGAAGATGGCCAAGGCCCGTCTCGGCTTCGTGGAGATTGTCCGCGTCGATGTCGTTTGAAACCCAGGTATAGGCGGTCGCCCAGCCGGTGGTGTTGAGTTCCATCGCGGCGCGCTGCATGTCGCGACGGTCGCGCAAGGAGGGCTGCGCTGTGGCCCATTCGACGCGGAGGTTGGCGAGGTCTCTCTGCGCGTCACCCTTAAGACCCGGTACGGCTTTGTCGGCGAACTCGAAGGCGCGGGAGTGAGCCCCGTAAGACCAGGCCCAGCGCGCGGCCTCATCCCAGCCGGAACCGGAGTTCGAAGAATCGGCGGCGGCCCAGCGGTCCATGGTGGCGAGGGCTTTTTCGCGCTGACCCAGATCCATCTGTGCCTGGGCCAGATGGCGAAGTGCTTCGGGCTCGGTCCTCGCATCGAGAAGTGTCGCAAGCTCGGCGGTCGGGGTCTTGTAGTGGACGCGGTGGTTGTCGACGAGCGAGAAGCGAGTGGCAATTTCGTAGAGCCAATCGATCTCGGTCAGGTCCTCCCAGGTAAGCATCGGCCTGGGCGCCGCGCCAAGCAGCAGGGCACCCGCGAGGGTCAGGACACCCGTTCGACCGAGGGTCATTGCAAAGGGCCTCACTGGCGGACCTCCATCCGGGCCCGTCCGAAGCCCACATTTTTCGCCTGATCCACCGCTTCGAAGACCACCTCTTGCACGCCCAGGACGGAAGCGGGCAGGCGCAAACGCCCAGTGGACGCATTCGCGGCTTTGTCCCAGCGCAGCGGCACCGGCGGAAGATTTCCCACGCGGGCAGAAAGGAAGATGACGTCATCGTCCGTGGCCGCGGTGAGGACGATCTCATCGCCGACGCGGGCGACCTTGGGCACGCTTGGCGTGATCTGGGGCGCGCGGCCGTCGATCACGAAAGTCTTCGATTCGGTCGCGGTGAGTCCACTGCGATCGCGCATCACGATCTGAACCGCGTAGCGTCCATCCTTGAGCGACTCGGGTACCAGGAAACGTCCCTCGAAGAGATTCGAGTGCTTCCGTTTGACGAGGGGCAACTTCAAGCCGAACGGAAAAAGGGCGGTGGCCATGACCGTGCCCTCGTCGCACTCCACGCGCAGAACGGGGTCGCCGGGCTGAATGCGGCGCGGGCGCAGCAGCGATCGTGGTGCGGCGAGGAACGCGGTGTAAGGGGTCACGAACTTGTAGCGGCGAGAGAGTTCGATGATTTCGTCCACCCATTCGCGGCGTTCCCCTTCGGCCTCGATACGGCGGAGGAGATCGTCGACCCGGGCGCGCGCCCAGCGCCTGGGAAGATCGCGAGCCTCAAGGGCCCGCTCGGGGAACGCCACGGTGAGGGTGCTGGCACTGCGCGGCATGATGCCGGAGGCGAGGGCGAGTCGAACCTCCGGCGCGGGTTTCGAATAGCGGCCAATGAAACCCGACAGCGACAAAGGAGACGGAGGCTGGACCATCACCGGGTAAATGTCGCGCAGGCCCGGATCGCCCGCGGTCACGCGAAGGGCTCCCTCATTGGTCACCGCGGGCGAGGTCGCGGTGGACGTCCTCGCCGGGCTCAGGATGCGCTCAAAAAAGAGGTCGGTTTCGCTCTCCGACGAGAGCGCAGTCACGACGCCACTCGCCGTCGCGCGAAGAGGCGCGCCCGCATCTGGTGTCGCGACGCTTACATAGAGAGGTGTCTTCTTCCGCGCGGCATCGAGGTCGCGGGAGGACGGCATGGCGACTCCGTCGGTAAAGAGCACGAGACGGCCTTTGTCGCCGTCGCCCAACAGTTTCTGCGCGGCGCGCAGGGCGTCGAGGATATTCGTACCTGGAGACAGCGGGCGTTGCCGAAGCCGCTCCAGCGAGGTGGTCTTGATCATATCGATGGCACTGGCGAGGCCAGACGGTGCATCGATGGTGGCGTCGAAAGGAACAAGAGCGAACTTGTCCTCAGGCGTCAGCGTCTCGAGAAGACGCGTGAGGCGCGCGTACGAGGTTTCAAGGCCCGCGAAGCGGTGAGACAAAGAGGTGTCGAAGAGGACGGCCACGGAAAGGGCACCACGCCCGGCGGACACTGCGGTCTTCGCGGCGCCGGGCGCATCTGCGGAAGAGGAGGGCGGCAGCACCTCGGTGAGGAAAAAGCCATCCTTCTCAAGGGGAATGTCGGAAGGCCGCTCCCAGGGGGCAAGAGCCAATCCATCCGGCATCCGGCCATCCGGATTGCGAAAGGCCGAGAACTTGAGTGGCGTCTCGTCGCGTAGCTTGAAGCGGACGAGTAAATCGCGATCGAGGGTCACGTTCGTCCCCTCGAACGTCACTCCGTCGGCGGACGGCCGAACGGGTAAACCATTCGCTGTGGCCTCGTGGATCAGGCCGTTCAGGCCGACCCGGATCCGCAGGGCCCGCGCCACCAGCGGCTCGCCATCGACGGGTGAGAGAGCCATCCGGAACTCACCGCGAAGCCCCACGATCTTGATCTCCTGCTGAAACTGGAGTTCCAGGCGCTTCGTGGCCTTCGCGGGAATCGGGGCCACCTTCACAGAAAAAGGAGCGGCTCCGGATGGCGCGGGGCGGGCGGCGCCGTCGCCCGCCCCGCGATCGTCCTCTTCGCCCTGCTGAAGCAGGCCGGGATCAATGCGCTGGGTGGTCAAGGCCTCGTAGATGGCGCGCGCACGGCGCTTTTCGAGAATCACGCCGGGAATCCGGATCAGCCCATCCCACACCGCGAAGTCGCCGATCGCCGCAGTGGGTGCAAGAGCGAAGCGGTAGGTTCCTTCCTGGATTTCGCTCGTGTGGTTCTCAAAGATCTGACGCACGTTCACACGGGCATACCCGCGTGCGATGGAGACATCGATGGTCATCTCGCGCAGCGAGAGCACGGTCGCATCGGGCCGGCCCGTACTCGTGGGCACGAGAAGACCGGATTGCGCTTCGGTGCCTTCGGCCCGGGCCAGAAGAGCGACGCCGAGCAGAAGGCGGATGATCTGCGGTCTCATGGCATGACGTCTCGCTCGACCGGCCATCGTGTCAACCCTTCGTCCGTCCCAATGTAGAGAAATCCGCCCCACTCGAAAAGTGCGGTCACCCGCGGCGACGGCAGGGAGAGCTTAAGCCTTTCGAACCGCGTTCCGTCCACCGACAGTCGGAAGAGACCGGTACCGTCCGTTCCCGCGTAGATTCGTCCGCCGGCGGCCACGAGGCAGCCGGTGTTGACCTTCAGGCCCTGGGTTTCGACAAACGGCTGCCAATCGCCGGCATCCGACATTCCGCCCTTGCGCCGCGTCAGGCCGCCTCCGTAGGTGCCGACGAGAACGCTGCCTTCGACCGGCAGGATCGCGGTGACCCACGGATGAGGCAGCTTCCCTTCACCGGAGGCCACGCGCCAGCGCACCCGAAGGCCCTCGATATAGCCGAGGCCCGACAGTGTTCCCACCAGCAGCCCGGTTTCGGCCGCGGCGAGAGCGGTAGCCTGGTTGCCCGGAAGGCCGTGAAACGCGGAGAGGAGCCGACGCTCGGGCAGGAGGACACCTTCGCCATAACCAATCGCCACACCGCCGCGCGTCACGGCCAGCGAAAAAGCCGCACCGGAGCCTTTCACCAGAGCCAGGCCTGAACCGTCGAAGCGAAAGGCGCCGCGGAGACTCGCCACATGAAGGACACCACCGGCATCGAGCAGGCCGTTGACCGCCCAGACCGCCGAGGAATCGGGAAGGGATCGCAGAATCATGGCGTCGGCGTTCTTGCCCAGGACCCCATCCTCGGAGATCCCGGGGGAGACCCCGGGGGAGGTCCCGGGTTCAGGGAGCAGTTCGGCGAGACCGCCATCGAAGAAGCCGGCGACGACGCGGCCGCGGTAGGCGGCCAGAGCGCCTATATGCGCGTTGCCGAAACTCTCCTGCTGTCGCCGTTTCGAGATCACTCGCCACGCGCCATCCGATCTCTCGGCCAGGCCGTTCTCGGTGTCCGCGAGGAGCCGATCCCCCACGGCAAACACGCGCCGAACCGCCGAGGGCAGGCGCTCGACCTGAAGCCCGCCCGCATTGTCGAAACGACGCACCGAGGCCTCCGGAGGGTCCGCCGTGGCGAAGAGGTGGTCGCCAAGAACGGCCATCGACCCGATCGCCCCGCCATTCGGAACAGAGCGCAGGACCGCATCGTGGCCGGCCGCGAAGACTCCTTGGGGCGTCGACGCAGAGATGCGGCCCGCGAAGATAGCCACCGTGTCCACCCAGGGCGTTTCGACCCCTTCGATCCGGATCGATCGAGTCGCTCCCCCTTGCGTGACGAAAAGACCAGTCTCGCCGCCGTGGACGACGCGGCCGCCCTCCGCCAGGGCGATCGATCGCACCGGCGAGGTGTGAAGTCGCACCAGGATCCGCTCGCCGAAGCCGATCCGGAACAAACCTTCACGCGCCCCGATCCAGAGCTCCCCCGCGGGAGTTTCCGCAAGAGCCCGGACGTGGAGTGTCCCAAATCCCGACCTCAACTCCGACCAGGAGCCATCGCGATAGACGAACAGGCCCTCAAGGCCAAGTCCGACCACGAGGTCGGTACGCCAAGCCGACATCACGGCGGCGCGGCGGGTGGGCAGGGGCATCGAGACATCGACGCGAGTCAGGCCGCGCCCCGCGGAATTGGGGGAGGTCGCAAGCCGGGAAACGCCCGCCGCACCCGCGATGTAGATCCCTCCAGGCAGGGCAGTCACCGAGTCGACGTCTTCGCCGCCCCAGAAAGGAAGCACGGGTCGCTCGGCGACCGGAATGAACTCCACTGGTTGTTCGTTCGCAGGAGGGACTTCAAGCGCCCGCTCCACGCGGCGATCGAGCAGAACCCAAGCGACCATTCCCACGAGGAGGAGGACGGGCGCAGCTACGCCAATCACTTTCTTTAGGGACGAAGATCTCACAGAGTTAGAGAGTCAGGCACCCTCAAAGTTCGTCGATGGTCGTGATCACGGGGAGGATCAATGGTAAGCGGAGATCTCGATTTCTCGCCTTCCGTGAAGTCTTGAGTCAGAAATTCCGAGATTCCAGTCACCCACTCGAGTCCTTCTCCACTCAGGAGCAGCTACTATCCGGCTCACACTGCCATGGGCGTGACCTATTCCCTTGAATGCGCAAAGTGCGGCATTGAAGCTCTGGAAATCGGAGACTTCGGTCATATCGGCGCGCCGTCCCTGGAACAGAAGGCGAGGCGCCGTGGCCTGAGGCCCTTCGGCCTCATTCACGCGGCCTGCGCCGCGGTGGGTCTGCTCTCCGAAGAGCTGGAGGCGACGGCAGCCTTCCTCGAGGCCCATCGGGGTCACCCCGTCCGACTTCTGGGCGACGGCGTGGCGGAAGGAGATGACGGGGAGGTTGACTCGGACGAGGACGAGGACGAGGACGAGGGGGCGGGCGAGCCTCGTACGTTCCGCTGGAAAAAGGGAAAGTTTGTGGACTCCTTCCATGTCGTCCACTGCGCAAAATGCGACAAGACGGCGCGCTCAACGGGCTCTACGCCCCTTCGCCCGTTCACGAGGCGGACCCTCACTGCCGAGGACGTGAAGACGTTCCTCGCGGGAAGCGAGAACATCGACGAACACATCTATCGCGCGGGTTCCCCGTTCGAATTCCTCGACGATGTGTGGGCCTTCGTCGCAAAGCACAAAGACCACAGCCTCGCGGTGTGGCTAGATGAAGGCGAACGCGCACAGAGAGTGTCCGCGAGCCTTCGAGTCAAGGCCCCGGCCGTCAAAACCGTCCCATCCCCGGATCCGGCCTGGACCGAGGAGGACGACGAGAAACGGTTGACCGCGCCGCGCGACGAGAGTCTTTGGGACGCCCTTCGTGGCCTGCGGCACATGCGGGTAGAAGTCAGGCGTCGCGCGATCGCCCGACTCCGTGGCGCGGGCGATCCGGGAGTTTTCGCGCACGCGGTCTCAGCGCTCATGGATCCCGACGCCGAGGTTCGGGCGATCGCGACCGCGATTCTTGGAACGACGGATGACCCTCGTCGCCTCGCGCCCCTCGGCCGTGCATCGCTCGATCACAATCGAAAAGTCCGGTCGGCGGCTGCCCACGCCATGGCCGTCGCGGGCCTCTCCACGGACGCGGCTCATCGGGCGGCACTCGCTCCAACCCCTGAGGCTCCGACTAAGCCGCAGCCTACGGGTTCCATCGAGAAGGATCTTTTCTCCCCGATTGCCGAAACGCGCGCTACCGCCGTCGGAGTGTTGGCTTCGAAAGTCAACGAGAAGTCTCTTACCTGGCTTTCGAAGGCGCTCGCTGATCCAACCTCGACCGTGCGTCGATCGGCCGCGACCGCGCTCGGAAGGCATCTTGAGAAGAATTCCTCCGCGGTGCCCTGGTTGTTGATCGCGCTCGACGACTACTCGAGATGGGTCGCCACGGACGCGGTGAAGGCGGCGGGCACGCCCAACGGCGACGCCCTGGTTGAGCGTATCGAGGCCATGGTCGACGACGAACGCGTCTTCGACGGCGATTGTGTGGACTCCTTGGTGGGCATCAAGACCGAGAAGGCCCAGCGCGCGATCGCCCGTTTGTTGAACCACCCAAAGGGGCATCTCCGTGGGCAGGCGGCCTACGCGCTCACGAAGCTGAGGCCCGTTCACGTCATTCCCGAACTTACGGTCGCCCTCTCCCACGTCGATCCCGATGTTGCGTCCCTCGCATCGAGTGCGCTCGCGAAGCTTCCCTTCGATCTCGTGCTGCCGACGCTCATTGAGGCCTTTAAGCAGAGACCAAATCTGAGGTTCGCGATCCTTTCGGCACTCGAATCGCGAAACGAAAAGGTGCTCCACCGTTTATTCCTTGCCGGATTGCGGGATCGGTCCATGCCCGCGCGGATGTGCGCCGCAAGGTGGCTCGCTAGGCGCGACGATGAACCCAGCAAGGCCGCGTTGATCGCAGCAGCGCGACGCGGGGATGGCACAGTGGCCGCAGTTATTTGGGAATTCCTCCTCGCGAGGGGAGAGCCCGGAACCGAGGCCGGTTTGGAGAAAGCCTTCAGGGACGCCCCCGAACCCGACCTGATGGCGGCGGCGTTCATCTACAGCGGAAACAAGAAGCTCGCAGCCGCAGCCCGCCGACATTCCGACTGGCGGCCGAAGAAGTTTCCGAAGATTAGGTGGGGAGGAGGAGGAAGGCAATGACCGGCGCCTTCCCCACCGAGCGAGGATCCGCCTCTCACGAGGCGCCCGGCCCCGTCTCTCTCGCGGCCCCGCTGCGCGAGGTGTGGAACGTGGCCCTGGGCCTTCCAGGGAGGTCGAGGCCCCCGATCCTCGGGATGGACGGCCTCCTCATCGGACACCACAAGGGGAAACTTCTTGCGATCGATCCCACAACGCGACAGGTACTCTGGAAGCGCAAGGCGAATCAGCCTCTCGTGCTGCACGACGGATACGTCATGACTTGCGAAGGCGACGAGCTGCGGCGCTTCAGCCTCCGCACCGGAGAGCTCGTTTACCGAATGCGGACCGGAGCCGTGGAGTCCTGCGTCGTCGAGAACGGAACCCTGGTCGCTCAAGCGTGGAACTACGAGTACGACGCGACCGCCGTTTACGCCTGGGACTGGAAAACGTCGCAGGGACTCTGGTCGACTCCTCTTGGCCCGAACAAGGCGTCCGCTCTCACAGCCCTGAGCGAGCTGCTCGTTTACCAGGTCGGCAAGGCCGGCGCGAGTGAAGCGACGACCACGGCCCGAAACATCAAGACCGGGAACGAGCTCTGGTCGAGAGCGGACCTCCAAGCACTGGGGGATGGGAATTTCCTGACCGTCGCCGCGGACGGCTTGATCGCCTGGGTCGGAGACCTCCTGTGCATCGATCCGTCCACCGGGAGGAATCGCTGGCGGGTGAACTCGGCGGGCGGGGTCCCCTACGTGTACCAAGGACGAATTTACCAGTGCAGTTGGGGCGGGGATTACAGCGTAACCGACGCGAAGACCGGAAAGTCGATCTTCAAGGCCAGCTTGAATCGGACGTTGCCGAAGAGTCTTCAGAGGGCGGGGCCCAGCAACGTCGCATTCGTTTCGGAAACGCACGTCTTCATTGGCGCGGAGAATGGCGCTCTCTTCGGGTTCACCCGCGACAAGGGGGAATACGTCTTCAACTTTCATTTACCGGGGGCGCACAAGTTCAGTGAAGTTGTCTGCCTCGACGGCCGTGCGTATCACCGAAGCGGGTTCCACCGCCTCTCCTGCCTCGAGCCTCGCTCATGACGCACGACGAAGACCCGGGCAGGGCTGACGCGATCTTCGGGGGCTTGAAAAACTGCGGCTGGTTCGACGACTTGCCGCGGTCCTTCGCACGCTCCGTGCTCGCAGCAATGAAGGCTTCGGAAGAGAAAGAAGCGCCGGCGCATCAAGGCCTCGCCGCGATGGTCTGCGATGGCATCTATCTTCTCGACGACAAACCCTATACCGCGTTGCTCCGTCAGTTCGTGACCGCGGGCCAGGGAGCCATCTCGATCGAGGCGTTCGAGGAGACGGTAAAGGCAGACCGGATCCGCTTCGTCTTCGGTTCGAAATCGTCGAGAGTGGAACTCGATCTGCCCGCCCAAGCCGACGACCTGAAGCCGTCGTTCGTCGCCGCAATCAACGAGGCGCTCCTCGCTCAGGGTTCGCCGCTGCGCTTTTTCGAACTCCACCGGATGGCCTGGGGACCGATCCCGGCATACGCGCTCACTACGGAGAAGGCCTTCAACGCTGCGGTCCGGAAGGGTCTCGTGCCCGGCCAGGAAGAGCTCTCGGAAATCGAGGAAGCGAAGGAAGAGGCAAGGCTTCTGGTGATCGAGAAGAAATTGGAGAGGATCCTGCGCGGCTCGGAGACTTACACCTGGGAACTCGGCGGTGAGGTGATCGCCGAACTCACCGTCCCCTCGGGCTTCGAAGCCACGACGAATGTGGACGGCCCGGGCGTGACCACGATTCTGGCGTATGACCTGGGCGGCCTCGCCCTGATCTGCGCTCCGGACAAGGGCGCTCTCCAACGCCTTCCGAAGGGCTATAAGGTCAACACCAACGAGGACTCAAAGGACCTGCTCGGTCGCTCGGGAACCATGCGCGACACTGGTACCGGTTACGTCTGGCGACAAAGGGCGCATCGGCGGGCATCGATTCACGTGCTCCTCCAGGTCCTCCAAGGCGAAGAAGAGATCTTCGACCAGGCATTTGAGACCTTCCGACTCCTGAGGGACGACCTCGACATCCAGTCTCTGTTGGCCGCGGAAATCGAGAGCAGGTGGACCGCGAGGAAAGCGGGAACTCTGAAGGCCAGGAAGAGGCGGGAGAAGTAGCCCGAAGGGCACGATCACTGCCCACGAATGCGCTGCGCCTCGCGATCTGGCAACAGATCGGGCGGCCTCAGCTGCGGACCGGCGCTGGGGGTTTGGGGATCTCGTCGACTCGCTCTCGGCCGAAGGCGACACCATCCCCGCCTCAAAGCGAGCTTGGTTTGGGGCGCGAAGTAGGAGCCCCTCCAGAAAGTGGTCGAACCCTTGCACCGGCTGGCCATATAGATGCGGGCGCG
>Ga0163144_10009501_pt1 | contig 20867 bp, 20 predicted proteins | sample OliLak19BULKMAT1_FD_123175 | JGI IMG/M metagenome (GOLD analysis project Ga0163144, IMG submission 123175) | Freshwater microbial mat bacterial communities from Lake Vanda, McMurdo Dry Valleys, Antarctica - Oligotrophic Lake LV.19.BULKMAT1 | ecosystem: Environmental > Aquatic > Freshwater >... | reverse complement strand
GTGCCGCACGATCAGGTCGTCACCATGCTGGCCCGCGCCGGGGCCTGCAGCACGCTGGCCCCCCACGCCTCCAACGTCGCCTACACCGCGGGTCTGTTGTCCGGCGTGACCGAGATCCTCGGCGTCTCGACCGAGGACACCATCCGCACCACGGGTATCGGGCCCGAGGTCGCCGATGCCCTGCTGTCCGGTGGGGGGACGGTGGGCACGGCCCTGCGCGCGGTCATGGCGCACGAGCGGCACAACCCACAGGCCGTCGTTGCCAACGGCTTCACGCCCTACCAGGTGTCGCTGGCGTACCTCGAGGCCGTGCGCAGCGGTAACGCGATGACCAGTGCCATCTATTCCTGATCGCCCGCAGCCTCCCAGACTTGACAGAGATGGACGCAACCTTGCACTCTGTTGCGTGTTATGACTGGTCAGGACTGGCTCGAGAAGGACTTCTACGCCGTGCTCGGTGTGGAGAAGTCGGCCGATGACGCTGCCATCAAGAAGGCGTACCGGAAGCTGGCCCGGAAGCACCATCCGGACGCCAACGCCGGTGACGCCGCCTCCGAGCTGAGGTTCAAGGACATCGGTGAGGCGTATGCGGTCCTCAGCGACCCCGAGCAGCGGCAGCGCTACGACGCCATCCGTGCCATGGGTAGCGGCGCGAGGTTCACATCCGGCGCGCCGGGTGGCGCGGGCGGTGCGGGCTTCGACGACCTGCTCTCCAACCTGTTCGGCAGCGGCGCGGGCGGCGAGTCCGGCCGTGGCGGTCAACGGGTCCGGTTCACCTCTCCCGGCGCGGGCGCCGACTACGAGGACCTGCTCAGCGAGATGCTGCGTGGCGCGGGCGGCGGTACCGGCACGGGTGGGTTCGGTGCGGCGCGGGGAAGCAAGGGCCGCGACATCGAGACCACTGTCAAGATCGGAATGCGGCAGGCGCTCGCCGGGACACAGGTACGGCTGGGAGTGAACGAACCGGGTGCGGCCCAGCGCACGGTGACCGCTCGGGTGCCGGCCGGAATTCGCAACGGCCAGAAGCTGCGGCTGCGTGGCAAGGGCGGTGCCGGGCCGGCGGGCGCCGGAGACGTCGTGGTCGCCATCGAGGTCGAAGCGGATCCCGTCTTCAGCTGGGACGGCACCGCGCTGCGGACGACCGCCCCGATCACGTTCGCCGAGGCGGCGTTGGGTGCCGACATCGACGTGCCGACGTTGGACGGTGTGGCACGGCTGCGGGTTCCCGCCGGCACGCCCAGTGCCCGCAGCTTCCGGCTGCGTGGTCGCGGACCCGTGATCAAGGGCGCGCCCGCCGACCTCCTCGTCACGGTTCACGTGATCGTGCCGCAACGGCTCAGCGGCGAGGCCAAGGCGGCGGTCGAGGCGCTGCGGCAGCTCGATGAGGGCAGCGACCCTCGTGCCGAACTGCTGGCTGCTGCAGCCGCCGGTCGTGGGGCGGGCCGGGAGAGCGCATGAGCGGGCGGAGGTTCTACGTCATCTCGGTGGCGGCCGAACTGGCCGGGATGCACCCGCAGACACTTCGGCAGTACGACCGCGAGGGGCTGGTGCAGCCGGTCCGGACCCAGGGCGGCGGGCGGCGTTACACCGACGAGAACGTCCAGCAGCTGCTAGAGGTGCAGCGGCTGAGCCAGCAGGAGGGCTTGAACTTGGCGGGCATCCGCCGCATTCTCACGCTGCAGGCCGAGGTCGTGGAGCTGCTGCGGCGCAACGAGCAGTTGCGACACGAGAACGACGCGTTGCGGCAGGCCAGGGGCCGAGTGTTCGCGGCCGGACCGGCCGGTGAGATCGTCACGGTGGCGCAGGGCCGCCGACCGCAGCGCCGCCAGTCCTCGACGGCCCTGGTGGTGTGGCGGCCTTCCTCCTGAGCCGGGTCGCTGCCGACCCCGCCGTCAAGATCACCGATAGCGAGCCGATGTGGTGACCATCCGACCTTGCAATCGCGCTTTCGGCTCGCAACCGGCGATCATGGGTGGCTGAGCGGAAGCCAGGCGGCCAATTGCGCCAGGAACTCTTCGGGGTGGCCGAACGCGTGGGCGTCGACCTGCAGCACGTCCCATCCGGCGGCCCGGATGCGGTTGTGGCGAACCAGATCGCGCGAGTGCTGCCGGCGTTCGAGGTGGACCTGCCCGTCGTACTCCAGGCCGACCCGGTGCTCGGGCCAGCCGAGGTCCAGCCGGGCCATGACCCGGCCGGCCAGCTCGACCGGACACTGCACCGTCGGCTCCTCGAAGCCGTGTCGGATCACCAGCAGCCGAAGCAGCGTCTCGCGCGGTGACCCGACCCCATCCCGGGCGGCTCGCAGCAGGCGGCGGGCCTGCGGCAGGCCGTGGCGGCCGGACATCAACCTGGCGACCCGCTTGGCTTCGGCGACCCTCACCCCGGAACCGGCAAGGAACGCCTCGACGGTGGCCAGACGCTCGTCGTCGGGCATCCGCGCGGTCCCGATGCCGCGAGCCAGGTCCACCGCAGTCCTAGCCGGGGTGCTGGCGCTGCCGAGGGCAGTGGTCATCACGTCACGGGGCTCGATGACGCCCCGATGCGAAACCACCTCTGGCCGGGGCTTGAGTACACGTGCCGGGTCGACTCCGACGTGGACGACATCACCTTCGCCGGCAAGCGTCACACCGTGGGCGAACGCCGCGCTGGGCCCGAGCAGCACGGGGTCGGGACCCAGCCGCTGCCGCATCGCCTGGATCGCCCACCCGTACGAGGCCTCATGGTCGTCGGCCAGGTAGACGCCGTGCATCAGCCGCCGGAACCTGGGCCCGCGCAGCGTGCTGCGGTCCACGTGCAGAGCAGCGACATCGGCCCGGAACGGTCCTCGATGGAGCGCGCTGGGTACCCTTCTGGTCACGCGACGACGGTGTGTGGCGAGCTTCGACCCGCGCATCTGCTCGACCCGCGCACTGTGGACCCGCGCCCAGGCCCGGCCTGTGGACTGCGCCGGGGCCGCTGACTCCTGCGTCGGACTTGACGCCCGATCGGGCCGGGGGCAATCTTGAGTCACATCGACTCACATTGGGGTATGACCTGTGGATCTGAAGCTCACCACTCGTGGCCAGGAAGCCCTGGGCGCGGCCATCCAGGCCGCCGGGCGGGCCGGGCACCCGACCGTCGAACCGGCTCACCTGCTCGCTGCGTTGCTCACCGACCGGGCCGGGGTCCCCGCGGCCCTGCTGAGCGCCGTCAGTGCCGATCCGGCAGCTATCGCGGCCACCACGACGGCCGCCCTGACGGCCATGCCGTCGGCGTCCGGTGGGACCGTTACCGAGTCCCGGGCCTCCCGCGCCCTCACCACGGCACTGTCGAGTGCCGGTGACGAGGCGCGCGCCCTCGACGACAGCTTCATCTCCACCGAGCACCTCCTCATCGGCCTGGCTGCCGACAAGGGCGCCACCGGTCAGGTGCTGCGTGCCGCTGGTGCCACCCGCGACGTCCTGTTGGCTGCGCTGCCGCGGGTGCGGGGGTCGGCCAAGGTCACGTCCGAGGACCCCGAGGGCACGTACAACGCTCTCGACAAGTACGGCCGCGACCTGACCGCCGACGCGCGCGAGGGCAGGCTCGACCCGGTGATCGGCCGCGACGCCGAGATCCGCCGGGTGATCCAGGTGCTGTCGCGCCGCACCAAGAACAACCCGGTGCTGATCGGCGAACCGGGCGTCGGCAAGACCGCCGTCGTGGAGGGCCTGGCTCAACGGATCGTCGCGGGCGACGTGCCGCAGTCGCTGCGCGACAAGCGCCTGGTCAGTCTGGACCTGGCGGCGATGGTGGCGGGCGCGAAGTACCGCGGCGAGTTCGAGGAGCGGCTCAAGGCCGTCCTCGCCGACATCGAGGCCGCCGAGGGCCAGATAGTCACCTTCATCGACGAGTTGCACACCGTCGTCGGCGCCGGCGCGTCCGAGGGCGCGATGGACGCCGGCAACATGCTCAAGCCGCTGCTCGCCCGCGGCGCGCTGCGACTGGTGGGCGCCACGACTCTGGACGAGTACCGACAGCGCATCGAGAAGGACCCGGCTCTGGAGCGGCGCTTCCAACAGGTCTTCGTGGGCGAGCCCAGCATCGAGGACACCATCGGCATACTGCGCGGCCTCAAGGAACGCTACGAGGCGCACCACAAGGTCGCGGTGTCCGACGCCGCGCTGGTGGCCGCGGCCACGCTGTCGGCGCGCTACATCCCCGGGCGCAAGCTCCCCGACAAGGCGATCGACCTCGTCGACGAGTCGGCGTCCCGGCTGCGGATGGAGATCGACTCCTCCCCGGTCGAGATCGACGAGCTTCGTCGCGCGGTCGACCGGTTGCGCATGGAAGAGCTCGCGCTGAGCAAGGAGGACGACGCGGCCAGCCGCGACCGGCTGGAGCGGCTGCGCGCCGACCTCGCCGATCGCACCGAGCAGCTGACGGCGCTGACCGCCCGGTGGGAGGCCGAACGCGCCGGGCTCAACCGGGTCGGTGAGCTCAAGGCCCGGATCGAGGAACTACGGGCGCATGCCGATCGGGCCCAGCGTGACGGCGACCTCGAGACCGCGTCCCGGCTGCTGTACGGCGACATCCCGACCGCCGAGAAGGAGTTGGCCGGCACCGTCGACGAGCCGGCCGGCCGTGGCCAGGTCCTGGCTGCTGACGCCCCGGCTCCCATGGTCAGCGAGCAGGTCGGCCCCGACGACATCGCCGAGGTGGTCGCCGCCTGGACGGGTATCCCCGTCGGGCGATTGCTGGAGGGGCAGACCGAGAAGCTGCTGCGGATGGAGGAGGTCATCGGCCGTCGTCTCATCGGCCAGCGCGACGCCGTCCGTGCGGTCTCCGACGCCGTGCGACGTGCCCGAGCGGGCATCTCCGATCCCGACCGGCCGACCGGGTCGTTCCTCTTCCTCGGTCCCACCGGCGTCGGCAAGACCGAGTTGGCCAAGGCGCTCGCTGATTTCCTCTTCGATGACGAGCGCGCCATGGTCCGCATCGACATGAGCGAGTACGGCGAGAAGCACTCGGTCGCTCGTCTCGTCGGTGCGCCCCCCGGCTATGTCGGGTACGAGTCGGGTGGCCAACTCACCGAGGCGGTCCGGCGCCGGCCGTATTCGGTGATCCTGTTCGACGAGGTCGAGAAGGCCCATCCGGAGGTGTTCGATGTGCTGTTGCAGGTGCTGGACGACGGTCGGCTGACCGATGGGCAGGGCCGGACGGTCGATTTCCGCAACGTCATCCTGGTGATGACGTCGAACCTCGGGTCGCAATTCCTCATCGACCCGAACCTGAGCGACCAGGCCCGCCACGAGGCCGTGATGAGCGCCGTCCGGGTGGCGTTCAAGCCCGAGTTCATCAACCGGCTCGACGACATCATCGTCTTTGACGCGCTCGGCCTGGAGGACCTGGCTCGCATCGTCGACTTGCACGTCGCTGCGCTGGCAGCCCGGTTGACCGAGCGGCGGCTGACCCTGAGCGTCACCGATGCCGCTCGCGAGTGGCTGGGCCTGACCGGCTACGACCCGGCTTACGGCGCCCGCCCGCTGCGACGTCTGGTGCAGCGCGAGATCGGCGACCGGCTGGCCACGGGGTTGCTGTCCGGTGAGATCCGCGACGGCGACACCGTCACGGTCGATGCGGTCCAGGGTGGTGGGGGGCTGACGGTCACCAGCGGTTGAGCGCCGGCGCACGTGCCCCGGCGGACGGCCCCCTAGCTGCCGAGGACGGTGTGGGTGCCGGGACCGGCCGGGTCGTAGGCCATGCACTGCACCAGCCGGTCGTCGCTGAGCACCCAGCCCTGCCGGGTGGGTACCAGCACCCAGAAGTCCCACAGCTCGGGATCGGCGCCGTTCTGCTCGACGACGTTGCCGCCGATCTCCCGGCAGCGGGCCTGCGCCTCCTCGGCGATGATGGGGTCGCCCGGCCATTCCCGGTCGGCGAGCTCGAACACCGCGACGAGCTGATTGTCGTGAGGTTGGGCGCACCTCACCACCTCGGCCACCGAGAACGGCCCCGGGCCCGCGGGCAGATCCTGGAAGCAGTCCCCGACGACCAGGTCCTCGATCGGCTGGAGCGTGCCCGTGACGGCCTGACGTTCCCGGGTCGATCCCCCGGCCTGGACTCGGTCACCGGCGTCAGTCGTGACGCTGCCGAACGGCGATCGCACCAACAGGTCGCCGCGCCAGATCAGTGCCGTCGCCGCCACGCCGAGAGCGACCACCGCAGCCAGCGAGGCGACCTGCCATCGCGCCGAGCGGGTGCCCTCGGTGGTTCGCGACCGGTCCTGCCGGTGTCGCCCACCAGGGGGCTGGTCGACCTCCACTGCGGAGGCTTCGGCGTACGCAGTGCCGGGGTCGTCGAATTCCTCGTGGAACTCGTCGTTGTCTTCGCCGCCGGAATAGTCTTGATACGTGTGATCGCGCGCCGCTTCCGCGATGACCTCGCCCGCCGGCTCGCGCTGCCGCGGAATGAAGGCCGTATCGGGAATGTCGAACTCGGCGACCATTGGCGTCTCGATAAGGTCCAGAGCGGGCGTCTCGGTGGTCGTTTCCACGATCTCTATCGCGTCCGCAACGGCCGGTGCCGCCGTCAGGTCGATGCTTCGTGGCCGCAGGAACTCCGACGGCACGGTGACCGGCCGGTTGATGGCCACCGACCAGATGGGGCGCCGCACGATGACCGGGGTCTCGGCCTCGGGCGGACGCAACGCCAACTCGGCCCGCAGCCGCCGCGGCGTCGCAGTCTTGGTCAAGGCGTGGCGGCCGCGAGTCGCGGGGACCGGGGGCGACGTCGTCGGCGCACCCGCCTCGTCGTGCGTAGTCGTCACTCGCGCAGATTAGCTGGGCGGCCCCATGAAATCGACGACCACCGGCGCATGATCCGATGGCGCCTTGCCTTTGCGCTGCTCTCGTTCGATATGCGCGGCGGTAACCCTGTCGGCCACGACCGGCGACCCGAGTGCGAAATCGATCCGCATGCCCTCTTTCCGGGGGAATCGGAGTTGTTGGTAATCCCAGTACGTATACACGCCTGGGCCGGGCGCATGAGGCCGGACCAGGTCGCGGAACCCGGCGGCCTCGACTGCGGCGAACGCTGCTCGCTCCGCCGGCGAGGTGTGTGTCTTGTCGGCAAAGAACGCCGGGTCCCACACGTCGTCATCCGTCGGGGCGATGTTGAAGTCGCCGCAGAGCACGATGGGCGCCGCAGGATCGGCCGCCAGCCAGCCGCGGCCGACGCTCGCCAGCGCCGCGAGCCAGCCGAGCTTGTACTCGTAGTGCGGGTCACCGAGCGCCCGGCCGTTGGGGACGTACAGGCTCCACACCCGCACTCCGCCACATGTCGCGCCGAGTGCCCGGGCCTCCGCGCGGGGCGGGTCCCCCCACCGCGGCATGCCGTCGAAACCGGCGGCGGCGTCGCTGATGCCGACACGGGATGCGATGGCGACCCCGTTCCACTGGTCGAGGCCGTGGTGTACGACCTCGTAGCCGGCTTCGTGGAAGGCCATGCCCGGGAACGTCGCGTCGCCGACCTTCGTCTCCTGCATCGCCAGGACGTCGACGTCGGCCGCCTGGATCCAGGTCAGGACCCGATCGAGCCGCATCCGCAGGGAATTGACGTTCCAGGTAGCCAGCCGCACCCCGGCACCGTAGCCGCCCGTCTCAGGCGGCGCGCACCACGTACGTCTTGGCCAGGATGTCGCCGAGGCGCTGCCGGTCCGGTCGGGTGTTCATGATGATGAAGCCGACCAGGCCGAACAGGATGCCGTCGACGATGAGCAGTACCCAGCGGATCAGCAGCGGGCCGACGCCCGGCTTGTTCCCCGCTGCGTCCACGATCTTGATCTTGGTGAGGATCATCCCGAGCGTCTGGCCGTTGCTCAGCAGCGGAACTCCGACGAAGACCAGTGCACTGAGCAGCACGCCGCCGACATTGGCCAAGGGATTGACGGCGAACAGGCCGTTGTCGTCGCCGATCGAGGTGATGGCACCGAGCGCTCCGCCCGCGATCCCAGCGATCACGACATCGATGATGAACTGCAGCACACGTGTACCGATGGGGGCCAGCCGGGAAACCAGCGCGAGTGGAGCCACATTGCTCATAAACGCAACGGTAGTGGTTCGGCGTGCCTGCCGACACCCCCGATAGCCTGCCCGCATGTCGCGCCCGACCGCACTCGTCACAGGCGGCACCGCCGGCCTCGGCCTCGCCTTCGCCCGGGCGCTTGCCGACTCAGGCCACGACCTCGTGCTCGTGGCTCGGGACGAGACGCGTCTGGCCGCGGTCTCGGCCGAGCTCTCCTCGCGTTTCGGGGTCGAGGTCGAGACGATGAGGGCCGACCTGACGCAGCGGGCGGACATGCACCAGGTCGCGGCAAGGGTGGGTGATCCCGACCGCCCGGTCGACGTGCTGGTCAACAACGCCGGCTTCGGTCTCAACCACTTCTTCGTCGGCGGCTCGCTGACCGAGGAACTGCGGCAGCTCGACATCCTCGTCACCGCTGTCCTGGTCGCCTCGCACGCCGCAGCCACGGCGATGAAGGCCCGGGGTCGGGGGGCGATCATCACGGTCTCCAGCGTGTCGGGCTTCACGGTGCAGGCCAGCTACTCATCGGCCAAGGCCTGGGCGACCAACTTCACCGAGGTACTAGCCGGCGAGCTGCGCGGTAGCGGCGTCACCGCCACCGCGCTGTGCCCGGGTTTCGTGCGCACCGAGTTCCACCACCGCGCGCGGATGAACATCAGTCGAGTGCCGCGCTGGCTGTGGCTCGATGCCGACGAGGTGGTGGCGGCGTGCCTGCGCGATGTCGCGGCTGGCCGGATCATCAGCGTTCCCGGTGCCAAGTACCGGCTCGTGGCAGGGTTGCTGCAGGCCATTCCGAGAGGACTTCGATGGTGGATCTTCTGGGGGCGACCGGGCGCGAAACGCTCGGGGGCCCGGCGCTGACGCTCGGCGACGTTCGCGACCACGACCGTGGCCACGACCGCGACCGGCTGGCGGGACTGATCCGTTCGCGCGCTGTTGTGCCCGGCCGGGTGACGCTGGCGTCGGGTCGGGAGGCGGACTACTACGTCGACCTGCGGCGGGTCACGCTCGACGGCGAGGCGGCGCCGCTGGTCGGCCGGGTGATGCTCGACCTCGTCGCAGACCTGCTGGCCGATGGCGTGAGCGCGGTAGGGGGCCTGACGATGGGAGCAGACCCCGTAGCGGCGGCGATGCTGCACGCAGCCGCCGCGGATGGTCGTCGGCTGGACGCGTTCGTTGTGCGGAAAGCCACGAAGGAGCATGGTCTGCAGCGGCGGATCGAGGGTCCCGACGTGGCCGGTCGCCGGGTGCTCGCGGTGGAGGACACCTCGACGACGGGAGGCTCGGTGCTGGCCGCGGTGGCAGCGCTGCGGGAGGCGGGCGCCGACGTGGTGGCCGTCGCCGTCCTCGTTGATCGGGGCACCGGCGCGGCCGAGCGGATCGCCGAGGCCGGTGTCGGCTATCGGGCAGCCTACGGTCTGCCGGATCTGGACCTGATCTGAGCGGCGCGCTCGATCGGGCGGCCCCGGCGACGTCCGGTGGGGAATCGATCCCGACGCTATCGAATCTCCACGAAACCCGCTGCGTTGAAGTCGCCATCGAAGGCGTACGCCTCGGTCCACCGTTGACGGCGCATCAGGGCGAAGCTCGTCGCGTCGACGAACGAGTACTCACGCTCGTCGTGGCGGGACAGCCATTCCCAGGCGTCCCTCTCGACGGAGTGTTCCGTTCGCATCACCGTTGCTCGAGGACTGTGACGAAAGGCGTCGACCGTGGCGAGGGCCGCCGCGTGCCCGCCGCGGCGGCGGGCGAACGTCCAGGTCTCGCCGAGTACGTGATTACTGGTCACAACGGCGGAGTTGTCCTTTCGCCACAGTGCAACCGCGTCATCGTGACGCGCGTCGCGCCGGGAGGTCAGCGCAATAAGGAACGAGGTGTCGACAAACCTCATCGCCCGTACACCACATCGTCGATGTCCCCGGTCTCGTAGTCGAACGCTCCAACCACGGCGTCCAGTGGGTCCACGAGATGCTGTCCAGTGTGTTGCGAGACCAGACGGCGAATGATCGCCGCCTTGGAGACCCCTTCCCGTGATGCCTCGGCGGCCAACGCCTCATCCATCTCGGCCTCGATGTAGATCTGCAATCTCTTCATCCGTCCATTCTACTCCGATGTGCTGTATACACCTCTCATCTGATGTCGGCACAACTACGGCTCCATGACCATCTGCCCGGCCGACGACGCCGCCCACGCCCGCCGGCTGAAGTACTCGACTGTCCTGTCTAGGCCGCCGCGCTCGCCCGTGGCCGCGATGCCGCCGCTCGGGCGAGGATCGCGTGGACCAGGCGGCGCCATACCGGGTCGGGCAGGATCTGGTGGAGCCGGAAGAACAGACCCGGCTTGACCGTCCACCGCAATCGGCCGCCCTGCGAGGTGGCGGCCTCGAAGATCGCGTCGGCGACGGGCTCGGGGCCGGGCAGCCGCCCCTCGAAGCGGGCGAAGAGGTCGCGGAAGCCGCTCATCTCCGGCTCGTATTCGGGGTGCTCGGCCCAGCTGATCGAGCGGCTGCCGAAGTCGGTCTTGATGCCGCCCGGCTCGATGATGCGCACCCGGACGCCGTGGCGCCTGAGCTCGAAGCGCATCGCCTCGGACATGCCTTCGACGGCCCATTTGGTGCCGTGATAAGCGGCGCCGAAGGGGAAGGCCATCCGGCCGCCGATGGAGGCGATGTTGATCACGCTTCCCCGGGTGGCGCGCAGGTGGGGCAGGCAGTGTTGGGTCATCGACATGAGCCCGAAGACGTTGGTCTCGAACTGCCGCCGCAGTGCCGACATCGGCAGTGCCTCGACCGCGCCCTGCTGGGCGTACCCGGCGTTGTTGACCAGGGCGTCGATCCTTCCGAACGCCGCGACGGTCGCCGCCACCCCAGCGGCGATCGACGCCTCGTCATTGACGTCGAGGGCGATGAGCTGAAGATCGGGTGACCCGACCAGATCGCTGGCAGCCGGGTTGCGCATGGTGGCTGCAACGCGCCAGCCGCCACGGGCGAAGCGGTCGACGGTGGCGCGACCGATGCCGGTGGACGTGCCGGTGATCAGGGCGACGGGCCGGGTGTCGTTGTCGGGCATGAGCTCCTCCGAATGACGTATGTCAACGACTGTTGACTTGGGATCGACCGTAGCGAGCTGGACAGTCTGATGTCAACACGTGTTGACTTGCATCGTGAGCCCTCGCCGCCGTGACGCCGACGCCACACGAGAGGTGATCGTCGAGGCCGCGTCCCGGGCGTTCTCCGAGCGGGGCTACGGCGGCGTGACCGTCCGGGACATCGCCACCGCGGCCGGGGTGGACCCGGCGCTGGTGGTTCGCTACTTCGGCTCGAAGGCGGCGCTGTTCGCGCTCAGCCTGGGGGCGGGCGGGCCGTTGCTGGCTGCCGCGCTCGAGGGGCCGCTGCTCGGTCTGCCACAGCGGGTGGCCGAGTTCATGGTGACCAAGCCCACTGCGAGCGCCGGTGACAACGCGCTGTCCGCGCTGGTGCTGTCGGCAGCCGATTCCGAGGGGCGCGCCCTGCTGGGTGCGCTGATCGCCGAGCACCTCGAAACGCCACTGGTCGAAAGGCTGGTCAGCTCGGGTCTGACCACCGAGGCGGCCGCCGAACGGGCACGCGCCGTCACCGCGGTGATCCTCGGCCACGCGCTGGCCACGGCGGCGCTGTCGCCACCGCATCTGCCCATTGACCGCGTGGCGGCGCTGTTGACCGCTGCGCTGGCGCCGGCTGGGGCGCCGCAGTGAGACTGCCCCGGTGAGCGAACCAGCGGCCGAGGTCGAGATCGGGGTGGGTCCCTGGCCCGGCGGGCTCACCTCGTGGCCCGCCGACGAGCGATACGACCCTGATCTGCTGCGTGACGGTGACAGCCGCAACGTCACCGACGGCTATCGGTACTGGCGGGTCGAGGCGATCGCCGCCGATCTCGCGGCCCGCGCCCATCCGTTCCACGTGGCGATAGAGAACTTCGACCATGACTTCAACATCGGCTCTGTCGTCCGGACGGCCAACGCCTGCAACGCCGCCGGGGTCCACGTCGTGGGGCGGCGGCGGTGGAACCGTCGCGGTGCCATGGTGACCGACCGCTACCTCGACGTCGGGTATCACGAGGACGTCGCGGCGCTGGTGGCCTGGGCGGACTTGGCCGGGTTGCCGTTGGTGGGCATCGACAACACCCCTGGCTCGCAGCCGTTGGAGACGTACGACCTGCCTCGCGAGGTTGTGCTGCTGTTCGGTCAGGAGGGGCCGGGATTGTCGTCGGCGGCCGTGTCCGCCTCGTCCGTCGTGCTGTCGATCGCCCAGTTCGGGTCGACCCGGTCACTGAACGTGGGGGCGGCCGCCGCGATCGCGATGCACGCGTGGGTGCGCCGCTGGGTCTTCAACCAGCCACCCGCCCGATGACCGCCGGCCTCGGCCTATGTGAGCGGCTTCCGCTACCTGGACGCCGCGCGGTCGTACGGCCGGGCGGAGGAATTCCTCGCGGGTTGGCTGGCTGAGGGAGCGGGAGCAGTCGGGCGGCGGCGATGTGGGGGGGCTATGCGGGCGGGAGGGCGAAGAGCAGGCACGTCGATGTCGCATGGGCGAGCAACCGGTCCTGCTCGTCGGTGAGCCGGGCCTCGGCGGTCGCCGTCCGGTTGCCGCGGGCGACCACGGTGCCGCTCGCGCGCACTCGTCCCGTCCGCTCGGTCACCGGCCGAAGGAACCGAGTCGCCAGGTCGAGGGTGGTGTAGCCCATCCCGGCCGGCAACGTCGTCTGGACGGCACATCCTGCGGGAGGCGTTCCACGGCATCCGGCGTTTCGACGATTTCACCGTTCGCACGTCGATCCCCCGCCAGGTGTTGACCGACCGGCTGCGCTCTCTGGTGGGCGCCGGTGTGCTCAAGAAGGCGCCGTATCGCGAGGCGGGAAAGCGCGGCCGGGACGAGTACCGCCTGACCGACAAATGGCTGGACCTCTACCCCGCGTTCATGGCCCTGCAGGCGTGGGGCGACCGCCACCTTCCCGGTCCCGACGGTCCACCCTTCACGTTCGTCCATCGCGAGTGCGGGGCGGACGCGCATCTGGCCATCACCTGCGACACGGGGCATGAGGTGCCCATCAGCAGAGACATCGCAGCCCGGCTCGGACCCGGAGCCAGGAGACGGCCTACTCCTGAACGATGACGTTGCCCATTCCCCATGACACGACCACCCGCACCGCGGTGCCCGTGAAAGCCCGGCTAGCCCAAGGCCAGGGCCTAACGATTGGTCGCGACGAGATCCACGTCGAGCCACACGATCCCTCGTCCGAGGGCCAACTCACCAGCCCAGGCGGCGGGGAGCAGCAGGACGCCGCCGGGGCCGAGGGCGTCGCTCGGATCCGTGGCCGTCGGCAGCGTCAGCTTGCCCTGGACGACGATCAGCACTCGTGGCGTGCGTCGAGCGGGCACTTCCACCATGTCATCAGCGGCAGCCCGGTGGCGCTGGATCGTGTAGAAATCGGACTCGACGACGAGGCCGTCACCGCTGACCGGCGCGACCCACTCGGTGTTGAGGTGCCATTGCGCCCGGGCCGACGCCATCGCCTCGGCGCGGTGCAGTTCCCGCTCGGCCCGGCCGTACTCGACCGTCCAGTCGTACATCCGGTACGTGGTGTCCGACGGCGTCTGCACCTCCGCGACGACGACGCCGGCCCCCAGCGCGTGGATCAGGCCCGCCGACAGGTGGTGGACGTCTCCGACCCGGGCGGGGACCGCACGCAGCAACGGCACGAGGGCTGGGGTTCCCAGCGCCGCCTCGATGTCGTCGGCGCTCACCCCGTCGGCGACGCCTAGCAGCAGCCGGGCACCCGACTCGGCGGCGACCACGACCCAGGACTCGGTCTTCAGGTGCACTCCGGGGTCCCGGTCGGCGATCTCGGCCGGCGGGTGCACCTGCACCGACAGGTTCTCCCGCGCGTCGAGGTGCTTGACCAGCAGCGGGAACCGGCCACCCACCGTCGGCCGGGCCTCACCCAGCAGCGCCGGCGAGTCGAGTGCGATCAGGTCCGCCAGTGAGGCCCCCTCGTGCGGCCCGGTCGCCACCCGGCTCACCGGGTCGCTCAGGGTCGTCATCGAGGCATCGAGGTCGGCGACGTCCCACGATTCCCCGATCAGCACGTTCGGTGGCAGATTCCGCCCGAGATCGCCCAGGCGCCGACCTCCCCACGGCTTCTCGACCAGCCGCGGGCGTAACCGCAGCGGCGCCAGGTCGAGGTCGGTGGGCGTTGCCATCCGGGTCATCACGTCCAGATCCGGTGCTTGGGTGCGTCGGCGGGCGGCTGGCTGGCCTCCCAGACCCGGCGCCACCGAGCGACCTGCGGACCCGATGAGGGCGGCGTTGCCCCGGCGATGGCGCGCTGCCGGGCGCTGAACCAGTCCGTGCCGTCCTCGTCCAGCAGCGCGGCGACGGCCTGCTCTATCCGGCGACCGAAGTCGCGGGGCCCTTCGCCCTCGGTCGCGATCACCGGGTCGCCGTAGCGGACGGTCACTCGCGGCCGGCCCTTGGACGGCCAGCCCTGCTCGCGCGGCATCGCGTTGAACGCGCCGCGGATCGCGACCGGCACCACCGGCACCTGTGCCCCGAGCGCGACGAACGCGGCGCCGAGCTTGAACTGCGCTGTCCAGCCATCGGAGGTGCGAGTGCCCTCCGGGAACCACGCAATGCTCCAGCCGTCGTCGAGCAACGCGCCCGGGGTATTCGACATCGACCCGCCGCGCCGCTCGATCGGGAAGGTGTTGAACAGCAGCGCCGAGCCTGCCGCTCGCCACCAGGTGTCGAAGAAGTAGTCCGCTGCCGCAGCCATCGCGGTGCGTCGGCGCCAGGCGGGCGGCAGCGTGGTGAGGATCATCGGGGTGTCGACGTGTGAGGCGTGGTTGGAAACGAAGATCACCGGCCCCGAGATCCGCCGTAACACGTCCAGGCCGTGCGCCCGGACGGACACCTGCGAGCGCAACAACCAGTGCATTCCCACCCCGAGCAGCACCTCCCGGACCGCCTGCGCCAGGGGCGTCCGCGCCCATCTCGTCGGGAAGACCCGGGTCGAGCGAGCGGGGACGAACGCCTCGGCCGAACGGGGCACCAGGGCCCGGCGCCCGACTCCCCATCGCCAGCCGCGAGCGACGAGGCCGACGTCGGCGACGGTCTCGCGGACGAACTTCGCCGGGGTCTGGGTCATCGGGCGCTCACGTGACGTCCGCGATGAGGTGCGGCGGGTTGTGCAGGTAAGTGATCGACGGGTTGCGGCCCACCGCGCCGGAGACCATCTCCAGCGCGTCGGCGAGCGTCGAGGCCGCTCGCATCCCCATCCGCTCGCACGCCTTGCGGTCGCCACCCACCCAGACCACGTTCTGGCCGCCGCCGGGCGCGCCGTTGCCCAGGTGATCCAGGGCGTGGGCGATCCAGTACCACATGTAGAACGGGTGGACGCCGTGGTAGGCGTGGCTGGTGCGGTACAGATGGACGTACCAGGGGTCGGTGGCGTACTGCTCCTCGAACTGCTTCTCGATGACCGAGGGTTCGACCGAGGTGGACAGCACCTCCTCGAAGAAGTCCACGTAGCTGGGGTGGTGGAGCTGGTTGAACTCCCATTCGACGGGGTGATAGAGGATCACCGCGCCGCCGGATCGGACGATGGGTGCGCCGCGGTAGGAGTTGAAGTAGTACCCGAGCCCCATGCAGGCGGCCAGCACGGGGTTCATGATCGAATCGACGTTGTAGGGACCGATGAACGGCACCCCCATGATCGCCACGTCGCTCTGGCCCTGGACCTCGACCAGCTGCTGGCGGTGGATCCGCTCGATGGTGATGTCGTGGACCGGCTCGACGGCGCCGGCGGTGATGCCGGTCAGGCCGTAGACGGAGCGCACGTCGTGGAAGATGCGGTGCCGCATCCGCTTGGGCGCGATGGCCAGCCCCCGACGGGCGGCGAGCATCTTGGCCTGGTCGGCGATCGACCATTCCCATTCGCGCTTCTGGAAGTACGAAAACGCGTCGGGGAAGATGTCGTTGTTGAACGTCGTCTCGATCTGGAAGACCTTGACGTGCTCGGCGACGACGCGTCCCATCCGCCACGCCGAGGAGTGCAGCTCGGACTTCGTGTGGTCCATGAAAGACCGTGAGGCGACCATCGTCGAGCTGTTGTGGTGGTGCCGCAGTGAGCTGTAGGGGGCCAGGCCGACGGCCACGGACTTGTGCCCGCCGCTCATCGAGACCTGGTTGACGTTGACGTAGACCAGCAGGTCGGACTCGGCCGAGCGGAGGTGGATGTCGACGTCCTCGTCGTGCGCGGTCTTGCCAAGGTGGGCGATGTTGGCGCGGTCCTCGGCGTCGAAGTTGTAGAGCGCGCCTTGCGGGAAGAACGAGCGGAAGACGCGCTCGCCGACGATGTGCCTCAGCTCGGCCTCGGTGAGCCGGCGGTGCAACGCGTTGGCGCTGACCAGCTCCACGTCGTCGACGCCGGCGTGCGCGGCCAGCGTCAGGACAGCCTCGATGATCCGCTGCCGGATGTCGGGGGCGCCCATCGGCGGCAGCGGGATGGAGATGTCGTCGAAGGCGATCGTCAGCTTCATCCCGGCGCGCAGCAGGGCGGGCAGCGGCTCGCAGTCGATGGGGTGGTGCAGCGCGTTGGCGATCTCGGCGTCGATGTCACGGACCGCCGGCAGCGACTCCGGTGGGTACACCACCCGGGTACCGCGTGGGAAACGTTCGAGCCGGAACCCCTCCCCCTCGTGCACGACGAGCGGGGGGGTCCGGTCGTCGACGTCAAGGACGAAGCCGGGTCGGGTCATGACAGGCATCCAACCATCGGTGTCTCGGTCATCGGTGTCTCGGTTCGGGGATCGCAGCCATCACCCCGACCACAGCACGGACATCGGTAGTGTCCAGAGGCGGCCGCCAAGGTGCACCGGAGCGGGACAGGTGCATAGGACCACACCGGCGGCGAAGTCGTCCTCAAGCCGCTGGTCCAGCAGGCGTAGTCCGTGCAGGTCCTCACTGCGTACCGTGGCGCCGGCCTTGACCTCGATCCCGATGACCCGGCCGTCGCCCGATTCCAGTACGAGGTCGACCTCGTGCCCGTCTCGATCCCGGTAGTGGAACAGCTGGGGTCGGGTCGCTGACCATTCGGACTGTGCCCGCACTTCGTTGGTCACGAAGGTCTCGATCAGCCGGCCGGCGATGTCGGCGTCGCTGCGCACCCGGCCGCCGAGCAGTCGTGCGGCCAATCCCGTGTCGGTGAGTCCGATCGTGGGTCGCCGTACCACCCGTGACGTCAGGTTGGTCGACCACGCGGGCACGTTCTGGACCAGGAAGACCTTCTCCAGGTGGGCGAGGTAGCTGTCCGTCGTGGGCCTCGACAGGCCCAGGTCGCGAGCCACGTCGGTGACGTTGAGTTCCCCCGAGGTCCGGGCGGCGATCAACCGCAGGAGCCGCGGTAGCTCGCGGAGGTAGGCGACGTCGCTGACGGCGCGCACTTCACGATCGACCACGCCGGCCACGTAACTGTCGAACCAGGCGGTGCGCCTGCGGTCGGTCCGGTCCAGCGCGGGCAGGTAGCCACCCCTGACCGCCCGTTGCAGGACATCCGCCCGTCCCACCGGATGGGGTCGCAGATCACCGATCCCGCCACCGAAGGCGGCGTCGATCAGCCCAGTCCTGGCTTGGCCTCCGGCCAGTTCGGATTGGGTGAAGGGCCACAGGGTCAAGACCTCCATCCGACCGGCCAGCGAGTCGGCCAGGCGGGGGGCCCCGAGGAACCGGGTCGATCCGGTGAGCAGGAAACGGCCGGGGCGGCGGTCGCGATCGACCTGGGCTTTGACGGCGAGCAGGAGTTCCGGGACGCGTTGGGCCTCGTCGATAGCGACCAGGCCGGTCCTACCGGTGACGAAGCCGACGGGATCGGTCCGCGCCACGTCGAGGGTGGCCGCGTCGTCGAGGCTCAACCAGGTTCCCCCCTGCCCCGTCACCACGTGCTGAGCGAGAGTGCTCTTGCCGGCTTGCCGTGGTCCAGCGACAACCACCACCGGGGTGTCGCTCAGGGCTTCGTCCAGCGGACCAGCCGGAAGACGAGGACGGTACGCCCGGGAGACGGTAGCGCAACTCTGTGATTCGCGAGCTGCGAGCTGCGATTCGCGGACGCTGTCCTTGCACATCGCGGACCGCCGCCTTCTGATTCGCGGCCCCACGCGCCTGCGGTGTCGACCCCCCTGACCAGCGCTCGCACCCAAGGCCGTCGGGCCCTTCAGCGCCATCCGCGGAGCCCTCACTGGCACCCCGGAAGACTGCGGACGCCCTTCGCACCACCCGGGTACCGCGTGGGAAACGTTCGAGCCGGAACCCCTCCCCCTCTGCACGACGAGCGGGGGGTCCGGTCGTCGACGTCCAGGACGAGGCCGGGTCGGGTCAGGACAGGCATCCAACCATCGGCCGGATGGACGTCGCCGATCGTGGTCGCTGACGGCCTGGGAGCGGATCATCGCCGTGGCAGCCTGCCTTGATGTGGTCCGGTCGATTCTAGTACGCGTTTTACGGTGAGTTAGCACTCGTTGCCCCTTGTGTGCTAGCTGTGCCTTTCCCTACTGTTCAGCCATCGGTGATCGCTTGGGGGTCGCCGGCCCGGTGTTCGGGCTACGGCAGAGCGGGGATCACGATGCGACGGTCAGCTGCTTCCACTGTCATCTCGCTGGCTGTCACGGTGACTGTGGTGGTGACATTGGCTCCGCCGGGGGCGCAGGCGCAGACGCTCGATGAGGCGATCGCTGAGGCGTCGGCGCCGGAGTTGGTGGCCGATGAGGGTGATGAGTACACGTTGGTGTACGAGAACTCGGACGGGACGCGGACGGCGAAGATCCACTCGGTGCCGCAGCGCGTGGAGCGTGATGGTGCGTGGGTGACGCCGGATGCGACGTTGGTGGAGGTGTCGCCGGGGGTGTGGTCGCCGCGGGCGGTGGTGACGGAGGTGTCGTTCGGGTCGGGTGATCTACCGGTGGTGACGATCACCGAAGACGACGTGAGTCTGGGGTTGTCGTGGGCGGCGGGGTCGTTGCCCGTGCCGCTGGTGGCGGGGCCGCGGGCGACGTATGAGGAGGTGCTGCCGGGGGTGGACTTGGTGTTGACGGCCGGGTTAGACGGCTTTCAGCAGGCTTTGGTGATCAAGGATCGGGCGGCGGGGCAGCAGGACGCATTGTCGCGGGTTGCGTTCGACTGGTCGGTGGTGGGCGGTGAGTTGCGGGAGAACGCGGACAAGAGTTTGTCGGTGATGGCCGGCGGGGTGGAGGTGATGACGTCGCCGGCGCCGACCATGTGGGATGCCGGTGAGGCTTCTTCGGGTCTGGTGCAGTCGCAGGTGCCGACGGTGGCGGATGCGGTGGAGCCGTTGTTGGGCGGTCCGGAGGGTGAGGATGTGGGGGTGGGTCTGCAGTTGGAGGTGACGGCGGATCAGGTGGTGATCTCTCCGAACCCGGACTATCTGGCTGATCCGGGGACGGAGTATCCGGTGGTGTTGGACCCGCCGTTCAGTGCGGGGCGGCGCGCCTGGTACATGGTGAATCAGCGGTTCCCGACGACGGCGTATCACAATTGGGGGGGCGCGGATGAGGGAATGGGGTATGTGGTCCAGGGAGGAGCCCAGCATAAGCGGTTGTTCTGGGATTTCGATGTCGCCTTCTTAGCCGGGAAAGGGATTCTCAGCGCGACATTCGCTGCCGCCGCGACTGACGCGTATTCGTGTACCCCGTCAGAGGTGGAGTTGCGCATCGTGGGTCCGATGCCGGGTAGTACAACATGGAACAATCAGCCGGCGTTCGGTCGTGAGCTGGACTGGAAGAGCGTGTCGTACGGGCGGGCGGGATGCCCGGCCGGTGGCAACGTGGACCCGAACGACCGGTGGTTGGAGATGAACGCGACCAGTGCGGTGGTGGAAGCGGCTGGGAATGGCTGGGGGAACCTGAACTTGGCGTTGAAGGCGGACGACGTGGACACGAACGCCGGGAATCAGAATTCGTGGAAAAGGTTCCGGTCGGATGCGGTGCTGAATGTGACGTATAATTCGTTGCCGTCGGTCGGCCCCAACCCTGAGGTGCCGACGGGTGCGGTGTGTGACAACGATGGCGTGAACGAGCCGTATTCGGCGAGTTTGGAGCCACCGATCCGGTATCACATCAACGATCCTGACGGTGGTATCCAGAATGTGAAATCCGTGGTTTCGGTGTGGGTGCCGGGTGGTTCGGCGCCGTTGTGGCGGTGGGAGTCGGGTGAGTTCGGGAGTGGAGTGTGGCAGGGTGGGACTATCCGGGGCATCCCGGGTGACGGCCGGTACTCCGTCCTCATCGAGTCCCGGGACGCCATGAATGCCGTCGGGGATTCGCGGTGGTGCAACGTCATCGTGGATACGACGAAGCCACGACCGCCGACCACGTCGTCGACGTCATACCCTTCGGATCGGTGGGCGGGGTCGGGTACCGCCCCCGGGGCGTTCACTTTCGGGGTGAATGGTGAGACGGACGTGGCGAAGTTCCGCTATTCGCTTGACAACGACGCGACGAATCTGGAGGTACCGGTGTCGGGGTCGGGTGCGTCGGTGTCGTTGACGCCGGGATCGCCGGGCCGGCACACCCTGTATGTCCGGTCGGTGGATAAGGCTGGGAATCAGAGTGATCTGGCCACGTACACCTTCAATGTATCGACGCCCGCGGATGTGCTGACCTACCGGTTCGACGAGCCGGCTGGGGGGGTCCTCTTCGACGGCAGCGGCCGTGGGTTCCATGCCGTGGGGGAGAACGGGGCGGCCCCGGGTGGGGTGGGGTCGGGTCGGTCGGGGGCG
>Ga0163144_10009500_pt1 | contig 20870 bp, 15 predicted proteins | sample OliLak19BULKMAT1_FD_123175 | JGI IMG/M metagenome (GOLD analysis project Ga0163144, IMG submission 123175) | Freshwater microbial mat bacterial communities from Lake Vanda, McMurdo Dry Valleys, Antarctica - Oligotrophic Lake LV.19.BULKMAT1 | ecosystem: Environmental > Aquatic > Freshwater >... | reverse complement strand
TTGACTTCACCTGAAAATATGGATCAAGGACAATTGCTGGCATGGGATCCCAAAACTCAAAAGGAAATCTGGAGAGTGAATTATCCGGCAACTTACTGGAATGGCGGAGTAATGACATCTGCTGGGAGCCTCGTTTTTCAGGGAACAGGTGATGGTAAGTTTGTAGCCTATGATGCTGCTAATGGGAAAAAACTTTGGGAAACTGATCTTGGTTCCGGTGTGATTGCTCCACCCATTACCTTTATGATTGATGGGAAACAATATGTATCCATTGCTGTTGGCTGGGGTGGAAATCCAGGTAACCGGGTTAGGTTCACCAAAGAAATTTATTCTGGCACGATATACACATTCGCCCTGGATGCAAATCAGGCTTATCCGCAATTCAATACGCACAGGTCCACGGAACTCATTCAACTTCCGGTTTCTGCATCAACTGCTGAAATCAGCAATGGTCGAACTTTGTACGATTCCAATTGTCGCACCTGTCATGGCAGGATGGGTGATAACGGTGGTTCCATACCCAACCTAACCTTTTCCAGTGAAGGTACGTTTGGGATTATGGAAGACATTGTATTGAAGGGAATGTACCTGACCCTAGGGATGCCCAATTTTTCAGGTCGACTTAGTCAAAAAGACTTGATGAACATTAAAAGTTATATCCTTAATTCAGCCAATGAAATACGAACAAAACATAAATGATAAGTAACAAAAATACGGACTAGAAGTGAAGTGAAAGCCACACAGCCACCAACTAAATGTTTATACTATTGTGCGATGAAGTGTATGTTTAAGTTTTTATCTTCGTTCAATGTTTGGTCACTCCCATTTGCTTCGCGCCATCGGGGCAGGCAGTGGGACAGTTTAGTATTTCAAAGTCCCGCAACGGCATAAACACAAACGTAATCAGAAAAATCCAAAGAAATACACACCATCCAATCAATGATCGAAGAGAATGCATCGAAAAAGAGCAAAAGTATGAGCTTCAAAAATTTAAACTTTTCATTTTTAAGAAAAAATTATATTATATTTCTTTTCCTTTCTTTTCTTTTATAGGCTTGAAGTCCAAAAATGAATGTCAAAGGGCTTAAAGCAATGTGGATAAAGTAGTCTCTGAAACCTGTGACATAATAGTGACTCCATTTGATCGGGATGGTGTGGGTGAAATTAAAAACAATTAGGGAGAAGAGAAAGCCTAATCCTGATCACCTTAGACCCTTTCGACCGGATATTAAATAAGGCGGATCAGAATTTTATTTATACTTTTAATGCCCTAATAAATACAAAACCAATTATGAAATATTATTATCTGATACTGCTCCTGGGTATTTCCATGGTAGCATGTAAAAGCAAAGAAAAACCTGCAATGGATTCATCAATGTCTGCCACCCCGGCAGCCTCGGCAGCCCCCACAATTGACTCCACCCATATGGCAAAACTTTCAGATGAAGAAAAAGCCAATGGCTGGCAGTTGTTATTCGACGGACTCTCCACCAAAGGGTGGCATAAGTATGGTGCAGAAGCCCCTGGTCAGGCCTGGAAAGTAGTAGAAGGCAGTTTGATGCTGGATGCCCGCAATAAAGCCAATTGGCAATCCCAGGGCGGTGGTGATCTGGTGACGGATGGAGAATTTGAAAATTTTCACCTCAAACTGGAATGGAAAATCGATACCTGTGGCAATAGTGGAATCATATTTTTTGTTCAGGAAGACACTGCCAAGTATAAATATGTATGGCATACCGGGCCCGAAATGCAGGTACTGGACAACAACTGTCATCCGGACGCAAAAATCAAAAAACACCGTGCCGGCGATTTATATGATCTGATCAGCAGTACCAAAGAAACGGTCAAACCCGCTTTGGAATGGAATCAGGCTGAAATCGTCAGCCAGGCCGGGGTTTTGGATTTGTATCTCAATGGTGAAAAAGTGGTAAGTACCAGTGTAACCGATGCAAAATGGAAAAAGCTGGTCGGTGGCAGTAAGTTTAAAACCATGCCTGGTTTTGCCGCCATCGCCCGGGGTAGTATCTCACTCCAGGACCATGGAAATACGGTATGGTTTAGAAATATTAAAATCAAATCGCTTTAGTAGTGAATAATTTGACTAAGCCTGTAATGAGGACCATGATCCTTATTACAGGCTTGTTTTTTTTTATTGGATTTCTTTCCACTTGCAAATCAAAACTGACCCTAAGTTGATTGAACATCAGGCTCCGTTAATTCATCGCATTGGTTTTGGTTCCTGTGGTTCACAGGAACTTCCCCAACCCGTGCTTGACCTTGCTGTTTCTAAAAACCCAGATTTATTCATCTGGCTGTGAGATAATATTTATGGAGACAGCGAAGTATTGGATACACTAGATGCCAAATACATAAGACTGGCTTCCAAAAAAGAGTTCCAAAACCTTTCGGCTACTTGTCCGATGATCTCAACCTGGGATGACTATTAATATGGAGCAAATGATGCCGGCAGGCATTACCCGCTGAAACTTGAATCTAAAGAATTGTTTTTAAAATTCTGGAATATCCCTAAGGAAGACATACGCCATCAAAGGGAGGGGATCTACACCAGTTATTATTTCCAGGATAAAAAAAACACCCTGCAAATTATAGTATAGGATATGCGTACTTTCCGGGATGACCTGAGATTATACAAAGGTGAACCGGTCGACACCAGCCGTTTTTTTTATGCTCTGGATTACCTGCCTTACGAAACAACGGATTCAACCTTACTGGGTGAGGATCAATGGAACTGGCTGGAAAAACAACTCTCGGTGCCGGCCGATATGAGGATAATTGCCAGCAGTTCCCAGTTTGGTATCACGTTTAATGGATATGAAGCCTGGGCTAATTTTCCACACGAACAAAAAAGGTTCCTCGATCTGGTTAAATCAACCCGGGCCAATGGAGTGGTGTTTATTTCAGGTAATGTGCATTACGCTGAAATTTCAAAATTAAATCAACCTGGCTTGTATCCTATTTACGATGTCACGGCCAGCGGTATCACCTCCACTTGGGATTTTGCTACGCCCAATGACAACCGGATAGATGGCGCAGTAATGGAAAATCATTTCGGATTGCTGGAATTAAATTGGGAGGCTGCCAACCCTCAACCCTCAACCCTACCTATTGATCACGTTTTTAAATTTAGGCCTTTTGGGTGTAAGGTCCCCGAGGCGTTCTTTTTTCCTGTTTTCATAATCTGTAAAGTTGCCTTCGAAATAAACGACTTGTCCATCGTCTTCAAACGCCAGGATATGGGTTGCCAATCGATCGATAAACCAACGATCGTGGGAGATCACCAAAACAGCACCGGCAAAGTGTTCAATAGCTTCTTCCAGGGCCCTCAAGGTATTGATGTCTATATCATTCGTAGGCTCATCGAGCAGGAGTACATTGCCTCCATCTTTGAGCGTCATCGCCAGGTGCAGTCGATTGCGCTCACCCCCGGAGAGGACTCCCACCTTTTTCTGCTGATCACTTCCGGTAAAATTGAAGCGGGCGAGGTAAGAGCGGGCATTGATTTCCGTCTTGCCAATTACGATGATGTCATTGCCTCCGCTGATTACATCGTAAATCGATTTTTCAGGATTGAGATCTTTATGGGTCTGGTCTACATAAGACAGATGGACGGTGTCCCCCAGGACTACCTTTCCCTGATCCGCCTGTTCTAATCCCATAATGATCCTGAACAAAGTACTTTTTCCAACCCCATTAGGTCCTATAATGCCGACCACCCCGTTTTTGGGAATTGAAAAATTAATATGTTCAAATAGCACCCGATCTCCATAGGCTTTTCCAAGGTCTTGAGTTTCGATGACCACATCGCCTAATCGGGGTCCGGGAGGAATGTACAACTCCAACGTGGCTTCCTTTTCCTTTACTTCTTCACTCAGGAGTTTGTCATAGGCATTGAGGCGGGCCTTGCCTTTTGATTGACGAGCCTTTGGTGACATGCGTACCCATTCCAGTTCACGCTCCAGGGTTTTGCGCCGTTTGGTCTCCTGTTTTTCCTCCATTTCCAGGCGTTTGGCTTTTTGTTCCAGCCAACTGCTGTAGTTACCTTTCCAGGGAATGCCTTCACCCCGGTCCAGTTCCAGAATCCATCCGGCCACATTATCCAGGAAATAACGGTCGTGGGTCACTGCGATTACAGTGCCTTGAAAATTTTGGAGATATTGTTCCAGCCACAAAACGCTTTCTGCATCCAGGTGATTGGTGGGTTCATCCAGTAATAAGATATCCGGATTACTCAATAACAGGCGGCAAAGTGCCACCCTTCTTTTTTCTCCTCCGGACAAAACTTTTATCAATTGGTTTTCCTCCGGACAACGGAGGGCTTCCATAGCTGTATTTAATTTATTGTCCAGTTCCCAGGCATTTTCATGATCGAGTTTGTCCATCAGGTCGGCTTGTTTCTCGATCAGCTTATTCATTTCTTCATCTTCTAAGGGTTCAGCCAGTCGATTACATACGTCCTCGTATTCTTTCAACAATGCCACTACCTCATGTACACCTTCTTCGACTACCTGTCTGACCGTCTTATCCTGATCCAGGGCCGGTTCTTGTTCCAGCATGCCTATTTTATAGTCTTTATCAAAAATGACTTTACCCTGATAATTCTGATCTGCTCCGGAGATGATCCGCAACAGGCTGGTTTTACCCGACCCGTTGAGACCCAGGACGCCAATCTTTGCTCCGTAATAGAAACTGAGGTAAATGTTTTTAAGGACTTGTTTATTTGGAGGGTAGATCTTATTGACCCCTTCCATGGAAAAAATTATTTTTTCACCTGCCATTGTTTGTTGAATTGGGGCGCAAAGATGCGGAAAAGAGCTGAAGTAAAAAAGAAAGGTTATAATTCTGCCGGGAGGACCTCTCTCGGAAGATTTAATTTACACTTTAATAGATGACCAGTTTTTTCTGAAAAACCATTTTCCTGCCATCGAGCAAGCTGAGAATATATACACCAGGTATTAGGTCCGGGAGTTCAATGGAGTTAATATTGGACCCTTTTTCGCTTAAGATTAACCTGCCCTGGAGATCGTGGATTAGGACTTGTGTGATGACCACCTTCTGGGCGAGAATATTTATGGATTGACCTTGGCGGCCGGGGTTTGGATAGATGGCCGCAACCCGGTCACCCAGACTAAACAGGTTTATGGTATCCCGGATTAACTTACCATTATTTAGTAGTATGCGGAGTACAAACCGGTTTATCCCCTCTTCCAGGGAGACATCCAGCGAATAGGCGGTCAATACAGGATGGTTTTGATTTAAGACGGTAATCAGGTCTGTTGAAGTAACCTGATCTATTGCCAGGTTTTTGATATCAAACCCTGTCCCTAAGCTCAAAATCAAATTTGCTTTTACCTCAGTTATCTTTTGAGCGAGAAATTGTTTTACATAACAGCTTACTCCCTGATTTTGGTAGTTCATCGAAGGGTATCTTGTCCCTGCATATTTATTTATCACCGGTCCAATTGCAATAAAGGACAGAGGCTGAATTTTAAAAGAATAAAAAGTATCTTCTGTTTCTCTGACCACTTTCATTTGTCCCGAGTCGGGGAGATAAACCTGGTAACGGTCGATCCCAGGCATACGATCCCAATAAACCGCTACACTATCCCCGCAAACAAATCCTACCTGCAGGTTTAACTCCCTGGTCACCATACTTTTTGTAGTATAAATTTGATCGCCAATGAGGTGCCTCAGAAAAATCACGGCATTGGTATCGGGCACCACCCATTGCCATGACCCGTTTTCCAAATCAATCGCCCGATGAATAGTATTCCAACGCTGACTATCCAGGCTGTACTCCAGATTTGAAGTGGTGTTATTCTCAAAGCTTGAAATCCATCTCAGGGTATTGGTTTTTCCAGCCTTCAAGATATCTTTGGCCTGTGGGAAAGTCCAGGTCATCTGGTCCCGAATCTCCCAGTCATAAGCAATGGCATAGTTTTGTGACCCCTCTTTCAATTTACCGCTTACACTGACCTGGATTAATCCTGCCGGAGGGTATTCCATTGTTATTTGTTCCGCTGTATTGACATGGTCGACTCCGCGGATGGCTGGCTTGGACAATGAGTCTTTATCCGGGTGGATGCTCAGAATCCAGGGATAAATCGACATTCCGGAAAGCGGATCTGTAACGACCAGGTCAAGATCATTTCGCATTACATGATCTGCAAAAAGGGTTCCTGGCTGTTCCTGCCACACCAGGGTGAACTTGAGGTTTTTGACTTTATCCGGAATAAGAATGGAATGTTGATTGTTTTGGCCCTGAATTAACTGATCCAGAATATACCTTCGGGATATGGTCGTTTTTAATGCATGTAAAACATTCAGTTTCCCATAGCCGTTGCCATAATCCGGGCCTGGGTTTCCCAGGTCCAAAGCGCAATTGATGAGTATGGCCTTGGTTAAAGCAGCGGGAGGCAATTCGTTGTTATGGTCTTTTTTATACACCTGTTGTATCAATGAGGCAGCACCGGTAACCAGGGCGGCAGCCCCGGAAGTCCCTTCAATACCAAAGGCCACCATTTCAGGCTTGATCCTCCCATCGAATGCGGGCCCCCTGGAGCTTCGGCTCTCTAATACATCCATGGAATCTATAGCTCCAACCGAGAGGGTATTTTTCGACATTTTAAAACTACCGCTCAAATTGGCATAGCCCTGGATTCCATTGTATTTTCCGCTTGTACTGCTTTCGCCCCCCTGATTTCCACTGGAAAACACATGCAACAAAGAGGGGTTGTTCCATACGCTCAGGTCAAAGGCATAAGCTTCGGGGCTGTATTCATTGTTGATTTCAACTCCATAGGAATGATTTTGAACCGTGGTATTGCTTCTGGAATAAAAATCCCCGGTATCGGGCAGAGGCAGAACAAAACCCGATGAGCTCAATTCCAGTTCCGGGGCAACACCAGTAGAAGAAGGGGCCGTATTGCCCCGGCCACCGATCAAGGTAGCCATGATAGTGGAGTGGGTTTGGACCACTGGCAGTTGGGTAGGAGAATATCGATAGGCCGGGCGTAGGTCGATATCTGTGGTATCGAAAAGAAATTCTTTGACCGATGCCCGAATACCCTGGCCAAGTTCATCGGGAAATGTCTGATGGGCGGCATTGATGTAATTCACGGTGGCGTCCATTCTTTTGATCCAAAGTTCTTCGTGTGGCGCAGGGCACCGGTATACCTGCCATTCCGGGTGATCCGATAATTTGATTTCACGCATTGGTGTAAAATAAACCAGTAAAAAAGTATCCAGCGGATACTGATTCAAAATCCGGCAATGGAGGGATTGCAATACAGGCACGATATTTTCATGGCGACCGGAGACGAGTTTATATACGGTATCCTTAAGCAGGTATTGACCGGTTAAACGATTTGAAGGGGATTGAGCACCAATCGAACCGGGACCCAAAAGGCAGATTAATACGGACCAAAGTACTCCAGCCTTTTTTAGTGTAATCATTAAAATGCGAAAGAATTTGGCAAAGGTGATGCTTTGTATTAAATTGGGGACGTAATTAAACCTACAACGAATTTTATTTCAAAAAGTCCTCTTTATACTAATTTAGTAACCTAAAATAATTAATTCTTTAAAATAATTACCAATGAGACTCATTAAATTAACTGGTTTTTTGATGGCTTTATTTATTTTTTCCTGCCAGCCTGAATCAGGGGTTACTCCCTCTGAAGAAGAGCTGACTGGTATTTCTGCAGAAATAAAAGCCAAAATCATCAATCTTGGATTTAATCCCAAGGATTCTTACAAAGTGGAAGGCGGGTATATGATAGAAGGCGACATCTTTCTGACGGAGCAGGATTTACTTTCCTTACCCAACCATAGACTACCTACCCTGGAGCAATACCGCACAACCAACCTGGTTACCGGCACCCCAAGAGTAATCACCGTCAGCATCAATACAGGTGGAGGTAATGGATTACCGAATAGTTATATCGCCGCCTTGGACGAGGCACTGGGCAGGTTTAATGCTCAAAACCTGACTCTTACTTTTCAACGTGTACCTTCCAATGGCAACATTCAATTGGTAAAAGCAAATGGCAGCTACCTTGCTTCTGCCGGATTTCCAACCGCTGACGGCAATCCATACTATCAGGTGAAAGTAAACAGCAGGGCTATCGGCAATCAACCGCAAAGCACAGTGGCTTCTATTATAGCACATGAAGTGGGTCATTGTATAGGTTTCCGGCATACTGATTATTATAACCGGGCGATAAGCTGTGGTGGTTCAGCAACCAATGAAGGCGATGGAGGTGTGGGTGCCATACTCATCCCCGGGACTCCTTCTACAGCCACACTGGCAGCGCAATCCTGGATGCTTTCCTGTATCTCCTCTGGGCAAAACCGGCCATTTAATAATGATGATAAAACTGCCTTAACCTATCTGTATTAACCAGATCAGAAATTATAAAAAAAGGATTGACGGATGACCTGTTCAATCCTTTTTTTATTCAGTTAAATCTCCTCCAAAACCCGGGTATACAATTAATTTTTCTCCAAAAAATGCCCGCTCCTCATTTCCCGGTGGAAAGCATTGATTTGATTATCTTGTTCCCTAATTATGGATATGGATCCTGATCCTTCCAAAAAGAAAATTCTCTTTATACTCGGTACTCGTCCGGAGGCCATAAAATTTGCACCCCTTATCCATAAAATAAATCAGGATGGGCATTTTAAATCAATGGTTTGTTTTACCGGACAACATAAGGAGATGCTTTATCAGACAGCCAACTTCTTCGAGATCAAACCTGATTGTGACCTGGCTTTAATGTCGAATAATCAAACATTGGCGGAGTTTTTGTCCAAATCTTTGATGGCGCTTTCTGTGCTGATCGAAAAAGAAAAGCCCGATTTGGTCTTTGTACAGGGTGATACTTCTACTGTACTTTCGGCGTCTCTGGCCGCTTTTTATCATCAAACTAAAATCGCCCATCTGGAAGCGGGGTTGAGAAGTTGGGATAAATACAGTCCTTTTCCCGAAGAAATAAATCGTGTTTTGACCAGCCGTTTGGCTGACTTCCATTTTTCGCCCACTGCCCTTGCGCAACAAAATTTAAATGAGGAAGGTATCCTCAAAAATATTTTTGTGACCGGAAATACGGTCATCGATGCCTTATTCCTTTGTTTGGACCTGCTCAATAAAAAAGGGGAAGGAGCCAGCTACGAACATTTTCCTGGTTTAGATTTTTCAAAAAAAATCATTCTTCTTACCTGCCACCGGAGAGAAAACTTTGGCCCGCCTTTAATTCGCATCCTGGAAGCCATTAAAACGTTCGCAATTGGGCATCCCAATATTCAAGTGGTCTATCCCGTACACTTAAACCCGAATATCCATAATATCGTCTATCCGATTTTATCGGGTATTTCCAATATCCATTTAATTGCACCGCTGGAATACCCCCACCTAATCTGGCTCCTGAACAAATCTTTTTTTGTGATCACCGATTCCGGTGGAATACAGGAAGAAGCACCTTCACTGGGAAAACCTGTCCTGGTCCTTCGAGAGGTCACAGAACGTATCGAATCAATTCAGGCGGGCACGGCCGTTTTGGTGGGCAGTGATAGTCTAAAAATAACAACAGCAATGGACCGATTGTGTGATGACGAAGAATATTATTTAAGTTTTAAAAAAAATCATAATCCTTATGGCGATGGGACTGCCGCCGATAAAATTCTGAACATACTGAAAGCCCAACTCTGAGATGCAAAAAATACTGGCCATTTTACCGGCATACAACGAAGAAGCTTCCATAGTGGATTTGTTGAAAAACTATGAAAGCCTTGCTCAACACCCTGACATTTCATTAAATATTTTGGTAGTCAATGATGGCAGCAAAGACCAAACTGCAAAAGTGGTAAAAAACTTTAAAGGCAGTATACCATTGGATTTGCTGGATAATGATCAAAACGGGGGACTGGGTAAGGTATTGAAGGATGGATTACGGTATGCTATCCATCATTTAAAAGAGGGTGATATCGTCATCACAATGGATGCTGATAACAGCCATAATCCCCATCTTATCCCCCGGATGGTGCAACAGATCCGGGAAGGTAGCAGCTTGGTGATTGCTTCACGATACCGGCAGGGTGCACGTAGTTATGGTTTAAGTTTTTTTCGCACCTGTACCAGTTTTTTAGCCGGACCCCTTTTTATGATCTTCGCCCCGGTGAAAGGGGTGCGTGATTATACGTGTGGTTTCAGAGCCTACCGTCTGGAATTATTAAAACAAGGCTTTGATTATTTTGGAGAGCGGCTGATTGAAGAAAAAGGGTTCAGTTGTATGGTGGAATTATTGTTGAAATTAAACCGTTTTCGCCCGATTTGCCATGAACTTCCAATGATCCTGCGATATGACCTGAAGAAAGGAAGCAGTAAAATGAATGTCCGGAAGACTATTCAAACGACCCTGGCAGTATTGTGGCAATATCGGTTTGGCAATCGCTTTAAATAATTCAGGAATGAGCAAAAAAACAAAGTCCGCGGCAAGTAATCATAAATCCAGGACCGCCGGAACGGGATCGGGCAGTTACTTTTCGATTGAGTTTCTGAAAAAAACAATAGAGACCCGCGAGAAACAAATTTTGCTCTTTCTGATTTTATTGGCTTTTTTAATCCGGGTATATCGTCTGGGTCATCTTTCTTTTTGGGTAGATGAATACATGCATGTTAACCGCGCAGTCAGTTTTTTAAAAGATTTTAATCCCTCCCATTTATTTCAAGGTGAAAAAAATGGTCTTTTAGTTACCCTTCTCAATGTGGTGGGATTTGGGCTGTTTGGCAGGAATGAATTCGGTGGCCGGATTTTTATGGTTTTGATCGGTACCGCCCTGGTGCCTGTCATATATTATTTCTGTAAAATTTTATTCAACAGACCGGTTGCGCTCATGGCCGCCATTCTGGTGGTTTTTTCGCAGTATTTGATCCATTGGTCGAGGCTGGACAGGCAATACGGCCCCATCCCCACCATTTATTTGTTGTTGGTCTTGTCTGCGGTTTTGTACGTCCAGCGGGGACACTTTCAGGCCCCAAAAGTCTCTGTCCTGGGTAAATTTAATATAGATATCGGGGCATTAGGATTCCTGGTGGGTATTACCATGCTTTCGTTTGCCACCAATTTTATCAGCTATTTTATTGTATTTTCTTTCGGAGTATATTGTACTGTTTTATGGTTATCCGGAATGATCAGCAAATCATTCTCCATGGATAAAAAAAATATACGGATAATCCTTATAGCTCTCGCCTCATTGTTTTTTTTCGTCCTGAGCTTTTCCCCGCTGAATGCCATGGTATTAAAGCCCCTATTCCAACGCCTGATGCCGGAGAATATGGTCAACCTTATCCTGCCCAATTTTGAATACATCAAAACCAAACTGGTTTCAGCGGATAAGTTTAACCAATTTAAGGTGTATTGGGGTGTGATCACCACGGACCTGCCTTACATGATTTATATTGCCATAGCGGGTTGGGTAAGTCTTGCCCTCCTCCATTTTCGCAAATTTATCATCCTGTTTTCCTTTTATGTACCTCCGTTTTTACTGATGAGTTTTGTTTTTTTAGATCCCTGTCTGCCGCGCTACCATACTTTTATTTATCCGCTCTTTCTTATTTCGGCTGCCTGTGGGTTTTATTATGTCCCCAAATTGATTTTCGGAAAGTTGGCGCCAGGAAACCAAAAAATCAGGGACAATTCTTATTATATATCAATCCTGGGGTTCCTATTAATGCTTTTTGTCAGTAAGGCGCTGATCAATCCATTTAAACTGATTACCACAGAAAATCATGGTGCCCCGATCGACCGCAAACTGTCTATCTGGTATTTCACTAATTGGAAAGAACCCAGTTTGTATATCAAAAAGAATATTAAAAAAGGTGATGTGGTTTTATCTACTGTACCCGATGCCGTCAATTTTTACATCAACCAGCAGGATCAATACCAGGTACACTTGTTCCGCCAAATGAGATTAAATCCAGAAACCAGGGATTTTGTGCTTATGGGCCACTCGGCCAGTATACCCAGTGCCAGTTCTGTCGAAGACCTTTATAAGACCATGGAGTCCTTTAACCGGATTTGGCTGATTGCAGATTATTATCTATACAATTCATTGACTGACCCTAAAGCAAGAGACCTGGTATTTAAAAATTTTACTTTATTTCCCGGTGCTTGCAAGGATGGAAGCGTTCAATTGTTTTTATGGGACAGGAATCAGGCGCAAAAATTTAAACACAATACCTTACTGGAGATGGGCAAACCGACAGGGCGGCAGGTCTCACCCGGTTTAGGTTTTAATGTTAACCAAACCCACTTGTCCACAGGGTTGGGGATCACGATCGAATCTACCGGGATTGATTCGGATAAAGAGGCCTTTTTACATATTAACAATGCCGACCATTATGCCATTCCCAAACCCAAACGAATCGGACAAAATAGTCTAGGCATTTCCGAACTAAAGATTCCAGGCAACAAATTAAAATTGGGGCAAAATATACTTATGGTGAAATACAATCTAACCAAGCCGGATCTTTATAAGGGGTTCATCATTTATAACATCGAATTTAATTAGGGCCTGCTGATAAATATCTAATTCAATTAAAATCAACAACATATCAGGAGCAATTATTGAAATTAATGCAAGGCAATAGGCGATTATTCCCTTAAAATCATGCATTTGAAAGTGATATTTTGGGGTTGTATGTGCATCGATCCCGAAATTTCGGGATTATTTCGGTGACTTGAGGTACTCCTATTTGGATCAAGTAGGGGGTGACCAAAAAGTCCTATTGCAAATGTGAGTTGAAATATATTGGTTTGAAGTTTTCTCCCGACCGATCGGGACTTCGAACAGCCGCAGAGCGGCTGTTCGGGTGTCTGAATCCCGACGAATACGAATCGGGACTCGAACCAATATCAATTCTAATTAATTTTTACTTTTTGGTCACCCCCTACATACTCAGGACTTAAAACCTTCTCTAATTACAATTAACTTAAACAGCAGGCCCGAATTAAGCCGCGGAAGTATTTTAAATTGACAAAATCCCCGCACAACACTTCGTGAGTCCCTTATCTTTGACTACGAACACAAACACCACACCCTTATGTTGCCACATGAAGAGCTTTTGTATTATATCTGGAAACACCTTTATTTTAAACTTCAATCCTTATCCACTACGGCGAATGAACCCCTTGCCATACTCCATCCCGGGATCCGAAACCCAAATGCCGGACCGGATTTTTTACAAGCCAAAATCAGGATAGGTGAAACCATTTGGATTGGACAGGTAGAAATGCATGTCCGTTCCGCTGATTGGGAATTGCACCAACACCACAAGGACCCTGCTTACAATAATGTCATCTTACATGTGGTTTGGAAAGCAGATCGCGAGATTTATAATTTGGCAGGGGCGATGTTGCCTTGCCTGGAATTAATTAACCGGGTGGACCCGGTGGTGATCAATCAATATAATTTTCTGTTACAAAATGAAAAATGGATACCCTGCGCTTCCCTTTTCCACCTGGTTGATGAATTGATCATTGAAAGTTGGTCCCATCGATTGATGGCTGAACGGCTTGAGTTGAAGACGGCAGCTATCCAACAGGCATTGGATCTCCAACTCCAAAATTGGGAAGAAGTATGTTACCAAAAACTGGCCCGCGGTCTGGGTTCTTCTGTCAATGGGGATGCCATGGAAACCCTGGCGGTCTGGACTCCTTTAAGTATCCTGAATAAACACAAATCCCAACTGAACCAACTGGAAGCACTTTTGTTTGGACAGGCAGGCTTATTGGAGGATATTCAGGATGGGGACTATCCTTTACAGCTTAAAAATGAATATCTTTTCCTTAAAAGTAAATACCAACTTCAACCTATGAATCCGGCTCAATGGAAGTTTTTACGACTGCGCCCCGCCAATTTTCCTACCGTACGCATTGCACAACTGGCCAAAATCATCCATCTTACGGATCATTTATTTTCAAAATTTATTGCCGCCATATCTGTAAAAGAAATCATCCATGCCCTGGATGTCACCCTGGGAGGTTATTGGGCCAACCATTATTCCTTTAAATCGGAAAGCAGGACTCAATTTAAAAAACTGGGGAAACCAACCCTTTATCATATCGTAATCAATACCATCGTACCGCTCCTGTTTTATTATGGAACGAGTGTAGACGATGAAAATAAAAAGGAACGTGCTATCCAGTATCTCCAGGACCTGCCTGCCGAAAATAACCTGGTCACCCGCACATGGTCTGATTTGGGTTGGACGGCCAGCCATGCCCTGCACACTCAGGCACAAATTCAACTTAAATCTCAATATTGCGAGCACAAAAAATGCCTGCAATGCAGTATTGGCCATCAACTCCTCAAATCCATCACATGATCAGGGAATTTATTATCCGTATACTCTTATCTCCTCTTACGCTTTTATATGGAATGGCCATCACCTGCCGCAATTTGTTATATAAATATCAGATATTAAGACCCGTCCGATTTGATATTCCCATCATCAGTATCGGCAACCTGAGCATTGGCGGGACGGGCAAATCACCCCATATCGAATACCTGGTTAACTGGCTTAAAGATTATCTGCCGGTCGCTATTTTAAGCAGGGGATATAAAAGGGAAAGTACCGGCTTTCAAATCGGGCAACATACTCCATCGGTGAAAGCCATCGGCGATGAACCGTTTCAATTCCTGATGAAATTTCCAGAAATACCGGTGGCCGTAGCGGAACAAAGGGAAACCGGGATCCCTCTTTTGTTAAAATCATTTCCCGGAGTAAAATTGATATTGCTGGATGATGCTTTTCAACACCTCAGTGTTAAACCCTATATCAACATTCTTTTAACTTCCTATGAATTGCCTTTCACGCGTGATTATTTATTGCCTTCCGGCCGCCTAAGAGAATGGAGATCCAGTTATCGCCGGGCTGATATTATTATTGTCACGAAGTGCCCGCCGGATATGGTTGAGCAGGAAGGTATTAAACTAAAAAAAGAACTCAGGTTGTTGCCCCATCAAAGTTTGTTTTTTACCGAATACACCTATAACAGGCCTTATTTTATTTTTGACCGGAGTATTCAATTTCCCTGGAGACCCGAATTTTTTGGTTTGCTGGTCAGTGGAATAGCCAATACCGAATACCTGCAAACCTACCTCAGGAAACAAATCAATTTTCTTCAGTTGTTTTCTTTTGCCGATCATCATTGGTATTCCAATTATGATCTGGGCCAAATTAAAAGGCAATATGACCAACTGCCGGGACCCAATAAAATCATATTGACCACAGAGAAAGACGCTACCCGCCTGGCCTTGCATCGTGATTATATCCTTGAAAATAAATTGCCGATTTTTGTACTGCCTGTAGAGGTGAGTTTTTTATGGAATGAAGAAAACCAATTTAAAGACATCCTTGCCCAGAAACTGCTGGAATTTAAATCCTGAAACTTTGCAGAGATTAATTAGCTTTTGCTGGGTTTGGTTGATGTATGCCATGACGCTGCTACCGGCTCAGGGCACCCTGATCCCCCTGGGTTCAAAACAAGAATTCCTGATCGATCGTCTGAGTCTTAAATACGGTAACCCGGATTTTTTTCACCGCACGATTAAACCTTATTTCCGTGCTGATGTGATCGACCTGATTCAATATTGGGACAGCTTAAACGTATTGGCCAACGCCGACCTGGAGGACATCCGGTATTTATTGAATGAAAATAATGAATGGGTATGGATAAAGTCAATAGTCACAAGCCAACATAGAGGCTCCGGATCAGCATCCGTGCCCGTGGACAGCAATATTTTATTTTACAATTTCACAGCCACATCCGATTCGATCCCCTCTGCTCACTCCGGTTATTATTACAGCCGAAAACCAATATTAAAATATTTTTACCGCAGTCCGGGACATCTGCTGGAAGTCAATAAAAACGATTTTTACCTCCGGGTCAATCCGGTAATCAATATGCAGGCTGGTCGGGAACGGATAGCAGGGGATTGGGTCCTGGCTAACCAGCGTGGAATCGATCTGAGGGTGGGATTGGATAATAAAATTTATGCTCAAACCACCATACTGGAGAATCAGGTTTCCCTGCCCGCTTTTTTCAGGGCTAAAGTGGAAAAGCACAAGGCTTTACCCGGTGCGGGTTTTTATAAGTACTTTAACAGCAGTCTGTTTAAGCCAACCGGATATGATTATTTTATCGGCAACGGTCAACTGGGTTTCCGGCTGAGCAAACATTTTCATATTCAACTGGGGCATGGATCTAATTTTACCGGCGATGGATTGAGATCGTTATTTTTATCAGATTATGCACAGGAATATTTTTACCTGAAGACCCAGGCCAGGATCTGGAAACTGCATTATCAAAGTTTATTTGCTGAATTGAGCGCAACGACCCAGGCCGCTACAGCTGGTAATATCCTGTTACCTAAAAAATATATGGCCTCTCACACCCTGCAAATCCAGGTATTGCCACAATGGAACCTGGGTTTGTTTGAAACCGTGATTTTCAACCGCAACGATCATTTTGAATTTCAATACCTTAATCCCGTCATTATATACCGCTCCGTGGAAGGATCAATAGGCAGTCCGGACAATGTCATGCTGGGCATCAATAGCCGATATGATATTGCCCGTAGGTTTTCTGTTTATGGTCAATTGCTGATTGATGAATTCGTTCGAAAAGAAGTTTTTAGCAGCAGCAAGGGTTGGTGGGGAAATAAATTCGGAGGTCAGTTGGGTATAAAATACCTGGATGCGTTTGGGATTAACCGTCTGGACCTTCAATTGGAATACAACTCCGTCCGGCCCTATACCTATTCCCATTTTGACAGCACGGCCAATTATACCCATCAGTTGACTCCATTGGCCCACCCTCTGGGGGCCAATTTTAAAGAAGCCATTTTTAATATCAGGTACCGGCCGGCACACAGATGGAATATACATGCTTACCTCATGGCTTATCATTGGGGAGACGATCCCAATAGATCATCCAATTATGGTGGTGATTTGACCAAACCTTATACAAGCCGCATCGGTGATTACAATAATGTGACCGGGCAAGGTGTACTAAGGAATATCCGGCACTATGGGCTTACTTTATCCTATGAGGTTTTTCACAATTATTTTATAGATTTCAATTCCTATTACCGGAAAGATTTGAATAATAAATCGGACGTAACGAAATATATAGGAGGGGGTATACGAGTGAATTTCTGGCGAAGGGATTTGAATTTATTGTGAAGGATTTTCTATTCGGTGCTATATCTTATTAAAATGGTTAAAACCATTGTCCTTCCGTTTTTATCATCAACCCACGGTTAAAACCGTGGGCTGATGATTATATGCCAGGGAGGATATCTCACGGTATTCGTCGGCGCTGTCCGGCTTGATATTCATTATTTCGGGAAAGGTTACCTTTTCTGTGATTTATTTAACCTAAATAAAATTCAATTCTTTAGAATGATTTTTACAAATAAATAATCACAAATAATCCTATTAATACACGGTGGACTATTATTTCAAAATTGTTTAAAACCATTGTCATTCTGGGTTTATTTAGCCCTCAATAAATTCAATTGCCGAACAATCACTTTTCCAAATAAACAGAGTACAAAAAATCCTATCAACACACTATGGATAAAAAATACCAGCCAGTTATTCAATTCCAAATTATTTTTTATCCAAAGGCTGATTAAATAGATTAATACCCCACCACCCAGTGCCACCAGAATCTTAGGAATTTCAAAAGGAACGGGATAAAATTTTTGTCCCCAGGCATACGTGATCACCGTCATGCCGGCATAGCAGATCAACATGGACCAGGCTGTCCCCATATACCCATACCGAGGCACCAGCAGAATATTACCTACGACGGTCAGCCCCACTCCGATCAGTGCAGAATACAAACCATATCGCGTACGATCAGTCAACCGATACCAATTGGAAACATTATAATAAATACCCAAAAATACATTTGCCATTAAAACGACCGGCACGATGCCGATGGCATTTAAATACGCCGGGGTGCGAACAATCCAGGTTTTAAAAAAATCAAGATACAGGGTAATACTTACAAAACCAATCATCATAAAATAGGTAAAATAGGTGGTGATCCTGGAGTAGTCGTTTTTAGCATTTTCCTGATGCATGTGCTTGAAAAAAAAGGGTTCAGCAGCATATCGGAAAGCCTGAATAAATAAAGTGATAAAAACAGCAAATTTTACACAAGCATTGTATTCACCCATCAGGATTTGTTTTTCAACGATCGTGCCGGGAGCAAGCCAGCCCAAAAACTGTCGGGTCATGGCATCATTAAAGACTCCGGCCAGGCCCACCACCAACAAGGGAAGTGAATACGAAATCATTTTACGAAATTCAATGATGTCCAATTTAAACCCTTCCGCACCAAACTCCCTGGCCAGGAGCACCAGGGTAAAGACACTGGCAAAAAAATTAGCCAGAAAAACATAAGAGACCAACTGTTCTGCTTTAAAAAAAGTATACCCCTGATATGGCAACCAAAGCAACAATACAACATTGAGGAGCACGTTGATGCCAATATTGACAAATTTTATAGCGACAAACCGTCGTGGTTTTTTTTCCTGCCTCAGGCGGGCGAATGGCAATTCACAGATCGCATCCAGGGCTGTAATCCCCGCAGCCAGGCGGATCAGATGCCCATAACCTGCTACTTGCAACCAGGTTGCAATCGGATTGGCCAGAATATAAATTAAAACGGAACCAGCAATGGAAATACCTACAATACCCGTTTTTGCTGTAGGATAGGCTTTCGACGAGGAGCCTGGTTGGGCATACCTGAAATAGGCGGTTTCCAACCTCATCGTATAAAATATAACCACCAGGGCAATCCATCCGTACAATTGCCCGATGACACCGTAATCATTCCTTTCTTTGAAAACTGTGGTATGCAGCGGCACCAATATAAAGTTGACCATCCGGGCCAGAATACTGCTTATTCCATACAGCGCGGTTTCTCCGGCTAATTTTTTAATGACCGACAACGAGAGGTTTTGTTTAATACAACAAATGTAGGGATTATGGATTCAAACCCGGAATTGATAAAATTTAAAAAATAGATTAACTTGATTCGAATATAAACACCTATATATGTGGAAAGAAGAAAACAATCGACTCGTGGCCAGTTTCAAATTTGCCAATTTTACACAGGCCTTTTCTTTCATGACGGAGGTTGCTTTTGTATGTGAACGAATGGACCATCACCCGGATTGGCAGAATGTGTATAACCAGGTGCATATCCACCTCTCAACCCACTCGGACGGCAACAAAGTGACCGACAAAGACCATCAACTGGCAGCAGAAATAGACAAAATCTATCTGCGAAGAAAAACTAAATGATATGAATAAAATATTGAGTTTTATAATTTGCCTTTTCGGAATAACCTCGGTTTGGTCCCAATCGGTGCTCTCAGTACCCCTTTCTTCCTCAGCTTTGGTGATTAAGGAGGTAAGTATCATCAGCCCAAAAACAAAAAGAGTCATCCCCGATCAGACCATCATCATCATCGACGGAAAAATAAATACAATTGCCCCTTCCGGAAAATTATCTATACCTCCGGATGCCCAAATTATTGAGGGTAAAGGTAAATTTCTGATACCCGGAATAGCCGAGTTGCATGCCCATATTCCGGTGCCGGACTCGAGCAACGACCTGACAGCCCTGTCTCAGACTTTGTTTTTATACCTGAGCAACGGAGTGACCACCCTCCGGGGTATGCTCGGCCAGCCGTTTCATCTTAAAATAAATGAAACTCTTGCGGCGAGATCCATGCGCAATATTCCGCGGATATATACCTCCAGCCCTTCGTTTAATGGCAATTCAGTACCCGATATTACTACAGCACAAAAACTGGTCCGGCAGTATAAAGCAGAAGGTTATCATTTTTTAAAAATACATCCTGGTATAAAAAAGGAAGTATATGATGGGCTGGCCCGCACAGCTAATGAAGTAGGCATTGCATTTGCAGGCCATATTCCGGTGGAAGTCGGTGTGACCCATGCTATTCAAGCGGGACAATTGACCGTTGATCACCTGGATGGATACATCGAGGCCCTGGCACCGCCGCTGGCCGACCTGACTCAAAACGGGTTTTTTGGATTCCATCTTACAGACAAAGCCGATATGGCCAAACTTAAAGGCCTGATCGACCTGACCAAACAAAAAGGTACCTGGATTGTCCCTACCCAGAGTTTGTTTACCCGATGGTTTTCACCTACCGATCCCAACCAGATGATGCAGGAATTAGAACTCAGTTATATGCCTTCCAGGACACGCTTTGCATGGACCCAAAGTAAATCTAACCTCATTAAAAATCCCGAATACTCTGAAGCCAGGTTCAACCGATTTTTGGATATCCGTAAAAAGATCCTGTTTGCTATGCATCAATCCAACGTCAATCTGTTGTTAGGTTCGGATGCACCTCAGGTGATGAATGTGCCCGGATTTTCTTTACAACATGAAATGAAGTCCTGGGCTGATGCCGGTATTCCCAATTGGAAAATTTTACAAGCAGCTACTTCTGAAGTCGCGCGTTTTTTCAAAGCCGAACGCGAGTTTGGAGATGTGGCTCCAGGACTGGCCGCTGACCTGATTTTATTGAATGCTAATCCGGTAGAGGATATCAAACATATGCAGGCGATTTCCGGAGTCATCAACAAGGGCATCTGGATGTCTAAGTCCCAAATTGATTCCGAATTAAAATTGATCTCCCAATCGAACCAATAAAACAAAAAGGAGACAAATATTAATTAACTTCAATTCGTAATTCGACTTAATTCTTAATTCTTAATTCTTAATTCTTAATTC
>Ga0163144_10009498_pt1 | contig 20871 bp, 25 predicted proteins | sample OliLak19BULKMAT1_FD_123175 | JGI IMG/M metagenome (GOLD analysis project Ga0163144, IMG submission 123175) | Freshwater microbial mat bacterial communities from Lake Vanda, McMurdo Dry Valleys, Antarctica - Oligotrophic Lake LV.19.BULKMAT1 | ecosystem: Environmental > Aquatic > Freshwater >... | reverse complement strand
GTCCCACAGCGACGGCAGCGTGTGTTCGTTGTCGGATGTCTTGGAGACTGGCGAAGTGCCGCAGCGGTACTTCTTGAGCGCGAGAGCCTGCGCGGGGATTCTGCGCCGCGCCGAAAAGCGGGGGCGGAAATTGCCGTCGCACCTACTCTCCGCGCTGGAGGCAACCGCACGGGCGGGGATAGACCGCCAGGAACCGATGTAGACACGATGGAAACCCTTCAAGTTGCCTACGGCGGGAACAGCACACGCGGGCCCATTCAGGCCGGAACAACCCTAACGGCGCATGGCGGGCGCATGGACTTCGAGAGCGAGACGTTTGTTGTACATACGCTTCTAGCGAAGGCCAATTTGGCCCACCGTGAGGATGTAGACACCTGCGTCGCTCACACCCTGCGCGCTGAAGGCTTTGACGCCAGCGAGGACGGCACGGGGCGGGGCACGCCGCTGGTGTCGGTGCCGTTTGACACCACGCAGATAACCAGCGCCAGCAACTACAGCAACCCGAAGCCCGGCGACCCGTGCCACCCGCTTGCGGCGGGAGCGCATCCGCCGGCCGTGGCGTTTGGCTGGATGAACGCATCGGCGCAGGGCATGCCGGTTGATTCGTTGTCCCCCACGCTGGACAAGAGCAAGCACCCGGCCACGATGCAAGGCACGGCAGTGCGCCGCCTGACGCCGCTGGAGTGCGAGAGGCTGCAAGGCTTCCCGGACGGCTACACCGCGATCCCCTGGCGCGGCAAGACTGCGGCTGACGGCCCGCGATACAAGGCGCTCGGTAACTCATGGGCGGTGAACTGCGCGCGATGGGTCGGGCGCCGCATTGAATCGGTGGATAGTCTGAAGCCATCTAACGTGGAGTAGGCGCCGCCCTGCAGGGTGTGCGGACTTGCGGCCTCCGCAGACTCGGTGCCATTTTGCAACGATGCGCAAGCCCATGATCATCGGCCTGACGGGCTACAAGCGCAGCGGCAAGACCACCGTCGCCACGCTGCTTGCCGAAAGAGGCTGGCAGGTCGAATCATTCGCCGCGCCCATCCGGCGCGCGGTGGCTGATTTGCTCGGCATGACGCAGACACAGCTCGATGACAGCAAGTCGGACCCGGTGGCATGGCTCGACGGTCTCACACCGCGCGCACTGATGCAGACGCTGGGCACCGAGTGGGGTCGCGCGCGGCACCCCGACTTGTGGGTCCGCGCATTGTTGGGCCGCATCAGCGTTGCCGAATTTCCCGCGGGGGTCGCCCTGCAGTGGGTGATCCACGACGTGCGATTCGTCAACGAAGCCGAGTTCATCCGCGGACTCGGCGGCGTTGTCGTCCGCGTTGATCGCCCCGCGCTGCGCAGCTATGACCCGCACGACAGCGAGATTCCGCTGCCGCGCCGACTGGTCGACTACGAGTTGCCCAACCACGGCGACGCAACGGCGCTGGCTTTCGAGCTGGATGCGCTGCTTGCCCGCATTGGGGCAGATCGACCATGAGTAAGGGTCAAACGGCGCCCGGGCAAGACGCTGCCGACCAGCAGTTCGTTCGTGACGTGGAAGATGCCAAGGCCGCCGGCCTGTCGTCCTGGCGACAGATCGCCGACCGCATGGGCCTGAAAGACATGCCGGGCTTTTTCGCGCGTCGCAAGCGCGTCGAGAAACGTTTGAACGTGCTGATCCGGTCGCCTACCGGAAACTTTTCGCACAATGCGGCATTTCGCAGCGCGGCCCAGCCGATCGATGTCACGCTCATCCAGACCGGCGAGATCCTCACCGGCCTGAAAGCGAAAGGCACGAGCACGCTGGTCGGCGCTGACGGCTCCGCCAAACTGCAATGGGTCAAGACCACCCGCGACCAGGAACAGCTCGACGCCTACTACCGCGCACTCGGCGACGCCTTGCGCGCCGAAGTGCCGCGCGCTGCGCCGGTCGCGGCGTCGAAAGCCCCGACGATGGGCGAGTTGATGGCGTGCTATCCGATCGGCGATGCACACATCGGCATGCTGGCGTGGTCGCCCGAGACCGGCGAAGACTGGGATCTGCGCATCGCTGAGCAGACGCAGTGTGCCGCCATGCGCGCGCTGGTCGATAGCGCGCCGCCCGCGAAGTCCGCGACGATCATCAACGTTGGCGACTGGCTGCACTACGACAGTATGGCCGCGATCACGCCCGGCGCCGGCCACCAGCTCGACGCCGACAGCCGCTACGGCAAGGTCATCCGCATTGCGATCGCGGTGATGCGCACCTGCATCGATGCGGCGCTGAAAAAGCACCGATCCGTGCGCGTGATCAATGCCATCGGCAACCACGACGAGACCGGCGCGCTGTGGCTTGCGCAGGCGCTCGCCGGCGCCTACGAGCGCGACAAGCGCGTGGAGGTGGACACCTCGCCCTCGGTATTCAACTACTTCGAGCATGGCCGCTGCCTGGTCGGCATCCACCACGGCCACAAGACCAAGATCGAGCGCCTGCCCGGCGTGATGGCCGCCGATCAGCCCGAGGCCTGGGGGCGAACAAAACACCGGTACTGGTGGCTGGGCCACGTTCACCACCAGCGCGTCATCGAGACTGCCGGCGTCACGATGGAATCGTTCAACACGCTCGCGGCCAAGGATGCCTATGCACACAGCCACGGCTGGCGTGCACGGCGTCAGATGCAGTGCATCGTTCTGCACGCAGAACACGGCGAAGTCGCGCGCAGCACCGTTACCGCTGCGATGATGGAGCCGCCCCGTGCACGACGAAAGCGCGCCGCCTGATTCGCCGCAGGACGTGCGGCCAACCGAGCCGGCTAAACGCCGCAGCGTGGTCGGGCTGCGGCAACCCAAGCCGCCGGTCAGCGCCGAGGCGGTCGAACTGCTGCGCGAAGCGCTGCAGCAAGCCGAGTCCGGCCAGATCACCGACGTGGTTTTGATCTATGCACGCCACGACGGTGTGTCTGCATCGCAACGCACTGAGCTGGACTACGGCCCGGCAATCTTGGGCGAAATGTGGATGGCCGGCGACGAAATATGCGCTGCGATGAACGAGTAGCGTGCGGACTTGCGGCCTCCGCACTTTGCCTGCCACATTAAGCACACTGCGGGATTACGCCGGGTTCCCCTTGGCCCCGGCTCCCGCAGGTTTTCCCCCGCCCGCAGCCGCGGCCTTGCCGCAGCGTTGACCGGTCCGGGTCGCCAGGCCACTGAGCGCAATCAGGGCCAGCCAGAGCGCGGTCTACGGCCGTCGGCCGGCTGGTCCACCGGGCTTACCCGGATTCATGCCAGCACTCCAACCGCGTGATCTGCGCCGGAGAAGCCACGCACGGCTAGTCGCGGCCGTAAGGTCGCGCGTTGTCGCTGTTCACCGCGCGCACGCTGTCCGCAGTGAACGTCCTATTGAGCACTCAGGAGTTGACACCATGAGCATCATCGCTGCATCGCTGCGCGCCGCGCGCGAACAGATCGACATCGCACTCGCAGCCCTCGGCGTAGATGGCGCCGCACCTGCCGGCAACGCAGCGCGTGCGCACATGGATGACGCGCTGACGCCTGCCGGCGTGTGGGTGCCCGAATGGCTTGAATCCGCGAATGCGAGCTACATCGCAGTCGTCGACAACCTGGGCTTCATGCCCGGGCCGGCTGGCCCCGATTTCGACGGCCCCCAATCGTTCTCTCGCACGCAGCTCGTCGTCGCCTCGGGCTTCTACTTCGACAAGTGCTTGGCCCGCACGGACCTGAGCGACACGCAGCGGCTCAACATCCAGCACTGGACGCAGTGGGCGGGCGGCACGCTGTCCGGCCAGCGCGACGTAGTGACTGGCCAAATGCGCATGGAAGGGCGCATCATCGAGCGCCAGATCATCGTTCCGCTCTGGACGCGCGATGGAGCCGGCCACGGCGAGTATGTCGCCGGCGTGCTGCCCGTCGCGTTCAATTACTACGAGGACGCCGACCAGTTGCGCGCGGCATACGAGCGCTGGCTGTTCACCGCGCCCGGCTACGCAGCGGGCCGCCCGTAATGCTCACGACCATGTTCTTGCTCGGCGTGCTGTTGGGCTTCGCGCTGGGCCTGTGCGCCTCGCTGGTTGAGGACTACTGGTATTGGCGCGGTGTCAATCGCGGCCCTGCCGATGACGGCACAGCGGACCGAGGCGGCTGATATGTCACGCGCCGGCATCGATCCCGTCTCGCACATCCCGGCGAACAACGCAGCTTTCAACGGCCGCCCGTGGCCGCGCGGGTTTCGCAACGGCAACCCCGGTAACATCGACTGGCATCCGCACCATCCCTGGCAGGGCCTGGCCACGCCGCCGCGCGAGATCGGCGTCACCGCCCCGCGCTTCGCCCGATTCACGGCCGCCGCGTGGGGTATCCGCGCGATCCTGCGCCTGCTGGTGACCTACAAGGACAAGCACGACATTCGTACCATCCGCGGGATCATCAGCCGATGGGCGCCGACCAGCGAGAACAACACCGATGCCTACGTGCGTGCGGTGTGCAAGGCCACCGGCCGGCACGAGGACTTGCTGCTCGACGCGCATTTTCGCGAAGACGCACTGCCCGTCGCGCGCGCGATCGTCGAGCATGAGCTCGGCAGCGCGAAAGCCTACGGGCTCAACGAGTGGTATCCCGACGACGTGTGGGACCGCGCCGCCACCATGGCCGGCCTGCAGCGCCGCAAGCCCGCGCCGATCGTGCAGGACCGCGACATTGCCGCCGGCGGTGCAGCGACCCTGCTCGCAGGCGTGAGCGCTGCCGACGCGATGGGCTTCGCCAGCAAGTACGTCGAGCCTGGATCCATCGCCGCGCAGGCGATCAGCATGCTGGCCGTCGTGGCCGTGGTGTACCTGGTCACCCGCGCACTGCGGCGTCGAAAGGCAGACGCCGCATGAACAGCGGCATCGATCCCCTGATGTTTGGCCAGATGATGCAGCAGATCGCGCACCTGAGCGCACAGCTCGAGCGCGCAGAGACGCGGATGGAAACGCTGTCGACGCGCCTCGGCGAAGTCGAGGACCGCTACAAGCTCGGCAAGGCCGCCGTGTTCGGCGCCGTCATGGTGCTCGGCGCGGCGATGTACGGCATCAAGGACATGTTCGCGCGCGTCGTTGACGCGGTCACCCCGTGACCGATCTCGCCGCCCGCTGGCTGTCGCGCGGCTTTCAGCTGTCGGCATTTGCAGTCGTGGCCGCCACTGGCCTGCGCATCGCTGACAAGATCGACGCGGCGCATTGGGTGCAAGTGATCACGATCGTGGTGCCCGCGTGGCTTGCCCTGAACGCTGTGGAAAAGTGGAGAAAGCCCGCGTGATCACTCTCATCATCGCGCGACTGGCCGCGTTCGCCGCGCCCTTGCTGGCCAAGGCCGTCGTCGTGTTGGGCACGACTGTGCTCGTCGTCGGTACGTTTGCCAGCGTGCAGACCTGGCGGATCGGTCAGATCAAGGACGACGTCGCGCTGATCGAAGCGCAGGCCAAACTTTCCGCCGCCAGCGCCAAGGCGCTGGTCGATGTGCTCAACGCCGAGCGCGCAGCGGCCGACACGCAGATCCAAGATTCCATCGCCGCCGCCCTGGCCGACCGGCCCGCGCAGGTTCGCACTGTCACCCGAACTGTGGAGCGCATCGCCCGTGCCGACCCGGATTTCGCTCTTGCTCGTCGCCCTGCTGAGCTTGCTGCTCTCCGGCTGCAGCAACTGGCAGACGTGGACAAAGCCAACGGCCATCGAGTGCCCTGACGAGGCATTCCTGCCCGGCGAGCCGATGGTGATGAGCGACGCGACCGACCTGGTCACCACCGAGGTCGAGGACGCGGAGAATCGCGGCCGCACGCGCGTTCTCGCGTTGCGGCACAAACTTGCAACAGGTTGCCTCACCCGGGCCGAGACGGCCGGCTACATCCGCCGCGTGGAGTAACTCTTGGCCGACAACTTCACTACCAACCCCGGCACCGGCGGCGAGACGTTCGCCGCCGACGATATCGGCGGCGTGCTGTGGCCGCGCCTGAAAATTTCATTCGGCGCCGATGGCGCTGCAGAAGACGTGCACGCCGGCAACCCTCTGCCCGTGGGCATCATCGGCGCGGTCGCGATCACCGGCGCGCTCACCGACGCGCAACTGCGGGCCAGCGCGGTCGCGATCACCGGCGCGCTCACCGACGCGCAACTGCGGGCCAGCGCGGCGCCGACGGCGCCCAACATCACGCGCGGCGACGGCGCGGTTGATGCGAACACGCAGCGCGTCACGCTCGCCACCGACGGGCCCGGCGTTGTCAACCTCTCCGCGATAGCTACCGCCGCTGGTGCGCCGGCCGATGCGGCGGCATCGTCGGACGCCGGCAGTTTTTCGATAATCGCTTTCTTTAAGCGCGGTCTTGCGGCGCTGACTACGCTGGTCGGGACAGTGCAGACGCACGACGATGCGGTCGGCGGCACACCTGCGGGACAGCTGATGCTCGGCGTGCGCCAGGACGCGGACACGCCGCCGGTTTCCGCAACCGGCGACTACACGTATCTGACCGTCAACGAAGTCGGCCGGCTCAAGACTGCCGGCGCGCCAGCGCAGTTCGCGCCGGTCACGGGCGCCATCACGGCGTCGTCGCAGACCGTGGCGGCCGATGTCACGCAGGCCTCGAACCTGATGATCTTCGTGACCGGCACATTCACCGGCCACAACTGCACGTTCGAAGGATCGATAGACGGCGGCACGAACTGGTTCGGGATTCAGGCCGTCCGCTCAAACGGGAATACGATCGCGCTGGTGACCGGCGTCATAGCAACCGGGCATGCTTACGCCTGGGAACTGTCGGTCAACGCGCTGACCAATTTTCGCGTGCGCGCGACCGCACACGCATCGGGAACGGCGAACTGGCGCTTCACGCTCGGCAGCTTCGCCACCGAGCCGATTCCGGCCGCGCAAGTCAGCGCGACTCAGCCGGTCTCCGGCACGGTGACGGCGAACATCGGGACCGGCGCGCTTGCGGCCGGTGCGGCGGCGATCGGCGACGTGGGCGTGCAGTACCGCGCCACCGCGACGGGTGCTGCATCGCAGAGCAACTTCGTCGCAGCAGCCGCGACGAATGCGACGGTGATCAAAGGCTCTGCCGGGCGGCTGCTCGGCTACGTGCTGACCAACAACGCCGCCACCATGCGCTACGTCAAGCTGCACAACAGCGCGACCGCGCCCACCGCCGGCGCCGGCGTGGTGGGCACCATCGGCGTGCCGCCGAACGGAGGCACGGTTGCGTTGCAGCTGCCCGGCGGCATCGGCTTTGCCACCGGCATATCGATCACGACGGTGACGGGTGCTGCCGCAGCGGACGCCACCGCTGTCGCTGCAGCCGACATCGTCGGCACGTTCTATTTCGCCTGATGTGGCACATCTGGCTCGGGCTCGGGCTGATCACCGGCGCGGGCAGCGCCAGTGTTTCGGTCAACCCGCTGGCAGACGACAGCGTGCGCCGCATCGGCGTACGCATTGCCGCCAGCATCCCCACCGCGATCGGTGAACGGATCGCTAACGCCATCAACGCCACCGCGATCGGCGAACGCGCCAACGGCGCGATCGAGCGCCGCGTCGGTGCCCGCACCGCGCCCGCGACTGGCCGACGAATCGGATAACAGATCATGCAGCAAACCATTTTGATCGCCGGCGACACGCTGAAATACCTGACCAGCATCCCGGCCTATCCGGCGTCGCAGGGCTTTACCGCGACCACGCGCTTGGTGCGGCGCGACGCGGTCAGCGCTGCCATCGTGTTCAGCGCCACGGCCAGCGGCGACGACTATCAGTTCAACGTGGCACCGGCGACGACGCTCGCATGGGTGACCGGCCGCTACACATGGTCGCTGTATGTCACCAAAGCCGGCGAGCGCTACACCGTCGACAGCGGCGAGCTGGAGGTGCGGGTCGATCCCGCCACGGCCACCGCGCCGCTGGATCAGCGCAGCCACGCCCGCAAGGTACTGCTCGCGATCGAAGCGGTGCTGGAGAACCGCGCGACCACCGACCAACAGGCCATCAGCATCGCCGGCCGGCAAGTCACCCGCATGCCGATCATCGACTTGCTGGTGTTGCGCGATCGCTACCGCGCCGAGGTTGCCAACGAAGACGCCAGCGCCGGCATTGCGGCCGGCAAAAAGAACCCGCGGTTCATCGGAGTGAGGTTCGGCCGTGCGTAATATCTACGATTCCCCGCTGTTCAAGTCCGCGCTGATTGCAGCGCCGCCCGCGCCGTCCGCGCGTCCGCGCATGCCATCGCTGACCCACGTCGACAAGCGCATGTATGCCGGTGCGCGCAAGTCGCGCCTGACCGCGGACTTCGGCGTAGGCGAGACCAGCGCTGACGCAGAGCTGCACGCAAGCCTGGTGCAACTGCGCGCCCGCTCCCGCGAGCTCGTCCGCGACGCAGCGTTCGCCCAGCGCGCGCGCAACGTCACGGTGAACAACGTGATCGGCTCGGGCATCGGGCTGCAAGGGCAGGTGCGCAGCAGCCGCGACAAGCTGCGCGCGGAGATCAACGACGGCATCGAGGCGGCGTGGTGGTCCTGGTGTGCGGCCGACCGCTGTCACACCGGCGGCGTGCTGCACTTCCACCAGTTCGAACGCGCGGCGATGTGCCAAGTGTTCGAGGCCGGTGAGGTATTTATTCGCGTACATCGCCAGCCGTTCGGCAGCTCGCGCATTCCCATCGCGCTCGAGCTGATCGAGGCCGAGCGACTGGCGCAGCACTATGTGCAGCCGACCGCGCTGCCGGATGGCTCGCAGTACCGCATGGGCGTCGAGCACGACGCATTTGGCCGTCCGCTGGCGTATTGGATTCGCGACGCACATCCCGGCGACTTGAAATGGTCGCGGGGCGGCGCTGGCGCCGAGCGCCTTACGCGCGTTCCGGCCGACCAGATGTTCCACTTGCGTCTGATCACGCGCTGGCCGCAGACGCGCGGCGAGCCGTGGCTGCACGCCGTGCTGCGCAAGCTGCACGATGTCGACGGCTACAGCGAGTCGGAAGTTGTCGCCGCGCGCGCTGCGGCCGCGTACATGGGCATCATCGAAACGCCCGACCATGAAGGCCCGCTCAGCGGCGAGGCACAGGCCGATGGCTCGCGCGAGTTCGATCTCGCGCCGGGCACCACGGTGCGCCTGAACCCCGGTGAAAAGTTCGGCAGCTACACGCCGAACCGACCGAATGCGGCGATGGAAGGATTCATGCGCCACATGCTGCGTGAGATCGGTGTGGGCGCGGACGTGCCTTACGAATCGATCAGCGGTGACTATTCGCAGTCGAACTATTCGAGCAGCCGACTGTCGCTATTGGAGTCGCGCGACACATGGAAGCACCTGCAGCAGTGGTTCATCCAATCGTTTCGTGAGCCGCTGCACAAGCTTTGGCTCGAGTCCGCGGTGCTGTCCGGCGCGATCCCGGCGATCAACCGCGCTGAATACGCGATACACCCGGACAAGTACGAAAGCGTGCAGTTCAAGCCGCGCGGCTGGTCGTGGGTCGACCCGACGAAAGAGGTCGCCGCTTACAAAGATGCGATCGCCGCGGGATTCACCACGGTCACCGCCGTGATCGCGGCGACCGGCAATGGCCAGGATCTGGAAGAGGTGCTCGACGAGCGCGAGCGCGAGCTGCAGATGATGGCCGACAAGGGCCTGAAGTTCGACACCTCGCCTGTTGCGGCGGCCCCAACACCACCGCCGATTCCGGCGGCCGATGAACAAGTCGAAGCGCTACCGGCCACCGCGCCGCGCGTGGTTCCACTGCGGAGGTGATCCCTTGAAACTGCAACCACAAAACCGGCTGGCGAAAGCCGAGCAGGTCGATGTCGCCACGCGCACGATGCGCCTGTCGTTCAGCTCGGAAATCGTCGTCGAACGCAGCTGGGGCCGCGAGGTGCTCAGCCACAAGTCAGGCGCGGCCCGGCTGGATCGCATGAACTCGGGCGGCCCGCTGCTGTTCAATCACAACCTCGACGATGTCGTCGGCGTGGTCGAGCGTGCGTGGGTCGAGGGCGGCCGCGGCCACGCGGAAGTGCGCTTCCCAAGCGCCGGCACCAGCGTGCGGGCCGACGAAGTGTTCGGCCTGGTGCGTGATCGCATCCTCAGCAACGTGTCGTTTATGTACCGAATCCACGAAGTTGTCGAGGACAAAAAGTCCGACACCTTTGTCGTCACCGACTGGGAGGCGCTCGAGGTGTCTCTCGTCACCGTGCCCGCCGACCACACGGTCGGCATCGGGCGCACCGCTCCGCGCGACGAGCGCGAAGTCCGCATCAGCGAAGCGCCGGCACTTGCCGCCGCTGAATCACTCACCCCGGCCCCGGCCGTTACCACAGGAAGAAGTGTTATGTCAGAAAACCTCAGCGCCGCGCCGGGCCCGAACGGCGAGCAGAGCTCGGAAGTCAACCCCGAGCGTTTGCGCATCAAGGCAATCACCGCCCTCGCGCGGCAGCACAAAGTCGATGAGGCGCAGCGCGACAGCTGGATCGACAGCGGCTCGTCCATCGATGATGTGTCGAGCAAGATTCTCGGCATCCTCGCCGAGCGCGGCGCGAACAACCCGCAGTCGATCGCCAAGCTCGACCTGACGAAAAAGGAGACCCGCACCTACAGCCTGCTGCGGGCCATCCGCAGCGCGTCGGACAAGGACTGGAACAACGCAGGTTTCGAGGCCGAGTGCTCGCGCGAGATCGCGCACCGCATGGGCAAGACGCCCGACCCCACGAAGTTCTACGTGCCTTTCGATGTGCTGCAGCGCCCGGTCACCACGCAGAAGCGCGACTTGAACGTCTCGCCCGGCAGCGCCGGCGGCTTCCTCGCCGACACGCGCAACGTCGGGTTTGTGGAGTTGCTGCGCAATCGCTCGGTGTTGTTCAATATGGGCGCGACGCGACTGGGCGGACTGACCAGCAACGTCACGATCCCGCGCCACACGGCCTCCGCGACCGCCAACTGGCTCGGCTCGGAAACCGTGGCCGCGACGGAAAGCCAGCAGACCTTTGGGCAGATTTCCCTGACGCCGAAGAACGTGGCCGCATACACCGAGATCGGCCGGCAGCTGGCGCTGCAGTCATCGCCCGATGCCGAAATGCTGGTGATGAGCGATCTGGCCGCAGTCGTGGCGCTCGCCGCTGACCTTGCGGGCCTCAACGGCTCCGGCGCTGCCGGTCAGCCGACCGGCATCATCAACACCGCAGGCATCGGGGCTGTGACTGGCACCACGATCGCCTACGCCGGCGTGCTCGAGTTCCAAACCGACTGCGCGGCCAGCAATGCGCTGTTCGACACCGCGGGCTACGTCGCCACGCCGGCCGTTGCCGCACTGCTCGCGCAGCGCGTCAAGTTCACCAGCACGGCCTCGCCGCTGTGGGAAGGCAACCTTCTCAACGGCAACGTGGCGGGCTTCCGGGCGATGGCGTCGAACCAGCTGCCGGCCGGCAACCTGCTGTTCGGCGCGTTCGATCAAGTCGTGATCGGCGAGTGGGGCGTGCTCGAGGTCGAGGTCAACCCTTACGCCAATTTCGCGGCGGGCATCATCGGGGTGCGCGCGTTCTACTCCATGGACATCGGCGTGCGCTACCCGGCCGCGTTCTCCCTCGCGTCCGGCGTGACGTGACCAGGCGGGGCGCCCGCAAGGGCGCCCCGAATCCTATGGCTGATCAACTCATCAAGGTGCTGCGCGCGTTCTACGTGCGCGGCGCGGTCAAGCAGGTCGACGACGTGTTCGCCGTAGACGCCAAGTTTGCCGCCGAGCTCCGCTCGCTGCGCAAAGCGGAGTACACCGTCGCGACCCCCACCATCAAACCGGCCGCGAAGGCTGCCCCAAACAACAAGGACTCATCGTCATGCTGAACAACGAAGCAAGTGCGGCCACGCCGCTGATCGTGCTCAATCCGGTCTCGGCGGCCAACACCACCGCGGCAACCAGCGGCTGGGTCGACGTGCGACAGATCCAGGGCGACATCCTTTTGATCCAGCAGATCGGCGCGGTCACCGGCTCGATCACCACCACGGTGGAAGATGCGACCAGCGCTGCCGGCGCCGGCGCTGCGGTGCTGACCGGCTACGCTTTCACCGCGGTGACGGTCGCCAACAACGTGCAGAAACTGGTGATCCCGGGCAGCCTGCCGCGCGGCTGGATTCGTGTCGTGGGCACCGTTGCCACCGGCCCGGTGCTCGCGGCCGTCACGGCCACCGGCCGACCGAAGTACGTCTGACATGTCGCAGCTGGCAACCCTGCGTGCGCTCGATGCCGAGCTCCATGCCGGCCTCGACCTCGCAGGGCTTGCCGACATGGGCACCTACACCCCGCCCGTCGGCGCACCGTTCGTCGTGCGCGTCATGCGCGACGACGTGCAGGTCGAAAGCTTCGGCGACAACCAGCCGGTGCGCCACACGCGCACTGAGCTGGTGCTTCTAAAGGCCGACTTCGCCACGCCGGCGGTGAAGCGCGGCACGGTGCTCGTCGACACCGCCACATTTGTGCTTGAAGACCTGGTCGAAGAGGACCAGAGCCTCACCCGCTGGGCGGTGCGCTGATGGGCACCTATGCGCCACCGACCACCCTGCTGCTGGCGCACGTCGCCACGCGGCTGGGCACACTGACCACGCCGTTATGGCGCACCAACATCGGCTTGAACGTCAGCACCGAGCGCGAGCAAGTGCTCGACACCGAGGCCCCGCTGTGCAACGTGCGGCTGATCGGCTGGGAATCCGACCCCGACGGCAGCATGGTCAATCGCAGCTGCGAGCTGGCGATCGAGGCGGTCATCCCGGCCACCGCGCAGAACGCCGAGGCGCAAGCGCAGCTGGCCGCCGAAGACGTGTTCGAACTGTTCCGGCTGCCCGGTGCCGGCGTGAACCTCGGCACGGGCATCGAGGGCGTGCTGCGGCCGGTCGACAGCGCCACGATCGATCGGCCGGACGGCGCGGCCGCCGCAGTCGTGCGGCTCACGCTGCGGGCCATGATCTACGAATTGCTCTAATCCGCTGGCGCCTGGCGCGCCGGCCCAGCGGGCCATGCTCTACAAATTGCTGTAACCCGCTGGCGCCTGGCGCGCCGGCCCACCATCCACGTCGCGGCTCGCATGTGCGGGCCGTTTTCGTTTCCGCCGCGCCGCGGCCTCACACAGGACTCACCCCATGGCAATTCTCTCTTCGCGCGGCGCCGCCTGCGACATCGCGACGACCTTCGGCACTGCAACCAACGTCGTGTCGGCCACCAACGTGGCCAGCGCGGTCGTCACCCTTTCTTCGGGCCACGGCATCGTGGTCGGCGACTTCGTCGAGATCCTCGCCGGCTCCGGCTGGCAGCGGGCCGAGGGTCGCGTGTTCCGCGCCAGCGCGGTCGTCGGCGACGTGATCACGTTCGAAGGCTTCGACACCACCAACACCGCGATATTTCCTGCCGCCGGCTTTGCCGCTGGCAGTGTGCGGCGCATCATCACGTTCACCACGATGAGCCAGGTGCAGAACATCGAGTTGACCGGCGGCGATCAGCAGTTCACGGATATCACCGGCATCAGCGATCTGATCCAAAAGCAGTTCCCAACGCTGCGCAGTCCCGTGACCGCCACCCTGCCGTGGTTCTACGACCCGGCGCTCGCCTGGGTGCCCGTCGTGCGCGCTGCGGCCGACGCAGCGGCCGTCCGCTGCCTGCGCGTTCGCGGGCCGTCGGGCATGCGCCTGTTGATCAACGGCTTCGTCAGTTTCGTCGACGCGCCGAGCATCGACGGTGACGTGTTCCGCGGTTCGGTCACCTTCGCCGGCGTTTCCATCCCCACCATCTACGCGAGCTGATAACAGGGCGGGAGTTGCCCGGCGCTCCGGCGCCGGGCGTTTTTCCCCTGCTGACGTTTTCAACCCCAACCACTGGAGCACATCGCATGTCGAAGTCCATTCGCGAACAAACCATCACCGCCTCGGCCAAGGTCGACTCGGTCACCCAGATTGCTGCCGGCACGGTCGACGGGATCGACGAGGTGCTGTGCGTTGCGCGCCTGTCGATCGAAGCGCGCAGCGGCGTGGGCGACACCGGCATCGAGCCCGGGCGCCGCGCCAACATCGCCGCGGCACTGAACCTGCTCACGCTGGCGGTAGTCAGGCCTGCGCGTGAGAACGACAAGCTGGTGCCGTTTATGACTCGCGACGAGTGGGCCGCGTGGGCGGGCGATCACACCGAGACTTTCTACAAGCTCAGTATCGCGGTCAACAACCTGCAGGGCGACGCGACCGCAGAACAGACCGAGACGCTGGGAAACGACTCACCACCGACCTGCACGAACGAGTAATCACCGCGCTGTGCTTCCGCCTGGGCAAGACCCGGGCGGAACTGCGCGGGTGCATGAGTTCGCAGGAGTTCGGCCAGTGGGTCGCGATCTTCATGGCGCGGCCGTTTGACGATCATCACATCTACGAGCTACCGCAAGCGCTGATCCGCGCCACCCTGCTCGCCGTCAACGGCAACAAGCCCAAGCTCGACGAGTTGTTGTGGAGCCACCGCACGCAGCCGCAGACGCTCGAAGGCTGGGCCGAAACGACGGAGGGGTAACGTGTTCGAGCCACGCATTGACGCCAGGGCGCTCACCCGCCTGCAGGCACGATTTGACGCCGTCGGCGCGAACGCGCAGCGTGAAATCGGGCAGGCGATGGTGAGCGTTCGGCGCGCCACGGGCACTGAATCCAAGCGCGCGGTCTCAGCGATCTACAGCCTCGCGCAGCGCTATGTCGCCACCGGGTTGCTGGTAAAGCCGGGCGGGCGGCTGGGCTTTACGATATCGGGCCGCAACAAGCCGATTCCCGCGCATCACTACGGCGCCCGCGCATTGGCGCTCGGTGGCGTAGTGGTGGCCTACAATCGCGGCCGACGCATCACGATTGCCGATGCGTTTTCCGGCGAGGCCCCGCAAGGCGGGGCGAAGCTGTGGCGCCGCACTGGTGAGGCCAAGCGCCGCAACACCAAAGGGCGGTACGCCGGCAGTGCTGCGCTGCGCGAGCCGATCGATGTGCTGGTCGGACCATCCCCCGCCGATCACCTGCTCAACACGACCGTGCGAAGCCGTCTCGACGGGTTCTTCGTGCGCCGTATGAACGCCGAGGTCCAGCGCCGCATCACGCGCGCCCTCGCACGCCGCAATCGCTGAGGTAACATGGCACGCGAAAGTACCATCATCGAGTTTGGCGCGGTCGACAGGCTGTCGCCGGCGCTTGACCGCATCAGCAAGAACCTCGGCGGGTTGAGCACAGCGGTCGCGGCGGTTGCCGCCGGGTCGATCACCGCGCTGGTCGCCGGCGTCAGCAAGACGATCGGCGCGTTCGAAGAGCTGGGCGACGCCGCGATCAAGCTCAACGTCAGCGCCGAAGCGCTCAGCGGTCTGGGCTTTGCCGCGCGCCAGTCCGGCGCGGATGCAGCCACGTTGCAGGCGGGCCTGCAGCGGCTGAACAAGACGATCGGCGAGGCGGCAAACGGCAACAAGACCGCTGCTGACCTGTTTGACAAAGTCGGCGTTTCCATCCGCGACTCCGAAGGCAAGGTGTTGTCAGCCGACAAGGTGTACGAAAGGCTGGCCGATCGCTTCAAGGAGTATGGAGACGGCGCGCAGGAAGCCGCACTTGGCGTCGAGTTTTTTGGCAGATCAGTGGGCCCCAAGTTGCTGCAGAATCTTAATCTGGGCAGCGAGGGCATCCAGGAACTGAAGGACGACGCGCGCGAACTGGGCCAGATCATCAGCACCGAGGCGGCCGAGGCCGCGAAGCTGTTCGGCGACAACCTCGACCGGCTCAAAGCCGCCGGCGAAGGGTTCTTCAACAGCCTGACGACAGCGATACTCCCCGCGCTGGTCGAGTTCAGCACCGACGCCGCCGAGGCCGCCCAGAATGGCGGCTTGCTGGCGAAGGCCGGGTCGGCGATCGGCGAAGAGTTCAACCGGTTCGCGGTGCAGCTCATACTGGCCGGCACCGAGATCGAAAAGCTCGGCGCGTTCATCGCAAACTCGGTGCAGTTTTTGAGCGACTGGGCCGAGAACCTCGGCGTCGCTGGCAGCATCGCGGTGGTCACATTCCAATCGATCGCTGCGGCCGCAGAGGGCAACTTCGCGCTGGCCGAGCGCGGCGCAAACGCGGTCAGCAAGGCCATCGAAGGCCTCGGCAACAAAGCCGCGCGGGATGCGGCCGTGCGCGTAGACGCGCTTGCAGGCTCGCTGGCCGAGATCGACGAGTCGGCCGCGGCCAAGGTCAACCGCATCCGCGCCGGCGTCGAGGGGCTGGGCCGCGCCGCAGGTGCTGCCGACGACAAGGCCAAAGAGCTCGCCGACGCGCTGCTCAAAGAACTCGCCGCCGCCGCCGAGGCAGCTGCCGCAAAGGCCAAGGCTCTCGCTGCAGCCATGGCCGCCGCTGCCGCCAATGCAAAAAGGCTCGCCGACGCAGCGTTCAAGCTCAAGTTTCTGCTCGCCGACGGCTTCGCGGAAAGTCTGCGGCCGACGACTGTGGCGATGCAGGAGTTCGATGTCACCACCGGCCGGATCGCCAACACCACCATCCCCGACCTCGAAATGTCGCTCATCAGCGCCTCGTCGGCGTTCGAGGGGTTCGGCGGCGTGCAGACCGTCGAGGCGGCTGCATTCCAGGCGAACTGGGAAGACGCGACGAACTCGGTGCAAGACGCGCTGACCGATTTGATTGTCAACGGTCTGGACGACTGGGACGACTTCGGCAAGTCGATGGAGCGCATCGCAAAGCAGTTCCTCGGCAACCTGGTCAAGCAGTTTCTCAGCACCAACCTGAGCGTCGGCGGCGGCAGCGGTGGTGGTGGCGGCAGCTTCGCGCAGTTCAGCCAGAGCCTGAACTCGAGCAGCATGTTTGGACCCGGCGGCACGGGCGCCACGGTGGGCGGCAGCGTGAATGCGCTGGCAAGCAGCTATGCGGCCTGGCGTAACGCGGGCAACGGCGGCAGCCCCCTGGTCACCGTGGCGGGCGGCGCGCAGGCCGGTCAAGCGATCGGCGGTGAGGAGGGGGCGGTCATCGGCGCGATCATCGGCGGCCTTGTCGCAATCTTCCGCAGGCAGAAGCCGCCCGACATCCGCCTCGGCGGCGCGAATGCGAGCGTGCGCAATCCGGAAGAAAACTTTAACACGGTGTTCGGCAGCTTCCAGCTGGGCACCCGTCGGATCAACCGCACCGAAACAGCCACGGCGATCCGCGACTTCGATGCCGCCATCGCGCGGCTGGTCGGCTCGACCGACGGCGGTGCAACGCAGCTGCTGGCCATCAGCGACCGGTTGAGCACATGGAGCGTTGACCTTCGCGGCAGTGCGGCCACTGTCGAGAACGTGCTCGGCCAGCGATTCGATGCCATCCTATCCACGTTCAGCCAGGACGTGCAGGATTTTGTCAACGGCGCTGACACACTGGAGGGCCGGGTCGACAGGCTGCAGGAAGTGCTCAACCGCCCGGCCGAACTGCGCGCGCTGATCGATTCGCTGGAAGACCTCAACCGGGCGTCGGACGGTCTGAGCGATTTCGAGCGGGCTCTCGGCGAGATCAATAAGGCGTTCAACCAGGCGATCAAGGAAGCGACGGCGCTTGGGGCCTCGCAGCTACAACTGGCGCGCATCGAAGAGCTACGCACGCTGGCCATCGAGCGGCTCAACGCAGCTCAGCGCGCCAACCTGGACGCACTGCTCGACGACTTGCGCTTCGATGACGCCACCTCCGGGCTGACGGCCAATGATCGTGCGATTGCCGACATCAACCGCCGCTTTGACGCGCTGCGCGATCGGGCAAAGGAGCTGGGCGCGACGCAGGCCGACCTTGAACTCATCGAGCGCCGCCGCACGGCCGCCCTGCGCGACCAGGCCGACGCGACGCGCGACTCGATCGACGCGATCGAAGAGCTCACCGACATCACCATCCGCGACGAGTTCGGCAACCCGGTCGAGTGGCAGAACAACTGGGACGCCTATCAGGCGGACCTGCAGCGCAACTTCCTCAACTCGCTTAGCTCGGCGATTGGCGGCATCCGCGACTTTCTTACGCGCGGGTTCAGCGTCAGCAGCGAAAGCCCGCTGGAGGCGCTCGCGCGTGCGCAGGGCGACTTTGAAAGCCTCACGCGGCGGTCGTCGGCCGGCGACATCGATGCCATCCGCGGTCTGGGCGGCTCCGGCGACGCGCTGCTGCGGCAAGCCGCCAGCTTCTACGGGGTCGGCTCGGCTGAGTTCCAGGCGATCGAGCGGGCGGTGCGCGGCACACTGACCAACGTGGCGAACACGCCCACCGGCTCGATGGCCGAAGCGCTGGCCGCGCTGCGGCCGCTGTTCCAAACCATGATCGATCTGCTGCGCAGCAACGGCACGCTCACGGCCACACAGACCCTGCAGGTGACCACCGCGCTGCGTGCGCTGGCCGGGCAGCCGGCGAGGGCGTACTGATGGCCGGCCTGCCCTGCATCGCGGTAGAGATTGCCGTGCCCGGCGGCGGCACGATCTATGCCTGCACCCACGACTACATCAGCGGCTCCGGCGACACGCCCGCGAGCACCGCGTTCGAGTCGCGGCTCGCGCAGGATGTCAGCTTCGACCGCGCTGTCGGTTGCGTGTTTTGGGGCAGCGCGCCGCGCGGCGCGCAGAACTTCGGCCGCATCGTGCTGGTCAACGCCGACGGTGCGTTCGATGCGCAAGTGGGACGATCGTTCCGCGACATGCTCGTGGTCGTGCGCCGCGGCGAAACCGGCGACGCCTACAGCACTTTCACGACGGTCGCTACGCTGCTGGCCGACAGCACCGAGATCGATGAACGCTATTTCGCGATCAACGTCAAGGATCGATCGGCGCGGCTCGAGCGCCCGCTGCAGGCCGCGCTGTATCCGACCACGGTGACCAACCAGGCGCTGCGCGGTCGGCCCCGGCCGATCACGCTCGGGACGTGCTTTCAGGTGCCCGTGCAGCAGCCGGACGTGTTCGGCAACGGCCATTTCGACCTGCACGAGGACGATACGTGGATCGGCACCACGCAGTTTCTGGATCAAGGCGCACCGCTGATCGAGGCCACCGGCTATCGGCGGTCGGCGAAGTCGGGCATCTTTGGCGTGGAGCGACTGACAGCGCTGGGCGGCGCGCAGGCGGCGAACGTGCAAGGCCGGTTTCGGATTCTCAGCACGGAGTTGACAGACGACTTTGCAACGCTTGCCGGATGGACCGAGTTCAACGGCGGGATCGCCGGCCGCGACGCGACGATCGTGACCAACGAGCTGCGGATGGAAAACACCGCCGGCGGCGCTGACCTGCTGCTGCAGTCGACCACTACCATCACGGCGGCCGACACCGACATCTTCTACTACGAGATCGATTGCACGCAGCGCACGGCGGGGCAAGCGGTGCTGCGCACAGGCGCGGTGCTTGGCAGCACCGAGCGGATCATTGATGCGGTCGGCCGCTACACCGGCATTTTCCGTGTCGGCGGCAACTTCACGTTCAGAATATTGGCACTCAACGGCTCGGGTGCCGACCTTCGGCTGGACAAGCTGCGCATCCGCAAGATCGCGCTCGACGACCGTCTGCAAGACCTGGTGCCATACCTGTGCACTGTCAAGGGCCCGCTGATCACCGCCGAGCTTGACAGCACGCCCATCGCACAACTGGACACCGACACCGGCTACCGCTACGGCTTCCACGCCAGCGAGCCGGTGCCTATCGCCGACGTGCTCGACCAGCTCGCCGGCAGCATCGGCGGCTGGTGGTACGTGCGCCGCAACGGCACGCTCACCTTCGGCCGCCTGCTGGTGCCCACCGGCGTGGCGGCGTTCACCTTCGATCAGAACAGCATCAAGCGCGACACCGGCGTGCGGATTACCTTTGACGCGGCCCCCGGCCTGTCCAACGTGATCCTCGCCAAGCGCAACTGGCGCGTGCTCAGTGAGGGCGACATCGTCGGCTCGCTCAACTACTTGCAGCTGAGCGCCACCGACAAAGACGCCGACGTCGCCCTGGCCGCATCCAACTACAGCTACAGCGCGACCAGCGTCGGCAGCGTGCGATCGACGCCTGGCCTATTCGGCGAGCGGCTCTATTTCGAGGTGCAAGCCACGGTCATCGGCGCGGGCACGCAGCACTACATCGGCGTGGGCAACGCCAGTGCCGCGATTGGCTCCGCACCGGGTGCGGATGCCAATGCCCTGTCGTACAGGGCCAACGGGCAGTCGTTTGTAAACGCAGGTCTGGCTGCCTACGGCACCGCGTGGGTCGCCGGCGACATCATCCAGGTGGCGATCGACGGCCGCCCCGCGGCGATGGGCGCCAACCAGCGCCACTTCCGCACCTACTTCGGCCGCAATGGCACGTGGCAAAACAGCTCCAACCCGGACACCGAGGTCGCGTTCGTTAACGGGCCCCTTGGCACCAAGGGGGTCGCCCACCTGATGATCGGCGGCAACGCTGCGGAGACCAACAGCGGGGCCGTGAACTTCGGGCAGGCCGCTTTCACCTACGCGCCGCCCGCCGACTACACCGCCGCTGCGTGGCACCGCCAGCAGGTGCTGGCCGACTTCCGCTTCAAGTACGAATCCGCGACCGCGCTGGCAGCGGCCTACGTGCACGCCGATGGCGCAAGCACCCGCAGCGCGCGCGCCGACCGAGGCACCGAAGCGCGCGCGGTGGTCGGCGGCATTCCCACCCTGCTCACGCGCAACGCCGATGCCATCGCCGAGTGCGACCGCTGGTGCGGTCTCTACAGCGTCGAGCGGTTCTTCTACGACTTCACCGCGCTGCTGGATGCCGGCGTCTCCGCCGACCAGATCGAGCCCGGCGAGGTGATCGAGTTGACTTGGCCACGCTTCGGACTGACCGCGAGAAAGTTGCGCGTGGTAGCAGTGCGCGGCGCACTGCTGGGCCGTGAAGTTCAAATTACTGGATGGGG
>Ga0163144_10009497_pt1 | contig 20871 bp, 22 predicted proteins | sample OliLak19BULKMAT1_FD_123175 | JGI IMG/M metagenome (GOLD analysis project Ga0163144, IMG submission 123175) | Freshwater microbial mat bacterial communities from Lake Vanda, McMurdo Dry Valleys, Antarctica - Oligotrophic Lake LV.19.BULKMAT1 | ecosystem: Environmental > Aquatic > Freshwater >... | reverse complement strand
AGACGACGGCGGCGAGGAGGCGGTTCACTTAGACCTTGAACGACTTGGTGAGATGGTCGAGCTCGACCTTGAGCGCCTTCAGGTCGTCGCGCGAGCCGCCCGCGTCGGCGGGCAGGCGCTTGGCGATCTCATCCACGCGCTCGGACAGGCGCTGGGCGAGGTTGCGGTCCTTCTGCAGCAGGGCCTGGAGCGCGGCCGCCATGCCGTTGAACTCCTCTTGGAGCTCCATGAGCTCGTCGCCCGTGCGCAGCGAGACGCGATGCGTGAGGTCCCCGGTGCCGAGCGCCTGGCAGCTCTTCTCGAAGCGGTAAATGGGACCCGCGAAGCGATGCGAGACGTACAGCGAGATCAGCAGCATGAGGCCGAGGTAGAGCGCGATCTTGACCAGCAAAACATTATTGAACTGCACGACGCGGTCCGTGACCGACGGGCACTCCGTCAGCATCACGCGCATCAGCGAGTAGTAGACGTCGCCGCCGACGATCATCGAGGCGACGAGCACGCTCAGGAAGACCATCCCGATGTACTTGAGCTGCAGGGAGCGCTTGACGAGGACGGTCTTTCGCTGGAACCGCTGATCGTCGTCGGGTTTCGTGGCGGCCATCGTTCTCCGGTTCAGGTCAGAGCAGATCGTCCGAGAATTTGAGCCACTCGGGCGTCACGGTCTTGAGCTTGGCGGTAGCGGCTTCGAGGCTGACGGCGATCACGGCGTCGCCCTTGAGCGCCACCATGTTCCCGAACTTGCCTTCGTGCACGAGGTCCGCGGCCTTGACGCCGACGCGCGTGCCCAGGATGCGGTCGAAAAGGGTGGGGGGGCCGCCGCGCTGCATGTGGCCGATCACGGCGGAGCGCGTCTCGATCTTCGTCTCGGCCTCGATGATCTTAGTCAGGCGCTCCGCGACGCCGCGGTCCTTCAAGATCATGTGGCCGAACTCGTCGAGCTGCTCTTCCTTCTTCTCGCCGGGGATGTCGACCGCCTCGGAGGCGATGACGATCGCGACGTTCTTCCGCGAGTGCGCGGCCTGAAGCTTCGCGCACATGTCCTTGATGTCGACGGGGCGCTCGGGCACGCAGAGGTAGTCCGCCCCCGCGCCGATCGCGGCGTACAGCGCGACCCAGCCCGCGTGGCGGCCCATGACCTCGAGCACCATGATGCGGCGATGCGAGCGGCCCGTGTCGATCAAGCGCGCGGCCGCGTCCATCGCGAGCGTCGCCGCCGTGTCGAAGCCGAACGTGTAGTCCGTCGCGTCGAGGTCGTTGTCCATCGTCTTCGGCACGCCGACCACGTTGACCTTGTGCTCCTTGAAGAGCCGGTTCGCGACGCCCAGCGTGTCCTCTCCGCCCATCGCGACGAGCGCGTGCAGATCCAGCTTCTTGAAGGTCTCGAGGACGCCCGCCACGCCGCCTTCCTTTTTAAACGGGTTCGTGCGCGACGTGCCGAGCATCGTGCCGCCCTGGGAGACGATCTCGCGCACCTGATCGGGGCCGATCGGCTTGGACGTGCCGTTGATCATGCCCTTCCAGCCTTCCTGGATCCCGACGCACTCGTAGCCGAGCTTGTGCGCCTTGAGCACGACGCCGCGGATCGCCGGGTTGAGCCCCGGGCAATCTCCGCCGCCGGTGAGGATCGCGATTCGCTTTGCCATTATAGTTTCCCGATAGTGGACGTTTATTAAAAGCTGTTGGAGTACTTGAGCTGCACGATGCGCTCCGGTCCGCGCGGGCCGCCGTCGCTGTAGAAGCCGCCCGCCGCGATCGCCCGCACCGCGAAGTCGACGTTGAAGTTGGGGGTGAGGTACGCGCGCAGTCCGGCGTTCAAGCGCGAGTCGCTCCAGTTGTTGATATTGTCCCACTCGATGAGGATCGCGACCTTGTCGCGGATGTTGATCGTCAGCGGCAGCGCGCCGAAGACCCCGTTCGTGTCGAAATCGGAGACGTTGAACGAGGGATGCAGCTGCAGCCCCGGCACTCCGAGCTCTTTGCTCGCGACGACGTAGAAGCCGCGCTGGCGCTGGTTGAAGCGGCGGTCGCCGGCGTTGTAGCTGTAGCCCTGGCCGTCGAAGCCGACAGCGAACGACGGCATCTCGTTGTCGCCCTCGTAGAACCGCCACTTGACCTGCGCGGTCGGCTGGCGCATGCGCACGCTGCGCTGGTCGCCCACGAGCCCGTCCACCGCGGCGGACGCGCCGAGGTTGATGCCCGGATACACGCCGAACGAGAGATACTGCAGGATGCCGCCGCGCGAGTAGAAGCGCGAGCGCGCGGAGTAGCCGTAGTTGTCGAGCACCGCGGTCGTGGGCGTGTCGATCACGTCCGTGTCGACCGGGATGCCGCCGTCGCGCGCGGACCGTTCGGCGCGCGCGGCCGAGGCGGCTTGCTTGGGCTTGATCTTCACCGAGTCGCTGTTGGCGTCCTCGGCGTGGGCGGCGGTCCCCAGGAGGAGCAGCAGCGCCGGCAGGATAAGGCTGATTTTCATTCGTGAATCCGTGATCATGCGGGCTTCGCCAGGACGGCGGCGATCCGCTCGTGAAGTTTGGCCATCTCGAAGGGCTTCTGCAGCACTTCCGTCGCGCCGCTCATGAGGGCGATGCCCTTCTCTTTGACCGTGTCGCGGCTCGTCATGATCATGATGCGCGGGGCCTTGGCGCCGAGCTTGTTCGTGAGCTCATAGGCGACGTGGTAGCCGTCGATGTAGGGCATCATCACGTCGAGCAGCACGAGGTCGAGCTGCTCGTTGAGCGCGGTCTGAAGCGCGTCCTTGCCGTTGGCGGCCGAAAGGACCTCGTACCCCTGATAAGTGAGGTCCATCTTGAGCAAATCGAGCAGATCCGGATCGTCGTCGGCGACGAGGATGCGCTTCTTCGTGTCGGCCATTCCCTCTCCTTATATAAACGGCGAGAAGAATTCTAACCATTTTCTTCCGCCGTCACAACAACAAAACATTGTCGCGCTAATGGGGCCAGGCCCCGAAAACTAGGACATTGTTACGTGGCTTTGGGGCCCCACTTGCGCGGAGCGATCACGGCGGGGGCGCCGGACGCGTCGATGTTCCAGCAGCGGGGGCCGAGGATGGCCTCGAGCGCCTCGAAGAGCGCCTGGTTGAGGTTGACGCGCTGGTCCACGTCCAGGATGGCGACGCCGCCGTCGGTTTCCTGCTCGAGCGCGACGGGGCAGGGCCCCTCGAAGCGCTCGAGGACGTCGCGTAGCGCCTCGAGCTTCTCGGTGCCCACGGTCGAGTCGCACTTGAGGCGCAGGCGCTTGGCGAACTTCGTGGCCGAGGAGTCGAGCGGGGTCATGTCGTCGACGATGACCTCGGGCGTGCCGGCGCCCGCGTCCTCGCTCTTGAAGGACAGCCGGCCCGTCGCGGCCACGAAGGCGCCGATCTTGGCCAGATTGTTGACGCCCGCCGCGTAGGTCTTCGGGAAGCACAGCAGCGTGATCTCGCCCGTGAGGTCCTCGAGCGTGATGATGACCCACGGCTCGCCCGTCTTCTTCGAGACCATCTTGCGCATCTTGCTGATCATCCCGGCCAGCCGCACGGGCGCGGTGATCGAGGGGACGAGCGCGCTCACCTCGTGCGTCGCCGTCGCGCGCAGTTGCGCCTTGACCGCCATCAGCGGATGGCCCGAGAAGTAGAAGCCGAGCACCTCGCGCTCGTAGGTGAGCGTGTCGTGCTCCGATAGCGGCTTGATCGAAGCGTCGGCGGCCGACAGCTCCTTCGACGCCGGCGCCGGAGCCGAGCCGAACAGCTGGCCTTGGCCTTTGTCGAGGTCGGCCTTCAGCTTTTGCTGGCGTCCGACGGATTCGTCGACGGCCAGCAATAACCGGGCGCGCGCCGCCGGGGCGGGCTCTCCGGCGCGCAAGCCGTCGAGCGCGCCGGCCTTGATCAGCGATTCGACCGCTTTTTTATTGATCGCGTGCAGGTCGACGCGCGAGCAGAAATCGTCGAGAGACGTGAATTTCTTTTCCCGAGCCGCCGCCACGATGGACTCGGCGGCGCCGGATCCCACGTTCTTGATCGCGAGAAGACCGAAGCGAATCTGGCCGTCTTGGATGTCGAACCGGGTTCTCGATTCGTTGACGTCCGGAGGCAGCACTTTCATCCCCATCCGCCGCGCTTCTTCCAGGTACGTGACCAGCTTATTTTCTTTGTCTTCCGCGCCGATCGAAGAGTGCCCGATCTCGCTCGTCAAAACCGCGGTCATGAACTCGATCGGATAATTCGCCTTCAGGTAAGCGGTCTGGTACGCGACGATGCCGTACGCGACCGAGTGCGACTTGTTGAAGCCGTAGCCGCCGAACTTCACCATCATGTCGTAGATCTTGTTGGCGACCTTGGGGTTCGTCTTGTTGACGGCCGCGCCCTTCACGAACTTGTCGCGCATCTTCTCGAGGTCTTCGTGGATTTTCTTGCCCATGGCCTTGCGCAGGCCGTCGGCCTCGCCGGGCGTGAAGCCCGCGAGCTTCTTGCTGATCTCCATGACCTGCTCTTGGAAGACCATGCAGCCGTAGGTATCCTTGAGGACGGCCTCGAGGAGCGGATGGTCGTAGACGACCTCCTCCTTGCCGTGCTTGCGGTTGACGAACATGTCGAGCATGCCGGACTGCATCGGGCCGGGGCGGAACAGCGCGATCAGCGAGACGATGTCGTCGAAGACGGTCGGCTTGATGCGGAAGAGCAGGTCGCGGATGCCCTGCGAGTCGAGCTGGAACACCGCGAGCGACTTCGCCGTGCGCAGCATCTCGTAGGTCTTCGCGTCGTCCATCGGGATCAGGTCGATGTCGAACTTGGGGTCGTGCCGCGCCTTCACGAACTTGACCGCGTCATCGATGATTGAGAGCGTGCGCAGCCCCAGGAAGTCGACCTTCAGCAGGCCCAGCTTCGGGCAGATGTCGCCGTCGTACTGCGTCGTCACGACCTCCGACTTCGCGCCCTTCGCGAGCGGCGTGTATTTGACGACGTGCTCCTTCGTGATGAGCGTGCCGGCCGCGTGCACGCCGGTGTGGCGCTTGAGGCCCTCGAGCTTCAGCGAGAGGTCCAGCAGCTTCTTGACCTGCGGATCCTTCGCGAGCTCCTGGAGCTCGGGGCCCTGCATCGCGTCGTAGAGGTGCACGTTCGGGCCGACGGGGATCTTCTTCGCGATCTCGTCGATCTGCATGAGCGGCATGTCGAGCACGCGGCCCACGTCTCTAATGACGAGCTTGGCCCCTAATGAGCCGAACGTGATGATTTGCGCGACGCATTCCTTGCCGTACTTCTCGCGCACGTACGCGATCACGCGGTCGCGCCCCGTATCCGCGAAGTCGATATCCAAGTCCGGCATCGATTTTCTGTCGGGGTTTAAAAACCGCTCGAACAGGAGCCGGTGCTCCATCGGGTCCGCGTTCGTGATGCGCAGCGAGTACGCGACGATCGCGCCGGCGCCCGAGCCGCGGCCCGGGCCGACGGGGATGCCGACGGAGCGCGCGAACTTGATGAAGTCCCAGACGATCAAAAAGTAGCCGGAAAAGCCCATGCGCTTGATGACGCCGAGCTCGTAATCCAGCCGTTCCTTGTATTCCGGCCGGAATCCCGCAGGGAACCGCTCCTTGAGGCCTTCGATGCACAGGTGCTCGAGATAAGAATCTTGGTCAAAACCCGCCGGGACCTTGAATTCCGGGAGCAGCATCTGGTCCATGGGAATCTTCAGGTTGCACATCTCGGCGATCTTCAGCGTATTCGTCAGCGACTCCGGAGCGAAAGCGAACAGCTTGTGCATCTGCTCCGGCGACTTGATGTAGAAATCGTGGCTGTCGAACTTCAGCCTTTCTGTGTCCGCCATCTTCCTTCCCGTCGCGATGCAGACGCGCGCGTCGTGCGCCTCGTGGTCGTCGGGCTTCCAGTAGTGGCAATCGTTGGTGGCCACGAGCGGGATGCCCGTGCGCTTGTTGAGCTCGAGAAGCGCGGCGGTCACCTGCTTCTGCTTGTCGATGCCGTGATCCATCATCTCGAGGTAGTACGACTCGGGCTCGAGGTTGTCGCGGAACCACGTGACGAGCTTCTCGGATTGGGCGAGGTCGCCGGACAGGATGGACTGGTTGAGCTCGGACTTCAGGCAGCCGGAAAGCACGACAAGTCCTTTGGAGTGCTTCGCCAAAAGCTCCTTGTCGATGCGGGGGTCGTAATAATAGCCCTCGAGAAACGCGATCGAGCAGAGCTCCATCAAGTTCTGGTAGCCCTCGAAGTTCTTGGCGAGCACCGTCAAATGGCAGTTTTCTTTCTGCGAGTGCCCGCGATCGAAGCGCGTACCCTTCGAGATATACATCTCGCAGCCGATGATCGCCTTCAGGCCGACCGCCTTCGCGTTCGAGTAGAACTCGACCGCGCCGTACATGTTGCCGTGATCGGTGATCGCGAAGCCTTTGGCGCCGGAGTCGGCGAGGTCCTTGAGGGCCTGGGACGGTTTGCCGTCTTTATCCGACAGCCGAATGACCCCGTCCATCAGGGAGTATTCGGAATGATTATGAAGGTGTACGAATTCGGGCTTGGACATGGTCGGCGCTGCGGAAGTACATCATACCAAATGCCGTCGAGAACTCCGGAATTCACTGACGATAATCACTATTCCCGGGAATAGTGATTATCAATAGTAATAGATCAGCCGTCATGCGTCCCTTTGCTACAATGCCCCGCGATGAAAAAGCGCGACTCGGGGCTGATCGAGACCTTTGTCAGTAAAAAGACGGTTTGGCGCGGCCGCGCCGTCAATTTCGACGTCGACACGGTCAAGCTGCCCAACGGCAAGCTCGCGACGCGCGAATATATCTCCCATCCGGGCGCGGTCGGCGTCGTGCCCTTCTTGGATCGGGAAACGGTCGTGCTCGTGCGCCAGTACCGTCATCCCGTCGGCGAAGTGACCCTCGAGCTTCCCGCGGGCAAGATCGACCCGAAGGAGTCGATACTCGCCTGCATCAAGCGCGAGCTCGCCGAGGAGACGGGATACACGGCCGCGAAGTTCAAGCCGCTGATCAAATATTGGCCCACCCCCGCGTTCGCCAATGAGGTGCTGCACCTCTACGTCGCGACGGGCCTCAAGGCCGGCAAGGTCAACGCCGACGAGGACGAGTTCATCGAGACGGTCATCATGCCGTTCAAGATCGCCGTCGGGCTCGTGCGCAGCGGAAAGATCCGGGACTCGAAGACGGTCGTCGGTCTTTTAGCTTGCGCGGCCTACGGAAGATGAAACTCGAAGAAATTCAAACCTGGGAGTCCTTCCTAAAGAGAACCCCGCTTTTCTCCGGTCTTTCCGCCGAGGACCTCGGCAAGCTGGCCGCGCGCCTGCAGCTGCTCTCGCTGCCGAAGGGCGCGACGCTGTTCCGGCAGGGCGATGAGTCCGACGCGCTGTATTTGATCGTCTCGGGCCACGCGCGCCGCTACCGCGGCCAGGGCGGCCAGGAGACGCTGGTGGCGTACCTGGGCCGGGGAGACGTCGTGGGCGAGACGGGGCTGCTCACGTCCGCGCCGCGCTCGTCGACGGTGCGGGTCGATGCGACCAGCGAGGTGCTCAAGCTGCCGCGCAAGGATTTCGAGGACGTGCTGCGCGTGCACCCGACGATCCTGCTGCACCTCTCGCGCACGCTGGCCTCGCGCCTGATCGAGGGCGGCGGCGCCGCGCCGCGTCCGTCGTCGGAGCAGGCGCGCCTCGTCGCGTTCGACTGCGCGCTGCCCCGCCGCGAACGCGCGCTGATCGCCTGGCGGCTCGGCGCCGAGCTCGCCGCGCAGACGCGCAAGCGCGTGCTCGTGGTGGACCTGGCCCCCGAGCCCGGCGACATCGCGCGCGCCGCGGGGCTCAAGCCCTCGCCCGCGACCGAGACCGAGCTGCGGAGCGCGAACCTGCGCGACCCCGCCGCCGTCGCCGCGCTGGCGCAGGAGCATCCGTCGGGCGTGCGCATCCTCTCCGTCTCGCCCGCGACGCTCGGCGGGCGGCTGTTCTCGCAGCTGTACCTGTTCCTCAACACGGTGCGCGACAGCCACGACCTCGCGCTCGTCTGCCTGGGCGGGCCGCGCGGCGACGTCGAGCGCGCGGCGCTCACCGAGGCCGACCTGATCCTGATGGCGGGCTGCGACTCGATGCGCCCACAGTACCGCCACATGGAGGTCGAGGTGCCGCCGCTCGCCGAGGAGTCGCGCCGCCTGCTGCGCCTCTGGGTCGGCGACCTGGAGCCCGAGGACGCGCCGCTGCTCGTCGGCGCGGAGCGCGTGCTGATCCCGTGGAGCGACGCCGCGAGCGAGGCCTACGAGACCGAGGGCCGCTCCGAGGCCGCGTTCGCCGTCGAGCCCAAGGCGGCGAAGTCGCTCGGCCGCCTGGCCCGGCGCATCGGCGGCACTCAGGTGGGCCTGGCGCTCGGCACCGGCGCCGCGCTCGGCCACGCGACGATCGGCGTGCTCAAGGTCCTCAAGCGCGAGGGCATCCCCGTCGACCTGATCGCCGGCACCTCGATGGGCTCGCTGATCGCGGGCTGCTTCGCCGCGGGCTACGAGCCCGAGGAGATCGAGCAGCTCGCGCTGCGCATCGACAAGTCGTGGGTTTATGAAAATCTGTTCTGGGATTTGACGATCCCGCGCTCGGGCCTGTTCGCGGGCGACACGCTGCTGCGCTTCATCCGCTCCTACATGGGTTCTCGGGAATTCTCCGATATGGATATCCCGTTCGCGTGCGTGGCCGCCGACATCGAGACGGGGGAGGAGGTCGTGCTCAAGCACGGCCGCGTGGCCGAGGCCATCCGCGCCTCGTGCGGCCTGCCGCTCATCTTCGAGCCGACGCAGCTCTCGGGCCGCTGGCTCGTCGACGGCGGGCTGGTGAACCCCGTGCCCACTCGCGTGATCGCCGACATGGGCGCCGACATCCTGCTCGCGGTCAACCTCACGATGCCCGCGGGCGAGCGCAAGACGAAGGTGCACGAGCGCCACGCTCAGCGCCTGCTCGACCGGCCCCTGTCGCTCGAGAGCCTGCGTCAGGCCGCGATGCCGGTGCTGCCGAAGGCCTTCCGCGCGCCGAACTTCCTCGAGGTCTTCTTCCAGATGATCTACACGATGGAGTACGAGGTCGCGCAGTCGCGCCTCGACATCGCGCACGTGACCATGTTCCCCGACCTCAAGGGCTTCTCGTGGACCGAGCTGCACCGCGCCGGCGAGATCATCCGCGCGGGCGAGCGCGCCGCGGAAGAAGCCCTGCCCCGCCTGAAAGCCCTGATCCCCGCCTTCCGGCCATAAGAGATGGTGCCTGGCCTAACGCCGGCCGCTTTCGGCATTGACCAGCGACTGGTGGGAGCCGTTGACGTCGCCGGAGGCGATCTGGGCGAAGATCCCCAGGAAGCGCGAGAGCTTGCCGCGGCGGTTGGCGACGTCGCGGCCGTAGGATGTGCGCCCCGCGTAGCGGACCAGCAGATCGTCGAGGAACTCGCGCCACCGGGGCTGGCGCAGCACGGCCTCGGCCACCCGGTACGGCACCAGCCGGTAATCGGAGATATCGCGCGAGATGTTGCGGCGCAGTCCCTGGCTCTCGCTCATCAGCTTCTCTATCTCGCCTATGCGCGAAAGCCAGGCGTCCGACCGCAGCGCGTCGAGCGAGGCTTGCGCGTTCGCCTTGAGCTGGGCCAGGCGCGCCTTGTAGGACTCGCCGCGCCGCTTGTAGGCGTCGCGCACGCGGGCGTCCGCGGGCACCGCGTCGATCGCGGCGAGCAGGTCGGCGGTCAGGAAGCCTTCCTCGAGCTCGATGCGCGCCAGCTCCTCCTCTAACGACGCCGCCGTGAGCCAGCGCGCGGCCTCGCGCTGCCGGCCCGAGAGCTCGACGAGCAGCGCCTTCGAGATCTGATTCGGGTCCTTGCTCTTCTCGGCGGCGGCCTCGAACGCGGCGAGCGCCTCCGCGGCGCGCGCGTTCGCGGCGGAGCGCGCGGCGAAGCTCTTGGGCAGCTTCTCGGGGGGCGTCTTCGCGAGCAGGCGCGCCTCGAGGTTCGGATCCTTCATGTCGCGCTCGGTGAGCTGGACGCCGCCCAGCGTCGCAAGCTCCGCGAGACGCGCGCGCCGCAGCCGCTCCTCGAGGTTGCCGAGGTCGTACTTGAGGCCGTACTTGGGATACGACAAGGTGGCGTGGTCGAGCTTGCCCGTCTCGATGAGCGCCGGCGCGCCCGGCGGCCGCCGCGTGTTGAGCGAGCTCTGAAAAGACATGAGCTGCGGCGAGTAGCCTCGGATATTGCCCGCGGACAGCCGGTCGTAGAAGGAGAAGCTCGCGAGCGCCGCCTGCGGCGCCGCCTCGGCGGGCTTGCCGTCGGGCGCGTGCCCCGTGATCACGCGGTCGCCCTGCGAGCCTTTGCCCTCGAACAGGCTGCGCAGCGCCTCCCGCTTCTCCTCCTCGCCCGCCTCCTGATCGAGGTCGGTCGATTTCTTCGAGGTCTTGGCCGCGCCCTTCAGGATCCCGAACGCCCCGCGGTTGGTGTTTTTGCGCGCAAAAGTCTGATGAAGATGCTTAACCACTCCGTATTCGAAATTATTGTTGCCGTTCGCTTCATCCTTGGCGAGACCAAGGGCCATTTCCGAGGCGGATGTCAGATCGTTTTGGACCCATTTCCGGATCTCATCGCGTCGCGCTTTGTCGGTTGTCTCGGACGAAATCGCGCCCGCGATCTTGGATTTCATAAGGCGATCCACAACAGCTTCCTGAAGCGAGGGATCGCCTTCCAATTTTTTCCGAAATTCTTCGATAGACGCCGTCCGATCGCTTTCTACCACAGCTCCGTCAGGCGCGGTCGTGACCTCCCCATCATCGCCGCGCGCTCCGGTCGTCAGCAATAGGATCGTGAGCAGTACGGCGCTCACTTGGTTACCCCTTCCGTTGCCGTTTTCGCCGTCGTCGTCGACGCCGAAAAGCTGAACACGTCCCTGCGCCCGGATCTCACGACGCCGTCGTCTCCAAGCCGCGCCAGTCCAAGGGTTAGCTCCGAGGTCTCTATATCCTTTCTCGTCTTCGTCCACAGGTCCAGGAACGAATGCGTATCGCTCTTGTCATGCACTCCCCAGCGGGCGACCGCATACCTTCCCCCCGGCGCCAGCGCGATGCTCACGAGCCGCGGAAACGGCCCCGCGCGCAATTTCGTCGTCCCGGTCCAGTCCTTCGCCTCCACGGACCACGACTCGCCGTGATGGCACGCGACCAGCACGACCTTCGCGTCGCGCGAAAACGCGACCGGGTCCCCTTTCTCGGGCCAGTCCGGAGCATCGTCCGTCCACAGCACCTGCCCCTGCGTCCCGTGAATTCTGAGCGTCCTCCGCGACTCGAGCAGCTTCGTGCGGTAGGGGTTCCATATCAGCTTCCGCTCGAGCGTCCACGCCGCGGCGCCGTCGGGCGACACGCCGCCCTGCACCTCGCGCGTGACCGGTCCGCTGTCCTCGCGCAGGAGCCCGATCTCGTTCGCGAGCGTTCCGTCGGCGTCGTACAGCACGAGCGATTTTCCCTGCTTGGACCAGCCGGGCGTCGAGTGCGAGACGGGCATGTCGGGCAGCGCGGGAGGCGCGGCCGCGAAGGCCGTGCCCGCAGCCGTCGCCGCGGCGAGGAGGAGCGCCCTCACTTCTTCTTGCCCTCCGTCGCGGCCACGACGAACACCTTGCCCGGCACGCGCGCGAAGGCGCGTATCCGCCACGGCTGCGCGATCGCCTGCGTCGAGAAGCCGGTCGGCGGGTTGATCCGGTAGCGCACGGTCACGTCGACGCCTTTCATCACGGGCTCGAGGAACTCGACGGTGTAGCCGCCCGTCGGGCGCTCGCCCGCGAACACGGCGACCGCGAAGTACTTCTTGAAATCGAGCGGCGGCGCGTCCTGGCCCACTTGAAGCCACAAGCGCATCCACGCGCCGGCGTCGGCGGCGACCTCGGTGGACGGATCGATCGGGCCGCCGTACTGTCCCTTCCATTCCATGGGCTTCTCCGCTTTCTTGGCGTGTGAAGGGACCGCGAACAGCAGCGCGGCTAAGATCCAATTAGTCATGACTGCCTCCGACGACCAACTTCGGCATGCGTATCGTCGGCTGGCCGTCGCTGACGGAGACGCTCTGCCCTTCCTTGCCGCACATGCCGATGCCCCAGCCGATGTCCCAGCCGACGCGGTCGATCGAGAGCAGCGCCTCGGGACCGACGCCCAGCAGGTTCGCGTCGCGCACGAGATGCCGGACCTTTCCGTCCTTCACGAGCCAGCCCTCGTCCACCTCGAACACGAATTCCCCGCTCGCGGTGTCCACCTGGCCGCCTCCCATGCGTGTGACAAGGAGGCCGTCCTTAAGTTCCTTGATGATCTTCGCCGGGTCGTCCTTGCCGGGAGCGATGTAGAGGTTCGACATGCGCGGGATCGGGCGCGAGGCGAAAGATTCGCGCCGTCCGTGGCCGTTGGACGGCCGGTCCTCCCGGAGGGCGGTCGCGCGATCGTATAAGAAGTCGGTGAGCACGCCGTTCTTGACGAGCTCGGTCGCGCGCGCGGGCACGCCCTCGTCGTCGAAGGCGAACGAGCCGCGCTGGTACGGGAGCGTGGGGTCGTCGACGACGGTGATGGTCTCGGGCGCGATCTTCTTGCCGATGCGGCCGCGATAAGCCGGCGAACTGCCCTCCTGCACGTGGTCGACCTCGAGCGAATGGCCGACCGCCTCGTGGATGAAGGTCCCGCCGGCGCTCGCGGCGAGGACGACGGCCATCTCGCCCGCGCGCGCCTTGGGCGCGTCGAGCTTGGCGAGCGCGCGCCCCGCCGCGCGGCGCGCGGCCTTGAGCGCGGCCTCGTCGTCGAAGACCTCGAAGCCGCGCTGCGCTCCGATGACCTCGATGCCCGTTTGTAATATTCCGTCGCGCTCGGCGACGACCGAGACCGAGAGGTTCGTCGACACGCGGCTCTGCAGCACGTCGGCGCCGTCGGTGTTCAGCACGCGCGTGTCCTTGCGCCGGTCGCCGTAGATCGCGGTCACCTGGCGCACGAGGGGGGACATCTCGCGCGCGGCGCGGTCGATCGCGCGCAGTAGCGCCAGCTTGCGTTCAAGCGCAACGTCGGCCGGATCCAGCCGGCATGAGAAGGCGACGCGCCGGGGAGCGGAGAACTCCGGCGACCTTCCCGCGGGCGAGCCGAGCAGCCGGTCGCGCAGGCGCGCGGCGGCCTCGGGCGAGGCGTCCTGCGCGCTGCCGAACAGGGTTTCCACGCGCGAGCCCACCCGGCTTAATAACCTCAAGCTCAGCCCGCGCTCGGCCGACGAGCCCAGGTCGCGGATCACGCCGTCCTCGAGCCGGGCCGTCGTCCAGTGCGACGACTCGAGGAAGACCTCGCCGTAGTCGGCGCCCGCGAGCGCGGGGCCGTAGGCGGACGCGGGTCCGCCCAGGCTCAAGCGTCCCTCTTGCGGGGAAGCACGATCGTCACCGTCGTGCCGGAGCCGAGCTTCGAGCGCAGCTTCGCGGTGCCGCCGTGCAGCTCGGCCACCTTGCGCACGAACGCGAGCCCGAGGCCCATGCCCTCCTGCTGCCCCGTGAAATCCTTCTCCACTTGGTGAAAGCGGGAGAAGACCTTCTCGACGTCCTCGGGCGGCACGCCGGGGCCCGAATCGGCGACGGTCAGCGCCGCCCAGTCGCCCTGCGCCTCGGCCCGCACCACGGTCGTCGGCCCCTTCTTCAGATTGAACTTGATCGCGTTGTCGAGCAGGTTCTTGATCGCCTCGATCACCATGCGGCGGTCGCCCATGATGATGATCCCGGTGGCGGCGGCGTCGAACTTCGCCTCGCGCTCGGCGGCCTTCTCCATCATCGAGGCGACGGCGTCCTTCACGGCCTCGTCGAGCTTGAACGCCTCGATGTTGAGCTGCGTGTCGGGGCTCTCGATCGTCGTGTAGCTCAGCAGCTTGTCGACGAGCTCGCTGACCTTCGCGCCCTGCGAGCGGATCGTGCGGATAGCCTTCGCCATGATCGGATCGCTCTCGGGCGTGAGATCGTCGACGAGGATGTCGGCGAAGCCCGTCACGGCCGCGAGCGGCGTACGCAGCTTGTGCGAGATCAGGCTCAGGAACGTGCGCTTGAGCTTCTCCTGCCGGAAGCCCTCCGTGCGGTCGCGGAACACGAACAGCCGGCCGTCGCCGGCGTCGCCCAGCTGCGCGCGCGTGACGCGGCCCTCGAGCACTAGCAGCGTGGGCTCCTTGCGCACGGCCGCGAAGTCGAGCACGTCCTTCTCGCCCGCGAGCAGGTCCGCGATCGACGGCGTGACCGCCATGCCCGTCAGACCGTCCGCGAGGTGCGTGATCCCGCCGCCGAGCAGCTTCCCCGCGGCCTCGTTGGCGAGCAGCACCTTCCCTTCGGCGTCCGTCAGCGCGGCGCCGTCGGTCATCTGCGCGAAGACGGTCGCGAGCTTGAAGCGCTCATCCTTGAGCGAGGTGAACAGCCGCGCGTTCTCGATGGCGACTGCGGCCTGCGACGCGAACGCCTCGAACGCGCGCAGATCGGCGTCGTCGAAGTCGCCTCCGATCTTATTGATCGCCTCGAGCACGCCCACGAGCCGGCCCTTGAGCAGCATCGGCACCGCCAGGATCGAGCGCGTGACGAAGCCGGTATGCGCGTCCATCGCGGGCGACCAGCGCGGATCCTTGCGCACCGCGTTGATGATCTCGGGCGCGCGGTTCTTCGCGATGGAGCCCGCGATCCCGGCGCCCAGCGGCAGCCGGACCTTCGCGGCCTCGGGCCCCAGGCCCAGCGCCACGTCGAAGTAGAGCTCCTTCGTCTTCTCGTCGAGCAGCAGCAGCGACGCGCTCTCGGCGTTCACGACCCTCGTCGAGAGCTCGAGCACCGACGTGAGCAGCGGGCTCAGCTCGAGCTTGGACGACAGCAGGCGCGAGACCTCCAACAGCAGCTCGAAAGTTTGCGCGTTCGTGGCGGCCATATACCTTAACCTACCAAATCCGCACTCGACGGGGCTTGGCCGCGGCCATCCCGAAGTCGACCTTGGCCGGGACGTCGAACTCGAACTGGAACGAGGGCGCCCTCGGGAACACGAGGCTCGTGAACCTCAGATCGAAGACCATCGCGCTCCAGCCGCCCTCGGGCTTGGGCGCCATCGTCCAGACGGGCGCCTTGAAGAAGGTCGACAGCCGCCGGCCGAACGCGGTCCCCCGCGCCGCGAGGACGGGCGCGGACCCTCCGTCGTCGGGCATGATCAGGTGCTGCGTCACGGAGCCGGCACGTGTATCCACTAAATATACGCGCCAGAACTCCCCGTCCTTGACCACGCCGCGCCACCGGTGCGCGCCCAGCGGCTCCGGGAAGGCGTACTGGAAGCCCTTGCCGCCCGTCTCGTCGGCGAGCAGCGCGAGCGCGTACTGCCGCGCCGAAAACGCCATCGCGAGGTAGATCGCGACGGCCGCGAGCGACGCGCGGGAGAGGTCCGTCAGCCGCGGCGTCCACGAGGCCTTCAGCCGGCTCAGGTGCGGCGCCGCGAGAAACGCGACGAGCGACAGGTCGATGATGAACGTGATCGCGAGCTCGGGCCGGGCGAGCGAGAACGGCCAGAACAGCTGCACGCCGAAGGAGTTGATCAGGTCGAAGAACAGGTGCCCCGCGCAGCTGAGCGTGATGATGACGGCGAGATCCCGCGTCGCGAAGTCCTCGTATTTACGCTTGAAAATCCACGTCAATCCCGCGATCCAGAGGGGCAAAAGAAACAAGGAATGCCCAAAGGAGCGCCTCAAGATCACCGAGCCCGGATCCCCCGTGAGCAGCACGATCGTGTCGATATCGGGCAGATTGGCCGCCCAGGCCGAGACAATGACGGCGCGCCGGCCGAGCCGTGTCTTAAAGAACGATTCGGCTAGGGCGACGCCGAGAAGCGTATGGGTGACCGGATCCACGTGCGAAGTATAAGAGGAAGCCCCGGGGAGGTCAAGTCGATGATGTTACGGGTTTTCGCCCGTGAACTGTTCCCGGGAACAGTCCGTTCACTCGCGCCGCGACCGGACCTTGAGCCTCCCCAGATGCCGCGCGAGCAGCAGCCTCTGCGCCTCGTCGCGCGCCTCCTCGGAGGCCTCCGTCTCCGCCATTCTCTTGAGCCTGGCCAGCAGCCGCCGCGTCTCGCGTCCCGTTTCTTCATTACGCATATAGATGTCCTCCCGCGGGCTCCACGGCCCGCTCATACCAGACGATCGAGACCCCCAAAAAGTTTCATCACCCCTCGACAGGCCGCGAGGAACCCGGTATGCTTGGCGTGTGAGACCCACGCTCGCGCTCGCGGCTTTGCTCCTCGCCTCAGGCGCGCAGGCGCGCCGGCCCAATCCCAAGGACCTCGTGAAGAACTTCGAAGCGGCGAAGACCGACGAGCGCATCCGCATGGCGCCGACGCTCGGCCGCATGAAGGACAAGAAGACGACCGAGGCGCTCATCAAGGCGCTCGACGTCAAGCGCGGCAACCCGCGCGAGAGCGCGGCCTTCGTCGACGCGCTCGGCGTCACGGGCGACCCGCGCGCCGTCGAAGCGCTGGCCACGGGCTGGGATTACCTGCGCTCGATGATCCTGCAGATGGGCGGCGAGCTGCCGGGCCATCTCCAGGTCCTGCGCTGGAAGATCCTCGAGGCGCTCTCGCGCGTCGGCGGCGAGCAGGCCGTGCGCATCCTCTCCGAGGCGCTGAATGAGACGGACCTTCGCGTCGTGGAAGAAGCCGTCCGCGGCCTGGGCCGCCTGCAGATCCGCGACGCGACCCCCGCGCTGCAGCAGCTGGCCGCGGGCGCGCACGGCAACCTGCTCCAGGCGGTCTTCGAGGCCATGGGCGACATCGGCGACAAGCGCGCCGTGTCCACGCTCGAGCAGGCGACGAGCAGCAACGACCGCTTCATCCAGGTCGAGGCCTCCTACGGCCTCGCGAAGCTCGGCCGCAAGGACGCCTTCGTCCGTCTCCAGGCTTTTCTCGGCGGCGACCCCGGCGAGGACAAGGTGGGCCTGCTCGCGGCCTACTACCTCGTCAAGCTCGACAACGACGCGGGCCTGCGTCACTTGGAAGAGATGATGAAAAAGCCCGACTCCCCGCTGGCCCCCGCCGCGGCCGAGGCGCTCGGCAAGACGGACAACCCGCGCGCGGTGATGGTCTTAGTCGAGGTCTCCAAGGCTCCCGACCCCGGGGTGCGCCTCGCGGTGGCGCGCGCGCTCGGGCGCCTGGGCGGCGGCCGCGCGATCGCGGCCTTGAAGAAGCTGCGCGCCGACTCGAACCCCGGCGTCCGCAGCACCGCGACCGGCGCGCTGATCGACTTAGGCGAAGTCGACTAGAAGTCACGTTTCGTCTCTACCCGCCGCGCCGCGCGCGAGCTATCCTGCCGGTCTCGGGAGGTCCCATGCGATTTTTCTTTTTGTGCCTTGGGGCGGCGCTCGCCCTCGTCGTGAAAGCCGCCTTCGACAAACGCGCGCTGGAGGGTCCTTCGCCGCGGCGCGTCCCCGCCGACCGTGCGCCGGATTCTGTCGAGGACGAGATCACCGGGCCGCTGTCCGAAATCTAAGCGTTACCGTTCAGTGACGGGCCGTCCATGGGATTTTCCGTTTCCCCGCTCAAAACTATGACCGGGAGGGAAGCCCCATGACGCGCAAGCGCAGCCGACGCACACCGGGCGCCCGACGGGCGCTCGCCGACGCCGTACCCGCCTATCGCAGGCCGGTCACGGCCATCGACTCCGAGGACGAGGCGGGCACCTACGCGCCTTCCAACTCCCCGGACGACACCGGCGAGAGCGACGACGGCTTCCTGGCGCGCTCCCCGCTCCGCGCGGGCGCTTCCCGTCCCAAGAAAAAGAAGGAGGCAGCCACATGAAACCGACCAAGAGCAAGACCAAGCGCCCCGTGGTCCTCGACCCGACCCCGGGCGAAGCGCCGAGCGAAGAACTCGGCGGGACCGACATCGACGTCGAAAGCAGCCGCGAGCAGGGAATCGTGGACAGCCTCGAGGGCGACGAAGGCGGCGGCGGCGGCTACGGCCGGCCGAGGAGCGACGATGAAGACGAACGGGCCTAACCACAACACCCCCCAAGCCGAGCACATCGGCGAGGAGATCGCCGGCGACGCCGCGATCGGCGGCTCGTCCGACGACGAGTACGAGCCGATCGTGACCGACGACATCGAGGACGTCGGCCGCGAGGACGAACCCCTCGACTGATCTGTCGCAAGGAGGCCATATGATACCGACCAAACGAGGAGACGCTCCCGGAGGAAAGGGGCAGCAGGGCGGCGGCGATAGCGGACACGAGCGTGAGGACAAGCCGCGCGGCGGCCAGGGCGGCCAGGGCCAGCAGGTTCCCGAGGTCGAACCGAACAAGGAAGAGGGCGATATGGAGAAAGAGGACGGCGGCGAGGAGAATCGCGACAAGCTGACGTAGGCGCGGACCCGAGCCTGTCGGATCACCGTGCGCCCTCGGCACGGTGACCTTTTAAAAGGGGAGAAACCACATGAAACCGAAAGCCGAGCGCAAGAAGGAGCACCCGCAGCAGGCGGACGCGGCCGACGAAAAAATCCAGGTCGAACGCGCGACCGGCGAAGGCATGCCGGATCCCGAGGAAGCGTCGGGCCCCGGCGACAACGCGGACAGCGACGACCCCGATAAGAACTCGGGGTAGGAGGCCGTATGAAGACCAAAAAGAAGGAAAACCCCACGAGCCGCTTCTTCACGCGCGGCGAGAGAGTGAGCGGCAAGAGGAGCCATCATGGGCGCAGATCCGAGAAGAAATACGAGACTCACGGCCCGGCGCACAAAGTGGAAGACGAGATTCTCGCCGTTTGAACGCGCCGCGACTTAATCGCCGCGACCATCACCGGTCGCGGCGATCGTCATTTCAGGCGTCGAAACGCGGCCAAGACTTCGTGGATCGCGCCGCATGATCGCGATGTTTACCTCGATCGCGCGTGGGCTGCTCAGCACGGTCGAAAGATTGCCCACGCCTTCCTGCGTGAACGCCCTTGGCCAGTACTTTCGGTGGCGCCCTCGACCGGCCTTGTCTAAGGTCACAATTTGTGACCTTAAAGATTTGGATTCCGCAGGTTTCATCCGCGACCGTGCTCTACTGCGTCCGGACGCACTAGAGCACGGTCGCGGGAAGCCTAAGGATTGGTATCCTCTTCGGATGATCATCCCCCTCCTGGCCCTCCTCCTCGCCGTCCCGTCGTTCGCCGCCGCCCCGACCGCCAAGCAGGCCCAGGCCTTCATGGACAAGGCCGAGGCCTCCCTCGAAACGCTGGGCCGCCGCTCGGCCTTCGCGTCGTGGAACCAGGCGACGAACATCACGTACTCCACCGAATGGCTCGCGGCCGACGCCGACAACGCCTACTCCGCCGAGGCCGCTAAGCTCGCGCACGAGGCGCGCAAGTTCGACAAGATCAAGCTGCCCGCGGACCTCAAGCGCAAGTTCCTGGCGCTCAAGCTCACGGTCACCTCGCCGGCGCCGCCCGACCCCAAGGAGCAAAAAGAGCTCTCCGACGCGAAGGTCTGGCTCGACTCCACCTACGGCAAGGGCAAATATTGCCCGACGCCCGACAAGTGCCGCACGCTCGACGATCTCGAGGACGTCCTGCGCGAGTCCCGCGACCCCGCGGCGCTCCTCGACGCCTGGCAGGGCTGGCGCACGATTTCCCCCGTGATGCGCCCTAAGTACCAGCGCTTCGTCGAGCTCTCCAACAAGGGCTCCCGCGACCTGGGCTTCGCCAACACGGGCGAGCAGTGGCGCAGCGGCTACGACATGACCCCGGCGCAGTTCGCCGCCGAGGTCGACCGCGTCTACGTCCAGCTCAAGCCGCTCTATGAGGCGCTGCACGCGTACGTGCGCCGCCGGCTCGTCGAGAAATACGGCAAGGACATCATCTCCGAAGACGGCCTGATCCCGCAGCACCTCACGGGCAACATGTGGGGCCAGTCGTGGGAGAACATCTACGACCTCGTGAAGGCGCCCGCGAAGAAGCCCTCCTTTGATCTCACCGCGCGCCTCAAGGCCAAGAAGTTCGACGAGAAGATGATGGTCAGGGCCGGCGAGGCCTTCTTCACGTCGCTGGGCTTCGAGCCGCTTCCCGCCACCTTCTGGGAGCGGTCGATGCTGTCGAAGCCGCGCGATCGCGAGGTCGTGTGCCACGCGTCGGCGTGGGACGTCGAGAACTCTCAGGATCTGCGCATCAAGATGTGCATCAAGATCATCGCCGAGGACTTCGTGACGGTCCATCACGAGCTCGGGCACAACTTCTATCAGCGCGCGTACGAGAAGCAGCCGTACTTTTTCCGCGGTTCGGCGAACGACGGCTTCCACGAGGCGCTCGGCGACACGATCGCGCTGTCGGTGACGCCGGAGTACCTCAAGGAAGTGGGCCTGATCGAGACCGTGCCGGGGGCGGAGGGGGACATCGATCTCCTCCTGCAGAAGGCGCTCGAGAAGGTGGCGTTTCAGCCCTTCGGCCTACTCGTGGATAAGTGGCGCTGGGACGTCTTCTCCGGCACGACGAAGCCCGAGGACTACAACAAGGCGTGGTGGGCGCTCGTGCAGAAATATCAGGGGATGAAGCCGGGCGAAGAGCGCACCGAGCTCGACTTCGACCCGGGTGCTAAGTACCACATCCCGGGCAACACGCCTTACGCGCGCTACTTCCTCGCGAACGTCTATCAGTTCCAGCTCTACCGCGCGCTCTGCAAGCAGAGCGGGCACGAGGGGCCTCTTCACCGCTGCTCGTTCTACGGCGACAAGGTCGCCGGCAAGCGTCTGGCCGACATGATGGCGATGGGCGCGTCTCGCCCGTGGCCCGACGCGCTCGAGGCCGGTACGGGCCAGCGCGAAATGGACGCGACGGCGATCCTCGAGTACTTCGCGCCGCTCAAGGT
>Ga0163144_10009496_pt1 | contig 20872 bp, 20 predicted proteins | sample OliLak19BULKMAT1_FD_123175 | JGI IMG/M metagenome (GOLD analysis project Ga0163144, IMG submission 123175) | Freshwater microbial mat bacterial communities from Lake Vanda, McMurdo Dry Valleys, Antarctica - Oligotrophic Lake LV.19.BULKMAT1 | ecosystem: Environmental > Aquatic > Freshwater >... | reverse complement strand
ATCGGGGGCAAAGACCGTCCAGCTTCCGGTCGTGAAGTCCTGTAGCCGGGTGCCGACTGCCAGCACCACATCTGCCGCCCCGGCGATGGTGTTGGCGCTGTCGGAGCCGGTCACCCCGAGCGGCCCGATGTTCAACGGATGGTCGGCCAGCAGGTTCGCCCGGCCGGCGATGGTTTCGACGACCGGTATGCCATGCGCCTCGGCGAACGCAGTCAGTTCCGCAACCGCACCAGAGTACTGCACGCCGCCACCCGCCACGATTACCGGGCGTTGCGCGGCGCACAACAGAGCTACGGCCTCGGCAAGCTCCAGCGCATCGGGCGACTGTCGACGGATGCGATGGACTCGCTTGGCGAAGAAGGCCTCGGGGTAGTCATATGCCCAGCCTTGCAAGTCTTGCGGCAGGGCGATGAACGCCGGGCCGCAATCGGCGGGGTCCAGCATCGTGGCAAGTGCTGCGGGCAAGGATTGCATGATCTGTGCCGGGTGGGTGATCCGGTCCCAGTAACGGCTGACCGCCTTGAACGCGTCGTTCAGGCCAAGGGAGGGGTTTCCGAAATGCTCCAGCTGTTGCAGGACCGGGTCTGGCAGGCGGGTAAGAAAGCCATCGCCGCACAGCATCAGCATCGGCAGCCGGTTGGCGTGCGCCAAGGCGGCAGCCGTCAGCAGGTTCGCCGTTCCCGGCCCGGCACTTGCCGTGCAGAACATGAAGCGGCGGCGGAGGTGGTACTTGGCATAGGCGGCGGCGGCAAAGCCCATGCTTTGTTCGTTCTGGCCCCGGTAAAGCGGCAGGTCCCGATGCACCGGATACAGCGCCTCACCCAAACAGGGCACGTTGCCATGGCCAAAGATGCCGAAACCGCCGCCGCAAATCCGGGTCTCGACCCCGTCAATCGCGATAAACTGCGCCATCAGCCAGCGCACGATGGCCTGCGCGACGGTCAGACGGAGTGTGGTGTGCATCGCTTGCCCCTTTGCCCGGCTTCCGGCAGCCTTGGGGGGGCTTGCGCGGTCTGCAGGCGGAGGATACATCGTTTGCAACCGGTTGCAATACTGGTGCGCGGAGGGGCGGAGATGGCAGAGATCGGGATCGGACTGGTCGGCGGTGGCTACATGGGCAAGGCCCACGCGGTTGCCCTGTCTGCGGTCGGCGCGGTGTTTGACACGCCGCTGCGACCCCGGCTGGAGGTGATTGCCGCAACTTCGCACGCTTCCGCACAGAATTATGCCAAGGCTTACGGTTTTGCCCGCGCAGCGCGGGACTGGCAGGATCTCGTCTCTGACCCAAAGGTGCAGGCGGTGGTGATCGCCTCACCGCAATCCACCCACCGCGCGATTGCCGAAGCCGCGTTTGCCGCCGGTAAGCCGGTGTTCTGCGAAAAGCCGCTGGGGGCCTCGCTCGAGGATGCACAGGAGATGGTTGCGGCGGCGGAAGCCTCCGGCCTGACGAACATGGTCGGCTTCAACTACGTCCGCACCCCCGCCACGCAGTTCGTGCGCAAGCTTCTGGTCGACGGAGCGATCGGTCGTCTGACCTGGTTCCGTGGTGAGCATACTGAGGATTTTCTTGCCGACCCCACCCTGCCCGCCAACTGGCGCACGGAAGGTCGCGCAACGGGTTGCATGGGCGATCTGTCCCCGCACCCGATCAACTGCATGCTCGCGTTGATGGGCCCCGTGGCCGAACTTTCCGCCCGCATCGAAACCGTCCATGACACCCGCCCCGGCCCGACCGGCCCGGTGGCGGTGACGAATGACGACCACGCCCAGATCATGCTGCGCTTTGCCGGTGGCGCGATGGGGCATCTGTACATCAGCCGCACCGCGACCGGGCGAAAGATGGGCTATGCCTATGAGATCCATGGCACAAAAGGCAGCATCCGGTTCGATCAGGAAGACCAGAACGCCGTCCACCTGTACCGCGCCGAAGGGCCCGAGGCGACGCGCGGCTTTACCCGCATCCTGACCGGGCCCGCGCATCCCGACTATCTGCCCTTCTGCCAGGGCCCCGGCCATGGCACCGGCTATCAGGATCAGATCATCATCGAGGCGAAGGATTTTCTAACCGCCATCCACACCGGCACGCCGGTCTGGCCCACCTTCCGCGACGGCCTTGCCGTCAGCCAGATCATCGACACCGCCTACCAAGCCTCCGACAGCGGCCGCTGGCACGCCGTCCCCCAGATGTGAGACCAGAATGACCATCCGTATCGGCAATGCGCCCTGTTCCTGGGGCGTGGAATTCGCAGGCGACCCCCGCAATCCACCGTGGCGGCAGGTTCTGTCGGACTGCGCAGCGGCGGGCTACAAGGGGATCGAGCTTGGCCCCATCGGGTTCATGCCCGAAGACCCCGCCACTCTGGGCGAGGCTTTGGTGGAGAATGACCTGACCCTGATCGGTGGCGTGGTCTTCCGGCCGTTCCACGACCCCGCAAAGTGGGATGAGGTAATGGATGCCGCGACCCGCACCTGCAAGGCGCTGGTGGCGCACGGGGCAAAACATCTGGTGCTTATCGACAGCATCTCGCCCCGCCGCGCGCCGACGGCGGGACGTGCTGATGCCGCTGAACAGATGGGCAGCGCCGAATGGGCGGCCTTCCGCGACCGCTTGGCCACGGTGGCCCGTCTGGGGGCCGAGGAGTACGGGCTGACCGTCGGCATCCACGCCCATGCCGCCGGGTTCATCGACTTTGAACCGGAACTGGAGCGGTTGCTGGACGAGGTGGACGAAAGCATCCTGAAGATCTGCTTCGACACCGGCCACCATTCCTATGCGGGGTTCGATCCGGTGGCTTTCATGCGCAGGCATATCGGGCGAATCTCCTACATGCACTTCAAGGATATCGACCCGGTGGTGAAGGCCGATGCGATTGCTAAAAGCACCGGGTTCTATGACGCCTGCGGGCAGGGGATTTTTTGCAACCTCGGGCAAGGCGACGTGGATTTTACCGCCGTGCGGCAGATCCTGCTGGATGCGGGGTTCGAAGGCTGGTGCACGGTTGAACAGGACTGTGACCCGACGCTGGATGTCAGCCCGATCGACGACGCGCGCAAGAACCGCGACTACCTTTCCTCCATCGGCTTTTGAGGGGCATCATGGCACGACTGAACTGGGGCATGATCGGCGGCGGTGAGGGCAGCCAGATCGGCCCGGCCCACCGGCTTGGCGCATTGGCTGACGGGCACTTTAATCTGGTCGCCGGGGCCCTGGACCATCGGGCCGATGTCGGGCGTGAGTATGCCCAGCGGCTTGGTGTCGCCGTGGACCGCGCCTATGGTGACTGGCAAGAGATGCTGGCAGGCGAACGCAACCGCCCCGACCGCTGCGATCTGGTGACCGTGGCCACCCCGAATTCCACCCATTTCGAGATCACCAAGGCTTTTCTTGAGGCCGGGTTCAACGTCTTGTGCGAAAAGCCGATGACGGTGACGGTGGAAGAAGGCGAAGAGATCGTCCGCATCGCTGCCCGCACCGGCAAGATATGCGCGGTGAACTACTGCTATTCGGCCTATCCGATGGTGCGGCAAGCCCGGGCGATGGTGCGGGCCGGCGATATCGGCCGCGTCCGGCTGGTGGTGACCAACTTCAGCCATGGCCACCACGGCGACGCGACCGATGCCGAAAACCCCCGTGTCCGCTGGCGCTATGACCCGGAGATGGCGGGCGTCTCGGGCCAGTTCGCCGATTGCGGCATCCATGCGCTGCACTTGGCCAGCTTCATCTGCGATGACGAGGTGGAACGCCTCAGCGCCGATTTCGCCTCGACCATCTCCTCGCGAGAGCTTGAGGATGATGCGATGGTCAACTTCCGGATGACCAAGGGCACCGTCGGCAGGCTTTGGACCTCGTCCGTCGCGATCGGGCGGCAACACGGGTTCGACATTCAGGTTTTCGGCGAAACCGGGGGCTTTCGCTGGGCGTCGGAACAGCCGAACCAGCTTGTCTACACGCCGGTGGGCGGGCGCACGCAGATCATGGAAAAAGGCGAGGGCGGTCTGTACGACGACGCCAAACGTCTGTCCCGTGTGGCGATCGCGCATCCGGAGGGGTTCCCGCTGGCTGTTGCAAACATCTACTGTGATCTTGCCGATGCGATCCGGGGAACCGCCCGCGATGGTCTGCCGACGGCCGCGGCGGGCGTGCGGTCGATGGCGGCGGTGCATACGGCGGTCGCTTCGGCCAAGGCGGGGGGCGTGTGGCTGGACGCGCGTCCGCCAATGTTCTGCTAGCGCAGGGTCCGCCGGTCGATCACGCGGCAGGGGAACAGGCGCACCTCTGGTTGAAGATCAGGCGTCGCAATTGTGGCCACCACAAGGTCGATGGCCGCCGCGATGATCTCGGCCACCGGTTGGCGGATCGTGGTCAGCCCGATGGTCTGCCAGCGCGCCATTTCCATGTCGTTCAGCCCGATCAGTCCGATATCGCCGGGCACCGACAGCCCCACCTCCTCGATGGCGCAAAGCGCACCAACCGCGAGCAGGTCATCGCCGCAGAAATAGGCCTGCGCGGGGGTTCCGGCCAACAGCCTTTCCATTTCCGCCCGACCGGCGTCGAAGGTATAGTCGGTGGCATAGCTGGCTCTGACCTCGACCGCAGGGTGGCCTTCCAGCGCCGCCAGAAACCCCGCCGCACGGTCCTGGGTCGACGTTGCAGCAGCAGGCCCGCCCAGAAACGCCACGCGGGTATAGCCCCGCTGCAGAAGCGCCCCGGCGGCCATCTGTCCGCAGGCGACATTGTCGATGCCGACGACATGCACGTCCGGCGCGGTTGCGGCGCGCCCGAAGGCATGGACCACCGGCAGGCCTGCGTTCCGAAAAGCCTTGGCAAAGCTGGACGGCAAGGTCGAGGAGGCGACGATCACCCCATCGACCGAATACTGCCGCAGCATTCGCAGCGACGCCGCAGGGTCGGTCGCATCGGACAGGTTGACGAGAAGCGGCCTTAGTCCCCGGTCCTGCAGGCCCCGGGTGAATAGATCGAACACTTCAAGGATCAGCGGATTGTGAAAGTTGTTGGCAATCAGGCCGATCAGCTTGGTCCGCCCCGTGGTCAGGCTGGAGGCAAGCGCATTCGGCGCGTAGCCAAGCTCTGCCGCCGCCCGTTCGACCTTGGCCCGGGTCTTCGGTGAGACCGATGCGCCAATAGTAAAGCTGCGCGACACTGCCGAAGGGGACACCCCGGCGCGCATCGCCACCTCTTTCAGCGTCACCACCATGCAACCATGCACCTTTCATCCCGGAGGGGACCGAAAGCCCACTGCCTGTTGCCAGACCTTGGTGAAAGCCGCCAGGATTGCAAGTCAGCGAAGCAGATATGCCGACTGGGGCTGCCGGAACGTCAGCCGGCCAGACCCACCAGCTCTTCGATCACCGTCGTGATCAGGGCGGGGTCAAAGGTCATCGGCACGGGGATTGCCGGATCGGGCAAGTCGATCAGGACATTGTCGACAAGCGCGCCCATTTCCTGCGCGCCGGTGATGAGAGCCGGATCGGGGGTGCGGCCCAGAAGTGTGGAATCCTTACCCCGTGCGAAAAGGTCGATCTGGTCGCGGGCGACCATGACCATGCCCCAGGTGTCCTGAAAGTCGGCCACCTCGGTCGGGCCGTCAGGGTTGATCAGGGCGGCAGCGGCCCGCAATTGCGCTGCAATCGACTCGAACTTCTCCTTGGCGGTCGGGCGGACCTTCAGGCGTGCCTTGGAAAGCTCCCGCGTCGCCTTTTTGTACGCTGCCTTCATCGCGTCTTCGCCGCTGGCGGCTTCCAGATCGGCAAAGCGGGCTTCGAAATCGTCCAGACCAAGGGACTGCAGCGTCTCGGCAATGGCGGGGATCGTCTCGGCGCGCGGTGCTGCTAGATGCACGCCGATCTGATCGTCGAGGCCATCGTGCAGAAACAGCATGCCCAGCTTGATGTCGCTTTCGATCTTTGCCAATGACGTCAGGAACTGCACCTTGTCGATCTTTGCTGTTGCCTCTGCCAGGGTCGGCCCCGGTACAGCCGGCGTTTCGGCAAGAAGGCGCTGCGCCACTCCGATGCTGCCAAAACCGAACGCGGCAATCAATGCGAGGGGAAGGGTGACGTTGGAAATCTGGGTCATGGTCTTGCTCAGGTCCGGGCAGCCTGTCGGCAGCGTGTTGCGGCATCCGGCGGCACGGGAAAGACGAGTGATTCCCGAACCGGGTCGGTCCAAATCTGCATGTGGCGGGGGATTGTTACACCCGTGTGTCGGTGCCTGTGACGTGAAGCCGAATTTGCGCGCGATCGAACAAAGGCAGACCGCGCAACGGCCACATGATACCGGACAGCCAAGATGGGCCAGCCGCAACGTGCCGGTCAGGCGGACCCCGAGCGGTCGCCCCGTGCGCCCGCTGTCACGGCTTTATTCGAGACGGGCCTCTGACCTATCCGGCCAGCACGGCCATCTGCATGATGGTTTGCTGGATCAGCTTGGGATCGAACGCCACCGGGCCTGCAGCGTTCGGATCGGGCATCGACAGGATGATCTCGTCGACGATCAACCCCATCTTCTGCGCTGCGTTGGCAATCACCGGGTCCGCGTCGCGCCCAAGAAGGTCGATATCGCCACGCGCCACCAAGAGCATCACCCAGGCTTCCTGATAGCTTTCCAGATCGGTCGGCCCGGCGGGGTTGATCTCGCTGGCCACCAGCCGCACCTGAGCGACGATCGACCGCAGCCGATCCTGTGCCGTGGGTTGCAGAACCGACCGCGCCATCATGATCGCACCGACGGCATCCTTGTACGCAGCCTCGACCGCAACACTGTCAGCCGCCGCTTCGAGCGCCACGAGCATCGGTTCGATGTCCGCCACCCCGGCCTTGAGAAGCGCGTCCTTGATTACGGGCAGCGTTTCGGCGCGAGGACGGCTGAAATGCGACCCCTCAGCGCTGACCATGCCGTCGGTCAGGAACAAGAGCCCAAGCTGCAGATCGCTTTCGATCTTGGCCAGGCCGGTCAGAAGCAGCACCGTGTCCAGGTTCCTGACCTCACCCTCTACCTGAACCGGCCCGGGAACGACCAGCGTTTCGGTGTGAAACGTCTGCGCCGAAGCACTGCAAGACAGGACCATGGCCGACGCGAAGGCTGTTGCGGCAATGCGGGATAAAGGTGACATGGCGTTCCTCCATAGTGAGGCAGCTTCTTGAGCTGCGCGGTGTTGGTCCCGATTGGTGACGATTGTGCGCCGTTCAGCCGGGTCTTCTCTCAGTTGTGCCTCATTGCGGTTCATTGTGGCGCTTTTGGGGTAAATGTTGAGCATCGCCTTGCCCATCTGCCGCAGGGCGCATGACCTATGTCCATGCCGACGAGATCATCGCCCATGTGACCACCGAAGGTCTGACCGTCGAATGGCTGTCGAGCCTCATGCCCTCGCCGACCACCTGTCAGCCGCGCCCTGCATTCAGGCGCGCGTGGGAGGAAAGATCGGCGCTGTTTGACGATGCCGACGCCTATCAGGTTGGCCAGATGCAGTGCTTGGCGTTGAACACGCCGGGCCACACGTCTGCCTTGCCCTGCGCACCGCGCGCGACCGGACTCTGGACATGCCGAAACTGATCATTCCTGCGTTGCAGGTGAACATGCGGGGCGGTGACCTTCCTCCGCCGGACGCAGACGGAAAGCGCCTTCTGAAGGTGCCGCTCAACCGGCTTTAGTGCGCAGTCGCTGGCGCGGGCAAGCAGACTCGCCTGAAGCCTTTTCCTTAAGCGCAGCGCACACTTATTGTGCAAACGCCTGCCATTCGGCGGCCTGCCCCGTCCAAAACAAGCTTGGCTTGGCTGCATTGCGGCCGATCCCGATGAAGTCTGACCGCCGGGGGCTGCTCGCAAATGATTCACAACACGTTCCAACACACTTCGGTCCAAGGCGTTGCGATGCAGCGGGCGCAGGGTCGCGCCTTTCTGTCGGTGGCACGATCGCGCGGTGAAAGCCGCCTGACCGATCTGTTCCAGTCCGGATCGGCCAAGGTCATGCTGCCCCACTCGCAGGGTGACCGTCCGGAGGCGATCTTTCTCAACACGTCCGGCGGCCTGACGTCTGGCGACGATATCCAGTTCGCCATGTCGGTTGGTGCAGGCGCGGCGTTGACCGCCACAACCCAGACTGCCGAGCGAGCGTATCTGGCTCAAGGCGGTCCGGCGCGCATGTCGGTTCAGGCCGATGTTGCCGCCAATGGCAGGCTCGACTGGCTGCCGCAGGAAACGATCCTGTTTCAGGGCGCCAATCTGTCGCGCGACACCCGGGTTGATCTTGGCCCAGACTCACAGGTGCTTCTGGTCGAAATCGTCGTGCTAGGCCGCCGGGCCATGGGCGAGGTTGTGACCCAGGCGCGCCTGACCGACCGACGGCAGGTGACGATGAAGGGCCGCCCGCTCTGGATCGAGGCGCAGGAACTGACGCCGGAAATTCTTGGACGAACCGGAAGCTCGGCGGTCCTTGGGCCTGCGCATGTCTTTGCGACGGTTGCCATGTGCGGACCCGGCACCGAAGCGGCGGCTGACGGTCTGCAAAGCATCCGCTTGCCGGACAGCGTAACGGCTGCCGCCTCGGGCTGGAACGGACGCACGCTTCTCCGCGCCACCGCGACCGATCTTTGGCCGTTGAAGCTTTATCTCGGGCAGGTGATTGCGCGGCTGACTGGCCGTCCCCTGCCAAGGGTCTGGCAGTTGCAGGGGGCCGTCAGGTGAACCTCACCCCGCGCGAAAAGGAAAAACTGCTGATCAGCCTTGCGGCCATGGTGGCCCGCAACCGCCTTCAACGCGGCGTCAAACTAAACCATCCGGAGGCGATTGCCCTGATCAGCGATTTCGTCGTCGAAGGTGCCCGCGATGGCCGGTCCGTGGCCGACCTGATGCAGGCGGGCGCGCATGTCATCACCCATGACCAATGCATGCAAGGCGTGCCCGAAATGATCCATTCGGTGCAGGTCGAGGCAACGTTCCCGGACGGAACCAAACTCGTCACCGTTCATCACCCGATCCGATAAGAGGCTGAACATGCTGCGAATTGCCTTGCCCATCCTGCCATTGCTCGTCACCCCGGCGCTGGCGCATGACGGTCTGCACCACCACCCGCATGGGGTTGAGTTCGGCTGGCTGACCTGGGCGTTGCTGACATCGGTGGTCTGGGGCGGCGTGGTCTATGCTGTCGTGCGGCGGCGGCGCAAATGATTCCCGGTGAGATCTTTCCCGCCCCCGGCGACCTGACGCTGAACGAAACCGCCGAGGTTACCAGTTTGCGCGTTGCCAACACCGGTGACCGGCCGGTGCAGGTGGGCAGCCACTACCATTTTGCCGAGACGAACCCGGCCCTCGCCTTTGACCGATTTGCCGCCGACGGCAAGCGGCTCAACATCCCCGCGGGCACCGCGATGCGGTTCGAGCCGGGCCAGACCCGCGAGGTGTGGCTGGTGCCGTTCTCCGGTGCACGGGTGGTCTACGGCTTCAACGGGCGGGTCATGGGTCCGCTTTAGGCCCAAGGAAGGGAACAACCAATGCGCGCCACCATTTCGCGCCGGACCTATGCCGACATGTATGGCCCCACCGTGGGCGACCGGCTGCGGCTGGGCGATACCGACCTCATCGTCGAAGTGGAGCGTGACCTGATCGCCGAACGCTCCTCGGACCGGGGGAATGCGCTGCGCTACGGGGAAGAGGTCAAGTTCGGCGGCGGCAAGGTCATCCGCGACGGGATGGGGCAATCCCAGGTCTCGCGCGCCGGGGGGGCGGTGGATACCGTGATCACCAATGCGCTGATCCTTGACCATACCGGGATCATCAAGGCCGATGTCGGCCTGCGGGGCGGGTTGATCCACGCCTTTGGCAAGGCCGGGAACCCCGACACCCAGCCCGGCGTCAACATCATCATCGGCCCGGGGACCGAGGTTATTGCGGGCGAAGGCAAGATCCTGACCGCAGGCGGCATGGACGCGCACATCCATTTCATCGCACCGGGGCAGATCGACGACGCGCTGCATTCCGGGATCACCACCATGCTGGGCGGCGGCACCGGCCCCGCGCATGGCACGCTGGCCACCACGTGCACCCCCGGCCCTTGGCATCTGGCGCGGATGCTGCAGTCGCTGGATGCCTTTCCGATCAACTTCGGCCTCTCCGGCAAAGGCAACGCGAGCCAGCCGGAGGCGCTGGAAGAGATGGTTCGCGCCGGGGCCTGCGCCCTGAAGTTGCACGAAGACTGGGGCACCACGCCCGCCGCCATCGACTGCTGCCTGTCGGTGGCCGATGCGATGGACGTGCAGGTCATGATCCACACCGACACGCTCAACGAATCCGGCTTTGTCGAGAATACCCTCGCAGCGATCAAGGGCCGCACGATCCACGCCTTTCACACCGAAGGCGCGGGGGGCGGCCATGCGCCCGACATCATCAAGGTGGTCAGCCACCCGAACGTGATCCCGTCGTCGACCAACCCGACGATGCCCTACACGGTCAACACGATCGAAGAACACCTCGACATGCTGATGGTCTGCCACCACCTTGACCGCAAAGTGCCAGAGGATGTGGCTTTTGCCGAAAGCCGCATCCGGCGCGAGACGATTGCGGCCGAGGACATCCTGCATGACATGGGGGCTTTCTCCATCATCTCGTCGGACAGTCAAGCGATGGGCCGGGTGGGCGAGGTGATCACCCGCACCTGGCAGACTGCGCACAAGATGAAACAGCAGCGCGGACGGCTGGCCGAAGAGCAGGGCGACAATGACAACCTGCGCGTCCGGCGCTACATCGCGAAGTACACGATCAACCCCGCCATCGCGCACGGGATCAGCCGCCACATCGGCAGTGTCGAGGTCGGCAAGCGCGCCGATCTGGTGCTGTGGTGGCCCGCCTTCTTCGGGGCCAAGGCCGAGATGGTGCTGGTCGGCGGCAGCATCGCCATGGCGCAGATGGGCGACACCAACGCCTCGATCCCGACGCCACAACCGGTGACTTCCCGCCCGATGTTCGGGGCCTTTGGCGGGGCCTTGTCGCGCGGGTCGGTGCATTTCATCTCAGCCGCCGCCGAGGCTGACGGTTTGCGTGGCACGCTGGGGCTGGCCAAGGAAACGGTCGCCGTCAGCGGCACCCGCACCATCGGCAAGCGCGACATGATCCTGAACGACGCCATGCCCGAGATCGAGGTTCACCCCGAAACCTATGAGGTCCGCGCCAATGGCGAGCTTCTGACCTGCGATCCCGCAACCGAACTGCCGCTGGCGCAGCGCTACTTCCTGTATTGAGGGCCGCCGATGTTCCCGCTTCCCGCCCGCACCCTCTTGCGCAAAGGTCAGTGGCAGGGGCCGCCCAAGGCCCGTGCGGTACTGACCTATGACGACCGTTTCCTCCGCCGCAAGCGCATCGACTGCGAGGGCGGTGCCTCGGTCCTTGTCGATCTGGCCGAGACCGTCAGCCTTGATGCCGGGGATGCCCTGCAGACCGATGACGGCCGTCTGATCGAGATCGTCGCCGCCGATGAGCCGGTAGTCGAGGTTCGGGGGCCGCACCTTGCCCGTCTTGCCTGGCATATCGGCAATCGCCACACCCCCTGTCAGGTCAAAGCCGACCGGCTGATCATCCGGCAGGATCATGTGCTGGAGGCGATGCTGACCGGACTTGGTGCCACGCTGTCCCATGTCATCACCCCGTTCCGGCCCGAAGGCGGGGCCTATGGCCATGGCCGCACGCTGGGTCATGACCACGGGCCGCACGGCTTTCCCCTGGCGCTGTCGCATGGGTGAAGTCGCCGACAACAGGACCGCCTTGACCGCAAGCACCTCCCCTCCCCCTTGTGGGGAGGGGGTGGGGGTGGGGGGCTCCCGGTCAGGCCAGCTTGTGCGTCATCGACCAGCCCCCCCACCCCATCCCTCCCCCACAGAGGGGGGAGGGAGCCGCGAACCTTTGAAGGATTGTGAGGTACAGGCGCTTGACCGGCTGCGATTGACGCAGTTTCTGTCACCTGCCTTTCCCATCGGAGCTTTTGCGCACAGTCAGGGGCTGGAATGGGCCATCGCAAGCGGGCGGGTCCGGACCGGGGCGGACCTCCAGGACTGGATAACCGCAGTGATCGCCGAGGGGTCGGGCAAGTCCGACGCGATCTTTCTGTCCCTCGCCCGGCGCGAGGGGGCCGATCTGGCAGCGCTGGCCGAGCTTTACGATGCCTACCTGCCCGCCGCCGAACGGGCGGTGGAGGCGGCAGAGCTTGGTCGTGGTTTTCAGACCCTGACCGATCCGAAGGCTCCCCCTCTGCCCTACGCCCTTGCACTGGGGCGCGAAACCGCGCGTCTTGCGGCGCCGGAAGCGGAGGTGCTGGCGCTTTTTCTGCAATCGCTTGCCGCGCAGCTGATTTCGGTCGCCGTCCGCTTCCTGCCGCTTGGTCAGACCGCCGGGCAACGGGTGTTGTCCGCCCTCGCGCCTGTGATCACTGCCACCGCCAGCAAGTGCACGGGAGCAGGGACCGAGGCGCTGACCACCTTCACCCCCGGCGCCGATATCGCCGCCATGGCGCATGCGACCATGGAAACGAGGATCTTCCGCACATGACAGCTTCACCGCACGGACCTCTTCGGGTGGGCATTGGCGGCCCGGTCGGGGCTGGCAAGACCAGCCTGACCGCAGCCCTGGCTCGGGCCCTGTCGCCGCATCTGTCGATGGCCGTCATCACCAACGACATCTACACCCGCGAAGATGCCGAGTTTCTGATGCGGGCGCAGATCCTGCCGATGGACCGGATCCGCGGGGTGGAAACCGGCGGCTGCCCGCATACCGCGATCCGCGAGGATGCCTCGATCAACCTTGCCGCCATCGCGGACCTGACAGCGGTGCACCCCGACCTCGACCTGATCCTGATCGAGTCTGGCGGCGACAATCTGGCGGCCACCTTCTCGCCCGAGTTGGCGGATGTGACGATCTATGTGATCGACACCGCCGCCGGGCAGGACATCCCGCGCAAGAAGGGGCCGGGGCTGACGCGGTCGGACATCCTTGTGGTCAACAAGATCGATCTTGCGCCCTATGTCGGCGTCGACCTTGACCTGCTCTGCGCGGATGCGGCACGGGCGCGAGGCGACCGGCCCTTCGTCATGGCCAGCATTTCCAAGGGCGTGGGTGTCGAGGAAATCGTCGCCCGGCTTGTGCATATCGGCGGTCTGCACCTGCCGGATCAGGCCTTTGGCATTGCGCTGGCTTTGGGCAATCGGTAATCGGAACTGACCAATCCGAAAAGGTCAGTCATGCCCGTCATCACCTGCATCGAGGATCTGAAGCGTCTCCACCAGCGGCGCACGCCCCGGATGTTCTGGGACTATTGCGAAAGCGGCAGCTACACCGAACAGACCTTTCGGGAGAATACCTCGGATTTCGCCAGGCTCCGGTTCCGCCAGCGGGTGGCGCGCGATCTGTCGGACCGGGTTCTGGCCAGCACCATGGTCGGGCAACCGGTTGCGATGCCGGTGGCGCTGGCCCCGGTCGGCAGCACGGGGATGCAGCATCCGGATGGCGAGATTCACGCCGCCCGCGCTGCGGCCAAGTTCGGCGTGCCCTTCACGATGTCAACCATGTCGATCTGTTCGATCGAGGATGTCGCCGCCGCCAGCCCGGAACCATTCTGGTTCCAGCTTTACGTGATGCGTGACGAGGATTTCGTCGATGCCATCATCGAACGCGCGCGGGTGGCGAAATGTTCGGCGCTGGTGCTGACTTTGGACCTGCAAATTCTGGGGCAGCGCCACAAGGATCTGAAGAACGGCCTGACCAGCCCGCCAAAGCCGACGATCCCGAACCTGATCAACATCGCCACCAAACCCCGCTGGGCCTGGAACATGCTGCGCACCCCGCGCCGCCAGTTCCGCAATATCGTCGGCCATGTGAAGGGGGTGCAGAAGCTTTCGGACCTGACCGCCTGGGCCAATGAACAGTTCGACGACAAGCTGGACTGGGCCAAGGTCGCCCGCATCCGCGACCAGTGGAAGGGCAAGTTCATCCTGAAGGGCATCCTGGATGCCGATGACGCGCGCATGGCCGCCGATGCCGGGGCGGATGCGGTGATCGTCTCCAACCATGGCGGGCGGCAACTGGATGGGGCGCTGAGTTCCATCCGGATGCTGCCCGCCATCGTCAAGGCGATCGGCGACCGGACCGAGGTCTGGCTGGATTCCGGCATCCGCTCGGGTCAGGACGTGTTGAAGGCGCTCAGTCTTGGGGCCAAGGGCACGATGATCGGCCGCGCCTACATCCACGGCCTTGGTGCCATGGGTGAGGCGGGGGTGACAGCGGCACTGGAGGTGATCCGCAAGGAGCTGGACATCACCATGGCGTTGTGTGGCGAGCGGGATGTGAAGGCGGTGGGTCGCCACAACCTGCTGGTACCGGAGGATTTCGAGGGCCGCTGGGTCTGATCCGGGTCGCTCTTCGATGACGTCGTCACGTCTCGCTGCTTTCCGCGCCACGGCTTCAGGCGAGGAGAAGTCGAGGACGTAGGACGCACCACCGCTTGCCTTCCGATCAAACTCAGGGACATAAACGCCGATCATTCCCGAGGCCTGCCATGTCTACCGAAACCATCGCCGGAATCCCGATTGCCCGCCTCAGCGGCTTTGCTGCAAGCGAGGCGGCGCGTTATGCCAAGGCGCGCCCGGCGGCGGCGCAGGCGATGGCTCGTGGGGCAGGGGCCTTCCTGGGCGGCGTCCCGATGCACTGGATGTCGGACTGGCCGATGCCGCATCTGCCACTGATCTCCAAGGCAGCAGGAGCACGGATCAAGGATATCGACGGCAATACGCTCGACGACTTCTGTCTTGGCGACACCGGGTCGATGTTCGGGCATTCCCCTGCGCCTGTGGCCAAGGCGATCCGCACCCAGGCTCGCCGCGGGCTGACCTACATGCTGCCGACCGAAGCCGCGTTAACGGCGGGGCGGCTTTTGACCGACCGGTTCGGCGACTTTCGCTGGCAAATTGCCACCACCGCAACGGACGCCAACCGCTTTGCGCTTCGTGTCGCCCGCGCAATCACCGGGCGGCCGAAGGTGCTTGTGTTCAATGGCTGCTATCATGGCACGGTGGACGATACCTTTGTCACCATCGAGAACGGCACGACGGTCAACAGCCCCGGCCTTCTGGGTCAGATCAACGATCTGACCGCCACCGCCGTCTGTTGCGAGTTCAACGACCTTGCGGGGGTGGAGGCCGCGCTGGCCAAAGGGGACGTGGCCGCCATTCTGACCGAGCCGGTGATGACCAACAGCTGCATGGTCCTGCCTGCGCCCGGTTTCCATGATCGGTTGCGCCAGCTTTCGCTGCGCCATGGCACGCTTCTGATCATCGACGAGACGCATACCATCTCTACCGGTCTTGGTGGCTATACCCGTGTCCATGGACTGGAGACCGATATATTCGTGGTCGGCAAATGCGTGGCCGGGGGCATGCCAACGGCAGTTTGGGGCCTTAGCCCCGCCACCGCCGCCCGCTACCTAGAGGTCAATGCCGACCGCCCCTCCGGCCGGTCCGGGATGGGCACCACCCTGTCGGGCAACCCGATGCAGTTCGCCTGCCTTGTGGCGACCCTGGCCGAAGTGATGACGCCGGAAAACTATGCCCATATGGAGACGCTGGCCGAGCGGTTGACGAACGGATTGGCGAAGGCAATCGACCGGCATGATCTTCCGTGGCATGTCATCCGCGTCGGCGCGCGGGTGGAGTTCATCTGCGCGCCAGGTCCGCTTCTGAACGGGGCCGAGGCCGCGCTTGCGCATCAGCCGGTGGTCGAGGCGGCGGTTCATACCGGGTTGATCAACCGGGGGTCGCTTATCGCCCCGTTTCACAACATGATGCTGATCAGCCCTGCGACGAAGAAACGCCAGGTTGATCGTCTGATCGACAATTTCGACGCCATCCTGTCCGACCTTTGCAAAGCAGCCTGACCATGACCCAAGATACGCATGGGGCCAGCCCCTCCGGTTCCACGCCTGCCGAGGCCGAGGCTTTTCTTGCTGCCCACCCGGAGATCGAGGCGTTCGACATCCTTCTGCACGATGCGAACGGCATCGGGCGGGGCAAGATCATCCGCCGGCATGAGCTGCTGTCGTTCTACACCAGTGGCCGCCATCTGCCGATCTCGATCCTCGGCCTCGATATCTGCGGCGAGGATGTGCATGAGACCGGTCTCATCTGGGATCAGGGCGACGGTGACCTCCGCGCCTGGCCTATTCCCGGAACGCTGGTCCCCCTCCACAACACCCATCCGCCGAGGGGTGAGGTGTTCATGTCGATGTACACGCTCGACGGCGCGCCGATGACCGCCGACCCACGCCACGCGCTGCAGCGGCAGGTCGATGCCTTTGCAGCCCAGGGTCTGCATCCGGCGGGGGCGTTCGAGCTGGAGTTCTTCCTCCTTGACCCCGAGCGCGGCCCCGACGGCAAGATGCAGCCCGCCCGCGACGTCCTTGACCGCCGTTCGAGCCGGAAGACCGAGGTCTATTCGGTCGACCATCTGCACGGCATGCTGCCCCTTTTCAGCGACATCTATGCCGGGGCCGAAAAGGCCGGGATCAAGGCCGAAACGCTGATCAGCGAATATGCCCCCGGCCAGTACGAGTTGACGCTGCACTACCGCACCGATGTGATGCAGGCCGCCGATGACCTGATCCGCCTCAAGCGCATTGTCCGGGCGCAGGCCCGCGCGCATGGGGTGGTGGCCTGTTTCATGGCCAAGCCGAATGAAAACTACGCCGGGTCGGGCATGCACCTGCACGTCTCGATGCTGGACGACGCGGGAAAGAACGTTTTTGTCGAAGCGCGTGAGGGTCAGTGGAACCCGCTCATCCTGCACGCACTTGGTGGTCTGAGGGCCACGATGGGCGAAAGCATGCTGGTCTTTGCCCCCCACGCCAACAGCTGGCGCCGCTTTGCCAGCCAGTCCTATGCGCCGGTCAGCCCGACCTGGGGGGTCAACAACCGATCGGTCGCGCTGCGGATTCCGGCGGGAGACATCAAGGCCCGGCGGATCGAGCATCGCCCGGCGGGGGTGGACGCCAACCCCTATCTGGTTGCCGCGACCGTGCTGGCCGGCATCCGCCACGGCACGGCGAACCAGATCGACCCCGGTCCGGAGACCACCGGCAACGGCTATGCCGATGAAGGTGGGGCCGCGATCCCCACTGACTGGAAACAGGCGATCGAGGCGGCTAGGTCGTCAGCCTTCCTCAAGGATGCGCTGGGCGAGGACATGCACCGCACCTTTACCGCGATCAAGGCGGCCGAATACGGTCGGGTGATGCGCACGGTCAGCGAGGTCGACTTCGACCTTTACCTGCACACCGTCTGAGGTCAGGTACCCAAATTTCTTGAGCAAGAAACTTGCCAAAATCCTTACTCAGGGAGTTTGGTTCTGACCCAACGGCAACTATGGCCGCAGACCGGCACACCCCGCACCAATGCCGCCGCAATCAGCCCCGGCACCCGAGCGTCGAGCCCCACGGCAGGCAGAATCCGCACGCGAAATCCTGTCGCCGCTAGCGCCTCTGGCACATCCTTGCTTACATGCCCGCCTTCGGCCGCGAAGAACGGCAGGCAAACCGCCCCGGCCCCAAGGCTTTGCAGCGTTGCCAGTCGGGGTTCCTGGTCGATGAAGCCAACCCGGCAACGCATCCCGGCTTCCACACGAATCCGCTCCGCGACATGCCGTGCAATGTCCGAGGGCACCGTTGACTTGAAGGACCCATGTGCGGCGAGGAGCACTTCCTCGGCCTCGGCCTCGCGCGCAATCGTCACGCACAGATCGTGTAGCAGGGGATCGCAGCCGAACGGTTCCAGCACGGTCCAGCCCCTTGCCCCGGCCTCGGCCAAGCGGGCCGGGATCTGCACCCGGGTGAACCAGCCCCCGGCCATGAACATCGGAAAGACCACACCGGGCGTTTGCACGGCAACGGCGCGAGCGACTGCATCCGGTTCGGCAAGGGTTGCCGAGCCGACCCGCCAGCCGGGCAGCAGCGCCTGCACGTCCGATGCCAGCGCAGCAAGAGCATCAGCCGCTGGCTGCGGGTTGGAGGGTTGGCCGTGCGCCACGATCAAGGCTGTCTGCGTCATGGCGCTATGGTGACGTTGCGCGTGCAGAGGTCAAGTCGCATCCCTGCAGGTCGGCGCGCGTCACCTTCAAGGGAAATGCTGCCGGATCGCGGCGGCAAAAGCCCCCGCCAGCGCGGGGTTCGCTGGCGGGTCGTAATGCACCCCGTCGATCGGCGACACCTTGACCACGTCACCGGCATCAAAGAACGGCACCCCCAGCCGCGCGGCGGCGGCGGCGATCTCGATGCTCAGAGCTTGCGACTTCACCGCCCCGCCATGAAACATGCCCAGAAGGCAGCCGACCTCGACAATCGGCGGCGGCGCGACGAGAAGGACACCCGGGGCATGCCCCTCCGGCCCGGTGGCGCTGGCAAGGATCAGCCGCACCAGCCGCTCCAGCGCCAGCGCGATGTCGCCCGCGTTGACCGAGAACCGCTCTTTCAGGTCGTTGGTGCCCAGCATCACCACCACCACATCCAGCGGCCGGTGGCTTTCCAGCACCGCCGGCAGCACGGCAAGCCCGTTGCGATGCGCGCCCTCGATCGGGTCGTCATGCACGGTCGTGCGCCCCGGCAAGCCTTCGGCAATCACCTCCCAATCCGGGAGGAGCCGCCCGAGCCGCCCCGCCCAACGCTCGTCCCTAGCGTAACGGCCCGAAGCACCCAGCGCCCGAACCGGCATCGTGCCGTGGGTGTTGCTGTCACCGAACAGCAGGATCGTCTTCATCTCGAGGCCCTTTCTTCCAGATCGAAACGCCAGCAACAGTGTTTGCAATCGGCCCGATATGCCACCGAATTCTGCCCGTCGCTTTCCTGATTGACGTACCTCATTCCGCGCCGATAGGTTCTTTCTGGTCTGATGGAGGCGGTCCGGTGCGACCAACGGTGAACGACATCGCACGCGAGGCGGGGGTATCGCTTGCCACCGTCGACCGGGTGTTGAACGCCCGGCCCGGTGTTCGCGCCAAGACGGTCAGCGCGGTGAACAATGCGATTGACCGGCTGGGCTATGTCCGCAACGTCGCGGCCGCCAACCTTGCCCGCCAGCGCATTTACCGGTTTCTTTTCCTGCTGCCTGCGGTGCAAAGCCAGTTCATCGCCGCCCTGTCAGCCGCGATCACCGAAGCCGCGCGCGGTCCGCTGGCCGAGGCGAGCGAAGTGATCATCGCTCAGGTCCCCCAGCGCGACCCGCATGCGATGATCTCTGCGCTTGACGCGCAGGGCGATCTTCAGGTCGACGGCTGCGCGATCATGGCCCATGAAACGCCGGAGGTGCGGGACCTCATCGCACGGTTGAAGGGCGACGGGGCGGCGCTGGTTTCGCTGATCACCGATCAGCCGCAGGCCGCGCGGGACCATTTCGTCGGCATCGACAATCAGGCGGCGGGGCGCACGGCGGGCGTGCTCGTCGGCCGGTTTCTGGGTCCGCGCCCGGGCAAGGTTGCGGTTGTCGTCAGTTCGATGCTGGCGCGCGACATGGTGGAACGTCGGCTGGGCTTTGACGAGGTGATGGCCGCGCGCTTTCCCCATCTGCAGATCCTGCCCTCGCTCGAGGGCCATGACGACCGCGACCTGACCCGTCAGATCACGCTCGCCTGCCTGGCCCAGGGCGATGTCGTCGCAGTATATGTGGCCGGGGCTGGCACGCGTGGCGTGACCGAGGCGCTGCGAGAGGTCGGGATGGCCGGACGCGCCGTTGTGGTGGCGCATGAGTTGACGGAACATACCCGCACGGGCCTGCATGACGAAACAATCGATGCCGTCATTGCCCAGGATGTCGGGCATCTTGCACGCTCGGCCTTGCGGGTTCTGCGCGCCAAGGCGGACCGCCGCCCGATCGACGAAGGCCAGGAACAGATTCGCATCACCGTCCTCTTGCGGGAAAACCTGCCACCGGAACCGAGTGAATTTTCGACGCCACTGCCCGTCTGATTTCTGCGCCAAAGCGCTTTGACCGGGCAATTGGACGGGAAATGAGGTACGCACCTCAAAAATGCTTTACAGCCGCCCGTGGCTCTGCCTATCGTGAGGCAATTCAAGAAGGCCCGGCATCAGCACGGGTCCGTAACAACCACGTTGGGAGGAATGAATGACACGGAAAACGCTCGCCGCGACGGCGGCGCTTGCACTTGTCTGGGGTGCCCAGGCTAACGCGCAGGCCAATGAACTCACCCTTTGCTGGGCCGCCTGGGACCCGGCTAACGCGCTGGTCGAACTGTCGAAAGACTTTGAGACCCAGTCCGGCATCAAGATGAACTTCGAGTTCATTCCTTGGCCCAACTTCGCCGACCGGATGCTGAACGAGTTGAACTCGGGCGGGCAGCTTTGCGACCTTTTGATCGGTGACAGCCAATGGATCGGCGGCGGGGCCGAGAATGGCCATTACATCAAGCTGAATGACTTCTTCGACGCCAACGCGATCTCGATGGACGATTTCGCCCCGGCGACGGTCTATGCCTATTCGACCTGGCCGAAGGGCACGCCGAACTACTATGCGCTCCCGGCGATGGGCGATGCGAACGGCTGGTTCTATCGCAAGGACTGGTTCGCCCGTCCGGAAATTCAGGCCGCGTTCAAGGAAAAGACCGGCCGCGATCTGGCCGAACCCAAGACGCAGATGGAACTGCTTGAAATCGCGCAGTTCTTCCAGGGCATGGAGATTGACGGCAAGACCGTCTACGGCGCTTCGATCTTCACCGAGCGCGGGTCCGAAGGCATCACCATGGGTGTGACGTCGGCGCTTTATCCCTTTGGCTTCAAGTATGAAATGACGCCGGGAAAGTATGACATGGAGGGTGCGGT
>Ga0163144_10009495_pt1 | contig 20872 bp, 17 predicted proteins | sample OliLak19BULKMAT1_FD_123175 | JGI IMG/M metagenome (GOLD analysis project Ga0163144, IMG submission 123175) | Freshwater microbial mat bacterial communities from Lake Vanda, McMurdo Dry Valleys, Antarctica - Oligotrophic Lake LV.19.BULKMAT1 | ecosystem: Environmental > Aquatic > Freshwater >... | reverse complement strand
CCCGAATCGAGTACGTTTTCACCTGGCAATACCCACATAAAAAGTCCGATTGCCACTAAAAAAACACCCATGAATAAATAGGCAATGAGGGAATCGAAAAATGAATTGAGTTCTTTTCTGAAGATCTGGATCAAGGATTTTTTAAAATTTAGCCGTTAAGGTGTATATCAATTTTATTGTACTAAATAGCAAAGCAAGCAAGCCTATACTTCATTTCATATTTTCATTGATAGCTTTCCGCAATTTGTAATCAATCCCTTTTTGGGTTGGTGCCCACTACTTTGTGAAACAAAGATAATTCTTTTTGAAGTAAATCAAATTTAGTAATCACACCCAATCCTAACTTCTAAATTTTGTTTTCTAACGATTCAAAACAGTGCTTTAACAAACCCATATCAGCCGTCACTTCATTCAGCTTTTCATCTAAGTGATTGGTATGGTAGTGTTGCTATTTCAAAAAAAGTGTGTTCACCTCTTCGCTGGTCAAGCCTTCAACAAGGCTAAGATTCTCTTGTATTTACCTGACTTTGGGCTCTATCATTTGTAGGAGCATTTCATCAACGTTTGGTCTTGTAAACTTTGTTTGCTTGAACCACTGCAAAGCTATGGGTTTTGTCAGAATAATAAAACTGCCTAAAATTGTCCCAAGCCTACTATTATTGAAAAATTCAACTACAAATTCGTTTCTTTGTACTGTTCTAAAAACACATTCCCATGCAGTTGCTGAAAAACAAAATCTCTTGCCTTGCTTTGCTCTTCTTATCTTTTATTTTTTCAAATGCTCAAACCTATCAGCCCCAAACGATAAACGAAAGCGGGTACACTTACACAACAGTGACCAACGACCCTATGAAAACTAGGATATACCAGTTGACAAATGGACTTTCGGTCTACTTGAGTGTGTATAAAAATGCGCCACGTATCCAAACTTATATTGCAGTGAAAGCAGGGAGCAAAAACGACCCTACCTCTCTCACCGGACTAGCCCATTACCTTGAACACATTGTTTTTAAGGGGACTTCAAAACTCGGCACCGCTGATTGGGTAAATGAAAAAAAACAAATCGATAAAATTGAAGCCCTGTATGAAATCTATCGGACTACAAAAGATGAAACGAAAAGGACAAAATTGTATGCTAAAATAGATAGCGTTTCGGGAGTGGCAGCGAAGTTTGCCATTGCCAATGAATATGATAAAATTGTCTCAGCAATTGGTGCTCAGGGTACTAATGCCTACACTTGGGTGGAACAAACGGTGTATGTAAATGATATTCCCGCCAACGAAATAGACAGGTGGGCTAAGGTGGAAGCAGAACGGTTTGGGGAGCTAACTCCGAGGCTTTTCCATACTGAACTCGAGGCTGTATATGAAGAGAAAAATCGTGGGCTTGATAATGACATGAGTAAGGTGATAGAATCCACGTTTGCAGCCATGTTTCCAAATCATCAGTATGGTTCACAAACTACTATTGGCACGGTTGAGCACTTGAAAAACCCTTCCATTACGGCCATCAAAAATTATTTCTATACCTATTATGTACCCAACAATATGGCTATTTGCCTTAGTGGCGATTTCGATCCAGATCAAGTAATTAAAATTATTGGCAAATATTGGGGCAACAAGATTCCGAAACCAGTTCCTAATTTCACGCCCTATTTTGAAAAACCGATTGAAAAACCAATTACCAAAACTGTTACAGGTCCTTCACCTGCCAGCGTTACGCTGTGCTACCGCTTTCCAGGAGCAGCCTCTAAGGATGTTCGCACTATGGAAATGTTCAGTAAAGTACTATCGAATGGCAAAGCTGGGGTTCTAGATCTGAATTTGATTCAAAAACAAAAAGTACTCGGAGCAACTGTTTTTCCCTACAGCATGAAAGATTATAGCGTCAACATCATTTTTGCTAATCCACGCGAAGGCCAGTCGCTCGATGAAGTGAAAAACCTGATATTGGCTCAAATTGATTCTGTGAAACAAGGCAAATTTGACGATGGTTTGTTGCAGGCCATTGTAAATAATGAAAAAATAGGCTTGATGAAGCAGTTGGAAAGCAATGAATCGAGGGCCGATATGCTCGTTGATGCTTTTGTGAAAGGCATCAGCTGGGCCGATTACTTATCTGCTTTAGATGAAATGGGCAAAGTAACCAAACTAGACGTGGTAATATTTGCCAACAAATACTATGGTAGTAACTACTCGGTGATTTATAAAAATGTGGGCAAAGATAGCACGATTCAAAAAGTGCCTAAGCCTCGAATAACTCCCGTGGAAGTGAATAGGGAGAAAGAATCGACCTTTTTGAAAATGGTAATGGGTGAAAATCCAGATAAAATTGAACCTGTCTTTATTGATTATACCAAAGATTTTCAAAAACTGAAATTCAAAAATACCTTGGAAGTTAACTACAAGAAAAATGAAGAAAACGGCTTGTTCGAACTGAACTTCGTATTTGATATGGGCAATGAAAACGATGCCAAAATGGGCTTGGCCTTGTCGTATCTCGATTACTTGGGCACTTCAAAAATGAGTCCCGAGCAGATCAAAACTGAGTTTTACAAATTGGGCTGTAATTATGCAATAAGTGTAGGAAGCGACAAAATGAGTGTGGCGTTGAATGGATTGTCTGAAAATTTTGATACGGCTTTGGCTCTGCTCGAAAGTCTACTAGCAAACCCAAAGGCTGATGAAGAAGCACTGAAAAACTTGATTGACGGCATACTAAAACAAAGAGCAGATGCGAAGCTCGACAAAGGCACAATTTTGAGATCGGCTATGGTGAGTTTCGCAAAATACGGCTCAAAATCGCCATTTACCAATATATTGAAAGAAGAAGAATTGAGGAAAATACAACCTGCTGAGCTGATTGCCATTATTAAAAATCTGATGAGCTACCAACATCACCTACTATATTATGGGCCATTTGAAACGCAAACATTGCTAAGTAGCCTAGCTAAAAACCACAAAATACCTAAAGTTTTGAAACTTGTTCCAGCTAAAAAACAATTCAAAGAGTTAGATTTCAACGAAAATGAAGTGATGTGGGTAGATTATGATATGGTGCAGGCAGAGATGCTGTTTTTAACAAAGTCAGTCAAATATGATGCGGGTTTGGTACCCCGATCGGTTTTGTACAACGAATATTTCGGAGGCGGCATGGGCTCACTGGTATTTCAAGAAATTAGAGAATCGAAAGCCTTGGCTTATGCCGCAAGTTCACGCTATGCTGTTGCCAGAGATAAAGATTTGTCGAATTATAATGTGAGCTACATTGGTACACAGGCCGACAAATTACCAGAGGCAATGGCAGCTATGAATATGCTCATTGATAGTATTCCACAATCAGAAACTTTATTTGCCACGGCCAAAGAAGCCATACTAAACAACATCCGTACCGACAGAATTACCAAATCGAGAGTGCTTGCCGATTACGAAAATGCGTTGAAAATGGGATTGAAATCAGATATCAGAAAGGCTATTTTTGACCAAGTGCAAGAATCGGATTACAAGCAACTACGAGAATTTCACAACCAATTTGCCAAAACTACCAGTAGGAAAGTATTGGTGATAGGTTCGAAAGACAAGCTTGATTTTAAAACCTTAGAAAAATTCGGCAAGCTGAAAAGGCTGACTTTGGAGGAGATATTTGGGTATTAGAGGTGCTGAAAAGAGTCTGAAAGGGGGTCAATCTCAAAATATCTACACGACTACGTGAAAAATTTTGTAGTAGATAGCCCCTCTGGCAACAAAGTAGGTTGCAAGTACAGATGGTAAGGGTTGTATCAACTATTTAAAAGGTACGAAATTGTTCGACTCTTTCACCACTCCAGTGGCATTAAGGTTTTCCACAACTATGCCTGAAAACGTGAATTTGTAAACAGTTTTGGTTACATCGTTAGACCTGATATTGACAACATCTTGTGCTGTGCCTGTGGTGTTGGGGCTGTACATAAGCTGCAGTGTCGCAGTCTCTCCACTTTTTATGAAATCTGGTTTGGAGGTGACCGAGATGCAATTGCACGCAGACGTAACCTCAATGATTTTCAGGTCGCTACGGCCAAGGTTTGAGACAGCAAGTTTGTAAGGTACTTTTGTGTTTTTCTCCACTTTACCGAAGTTGTGTTCCGATTTCTCGAGCACTATCTTAGGCGATGTTTTCAATTGCTCGGCCGAGTAACTTGGCTGGGGCGTGTTGCTTACAAATCCCTTGATAAAAATAGTGAGCGTTGGTTTTTCAGGATCGTTGGAGTACACTGTTATACTTTTGTTAAACGATCCTGGCCTGCCTTGCGTACCATAAGAAGCAGTTACTTTTCCTTTTGTTCCAGGGGCAATGGGTTCCTTTGTCCAGTCGGGGGTGGTGCATCCGCACGATGGCTGCACTTTTGAAATAAACAAAGGCGTGCTGCCGGTGTTGGTTACATCAAAACTGTAGCTCGCGGCCTCACCTTCTTGCAGTTCTCCAAAATCATGATATGTTTTTTCGAAATTGATAATGGCTTGGCTGAAAGCAAGTTGGGCGTAAAGAAAGGTAATAGCAAATAATAAGGTTGTCTTTTTCATGTGTCAAAAGATATATATTGTTTGGCAGGTAGGGCAAAAATAAACAAATCTTTCGGTTTTACTGCTGTTGTTTGTTTCAATTTCATAGCTATTTTTGTCAACCTATACCAACTATGGATCATAGACAGATTATTCGCTTTGCCATGACTACAAAATCTGTAAGTACCGACACCAAGCTTGCCAAAACAGAGATAATGAACGACTTACGGCTGGTTTGCGAAAGCAGGCAGGCAAGTTTGCTCGGCAGGCGTGAGGTGTTTATGGGTAAAGCTAAGTTTGGCATCTTTGGCGATGGCAAAGAGCTCGCCCAAATTGCCCTGGCTAAAGTGTTTAAAAAAGGCGATTGGCGTTCGGGCTACTATCGCGACCAAACTTGGATGTTGGCTGTGGGTGTGGGCAATCTCAAACAGTTTTTTGCCCAACTCTACGCCCATGCCGATGTAGAAGCTGAGCCTTCCACTGGTGGCAGATTGATGAATGTGCATTACGGTTCTCGAAGCCTCGATGAAAAAGGCAATTGGCTCAATCAGCTCGACCGATACAACTCTGCCACAGATATGTCGCCAACTTCTATTCAAATGGCCAGGTTATTGGGCTTCGCCTATGCCTCAAAATTGTATAGGCAGCTCCCAGATTTGAAGAAACACAGCAAACTTTTTTCCAACCTTGGCAATGAAGTGGCTTTCGGATCTATCGGAGATGGAGCATGTGCAGAAGGGATATTTTATGAAACTATTAATGCTGCAGGCGTATTGCAAGTGCCAATGGTGGCATCTGTTTGGGACGATGGCTATGCCATCTCTGTGCCTAGAGAAATGCAAACTACCAAAGCGGAAATATCAAAAGCCTTGGCCGGTTTTCAAAGAAATGATGTAGAGAAAGGGGTAGAAATATTGAAAGTAAATGGATGGGATTATGAAGCGCTTTGTAACACTTATCACTATGCTGCTTCGCTGAGTAGAACAGAGCATGTGCCGGTAGTGATACATGTAGATGAACTCACGCAGCCCCAAGGGCATAGCACTTCTGGTTCGCAGGAGCGTTACAAATCGAAGGAGCGTATGGCTTGGGAAGCAGAATTTGACTGTTTGAAAAAATTTAAAGAATGGATAATCAAAAATGGTATTGCAACTGTAGAGGAAATTCAGGCAATAGATCGCAAGGCTAAAGAAGATGTAAAAATTGCCCGTGATGCTGCTTGGCGGGAGTTTCAGCTATTTATGAAAACTGATACTGAAGAAGCCGTAGTAGCCATAGATAGCTTGATGGAAGAAAGCTCGCAGAAAGCAGAACTGCAGAAAGTGAAGGAAAATTTGCAGAAAACCATCAACCCCATTCGCATGGATTTGATAGCTGCCGTTAAGAAAGCACTTTTAGCCACCAGAAACGAAGTGCTGATATCTCAAGAAGGTTTGCGGTCGTGGCTTATAAGAGTGAATGTAGAAAATAGCGATAGATATAATTCGCATACCTACAGCCAGTCTGAGTATTGCCCACTAAAAGTAAAAGAGATCAAGGCTATTTTCAATGACAAATCGGCTTTAGTAGATGGCCGCGAAGTAATCAATGCTTGCTTCGATGCGGCCTTGAAACGTGATCCAAGAATATTTGCCATTGGGGAAGATGTGGGCAAAATTGGCGATGTAAATCAAGGCTTTGCCGGTCTGCAAGATAAATATGGTGAGTTGAGGGTAACCGATACCGGTATACGCGAAACCACCATCATTGGACAGGGGATAGGGGCGGCCCAACGTGGCTTGAAACCCATTTGTGAAATACAATATTTAGATTATATTATCTATGGCCTCGAACCCATATGCGATGATCTGGCTTCCATTCACTATCGGTCGAAGGGCGGCCACAAATCACCCGTGATCATCCGTACCCGTGGCCACAGGTTAGAAGGTGTTTGGCATTCTGGCTCGCCTTTAGGTATGATTCTTAATTGTGTGAGAGGAATATACCTGCTGGTGCCTCGCAATATGATTCAAGCTGCTGGCTTGTACAATGTATTGTTCCAGTCCGACAATCCAGCAATTATGATTGAGTGTTTAAATGCCTATCGGTTGAAAGAAAGGATGCCAGCCAACGTTGGCGAATTCACTGTGCCATTGGGTGTGCCTGAAATACTAAGGAAAGGGGAAGATATAACGATCGTGACTTATGGTGCCATGTGTAGAATAGTACTTGAGGCGGCCGAACAGTTGGCAAATATAGATATTGGGGTCGAAGTAATAGATGTACAAACGCTATTGCCATTTGATGTAAATAAACTCATTTTGAAGTCTATTAAAAAAACAAATCGGGTGATATTTGCAGATGAGGATGTGCCTGGTGCGGCCTCTGCCTATATGATGCAACAGGTAATTGAGGGTCAATCGGCTTTTCAGTATTTAGATTGCCCTCCTGTAACGATAGCAGCCAAAGAACACCGGCCTGCCTATTCATCAGATGGTGATTACTTCTCCAAACCTAATGTAGAAACGGTGTTTGACCAAGTGTATAAAATAATGCACGAAGTGAATCCAAGTCGATTTCCTGAATATTATTAACCGCAATCGGATACCTCAGTTGCCAGTCAAAGTGAAAATTGCTTCCGAGTGTATTGAATGAAAATTTCCTCTGGTCTGTACAAGCAGGCTTTCATTGTTGTGCTAGTCCTCCCAATGCTACTCCGCCCAATGTAGCGGCCAAGCACAGCAATACACTGGCTAAAATATATAGTGAGGCGTACAAATAATGTCCATTTTGGCAAAGTACCAACGATTCGCTGCTGAATGTTGAGAAGGTACTAAATCCTCCACAGAAGCCGATAGTCCAAAATAATACGCCATTTTCAGAAAAAATCTGTCGACTGCCAGCAATACCAATAATCAAACCTAAGCTAAAACACGCCAAAACGTTTACAACAAGTGTGCTAAATGGAAAATTAGTTGTAACATAAGATTGCATCCACCTTCCTATTCCATAACGAGAAATTCCACCGAGCCCACTCCCAATAAAAATATAAATAAATGGCTTCATGGCATGGTGCTTGAGGAATACTAAGGAAATTTAAAAAAATTATATTTTTTAAATGTTGGTTTGGTGCCAAGCCTTGCACAATCTACTTTGGCAAACTTTTCAAGTACATTAAATATGCTTTTCTGCATGGTAGCTACTGCGAACCAATGGGCCAGATTCCACATATTTAAAGCCTTTTTTCATCCCCACTTCTTTATACATGGCAAAAATGTCGGGGTGTATGAATGTGTTTACTTCCAAGTGCATTTTGGTCGGTTGCAAATATTGGCCCAATGTAAGCACGTCCAATCCGGTTTCTACCAAATCGTCCATAGCCTCAAATACCTCTACTTCAGTTTCTCCCAAGCCCAACATAATTCCCGATTTGCTTCGTTTGCCATATTCTTTTATCCGTTTGAGCTCTTCGAGGCTGCGTTCGTACCTGGCCTGTGGACGAACCATTCTGTACAGCCGCTTCACAGTTTCCATATTGTGCGAAACCACCTCTTGCCCGCCTTCAATCATTCTTGTCAAGGCATCCCAATTGCCTTTTACATCAGGAATAAGTGTTTCGATGGTGGTGGTAGGGTTCAATGCTTTGGTTTGCACTACAGTTTGATACCATATTTCTGCACCTCTATCGGCCAATTCATCTCTGTTCACCGATGTGATTACAGCATGTTTTACTTGCATTAATTTTATGGCTTCTGCTACTCTCGAGGGTTCGTCTATATCATATTCATTGGGGCGACCAGTGGCCACAGCACAAAACGTGCAACTGCGCGTACATACATTTCCCAAAATCATAAAAGTGGCAGTGCCAGCACCCCAACATTCGCCCATATTGGGGCAATTTCCACTTTGGCAAATCGTATGAAGTTTATACTCATCTACCAGTTTGCGCACTTTCGCATAAGGTTCGCCTATGGGCAATTTTACGCGCAACCAATCGGGCCTTTTTTTCTTATTATCTAATATCGATTCTACTACGGGGAGTTCTATCATGGCACAAATGTAAATTCTACAACTACAAAACTACAGAATCAAGCAAAATTGTTCCAGAAGTCTGCAAAAATTCATCTAATTCCAAAATAGAGATTTAGAAAAAGCGAGGGGAAAAAATTTGGGTTTTGAGCCTGAGGGAGCAAAATAGGTTTTGAAGGGAAATATTCGAACATTGCTCCAATTTCAACTCCCGCTACGCTGCTCTGAAATCGGCCGTATTCAAAGTTGAGCGAAGCTTTGGCATGAATGCCCAGCAAAGCTTTCATTTGGTCGAAGCCAGCAAAAATGCTGCCAGCACCAGCCACTAATTTCTCATTTGACTCTTGGAATTTGGCACTTTCATAGTTGTAGCCAACTACCGTGTTACCTTCTTTTATTTCCGTTTCATAAATCACATAATATGGTTTTAGGTATGCCAAAGAGGGGCCTCCAGCCACGAGGCAAGATACTTGAATGCCCTCTTCTTCGGCTTTTTTGAAAATCACCCATTCACGCCCAATGTGAGGTCTGATCACAAACATATTAGCAGATTTATTCAGAATATAGGCACTTCCGAAAGTACTCGAAGGAGATGTGAGCCTTTCTTTCGGATGCACCACATGCACAATCTCTAGCCCTATTAAGTTGTATATCAGTTGGTTGGACGTGGTCTGCCAGGCGTATTTCAGATTGATACCACCAACTATTCCGCCATAAGTATTCCAATTGATGCCGTATGTAAACTCCCTGTCATACGTCTGCTGTTCTTGGGCATCGTCTGGTTCATACTTCTCTTGCTTTATATTTTGAGCTACAGAAATGTAAAAATTAAAAATTAAGAGTACAAAAAGAATTTGCTTCAACTTCACAGAGTAAAAGTACTGAAAATGTATGAATTTGCCGCAAGCATTGGCCGTAGATTGATCTGTATGTCTAAACCTGTACAATTCATGTCGCTTTACCTTTTCTCTTAATGGATGGCTAAGGATTCATTTTATTGAGATGTTTTGCAGCTAGAATTTGTGAAATTTCTTCCACTCTAAATTTTGTATCAAGCAATAGCAGTCACTTTTTCGGCCAATTGTGGCGGCAAAGGCTTTCCTAATCATTTTTTTTGGCTAGTTTTCGTCTTCTTTTGTAGGCTTCCGTTTCCTGCTGGTGTAGCTTATACTCAGCCACTTCTTCCAATTGTCCAAAATAATAGCTGGCTTTTTTTGCGTTGTTTTCTTTTTCATATAGCATTCCCAGACCCCAATACACAAACGCTTGGTAGTCGTTCGTTTGTTTGTCAGATGCCAAAATGGTCTTTTGCGCTATTTCAAAATGTTTCTTGGCGGTAAGTAAATTGCTGGTGCCTACATCAACAAGGCCGGAAAAAAGATGGCCTGCAATTTGAAAATAATCTATCGGGCTTTTCAGTAGTTTATCTATCAAAGGCTTAGCTTCGACATATTTTTTGGCAAGCACCAAACCTTCTACATATCTAGCCATGTAAAAATAGTTGTTCGGATACCTTTGTATCAACTTTTGACTATATTTTATAGATTCTAGTGGGAAACTATAGTATTTGAGATAAACGTGTGCCAAAAAATAATCTGACTCAGTTTTCGAAAAAAGCGATTTTTCTGCACTTTTTTTTAGAAGGGCAATACCTTTTTCTTTATCGCCTTTCGTGAAAAACCACATTAAAGGCTGAAATGCGGGATGGGTTTCTGGGTATTGTGCGGCATAAAAATAGTATAACCCCGTTGTAAAATTGAAATCAGGGTATTTTTCAGTCCAGCCAAACCCTTCTTTCATACTCCAGTAAGTTTTTCGCCCTTCGGCTATGGCCTTGGAAAAATCATTTGCTTTCAGGTAAATCACCACCATAGAACTTTGGGACGCAATCATATAATAGCCCGCCTCAGGCTTTGTATGTGCCTTTGAGAGCAATGGTTGCGCAAGTTCCATCGTCTTCAACAGATGGTGTTCGTATATTTTGTACTTTGAGTTGTTTATCGAGATGGGTACCATTTCCCAATAGCAGCACATAGCCGACAAAAAATGGTAGATTGGGTGGTTGGGAAATCGTTTTTTTACTTCGGAAATCTGTTTGTGTGCTTGTTCAAAATCAAAATTATAGATCAAATCCATGGTGGAAATAATCAGTTGTTCTTCCTGTACAGTTTTATTGATGGTGTATTGGGCTTGGCTATTATTGATAGGTGCAAAAAAAAAGACAGCAATCATCAACAAATTTTTAACATCAAATAGCCATCTGATACTTTGCATATCACCTGGGCTCAAGTTCAATAATCTTAAAAATCTCATGAAATTTCCCATCGGTCTTTGCGTCTATTATCTCAGTAAAAATAGCGTTTCCCTTTTCAAAAACCACTTTTAGGTTTTTTTCGTTAGGCAAAACCAATAAAAATTGCCCACTGGCGGCATTGGAATTGCTCTTAAAAAGCATTTTGTTCGTACCTCTATCCCAAATTTCGATTTCAGCATCGGTGTAATCCCTGTTGGCCATATCTTTCACCACACCTTTAAATAGCGTTACCTCAGGCTCTTTCTGTTTTAATGTGAATTGATAAATATCCAAATCGCCTTCCGAATCGATCCGATTACTGCTAATGTATCCATTTTGTGCTTTGGCATCAACGGTAAAGTACAAGTCGTCTTTCAAAGTGTTAATTGGAAAACCCATATTGATTGGTTTCTGCCATTTGCCCGATGGGTCTGTTTCAGCTTTATACACATCGTAGCCACCCATATTGGGTTTATGCCCTTTTGAACTGAAATATAGTATTTTGCTATCTGCGCTGATGCAGGGGCTTTCCTCATCCCATTTGCTATTTATTTTGTTGCCTAGGTTTATGGCAGCGCCCCATACTCCATTTTTTCCACGGCTACTTTTGTAAATGTCAAAACCGCCCAAACCGCCTGGCTTATTGCTTGAAAAAAAAAGGGTGTTTCCATCTACACTTAGCGATGCAGATGTTTCCTGGTAAAGTGAGTTGATATGCAAGCCCATTTTTATTGGGTTAGCCCATTTTGTGCCTTCATTTTTTGAGAAGAATAAATCACCGCTTCCAGAATAGGGGTCTGTTCTGTATATGATAATCGTGTTTCCATCGGCACTCAGGGCAACAGTGGCATCGTGCTCATTAGAATTTAGCGGAGAGCCCACATTTTCTGCCTGTTCAAATACGCTGTCAACCAGCTTTGCTGCATATATATCTTCATAATACTGCCCCATTTCATCTTTGTTTTTTCCTTTGCTGTCTTCCCTTCTTGAAGTGAAATACAGCATAGCATTATCTGCCCTGACAACAGGCGAATAATCGGCAAATGATGAATTAATATTCTTATCTAAGTGGCTGACAATCAATCCGTTATTGTCATTCATCAGCAGCATGGCATCAAATAAGTGGTCGAGTAATTTTTCGGCCTCAACTGTATTTGGGTCGTTTTTGGGTTTCATTTTTAAATATAAGCTGAGATAAAAATGGGCACTGTCAAACTGCATATACCCATAGTAAACCTTACCTAGGTAGTAGGCTGAGCTGCCATTACCAGCTTTAAAAGCGGCTTTTAGCAAAGGGATTGCTACTAATTGGTTTTTTCCAGCCTCCACCAGACAAACTCCATACTTATATACTATTTCTGTATTGCATGGATTTTGATTGGCTAATGTTTCAAAATCGGGGATAGCATCATAAAAATCGCCTTGCTTAAATTTAGTATTGGCAATATTGAGCAGGTATTCGTTGGCAGGCTTAGTCTCGATTTGTGCTTTCATTTGCAAGCCCAGCATCCAAAAAAAAGATACAAAAATGAGGTTTATTTTCATAAAAGTAATTAGCAAAGTTATCAGTTCACTGCCATGTAACCACTACAAAATATTTTTCTTCCACCAATTCGCCTCTAAAATTTTATGCGCTAAAAATCATTAAAAGCAATAATGATTGATTAAATATGCCATTAACCACGATGCCAAATAGTATTGAGCCTTGGGCTAGGTTGTTGATGAAAGGCTATTTAATTGATTTAATTTTGGTAATTCCATTGCTCACCATATTTTTACCTCAAATTACACAAAATGGAAACTGTCAATGGCAACGATGAAATCGATTTGCTTCAACTTTTAAAGAAAATAGTCATTTTTTTTAGCAAGCATGCCAAGGTATTGCTAATCGCAACAATAGTGGCAGGTAGTTTGGGGTTTCTTAAAGTTTTTTTAGACAAAGGAATATACAAATCTAACCTCATAGGTGTTTCGAATATTTTGAACACCGAAGATGTAGTGTCCATCGTAGAGAAATGCAGATTGCTGATCGAAGACGGCAATGCCGAAGAATTGGCAAGAATGCTGCAAATTGATTCGCTGGAAGCCAAGAAAATTGTTGGCATAAAGGTTACGAGCGAGATTATTCCCTCCAAGACAAAATTGGAGGCTGCTATACGCAATAAATTTAACTTCGAGTTAGAAGTCACAGATTACAATTTGTACTACAAACTGAATTCTTCTATTCCAAATTTGATTAGAAACAATAAATATACCAAGTTGAAAACCGATTTGATTATTTACACGAAAGAGAAAATTTATGAAAAGTTGGTAAAAGAAATAAGGCTGTTAGATTCAATGAAAATAAATATAACACCTGGAATTGTATCAGGAAAATCCACATTTTTTCTTTCTAATCCGAGCATGATCAATGAATCGATAATGAAGCTTTACAGTGAGCAGATGGACATTTATGAGGTGCTCAATACCCGTCAAGATTTGTTAGTAATTGAAGATTTTGTCATATTGAAAAACCCATACAATAAGAAGTCTTCAGTATTCATAAAATCCATGCTTATTTTTGGTGGTGCAGGTTTTATTTTGACTATGCTAGTGGGGCTGTTTAAAGAAATGTTGTCGTTGACAAAGAAGTAAAGGCTATCGGAGAAGCAAATTCGCAAGTCAAACTTGCAGTCTTTTATTTTTATGCCAATCTGTCACCAGCATTTTAATGGCAATATTATTGAGAATGAATTTTAAAAAACATTTGTGGAATGAATGAAGATCAGACAACAAACTTCAGTACAGAAGAGATAGTAATAGACCAACCTGAGGTGCAGCACAGTACCGAAGAAAACAGTGACAGTGAGCATATTGCCAAATTAGAGACAGACTTAAGCGAGTCGAAAGACAAATATTTGAGATTGTATTCGGAATTTGAAAATTTCCGCAGACGCACCTCGAAAGAGAAAATGGAGTTGATAAGCAGTGCAAGTGAGCAATTGATGCTAGCACTTATTCCGGTAGCTGATGATATTGAACGGTTTTATTCCAATCAAGATACTATTACAGATTTACAAGTGCTGAAAGACGGGGTGAAACTTATTTTTAGCAAGTTCTCACGAACATTGGAGCAGAAGGGACTCAAAACTTTAGAAGCAAAAGGCGAAAATTTCGACTCTGAATTGCACGAAGCTATCACACAAATACCAGCACCGTCAGATGAGATGAAAGGAAAGGTTGTAGATGAGATTGAAAAAGGATATTATTTGAATGATAAATTAATTCGCGTTGCGAAAGTAGTGATTGGGGCATAAAAATGGCAAAAAGAGACTATTACGATATATTAGGCGTTAGCAGATCTTCTACTGCTGAGGAAATAAAAAAAGCTTACCGAAAAGCAGCCATACAATTTCACCCCGATAAAAACCCGGGAAACAAGGCCGCTGAAGACAAATTTAAAGAGGCTGCGGAGGCATACGAGGTTCTTAGCAATTCGGAGAAAAAACAAAAATACGATCGTTTTGGCCACCAAGGTGGCAGTGCATCGGCCGCTGGAGGAAGTGGAGCTGGAGGCATGAACATGGATGATATATTTTCCCAATTTGGCGATGTATTTGGTGAAGAAAGTCCGTTTGGCAGTTTCTTCGGAGGTAGTAGAGGCGGAAATACTAGACAGAAAAAAGGATCTGATCTGCGCATTAAGCTCAAGCTCAATTTGGAAGAAGTAAGCAATGGCGTAGAGAAGAAAATAAAAGTAAAACGGCATGTAACTTGCAAAACTTGTAGCGGCAATGGTTCGAAAAATGGAACCTCACTTCAATCATGTGGTACTTGCAGCGGCACTGGTCAGGTAAAAAGGGTGGTGAGTACCATGTTTGGGCAAATGATGTCGGCAACCACTTGCCCAACTTGCAATGGAGAGGGCAAGATTATTTCGCAAAAATGCGAGGTTTGCAGTGGCGAAGGTAGAGTGATTGACGAGGAAGTAATCAGTGTGAAAATACCAGCAGGTGTCGCAGACGGCATGACACTGTCAATGAATGGCAAAGGCAATGTGCCGCAACGCGGAGGCTATCCTGGTGACTTGCTGATAGTGGTCGAAGAAGAAGAAAATGAGTTTCTGAAGCGAGATGGCAACAATATTATTTATGATTTGCATATCAGTTTTATAGAAGCTGCTTTAGGCTGCTCTGTAGAAGTGCCCACTATCGATGGTAAAGTCCGCATAAAAATTGACCCTGGCACGCAGGCTGGCAAAATATTGCGCCTAAAAGATAAAGGCGTAAAAGATATTAACAGCTATGGCAAAGGCGACCAGCTTATCTATGTAAATGTGTGGACGCCCAAAACGGTGAATAATGAAGAAAAAGCCATGCTGGAAAAATTAAGATCCGCACCAAACTTCCAGCCCCAACCTAGCAAGAACGACAGATCGTTTTTTGAGCGAATGAAAGAGTATTTTAATTAGAAAAAGAGCCCTAGAAATAGGGCTCTTTTTTTGTGCAACTGCCTTGTGGGGCAATACGATCGCCTACATCGCATTGGTAATAAAAAAATAGGCCGATTTGTAACTAAATGCTGTCGAATAATGAAGTGACCATGCAAATAGAGCACTGCTTATGCCAAAACGAGCTTTTGCTAACCATTTTTTACATGTCGCAAAGAGCTTTGGTTACATATAGTAATGTTTTTGGCTAGGCGTAAAGTTGGTTGTGAAAGATGCCTCTAATCCTTGCGAGTGCTTTATGCTCTTCCAAATCAACATTATCATCTACAGAAACGATATCTGCCAAATCGCTTATAATCTCAGTGACCATATCTTGATCAAATTGAAACTTTTGAGCCAAAAACTTAATCAAATCATATTTTTCATTATTTGTATGATATTGAATTTCCAAGATTATTTCTCCAATAATTGGCGAAGGTAGTTGTATTGTATCAGGATATTTATGCAGCAAAAAATTCCCTAATTTCATCTCGGCCATTGTAATTTCTTCCTTTAACAGAATGCTGTCTGCATAAGAAATGGTCATATAAAGATATCCGACAAAGTGTTCGGTCTTCCAAACTGAAATCTTGTTTTCGTTAATCATAATAAACTATAGGGGTTAAATTTAAAAAATTATTTGAGCGGCAAAAGCTATTACTTTAACCGCGTAATAAAAAATATCTTTTGAAAAACTTATACGCTAGCCCAATCAAATTCGGCAAGTAAATAAACTATTATTTTTATGACTAAAAAATAATTCATTTTTTGGCTAATTCATTTTCTTATAAATAATTGATTATCAAATGATTAAATAATAGACGATTTTTTTATACCACTTGTGAGCTCATAAAAAATGTAGGGCTATTGATCCCAATTGCTATTTTAGAGATTTTTAACCACAGTAAAAACTTTCCCTTTGTACGTTTAGGTGCTACCGATTGATTGTTTTTTTGCTCTCCCTTACTATCGCTTTTTCGTTGCCACCCCAACCTACATAAATCTTGATTGATAAATTCTAGCCAGACATTCAGTGCTCAACGTAAGCCAAACCCTTGTTGAACCCACAAAGGCAAGGCGATAGTTAAGGCCACGTGCACACAAAGGCGTGAAGGTAGATCGGCATCACAATGACACTTTCAGCAATATAGGCTTACTTTTTGAATGAAAATTCTAATATTTAACCAACTTAACAATTCCTAGCGGGGTATTATTTTCTGTTTCGGGTCTAAAGTGTTCTTTCACAATTATGTCGTACCCTTGGTTGGCTAGCAGTTGTTTTATTTCCGTTGATCGCACTTCACTTTCGCCCGCAAACACGATGACACGGTTTACTTTATAATTTTCAGCCGACTGAAACCGTATGCTTATATCGTGCATCATCAACGATTGTACATACGATTCATAGCCTTCGGCTTTTAGCTTCACCATCATTTTCACCACATTTTGCATGTTTCTAAATGCCCCTACTTGAAAACCCCAACCATTCAGTGCCATTGATTGGCCTTCCAGATTGTAGAGTTTATAAATTTTCATGGCGATGGAAAGCACTTGCGGGTAGGTGCTCATTTTGCTTTCAATAATCGAATTTATTCCAGCTATAATTGGCAATGTTTTGCTTGAAAGCGATTCTTCTTTTGAGTTTTCATTGCCTTGCGAGATAATTTCTACGCCAGCTTCCGAAATATTGTAACTAAGATTTGTTTCACTGCAAGGTAAAATTGGGCTTATTACCACTTTATATACGCCTGGTTTAAGATTAATAAAATTTACTTTACCGTGTGCATCAGGCTGAGCCTCAGCAATCAATTTTTGATAGTTGTCATAAAGTTTGGCAATTCTATGGCAAGGATTTGCATCGAAATCGAGATCTAACTCATGATCTACTAAGGCAGTGATGGCATGGTACATCCCTTCGTGTAAATTCACGATAAATCGACCCTCCTTTTTAATCATAACGCCCTTTTCACTAAATTCTTCTACTGGAGAAAGCAACACTATGTAATCGTTAATATGCACAGCTTGGGTATCTATTTTATATTGCTTTTTATAATAGAGGCGAATATGAGTTCCGCCTTGCACCGATACATATTGCAAAGGGAGCTCATTGTTAGGGTAACGATCACTGATAATATTGCTGGTAGCTACGCTTCCTTGAATAGTAGCTTGGAAAAAGAAACTGATTTTGCGATTGACTTTTAAATCTACGCCTGCTCCAGCACAAAAGCCGAGTAAGGGTGCAAAATAGATGTTCATTTCGTTGTATTTATAATCGACCCGATCATTTCTGATGCCGCGTCCAATTCCAGAGGTATCGGAAGGGTAGTAATCTCTTACCTGCTTTTGCTGGCTTATGTTGGCAAACCACACATTAACACCGCCTATTAAAAAAGGGGAGATTGGCTTGCGCGGGCTTGTTAAATTGTACTTTAGTTTTAAGCCAGTACCTAAAAGCCCCAAAGAATTTTCATTTCTTTGGGCCTGCAAATAAGAAAGCTCAGTGCCAACCGACAATTTGGGCAAGGCTCTATACCATAGTCCTACGCCAATAATGGGGCTAATGCCGTAGCCTGTAAATATATTGGTGGGCAAGCCTAATTTATCAACTTTAGCAATATTTGGCAACAAAGCAATGCCAATTTGGGGGCTAATAGAAAGTTTTCGTTCTACTTTTTCGGTAATTATGGTTTGCCCTGAGGCTATAAATAGCTTTGCGCAAAAAATAGAAATTAAAAAAATCGTCTTGGTGTACGAACTATAGCTCACAATCTTCTACTTTGATAACCAAGCAATCGTCTTCATTAGCCACAATTGAGCCTGACCAAACACAAGTACCGTTTCTTGATTTTATTAAATAATTGTATAATCCTTTGTCTCTGCGGGTGACAAGGGCACTGGTAGCATCACCTCCACAAGTATAAGCTAGCTGGCGACTTGTAATCTGCCCCAATGTGTCTACATCGTTCAGTATCACGGTAAGCGGCAGTAATTCTTGTTTTACATTAGAAGTGTAAAAAGTGATGGTTGCCATTTTGCAGACCGACATATTCACAGAAGTAGTTTTTCCCAATGGCAATGTCACTATTCCAGTCCACACACATCCATCGGCACTTTTGGCAGAATAAGCATAGGTTCCCGGCTGCCTGGTAAGAACCAAGATATTAGTATTGTTAATACCAGGTAAAGAATTGATACCTATATACACTTTATTTAGTACCGAATTGGTGTAGATTCCATTGCGATCACTCACTACAATATCGATAGGTAGTTTTATGGGATTGGTAGTAAAAAATAGAATATTTGCATCAAATGGCTTTATCCGCATTTGTAAATAGATGGTACTTTGAGAAGGCAGGGGGTTTATGCTTGAACTAATGCCAAGGTTGCTCAGCATTTTTTTTCTTAGGCTGTCGTAGTAAGTAATCAATATGAAGTAGGGCCTTTCAGGCTTCAACTTAAAATGGGCATGGCCGCTTGCAGTGCTTGCTGCGCGGGCATTAGCAGATTCGTAATTGAGCTCAGGCGTATTGATTGCTTTATGAAATTCTTCCTCAGATTCATAAATGCGAATGTCAGCCCCATTTATTACTTCTTCTTGGTCATTTTTTACTATTATCTGTATTTCCGATTCGGGAGAAAAATCTTGCTTTTCCTTCATACAGGCTATGAAGGTTATAAAAATAAATACCAAAATTCCCCAGCTTTTCATGTTACTGCACTATTAAATTTTCTACTACAATTTGATGGCCATCATCTATTTTTACCATGTAGATTCCTGATGCCCAATACCTATTTTCGTATTTTATTTTCAGCCATTGTGAAGATTTTACTAATTCTCTTTTTTCTATTTCCACACCAAGTAGATTCAGTATGGAGATAGTGATACCATTATCTTTGGGAGATTCAAACTCTATATTGAATTGATCGGAGCAAGGGTTGGGGTAAAGCCTAAGATGGTAGCCACCCGAACGATCGTACTCAAAAAATATCGATGTATCGTTAAGGGCATATAACTCACGATTTAATACCTCACTTCCCGAATTGTTCACTACATAATGCGGAGAGTAGGAAACACAATAATCGGCCAAATGAAGTTTTACAAAATAGGTGCCATTATAATAGGGTCTAAATGTCTGTTTGTCAGCGTTGATTATGTTGAGGCTTCGGCCATCTTCTGGCGCTACAGCATACCATTGATAGGAAATCGCTAATGGAGCTTTCAAAAGTGTATCGCGACCATTCACAGAAATAGGCGTGATAGTGGTGATGCCTTTTTTGGTTGAGAAATCAGTTTTGAAAGCAGGGCTGGCGATATAGCAACCTGTGCTGTCGCCAACTATTGCTATATAGTTTCCATTAGTAACAGGCAGGTAAATTGAATCATTCTCATTGGCTATCATGCTGCTATCTAATTTCCAGCGGTAATGGTGAAAACCAGGAGCCACCTTCAACTTGTAAGGTTGTGAGCAGATAGTAGTATTGTGGGCATTTATTTTTGGAATTGTTTTGCAAATCATGGGCTGCCCAAAACCCTGCGTAATTACAATATTGTTGTTTGCACCAGTAACGATAAATGCTTCGCCAATAGACCAACTGACTGTATAATCATCATTTGCGCCATAACCACCAGCAGATGCCATCAACGATTGCGCAAGTTTTGCCTCCGACTGACCATAAATGAGGCTGGCTGAAATGGATAACCATAAGATTAAAATAATTTTCATGGTTAGTAGGTTTCCCTAATTAATATATACCCTCCTGCATTTAAATCATTTAAAATATTGGTGTTATCCACTTGCATCTCTCCTGCTGAACCCACTACTTTCAGATAAATTCTAATGTTCAGGGCTGTTCCAGGGGTGATGTTGGGATAGTATCCTTTTATAAATAGAGGAAAATAACTGCCTCTGCCACTTTCAGAGTACCAACTGGTACCTCCCCAGGTGGGAGCCTGACCTGCTACATCAACCCTAAAAGAGGCAACGCCTTCTTTTTTAATATCTTGCAAATAAGAAGGAGCAAAAAGTTCTACTTCAATAATGGTGAATGGGTTTTGCTTTACGGTTGATGGCAAACTGAAATTATAAATAAGTAGATCTCCATCACTTTCATTATAGGTGCCCGAGCCTAGCAAATCATTTCCAAAATTAGTAACCACACCGAGGATGGTAGATACTCTGCCATTGCCAAAGCTTCCAGTGCTGCCAACGCCAGTTCCAGCCACTGTAAAATTTGGAAAGCTACCCGTTATGGTGGTACCAGCTCCTGCAGTGATATTTACCTTGGGCACCGTGACTGCAAAATTTGGGTAAATACCTGATATGGTTGTTGCCCCTATCCCTGTTAAAGTTAATATTTGGTCAGGCCTAGCATTTGAAATGGTATTTCCTCCTGTAATCAGAATGCCTGATCCTCCAGCAATTATATTTTGTTTATTACTAAAAGTGTTCCAATCTGCGGGACTGAGCAAACCAAAAGAAGTGCCGCTGGCCGTTGCAATCACCAAAGTATTGCCTACGATGGTTACGCCACTGGTGTTTACATTGGTAACAGAAGAGCTCGAT
>Ga0163144_10009494_pt1 | contig 20873 bp, 22 predicted proteins | sample OliLak19BULKMAT1_FD_123175 | JGI IMG/M metagenome (GOLD analysis project Ga0163144, IMG submission 123175) | Freshwater microbial mat bacterial communities from Lake Vanda, McMurdo Dry Valleys, Antarctica - Oligotrophic Lake LV.19.BULKMAT1 | ecosystem: Environmental > Aquatic > Freshwater >... | reverse complement strand
GAGGCGGCGCCGAAAGCGTTTGAAGTGCGGAATTCAAACTCCTGGGCGCTCGCCGCTCAGGTTGCGGAGGCGGGAGGGGATCCGGTGATCCTGCCCGTCGCCGGCGACAACCTAGCCGCAACAATCGCCGGGATCGAAAAGGGATTGGAAGCGGATCTCCTGTTGCTTTCCGGTGGCGTTTCCGCGGGCGAATACGATTTTGTGGAGGAGGCGCTAGCGCAATGTGGCGCTGCGTTCTTCTTCACACGTGTGAAGATGCGGCCCGGAGCGCCGTTGGTGTTCGGACGCGCGCGGGACCGCTTTTTCTTCGGATTGCCAGGCAATCCGTTGTCCACTGCCGTGACATTCGAAGTGATTGCCCGCGCGGCCATGGAATTGCTGAGTGGATTAGCGGAGCCGATGTTGCCGATCGTTGAAGCCCGTATAACCCGGACATTGCGAGAAAAGAGCGGGCTAACGCGGTTCCTTCCAGCGATCCTCGACAACGGCGCCAGCCGGGTTACGCCGGTCGTTTGGAAAGGTTCATCCGATGTCCCGGCGCTGGCCCGGTCAAACGCGTTCATCATCGCCTCGCCGGATCGGGAAGTGTATGAAGAGGGAGAAAGTGTTTCGGTGATTCTGCAATGAAGGGCACCCTGAGCCATTACGACGAAAAAGGCGAAGCGCGGATGGTGGATGTATCAGCGAAGACGGCTACGCATCGCTCGGCAACGGCCCACGCGTTTGTTCGGATTCGTCCTGCTGTGCTCGCCAAACTGCCGGAGAACCCGAAAGGCGACCCTCTCGCCGTAGCCCGAATCGCGGGCATTATGGCGGCCAAACGCACCGCCGATTGGATTCCAATGTGCCATCCGCTCCCATTGAGCCATGTGGGCGTCGATCTGCGCGTGGAAAAGGGTGGCGTACGTATTACGGCGACAGCGACGACTGTTGGCCCGACGGGAGTTGAGATGGAAGCTCTCACGGCCGCCAGCGCGGCCGCGCTAACGGTGTACGATATGACCAAGGCACTCGATAAGTCCATCGAAATTCAAGATATTTTCCTGCTGGAAAAAACCGGCGGGAAAAGTGGCGACTACCGCCGTTCCGCCCCTACGAAACCCAAGTCCGTCCGCTGACATCCCATACATTATGAGCCTCACTCGCCGATTTTTTAACGCCGCTGCCCTAACACTTCCCGCGTGGGCGCAAAAGCCGGCGGACAAGGCTCCGCCTGAAACCGAAGAAGATCTAGCTCGCTTCGTCACATATACGCGGCAAGTTATCGCGCCCACGACGGTGACCGACCGCGACGGGAAATATGTGAACGGGCTCCAGCCGCATGAGTTCCGACTGGTCGATCGTGGAAAGACGCAGAAAATAACGGTGGAGAGCGCCACCCAGCCGCTCTCATTGGTGGTTTGTATTCAATCGAACAACACCGTGGAATCCGTACTGCCAAATATCAAGAAAATAGGACCATTGTTGGAAGGGACGATCCTGGGTGAAAGCGGACAGGCCGCCATCGTGGCGTTCGACCATCGGATCCGAATAATGCAGGACTGGACACGGGATGGCGACGCGATCACTAAAGCATTGAATAAGATCAACGCCGGATCGACGACGAGCGCAATGACGGACGCCGTCATTCAGGCGGCCCGGATGTTGAAGGACCGTGATCCGAAGCATCGAAAGGTGATTCTGTTGATCGCCGAAACACGGGACAAGGGTAGTGAAGGGAAAACGCGACAGGCCTTGCTCGATTTGCAGTTCGGCAACATTGTTCTGTATTCGCTCAACATTAACCGGCTGGTGACCAGCCTGCTGACGAAGCAACCGCCGCCTCGGCCGCCCGCCATACCGTCAAGCGCGAGGCACACCGTGGCTGGCGCCCTAAACACGCCCGAAGCCATGAACGCATATACCGGCCATTACAACGGCAACGTGCTGCCATTGGTGGTAGAAGTATTCCGTCAAGCCAAGAGCATCTTTATCGATAACCAGTTGGAAGCCTACACTAAAACAACTGGGGGAGTAGAGCGATCCTTCTTGTCGTACAAAGACCTGGAACGTGTCGTCATGGACATTGGCGAGGAATTGCAGAGTCAGTATATGATCAGCTATTCGCCTTCAAATACCGATGAAGGCGGATTTCATGAAATCGATGTGGAAGTGCTGCGCCCCGGCTTAAAAGTTCGGACGCGACCCGGCTACTGGATGGCGGCCGTTCCCGGCAACTAGTGCGCGGGAGCGGGTTCGGCGGCCGGTGGGCCGGGCGTGCCAGCAGCGGCCGGTGCCTGTTTCTGGGCTGCGGGTTGCGTTTGCATGCGAAGCCCGTACGGGACAACTTTGTCTCGCGACTGGATATCGATTAGCGGAAACAGGAGGAAGAGCCCTAGAAAAATCAGCGAACTTACAAAAATGATCGCGTTGATCGGCGGATCGTGCCGTAAATGCATGAAAAACATCGCGACCAGGGTTGCCTTTACCGTCGCGATCAGGACGGCGATGACGAGATTAAATGAACCGAAGTCCACGTAGGCAGCTCCGACGGTGACGCACGTCAGAACGAGTAATGCGCCCAAAATAATCAAATAGATGCTCGAAGAGGATGTATGTGCGTGTTCACTCATAAATTTCCTAGCTGACCAGATACAGCAACGGGAATAGATAAATCCAGATTAAATCGACCAAGTGCCAGTACAAGCCGACTAAATCGACGGGGGTGTAATAAGCGCTGCTAAATTCGTCGCGGCTTGCCCTGATCATGATCCAGGCGATAAGACCCATTCCGACAAGGACATGGATGCCGTGAAGCCCGGTCATAGCAAAGTAGAACCCGAAGAACATTGCCTGCTGCGGCGGTCCGCCGCCATGGTATGCAAAGAGGCGGCCGGGTAAAAGACCATCGTGGAATTTGTGTGAGTACTCGAAATACTTGACGACTAGAAAGCCGCCGGCAAACCCAAGGGTCAAAAGGAGATTGAGAAGCGTCCAACGCTTGTTGTTGGTTGAAGCGGAATGGACCGCCATCACCATCGTATAGCTGGAAATCAGGAGGAATACGGTGTTAAGCGCGCCCATGGGCCGGTCCAAATGATGGTGGCCGGCAACCCAAGCCTCCGGGTAAAGACTCTGCATGAGTCCGTACCCAACAAAGAGCCCGCCAAACATCAGGATTTCAGTGGCCAGGAGGAGCCACATCCCCAGCTTCGAGGTGCTGAACTGTTGTTCGGCGTTAATGAAATGATGCTGGCGGAATGCGGGCTCCGCGCTGTGGTCGGCAACGTGGGAATCGGCGCTCATTCTTAGTGATGTCCCTTCACGGACGGCTCAAAAGGCCTATAGTAATCGTACGGTTCGGTCGTCACCACCGGAATCTCATGAAAATTGTGAGTGATCGGCGGCGAGGGAATCTGCCACTCGAGCGTTCGAGCGTGCCAAGGATTGGCTGGAGCATCCATTTTCTTCCTCAACGAGGCAAACAGATAGCCAGCCATGATCAGGAAGCCCAACCCAAGGATCCAGGAGCCAACTGTCGATACCTGATGCAGAAACTGGAACTCCGGCAAATAGTTGTAGTAGCGCCGCGGCATGCCGCGGCTGCCGAGAAGGAACTGTGGCAGGAACGTGGTATTGAATCCGATGAATACGAGAATCGCTGCCACCCGGGCCGCGCTTTCGTTGTACATCCGGCCAAACATTTTGGGCCACCAGTAGTGCAGACCGGCCAGGAAAGCGATAACCGTCGAACCCATCATGACGTAATGGAAATGGGCAACAACGAAGTATGTATCATGCAGGTGGATGTCTACCGACATTGCACCCAGAAAAATCCCTGTCAAGCCGCCGATTCCGAAGAGAATCAGGAACATCAGGGCATACAGCATCGGAGCCGCCAGTGATATCGACCCCTTATACATTGTCGTAATCCAGTTAAAGACTTTGATCGCCGAAGGAATGCCAACCAGGAAAGTGAGGAACGAGAAGATCGCTCCCGCCAATTGGGACTGGCCGCTAGTGAACATATGATGGCCCCACACCACGAAACTGACAATCGCGATGGCCACCGACGAAAATGCCGTAGCTTTGTACCCGAAAAACGTCTTCTGCGACATCGCGGGGACGATTTCGGAGATGATCGCCATGCCCGGGAGGATCATGATATAGACGGCCGGGTGAGAATAGAACCAAAAGAAATGTTGGAAAAGTACGGGATCGCCACCCAACTTGGGATCGAAAACGCCGACGCCAAAGGCCCTTTCCATAATTAGAAGGAGAAGCGTAATGGCCAGAACGGGCGTTGCGAGGACCTGAATGATGGCCGTCGAATAAATACCCCATATAAAGAGCGGCATCTTGAACCACCCCATGCCTGGCGCGCGAAGTTTGTGGACCGTGGCAATAAAGTTCAAGCCGGTGAGGATTGACGAAAATCCGAGAACGAAGGCCGCGAACGTCATCAATGCCACCGAGCCGTCAGTCGTTGTGGAATAGGGCGTGTAGAAAGTCCATCCGGTATCCACGCCGCCGGTAACCATCGCCGTTACTGCGATCAGTGCGCCCGTAACGTAGATCCAGAAACTCGCCAGATTTAACCGCGGGAAGGCGACGTCTTTTGCGCCCAGCATAATCGGCAGAACGAAGTTTCCAAGCGCTGCCGGAATGGAAGGGATGATGAACAGGAAAACCATGATTGCCCCATGGAGGGTGAAGGCCTTGTTATAGGTCTCTGCGTCCATGATCGTATGTCCCGGTGCGAACAACTCCAGCCGGACGAGCAGCGCGAACACGCCGCCGAGAAAAAACATGAACAGGATCGACCAGAGATACATCACTCCCAGCTTTTTGTGATCGACCGTCGTCAGCCACGAAAGCAGTGATCCATCGTGGAGATAGTCGACGTCGTGATGCTCGACGTGGCCATGTGCCTTTGGTGTTGTAAGGGTATCAGCCATGTGTCCTCCTGGCCCTACTTCAATTCCTTGATATAGGCGATAACGCCCTTGATCTCGATTTCGCGCAACAGTCCCTGAAAGGTCGGCATTATTGGCTCAAAGCCCGCAACGACTTTTGCCTGCGGATTCAAGATGGATTCGCGAATATAGTTCTCGTCGGCAACGATTGTGCTGCCATCCTTAAACTTTTCAGTACGCCCGAAAAGTCCCTTGAAGCTGGGGCCTTCTCCCTTGGCGCCATCAACTGTGTGGCAAGAGTTGCAGCCCTTCATTTCCCATACCATTTTGCCAAGATCGGAGGGCTTCATCTTGTAAAGTTCCTCGTCACCCTTTTCCAGCCACTCCGCGTACTTCGCCGGCGAGTCGACGAACAGGTCGGCCATCATGCCGGAATGATCGCGTCCGCAATACTCGGCACAGAATACCTGGTGCCTTCCGGGGACGGTAGCGGTGAAGTTCAAATCCACATAGCGGCCTGGAATTACGTCAGTTTTGGTACGCAATGTCGGAATGAAGAATGCATGCAAAACGTCTTCGCTGGTGAGAATCAACCGAACCGGCTTGTTCACCGGTACGTGAAGAGAACGGATGGAGCGGGTACCATCCGGATACTCAAATGTCCAATTCCACTGTTTTCCCGTGACATGAATTTCCAAGGCATCGTTAGGAGCGACGCTGGCCGCCGCGTAATCATTGAAGCCCCAGAAAAAAATCCCGATCACGAGGATGAGGGGAACGATACTCCACACCAACTCCAGCGCCAGATTGTGCTGAAAATTCAGGGTCAGCACGCCTTCTTTCTTACGCTTATACTTCCAGGCAAACGTTACAGTGAGGTAACAAATCAATACGAAAAAGGCGAACGTCAGCCAAAAAATGAACAGGTACAAATTGTCAACTTTGGCCGCATGCTCGCTGGCCTGTATCGGCATCATCCAGTCGCGAAACCAATTCATAGTGCCTTCCTTAGGAAACCTGCTCCCGCTCTCGCCGCCAAAGGCGCATGAGCGTAGCGCCCAAAATCAAAACTGTCATTGCCCCCCCGCCGCGCATGATGTTCCTGGCTGTCATCACATAGCTGCGAGCGTTGGGATCGTATTGGAAGCAGTACAAGAGCATCTGCTCCATCTTTGTGCCCTGCATCCGGCCCTGGGCCGCTTCCGTCAAGCCAAGCCTTAGGTCAAACGTCTTGTACTTGATGCCGTAAAGATAACGCGCCACTTTTCCGTCGGGCGTCAGCATGATCAGCGCGGCCGTATGCGCATACTGTTGCCGGCTCTTGTCCCAGTGATACTTGTAGCCGACTTGCGCGGCCAATTTCTTCGCGCTGTCGTTGTTGTCGGCCAGGAAATGCCAACCCGGCGCTGGACGGTCGAAACTCGCCAGATATGCCTGCTTCTTTGCGGCGGCCAACTCGTGTGTTTCTCGCGGATCGAAGCTGATCGTAATGATCTCGTACTCTTTTCCGGGTGTCCAGGTCAAGTCACGAATGCTCGATGTCACTCCATTGAGGACCATTGAACAAAGCATCGGGCAGGAATAATAAACGAAATTCAGAATAACTGGCCGGCCCTGGTTCAAATAGGTCCGGAGTGGTACCGGCCGCCCGTTCTCGGCGACAAACTCTAACGAGCCATCAATGACGGTTCCCAGTTTTTCATCCACACCCACATCCTCGAGTTCGCGTGGTGTTTTATTGATCTGAGCCGAAACGATCGTTCCGGCCGCCAACAACAAACTGAGGAAGGTACGGTTCATGTTTTTTGCTTACTTCGCGGGCGCGTTGGGATCCGCGGATGCTGCAGGTGCGGCAACTGCGTCTTCCACCTTTTTCACTACATACGGTGCGACAGAATACTTTGGAGAACCCGCTGCGGCCTCCGCAATCACCAATTCCATGGCCCGGCTGACCGGGACCCTGACGGTTCCTGCTGCCTTATCGGCGATACCATAGCTGTTCAACTGTTGATCCTCTTTTGCCCGCAAGTCAAGGAGGTCCTGTGAAACCGGAGTTAACTGCGTCTCTTCTATGATGCGATCCCGATACGTATTGAAGTAAAAAGTGACGCCGGCAATCACCACTACCAGGATGACGATGATCCCAACAATGTTTAACAGGATCGGAATCGTCAGCGGTTCAGAACGGTCGTAGCCCAGTTCCGCGCTGAGCGGCTTTTTCGTCGAAACGGGATTAGACATTCTGGAACTCCAATCCTTTTTTGAATCGAGGATCGCCAACAGGCGCGATGACGACTTTGCGTAACCGAAGCCAGAACGCTAGGGCCAATGTGCTGACGACCGCCGCAAGTGTCGCCAAATCGATCCAACTCGGCGCCGCTCCGCTCTTCTGAAAATTCGGCATGACCAACCAATAAACGTCTACATAATGCATCGCGAGAATCCATACGGTAGCGAATCGCAATACATTGAGGGTACGTTTGCTGTTCCGTGCCAGTAGGACGAGGAAAGTGATCATAAAGTGGCCGAAGAGAAGAATGCCGCTCACCCCTTCCCAAGTGCCCGTTCTCCGGAGCTTGAAGAAGATCGTCTCCTCTGGCAGATTGGCGTACCAGATGAGCATGTACTGAGAGAAGGCAATGTAGGCCCAGAAGATGGTAAGCGCGAACATCCATTTTCCCAGGTCATGATAGTGCTCGGTGGTAACGGAGTTGACCATGATCCCGTTCGCCCGGAATCGCAAAAAGATAAAGGTGAGCAGGGCGAAAAAGCCCCAAGCGCCTCCCGCCAGACAATAGACGCCGAACATCGTCGAATACCAGTGCGGATTCAGCGACATTACCCAATCGACGCTTGCCAGCGACGCCGTCAGGAAAAAAACAAGCATGCCCGGCGCGCTCCATCTTTCATTAGAAAAGGTAGGATTTAGGGCCTTCGTCGAGTCCTGCGCTTTCGAATTTGAATACAACCGCCACGCCCAAAGTGACCAAATTGCGAAATAAGCAACCGCCCGGATGTAGAACATCTTCGGATTCAGGAATATCTCATACACGGGCACTTTCAAGTGCATGATTTCTTTGGCGACGAACTCGGGGTGCGACCATTCGTAAAGCGTGTGAACCCCATATCCGAGTGGAATGAAAAGTATGGCGAGGATCGGCAGTGACATCATGATGTTCTCCATGATTCGCCGAACCGGCACGCTCCATGCCGAGCCAGTCAAATGCTGAATCATGACGAACAGCGAGGCACCGATGGCTATGGAGAAGCCGTAGAAGAACGCGACTAAATAGGACTGGAAAAACCGATCACGGTCGACGCTGTAGGCCGCAAGTGCCGCGGCCCAAGCAAGTAGAAAAAATGCGCCGATGACATTTCGGACGCGGTCCCAAATCGCATCAGGTATGTAATAACTATCCTGCTGCGTACTGTGGTGATGAGTTTGGCTCATGTAATTTATCGCACCTCCGAACGCAGATTTTCCGGTACGTCTTCGATCTTTCCGCCGCCGGCCCGCTGTAATACCCGGAGGTAGGCAACCACAGTCCAGCGATCATAGTCCGAAATCTGATTTCGGTAACCCATCATGGTGCGCCGGCCGTCGCTGGCGATTGAATACAACTCACCATCGTTCTTGTCGCGCGTTTCCTGTTTATGAAGATTCGCGGGTTGGAAGACAGCGCCCGCTCGTTTTCCGACAATGCCGCCGCCGGACGCCGTCCGATCATGACAAGGCGAGCAGTAGACGTTGAATTTCTTCTGCCCATGGCGAACAGTTTTCTCACTGAACTCCAGCGGATTCTTCCCAACATATTGGCCACCAGAAATTCCGAAATGATAGCCCTCGTCTTCAAAATAGCCCTCGCGAGACACCGTTCCGGCAACAGGCCGACGGCTGGCGGAACGGTCCGAGAACAGCGGACTTTCCTGTTGGGGCTTGTACTTTTCCTGGATCTTCATGTCCGGGATGATCCACAGCGGAGGGGTGTCTTTGCCCGCGCCTGGGCCGCAGCCCAACAAGCCGGCGAATGCCGCAACGATTAGGAGTGTAGATGCCAGTCGCATTCGTTACGCCTCGATCAATTCCAGTTTGTCAGCGCCTTGCGCCGCGAGAAAATCTCGTGTCGCCGTCGCGTCAAACTCCCGGTCGGTTGCTTCGATAACCAGAACGAAACGGTCGTCCGTGATTGCTTTATGCTCAGAATAGTTAAAGATCGGGTGATACAGCCGGGGGAGTCCGTTAAGCCCGATCATCCCAAAAACCGCGACAAACGCGGAAAGCAGAACCGTCAACTCGAACATGATCGGTATAGCCGGTTCGAAGGCGAAAAACGGCTTGCCCGCAATCACGAGAGGGTAGTCCACTGCACCGGTCCACCATTGGAGTAAAACTGCGATCGTCAAACCCACTGCTCCGCCACAAAGTACGAGATATCCTAAAATGGATGGCTTGGCGCCCATTGCCTCATCGATACCATGGATTGGAAACGGAGTGTAGGCCTCCATTCTCGAGTATCCCGATTTCCTGGCAGCTTTGATCGCGTCCATTAATTTGTCGGGCGAATCAAAATCCGCCACTAAGCCGTGAATGGAAGGTTTATCAGCCATTAGTGCGCCGCTCCCACATGTTCTTTTCCCTCGGAAGCCGCGACGGCCTCTTCGAGATAATGTTTTTCATGAGCGTTGGCCGCCATCATGCCCTTGACTTCGCTCATCGCAATAATGGGAAGGAATCGGGTGAAGAAGACGAAGAGCGTTAGGAACAATCCAAACGTGCCGAAGAAGGTCAGGATGTCTACGAACGTCGGTCGGAAATAGCCCCAAGAACTTGGCAGGTAGTCGCGGTGCAAACTGGTCGCGATGATCACGAAACGTTCGAACCACATGCCGATATTCACGATGATTGAAATTACAAACATGAACGGCAAGCTGGTCCGCAATCTCTTAAACCAGAAGAATTGAGGTGAGATAACGTTGCAGGATACCATTGTCCAGTAGGCCCAAGCATACGGCCCCATCGCTCGATTCATGAACGCGTATTTCTCGTAGGGATTACCCGAGTACCATGCAATGAACATTTCGGTCGCGTACGCGTACCCGACGATCGTCCCGGTCGCCAGGATGACCTTGTTCATGTTCTCCAAATGGGTGATCGTTACCAGGTGTTCTACCTTATATATCCACCGGGCGATCACCATCAGCGTCACCACCATGGCAAATCCCGAGAAGATCGCGCCAGCAACGAAGTAGGGCGGGAAGATGGTCGTATGCCAACCGGGAACGATCGAAACCGCGAAGTCGAAGGAAACGATCGTATGAACCGACAGAACCAGCGGCGTCGAAAGGCCAGCCAGGATCATATAGGCCTTTTCGTAGTTCTTCCAATGAGTAGCCGAACCGCGCCAGCCTAAGCTCGCGATTCCATACGCAATCTTTCGTCCGGCGGTCGTTGCCCGGTCCCGGATAGTCGCCAAATCGGGGATAAGTCCGACGTACCAAAACAGTGCCGAAACTATAGCGTAAGTCGAAACGGCGAAAACGTCCCACAACAACGGGCTGCGAAAATTCTGCCACATGTTGAGGAATTCGTTCGGAATCGGGAATAGCCAGTAGGCGCGCCATGGGCGGCCGACGTGAACACCAGGATAAATTGCAGCGCAGGCCACGGCAAACAGTGTCATTGCCTCGGCGAAACGATTGATCGAAGTCCGCCATTTCTGCCGGAACAGAAAGAGGATGGCCGAAATGAGCGTACCCGCGTGGCCGATACCGATCCAGAAAACGAAGTTGGTAATATCCCAACCCCAGCCGACCGGCCCATTGTTACCCCATACGCCTACGCCGGTCGCTACGAGGTACGCCAGCATTAGGCCCATCATTCCGGTAATGCTGCTCGTAATCGCGAGCGCGATGTACCAGTTCCGGTGGGTCTTAACTTCTGAAATGATGCTGACAGCCTCGGTTACGTCGTGATACGACGGATTGCCGGTGGTCAGGGACGGCGAAAGCCGCTCCTTCAGTTCCTGTTCGTGAGAGAGTTCCGCCATTACGCCAACTCCGGATTGGGATTGCGCAGTTTCGCGAGGTACGTTGTGCGCGGCTTAACGTTAAGTTCATGGAGCAACGAGTAGTTCCGAGGATCCTTTTTCAACTGCGCCACCTGAGATTCGGGGTCGTTAATGTTACCGAAAGTGATTGCGTCGGCCGGGCATGTCTGCTGGCAAGCGGTGAGAATCTCGCCAACTTTATAAGGACCAGCCGCGCCCGAGGCGCGCCCTTCGGCCTTGGCTTTGATCTTGGCTTCCTGAATTCGTTGGACGCAGTAGTTGCACTTCTCCATTACGCCGCGCATGCGGACGCTGACGTCAGGATTGTGAACCATCTTGGTCAGTTCTTCCATGTCCTTATGAAAGTTCAAGTAGTTAAACCGACGCACTTTGTATGGACAATTATTGGCGCAGTACCTGGTACCGACGCAGCGGTTGTACGCCATGTCGTTCAACCCTTCAGGGCTGTGAACTGTAGCCGCGACCGGACAAACAGATTCGCAAGGTGCATTTTCGCACTGCTGGCAGGCCATTGGCTGATAAACCGCCTGCGGGTCTTCCTCGTTGCCGGTGAAATACCGGTCCAAACGAATCCAGTGCATTTCGCGACCTTTGCCGACTTGCTCTTTGCCGACAACCGGAATGTTGTTCTCGCTTTGGCAAGCCAAGAGGCAAGCGTTGCATCCGATGCAGGAGTTCAAGTCGATTGACATCCCCCACTGATTGCCCTTTGAGTAGTCGTGCTCGTCGAACAACGAGAAGAGTTCGACATGCTCTTCTTCGTGCTTAGCGAAGTGAGGCTCTTTTTCGAATTTCGTGAGCGAAGCTTCCTGAACGATCGGACGGCCTTCCTGGCTGTGATGTTCTTGCGTCGTTACCATAAAGTAGGTTCCGGCCGCCTTAGTCACGTTCGCGTTCATTGCAAAACCCATACCGGTCGATGGGCGCACCGCGAAGGCGTTGTACCCGATACCCCGCCCGACACGGCCAATCGCCGTCCGGCCGTAACCGACAGTGAGAGTAACCGTTCCGTCGGCGTGGCCCGGCAAGACATAAACGGGTGCTTCTACCTTTTGGCCGCCAATCTCCACAATGATTTTCTGAGCATACATGCCCACGTTGTCCGGTATGACTTCGACCTGTAGCTCTTTCGCCGTCTTCGGACTCATTAACGCCGCATTATCCCAGACGAGCTTCGTCATCGGCTCCGGTGCTTCATGAAGCCATGCATTGTTGGCGAACCGGCCGTCCCAGAAGTTCGCGCTGGGGAAGAAGGAGACTTCGATTTTGGCCGTTGTCTTCGGCGCATTGTTGACGGCTGCTTCGACGCGAGTCTTTTCCGCTATAGCTTTCACCGGTACCGAACCGGTGCCGGCGACAACCCCATCATGCAGCGCTTTCCGCCAGCCAGCATCGTCCAGCTTGGCCTGTGCCTTTACAAGTTCGACTGCTTTGTTCCATTTGCCGGATACCAGGAAGCCCACGACTTCGGCTGCCGATTTTGTTCCGAAGAGCGGTTCAATCAAAGGCTGAACAATGGAAATCGTACCGTCGACAGCTACGACATCGCCCCAGGCCTCCAGGTAGTGAGACTCGGGTAAGTGCCATTTGGCAGCCACGGCCGTTTCGTTCAATTCGGCGCCTAAATGGACCGATATCCCGGCCTTCTTTATGCCCTCGGCAAATCCGAAATCGGCCGGAGCGTCGTAGGCCGGATTCCCACCAAGAATGACCAGCGCCTTCACCGTGCCGGTGTTCAGTTCGGCGGCCAGTTCCTTCATTGCCGTCAGTGGACGGCGGTCTTCCTTCGTGTACTGCACCGTCTCGCCGGCATTGCCAAGAGTCTGATTAATCAGCGCTACCACCGCGTGAACGACAGCCGGCTGACGCGGGCCGGCAAGCAGAATCGATTTCCCCTTGCTGGCCTGCAAATCTTTCGCCAGCGCTTTGATCCACTTGTCCTGCTGTCCAAGAACCTTTAGCCCGGCGATCGCCCCAAGTTCCCGAGCGAGGTCGAATACAAAATTCTGAACGTCGCTCGGCTTCACACGAAGGCGGTTATCGGCCATCGCGCCAGTTAACGTAAAGTTGCTTTCGACCACGTAGAGCCGGTTCATAACGGGCGCAGCCGCATGTTCTCCGGCCGCCGGCGCTTCGTGATGCACGGGCTTACGCCGCGCCGAAAAGTCTTTTACCCAACCCAGAGAGCGATTGTCGATCTGAAGAAAATCGGAGTCCAATGCGACAACAACGTCCGCTTTCTTGAAATCATACTGAGGTCTTAGGGAATCGTTCAACGCAATTTGCGATCCCTCAAGCTGCGATTCGTCCGACAGCGGCTCAAACTCTACCCACTTGGCCTTCGGCATTTTCGCCGCTAACTGCGTGCGCAATCCAGCCAGTGTCGGTGAATTAACGAACGAACTCACGATTCGCACGCCATCGCCATCTGCGGGTAACGACGCCGCCGCCTTGCTGAATGCTTCCCACGTGGACGTTTTGCCGCCTTCCAGAACTTCCTTGGAACGGTCCGGGTCGTATAGATTCAGTACCGAAGCTTGCGCTAATGATGTTGCGGCGCCGCGACTGGCGGGGTGATTTTTGTTCCCCTCGATCTTAATGGGCCTTCCGTCAAATGACTCGACCACCAAGCCGTATGCCCGTCCATTTAAGGGCATTGCTGTCGCGAAGTGCAGCGAGTTCCCCATTACGACGCCCTCAACCGATTTCGCGTACGGTAAGATTTTCTCCACCGGACGGCGACATGCCGTCAACCCCGCCAGCCCCATCGACGCCGCCATTAACTGCAGGAAATTCCGTCGCGATTTGCCGTCCAAAACGTCGGTGGCGCCTTCGGGAAACTCCTGGGCCACCCAGTTTTGAAATTTAGGCGTGTTCGAAAGCTCTTCCAAACTGCGCCAGAACTTCTTTCCCGTCTGGTTTCCAATTCCGTGTATCTGAATCATCGGTGACACCCTGAGCAGTTAACCGGAGGATTTATTTTCTTCAAAGCGATGATCTCTTTCCCGATCTCAACCGCATCGCGCTCCGGCTTCCAATCTAGTTTAGTTACCAGTTCCGCGGGCCGTAAATGCGGCGCGGCATTCCGATGACATTCCAGACACCACGCCATCGTAAGCGGTTGAACCTGCTTCACTTCGACCATTTGGTCGACTCGTCCGTGGCAGGTAACACAACTCACCCCGGAATTCACATGGGCGCCATGATTGAAATAAACGTAGTCAGGCAAGCGGTGAATCTTTACCCAGGGAATAGCCTGGTCCAACTCGTAGCTTTTCCGGACCGGCTCTAAGACGATGCTCTGCCCCTTAACTTTCGTATGGCAATTCATGCACGTCTGCGTCGAAGGGATTGCCGCGTATGAGCTTTTATCAACAGTGGTGTGGCAGTACAGGCAATCCAGACCCAGATTTCCAGCGTGCAGTTTATGGCTGTACGGGATCGGCTGTGTCGGCTGGTACCCCGGTTCGATTCGCTTGGGGTGGCTTATGTACAGGATCCCGCCCGCCGTTACTGCTGCCCCAAGACCCACGACCAATAAGGCGCCACGGATCATCAAATCGATTTTTTTCGGAAATATCTGTCCCATTGCCTAGACTACGGCTCCTCTCAAGCTACAAGGTCCGTAGATTGCTCGTAGCAGGGCTGTTTGGCAAATCATGATAGCTTGGTTTTGGAAGTGGATTCGGCGGAACCGTACATCCCACTGCTGGTTTTCATACTAGTTCTAACACAGGTCCAGAAATTCTGCAATAAAGAGAAAATTTCTTGTTTAACAAGAATACGAGCGGATTCTTATGAAGTTTCGCGTCCCCGAAGCTCGCAATCCAGGATACCTCGGTAAACGCTTCGCCGACCTAAAAGTCCGCCTGAAGCTGATCGTTCTTCACAATTTTTTTTTCCTCGTGTTAACCAGCTCCGTGTATTTTACAGTCTTCCCCCTGTTAGAGCAAAGGGTATCGGGGGCCAGATCGAGAGAAATTAGCTTGATCACGCAAGCATTTCTCGCCGACGCTCCCCTGCCCCAGCTTCCGGGGCTCGAAATATACTCCTATGAAGAAGGTGTGGCTCAAGCGCTTGGGCTCTCACCGGAAATTCGCAACTGGCTCGACGACCACGCCGGTCGGATCTACGGCAACTCCACGACGGACGAGTATTTATACCGGAAAAATCCTGTTTCGGAAATCTACCGCAAAATTCGCTTGCCAAATGAATACTACCGGCAGTCCCTGCGGGTCATCAGAACCGCGCTATTCGTGGTACTTGGTGTCATCTACATTCTTGCCGTTCTCCTGCTTGAGTTGGTAATCATGCCGTTATATGTCTATCGGCCGTTGCGCGCAATGCTTAACGCAGATTATTCCGTAATGACCGGGGATCGTCCGAGGGAGATCATACCGCCAGACTATATCCCTCAAGACGAAATCGGCCAAATTATGCTGTCGCGCAATAGTACCGTCGAGCAGCTTCGCGCCCGCGAATCAGAACTTGAAGCTGCGCTCAACCGCATTGAGAACGCCAAGCAGAGCCTCGCCGCTCAGGACCGCCTCGCCAGCCTCGGAATGCTCAGCGCGGGGGTCGCACATGAACTCAACACGCCATTGGCGGTCCTACAGGGTTCAATCGAAAAACTATTGGAGACTGTCAGCGCGCCAAATGCGCAGGAGCGACTCCTCCGTATGCAGCGAGTGGCGACACGCCTGCGTTCCATAAGTGAAGGACTACTCGACTTTGCCCGAGTCCGTAAATCGAGTCTTGAGCATGTCGCCCTTCTTCCGCTCGTCGATGAAGCCTGGAGCCTCCTCGCCCTTGACGAGAAGTCAGGTACGGCGCACTTTCAGAACGATGTTCCAGCGCACTGCTATCTGGCCGGCAATCCGGATCGCCTCATGCAAGTCTTCATCAATCTACTCCGAAATGCGCTCCAGGCCATCCCGGACACCGGCGGCAATATTCGCGTCGCAGCCACTTCTCATGGTCGCATCTGGTCGATCACAGTTGAGGATAATGGCCCAGGAATCCCAGAGGACGTACTACCCGATATCTTTGAGGCCTTCATTACGACCCGCCTTGACTCGCGCGGCACCGGTCTCGGCCTCACCGTCTCCGAAGGGATCATACAGCAGCACGGCGGGACCATCAACGCATCTAATAATCCGGGCGGCGGCGCCCGCATCGAAATTCGCCTCCCGGAACCCAGTTCGGCGCCCGTCTGAACTATGCTGTACGGATGGCGGCCGATTCCTCACAAGCTGATGCGTTAATCGATATCGCAGTCCTCGATGACGATCTCGACTTCCGCAACTACATGGAAGACGTTTTGAAGGACGAAGGCTCCTTCACGGTCCGAACCTTTGCGCACCCAGTTGATCTCTTTGCTGCCGCTGAACAAAAGCTCCCCGACATCATATTGCTCGACATGAAAATGGGTGAATTCAGAGGAGACGCCGTCCTCGAACAGTTGCAAACGCGTTGGCCAGGTGCTTGCGTCATCGTGGTCACCGGCTACCCGTCGTACGAAGACATGCGCGCGACGTTCAAAATGAACGTCTTCGACTACATCACCAAGCCATTTTCGCTGGCACAACTGCGGCAGGTCCTTAGGCACGCCGTTGAAACCCGCGACCTTGGCAAAACTCCTCAGGACCGTCTTCGGGAGCGCCTCGGACATCGCATCAAGATCCTACGGGTTGAGCGAGACTGGTCTTTGAAAGATCTGGCTGGAACCACGAAATTGAGTGTTTCGCAGATCAGCGCCATCGAGCGCGGCGCACATTTGCCATCCATGGAGTCGTTGCTGGCCATATCAAAAGCGTTCGATAAGCGGCCGAGCGAGATTCTTCACTCAATCGATTTCTAACGACGCCGACGGTGGCCGAAACCAACCACTCTGTTGGCCTTCCACCAGCCGCGAAGCGGGACAAGTAGCGCTAAACAACTAGAAATGCAGGAGTTAGCGATTGGCACCCCAATTGCCTTCGAGTAGTTGGGAGATTCTCCATGAAACTGCAATCCGTAATAACCATAACCGCTGCAATGCTCGCCGCCTCGGCGTGGGCGCAAGCGCCCGAGTCCGCCTCCGCACGACCCGCTTTGGACGCAAGGGAAGAACCACAACAACCCGGTCCACCGCCGCCTCCAGCCAATCGCGGCGTCCAGTCCGAACTCATTTTGCCGGCCGGCGCCTGGATCAAAATTCGCGTCGACCAGCCGCTCTCCAGCAACCGCAGCTTGGCCGGTGACGGCTTTAGTGGCACACTTACGCAACCCATCGTCGCCGACGGCGTCGTCATCGCGCATCGAGGACAGACCATCGAAGGACGCGTTACCGAAGCCATCAAGGCCGGTAAGGCGAAGGGAACGTCGCGACTAGGCTTGGAACTCACAGAAATCGGACTCGCCGATGGGCAGCAGATGCCCGTCCGCACACAGTTGGTCGAGTACAACGGCGGGACGTCTGTCGGCCGTGACGTCGCCGCCGTCGGAACAACCACCGGAGCCGGCGCCGCCATCGGAGCCGCCGCGGGAGGCGGGATGGGAGCGGGAATCGGCGCGCTAGCCGGCGCGGTCGCTTCCGGGATCGGGGTCCTCGCGACACGCGGACGGGCCACGGAAATTGACACGGAAACCGTCGTGACCTTCCGGACGGTATCGCCCATCACAATCTCAACGGAACGCGCCCCTCGTGCCTTCCAGCCCATCCGTCAGACGGATTATGAGCGGCAGTCGCTCGAACGCCGACCCGCCCCGCAACCGCGGCCGTCCTTTTATTACGGCGGCTACAACCCTTATTTCTACGGCGGACCCGGCTGGTTCAACAACTACAACTACTGGGGCCCCCGCTACTACAGCCCGCATGTGTTCATTGGCGGCGGTGGCCGCGGTGGCTTCGGCGGACGCCGCCGTTAGACTAATGGGTGGCATGCATCGCCGCATCCCCACCCGCAATCAAACCGGCTGGGCCTCGAATCAGCTCAATGAAGTGAGTGAGCTCTTCGTGGCCCATTGCCGTTCCGTTCATCTCCCCGTCCTCGACATTGGCGCAGCCTACGGACTCGCTACTCTGGCGGCAATTGAAGCCGGCGCCGAAGTCTACGCAAATGACATTGAACCTGAGCATCTTGCCGAAATTGCGAAATCCGTCGCCCCTGAACACGCGGCTAGGCTGATACTTTGTCCCGGCCGATTCCCTCGCGAATTGCATTTCCCCGGCTCCCATTTTTCCGCCGTCCACGCGTCCAACGTTCTACACTTCCTGACTGGTCCTCAACTGCGTCTGGGTTTCGCCTCAATCGCCCATTGGCTTGCTCCGGGCGGGACACTTTTTGTGCAGGCCGCGACGCCGTGGCAGCAGCCATTTCAGGCTTTCATTCCGGTCTACGAGTCGCGACGCGAAGACGGTCTCGAATGGCCCGGATGGATTGAGCGAACGCAAGACTTTTCAAAACACCGTAAGCTCAGCCAAATCCCCGCCAGCATTCATCTATTGGACGATTTCATTCTCCGCCGGAGCGCTGAGGCCGCAGGTCTGATCGTAGGAAATTCCTGGCTCTACCGTCGCCGGGACCTTCCTGCTAGCGTATTTCTCGATGGGCGTGAATGCGCGGGGCTCATCGCCCGAAAACCGGAAAAACCGTTCAAACTGGAGCGCGCCAGGCCGATAACAGATAGAGCCCTTCCGTAATGACCTCGATAACATATTTCAGTTCCACTACGCGCCCCTTCACTAGCCGTGAATTGGTTGCTCTACTCGCTCAATGCCGCGAGCAGAATGCTCGAATCGGCATTACCGGAATGCTCCTTTACAAAGATGGGGAATTTATGCAAGTGCTTGAGGGAACGCCTTCCATAGTTCGACGGAAATTTCTCTCCATCCGACTTGATGATCGTCACGAAAACGTGACGGTCATCCGGGACGAAGCCGTCGACTCCAGACAGTTTTCCGACTGGTCCATGGCGTTCTGGAACTTGAATTCGATTGACCCGGCCAGCATTCCCGGCTACTCCTACTACATGAATACCGCCTTAACAGCGCCGATGTTTCAATCCGACCCAACGCGAGCCCTCGAACTCCTCCTGGCATTTCGCAACTGCTTGTAGCCTGGCGACTGCGCTACAATATTCGGCGGAGCGGACATTGCACGAACTGGCGCGGACATCATTGGAAAATCTGCTTTCTCCGGACCAGGACCAGCAAAATGTGGCCTTCACATCTCTCATGAAGGCCACTGCCGAACCGGTGGATTGGGCTTACGACGTTTGGGATCCACTCGTCAAAGCGCTTACCGATAGGGACAACCGTCGCCGGGCGATCGCCGCCCAGGTTCTTTGCAACCTTGCAAAAAGCGACCCGAAACAGAAAATGCAGAAAACGCTGCCGGCGCTGCTCACGGTGATGAGGGATGAGCGTTTCGTGACCTCTAGGCACTGTCTGCAGTCGATGTGGAAGATCGGCGTGGTGAGCAAGGATCTCCAAAAGCGTCTAATTGAAGGACTTGCGGTTCGCTTTGGGGACTGCGAAGCGGAGAAGAATTGCACGCTGATCCGATACGACATCATCGTAGTGCTGGGTCACCTTTATGATTTAGTTGGCGATGAGCAAATCCGACAGCATGCCCAGGCCTGGATCGCAAATGAGCCAGACCTGAAGTACCGGAAGAAGTACGCGGGTGTATGGACTAAGCGATGACCCTTACCTAGGGCTTTGCCGCCGGCGGAGCGGGTGGCCGACCCTGCCCGGGCGGCCGAACTGGCTGCGTCAGAAACGCAGCGATGTCCTTGGCCGCCTTCGTTTCGACGCCCGCCTTCTGCATGAATCCAAGATCCCGAAACCAGTCTATGAATCGGGCCTGCCAAGTGCCGAACGGAATTCCAGTGCGATCCGTCAATCCGCCGCTCATCCGACTGCCGTCGGGCAAGGCGTCACCCGGATGGCGCCCATTGCCGTAAAGATGCATCTCAATATTTGGGACGCCGATCGCGAGCATTGCGCTGTAATACTCAATTGCCCAGATCGCATGCCCGCGATCGCCGGACCCAGCGCAAGCCAGGAATGCCGGGGGTGTGTTACGCGGTATCGGCGGCGCTGTGCGGTACCTTGCGAACGGCGAAGGGCCGGGATAGACAATTCCGACAAAGTCGGGGCGCGACGAGATGCCGGCCAACGGATCGGACGGCTCGCTATTTTTCTTGTCGACTTCTTCAAAGAGTACGGCTCACGGCGCCGACAGTTCCGCCCCGGCCGAGAAGCCCATGATGCCGATTTTTTGCCGTCTATGTTCCAGTCTTTCGCATAGGCCCGCACGAGCCGAATCGCTTGTAGCGCATCGTTCACCGCGTCGGTCTGTGGATCATATCCGTCGCGGCGCAACCGGCTACGCAGTATGATCGTGGTCACGCCGTAGTTGTAAAGGTACGGTACGAAGTCGGCGCTTTCGCCGCCAACGTTTAGCGGCGGGGACGCCCAAGAACTTGCAGTTTGGGTTGAAGTTGATTTGGTGATTGGGGGTTAGTTCCAGGCGCCGGCTTGTGTCCAGCCGGAGAGGTGGCCCTCGTTGTCTTCGGCGTTGGCCCAGATTTTGCGCGGAGCCAGGACATAAGGGGAGCGTAGGGTAAAAGGGACGATAAAGCGAATAGAAGTTGGGTTATTTGGGTTATCCGCCATGGCGCCGTAACCGTACCGTCCAACCTCGCACTGAGAGTTCACAGTGTAATGGGTCACGATATTCCAGAATGCCAGATCACGTTGAAGGCGGTGTTCAGATCACGTTGTCTTCCCCGTATTAGTCGAAGCTCCAAAGTGGCCCGGAGGAGTCAGGGGCGCGCCGATAGGCGCGGCGGAGCGGACCCTTGACGCCGAGGACCACTTTGAGAGGATCGGCACGGGGGAGACAAGCGCGATAAATCCCGG
>Ga0163144_10009491_pt1 | contig 20877 bp, 12 predicted proteins | sample OliLak19BULKMAT1_FD_123175 | JGI IMG/M metagenome (GOLD analysis project Ga0163144, IMG submission 123175) | Freshwater microbial mat bacterial communities from Lake Vanda, McMurdo Dry Valleys, Antarctica - Oligotrophic Lake LV.19.BULKMAT1 | ecosystem: Environmental > Aquatic > Freshwater >... | reverse complement strand
TCGGTTGCAGCCGGTGAGTCGATTGAACGATGGCTTCGTGCATCCGCGGTACGGTCAGGAAGTCATCCTGTCGTACGCGCTGGCGGCGTACGTCTTCGAGATGCTCGAGGAGCGGAAGGGGATGGCCGGTATCCGTGCGTTGCTCAGTGGGTATCGCGTCGGACAGCGTACACCCCAGCTGATGCAGCAGGTGTACGGCCTCGACTCGGCGGCGCTGGACGGGACCTTCGATCGCTGGTTCAGGACGAAGTTCGCGCGTGAGTTTATGGCGGTACGCGGCGAGGTTCGCACCGGTGCTGACGGTGAATCGATCACGGAGCTGGCCGGACCGCTGCGCGATGCACTCGCCGCCGCCGCCAGCGCGATGCAACAGAAACAGTGGCCGCAGGTGATTGCCGCTGCACAACGGGCGGTGACGCTCTTTCCGGAGTGGGCGGAACCTGGCAGCGGTTACCACTTTCTGGCTGCCGCTCACACCGCCGTTGGGAATGCCGCCGGCGCACGCGGCGCGCTGGCGGCCATCACCGCCCGCAATGGTGACGCGGTGGACGAGAACATCACCCTCGCGGGGCTGCTCGAGGCGGCGCGCGACTCGGCAGGCGCCATGGCGGCGCTCGGGCGCGCGGCGCTGGCGGATCCTTTCGACGTGAAGGTGCAGATGCAGCTTGCCGAGCTGACCTTCGCCGGGCGCGACTGGCCGGCGGCGATCCGCGCCCGCCGAGCGGTGATCGCCCTGGGACCAACGGATCGCGCCGACGCGTTGTATCGATTGGCACTGACACTGGCCGCCTCGGGTGACCGGACCGCGGCGCGTCGCGAAGTGCTGCGTGCGCTCGACCTGGCCCCCAACTTCGAGGCAGCGCAAGACCTGCTGCTCTCTCTCCGTGCTTCCGGGAAGACTCCATGACTCGTCGCGCCCGCTGGTGGCTCTGTGCGTTGCTCTCGCTGCCGCTGCTGACGCTCTCAGCGCAGCGATTCCGGCGATCGTCGCCTGGCGAGACGCCGAACCCGAACGTCCGGTACGACGGTCGTTTCACGTTCCTGCGGGTGAAATTCGAGCCGCTTGGTGGCGGCCGCGACCTGAAATGGGATCACGACTACCCGACGGCCGAGACGCACCTGATGAAGATCCTCGACGAAGTGTCGACCATGAAGCCGCGGCTCGAGGGGAGCAACATTCTCTCGTTCGCGGACAAGGAACTGTTCGAGTACCCGGTGGCATACGTCTCGGAGCCTGGTTTCTGGACGATGACGCCGGAGGAACTGGCCGGTGTGCAGGCCTACGTGAACAAGGGCGGGTTCATCATCTTCGACGATTTTGCCGGACGGCACTGGCTGAACTTCGAGGAGCAGTGGCGCACCGCGTTCCCGAACCTGGTGCCGGTCCAGATCGACAAGTCGCACCCGATCTTCGATTCGTTCTTCCGGATCGAGAGTCTCGAGATGACGCACCCGAACTTCGGCATCAAGTCGGAATTCTGGGGGGCGTACGAGGACAACGATCCATCGAGGCGGCTGGTGATGATCGCCAACTTCAACAACGACATCGGTGATTACATGGAGTTCTCCGATCAGGGCCTGCTCCCGATCTCGCTCACCAACGAAGCGTACAAGCTCGCCGTGAATTACGTCGTGTACGCGCTCACTCACTGACCATGCCCGCTGATCTCACCACCACCTCGCTGACGGCGCTGGACGACGTCGCACTCGCCGATCGCCTGCGCGACGGTCGCACTGCCATCCTCTCCGAACTGCGCAAGCTGATTGTCGGGCAGGAGGTGGTGGTCGAGCAGGCGCTGATCGCGCTCTTCGCGGGCGGCAACTGCCTGATCGTCGGTGTGCCTGGTCTGGCCAAGACGCTGCTCGTGCACACGATGGCGCAGGTGCTCGACCTCAAGTTCTCGCGCGTGCAGTTCACGCCCGACCTGATGCCCAGCGACATCACCGGCACCGACATCATTCAGGAGGATGCCGAGACCGGGCGCCGCCGGATGACCTTCGTGCCCGGGCCGGTGTTCACGAACATTCTGCTGGCCGACGAGGTGAATCGCACGCCACCGAAGACGCAGGCGGCGCTGCTCGAGGCGATGCAGGAGCGGCGGGTGACGGTGCAGGGGCGCACCTATCCACTCGACGCCCCGTTCTTCGTGTTCGCGACGCAGAACCCGATCGAGCTCGAGGGCACCTACCCGCTGCCTGAAGCGCAACTCGACCGGTTCATGTTTCAGGTCGTGATGGGCTACCTGACGGAGGATGAGGAGCTGCAGGTGGTGCAGCAGACGACGGCCATCCAGCGTCACGAGTTCCGGCGCGTGATGACGGCAGCCGACATCGTCGCCTATCAGCAGCTGGTGCGACGGGTACCGGTGGCTGACGCGGTGGCGCGATACGCCGTGCACCTCGCGCGCGCCTCGCGACCCGACTCGCCGATGGCGCCAAAGCAGGTGAAGGAGTGGGTGAGCTACGGTGCCTCGGTGCGCGCGGCGCAGTTTCTGGTCCTCGGCGGCAAGGCGCGTGCGCTGATGCATGGGCGCTATCACGTGAGCTTCGACGATATCGCGGCGCTGGCAGCGCCGGTGCTGAGACACCGCGTGTTGCTCAACTTTCACGCGCAGGCCGAAAGGGTCACCACCGATCAGCTGGTGGACGTCCTGCTGGCGGCGGTACCGCGTCCGAGCGCAGGCCTCAGGTGAACGTCAGGGTGCCGTTGCGTCCATTCGAGGGGCGGGCGTGAGCGAACGGCTCACCCTGGACCCGGCGGCACTCGCGCGCATCGGCAATCTGGAGCTGGTGGCACGCTGGGTGGTGGAGGGCTTCATCTCGGGACTGCATCGGTCGCCGCACCTTGGCTTCTCGACCGACTTCGCCGAGCATCGGCCGTACGTGCCAGGGGATGACATCCGGCACGTGGACTGGCGTGTGTTCGCGCGCACCGAACGCACGTACCTCAAGACGTACGAGGCGGATACGAACTCCAACTTCACCGTGTTGCTCGACGTCTCGGCCTCGATGGGGTTTGCGCATGGCGGGATCACCAAGCTGGCCTACGCCAAGCTGGTGGCAGCCACGCTGTCATGGTTCTCCCGTCGGCAGCGTGATCGAGTCGGACTGGTGACCTTTGCTGAGGATGTCCGCGACATCGTGCCGCCGTCGGCGCGGCATTTACCCAACGTGCTGCACGCGCTCGAGCGAGCGACGGCCAGTGGCACCGGGTCGCTCGCCAGACCAATTTCTAAGATTGCGCAATCGCAGCCGCGACGAGGGATTTTTCTTTTGCTGTCGGACCTGTACGAGCCGGCCACCGACGTCCTGCGTGCGCTTGGACCGCTCACGGGTGCAGGCCACGACGTGATCGTGATCCAGCTGCTCGACGCGGCGGAGCGAACCTTCCCGTTCGAGGACTCCACCACCTTTCGAGATCTCGAAAGTGGCGAGCGACTGCCGGTGAGCCCGGGCAGGATTCGGGCGCGCTACGTGGCGGCGATGGACGCACATGTGACGGCGATGCGTGCGAAGCTTGGCGGCGGGCGCGTGGATTACCGTCTGGTGGATACGTCGCAGCCGCTCGACCGTGTGTTGTTCGACGTTCTGCTCCGGCGCGCGTTTCTGCGCACCGCCGTCTGATGCCGTTCCTCGCGCCGCTCTTGCTGCTCGGCCTGGCTGCCGTGGCCATCCCGCTGCTGGTGCACCTCGTGCAGCGCGAGCGGCGCGACCCGATCGCGTTCCCCTCGCTGATGTTTCTCGAACGGACACCAGCGCCGTTCACGTCGCGGCGGAATCTCCGTGATCCCTTGCTGTTTCTGCTGCGAGCGCTGGCAGTGATCGCATTGGCGCTGGCCTTTGCGCGCCCGGTCTTCGGGCCGCGTCCCGTCGCGGCGGGCGTGGACGTCCGGCGTCGCGACGTGGTGGTGCTGCTCGATCGGTCGTTCTCGATGCGCATTGGTGATCGGTGGCCGCGCGCGCGAGCGGCGGTGGACAGCGTGATCAAGAGGCTTTTACCGGGTGACCGGATGACGCTGGTGGCCTTCGACCGACGTGCACGTGCGGTCACTGCCGCCACGAGTGACGCGGCACGGCTCCGCGCGGCGCTCGACTCATTGTCGCTCACCGATGAATCGACGCGGCTTGCGCCAGCGCTGTCGATCGCGCAGCAGCGCCTCGCCGCCGGTGATGCACCGCGAAAGACGCTGGTGGTGATTTCGGACTTCCAGCGGAGTGGATGGGATCTCACCGATGAGGCCCGCATGCCTGCCGCCACCGAGATCGGCGTCGTCGATGTCGGCGGTGTCGCGCCGGTGGCTGATCGTGCGGTGCGCGCGGTGGAGGTGCGCCGCGACCGGCGACCGGGCCCGTCGCAGATGCTCGTGAGCGCTCGACTGACGAATGCTGGACCAGCAGCGCGCGGTGTCGCGGTTCGGCTCGAGGTGGGCGGGCGCGTGATCGAGGAGCGCTCGGTGGACCTTCCGCGCGACGGCGGCGCGTCGGTCAGCTTCGCCGCGGTGCCCGCGCCACCGGATCCGGTACCCGCGCGAGTGGTGCTGGCGGCTGATTCCCTGCCTGGCGACGACGCAGTTCATTTCCTGCTCAACCAGGCGCCGGCGCTCGCGGTGCTCGTGCTCGAGGGGCGTGACAGCCCGTTTCTGACACGCGCGCTCGCGATCGGCGACACGCCCGGGTTTGATGTCACGACTCGTACTCCGTCGCGCGCCGCGGCCGCCGATCTCGCTGGCCGTCGGCTGGTGATACTGGCTGACGGCGCGTTTCCGTCGGGCATCGGCGCCGCACGACTGCTGCGATTCGTCGAGGCAGGCGGCGGGCTGATCGTCGCACTGGGTGATCAGGTGAGCCCGCGCTCGTGGCCGGCCGCCGCTCGCCAGCTGATTCCCGGCCAGATTCGCCCCGCCATCGATCGCATCGGCGCCAACGGTGCGGTACTCGGCTCGCTCGATCAGCAGCATCCGGCACTCGCGCTCCTCTCCGGTCCGCGTGCGGGTGACCTCTCTGCCGCACGGTTCTACAAGTATCGATCCGTCGACACCACGGCCGGTGTGCTCGCGCGCTTCGACGATGGTACTGCGGCGCTCACCGAGCACGCCGTCGGCAGGGGGCGTGTACTGACCTTCGGTTCGACATTCGATGGCCTCTGGAATGATCTGCCACGCCAGCCCGCGTTTCTCCCGCTGGTGCAACAGCTTGCGCGCTATGCGGCCAGCTGGCGTGATGCGCCGCGTGCGTTGGAAATCGGCACCAGCGTGCGTCCGTCAGACCTGTCGCGCGATGCGGGGCCGGATGGTGCGCGGTGGATCGCCAACGCCCCATCGGGTGCGCGCACCACCTTCGGCGGCAACGGAGCACCCACCGCGCTCGAGCTCACCGAGGCCGGTGTGCACGAGCTTCGCCCAGGCGGATCACCGGGCGCGCGACCGCGTCTGGTGGCCGCAAACATCGCACCGGCGGAACTCGACTTTGCAACGTTCGACGTGCTGCGGCTGACGAATGCGTTGACGAGCCAACCGGGAACACCGGGTGCAGCCAGAACGACAGACGCCGAAGCGGAGACCCTCGCCGACCGTGAGGCGCGCCAGTCCACCTGGTGGTACCTGCTCCTCGCCGCAACGCTCCTGCTGGTGGCCGAGAGTATCGTCGCGCGGCGGTCCGTCACCCGAACACCGGTCCTGGAGTAGGATATGGAGTTCCGCAACTCGACCACCAACCGGATGCGTCGCCCATGACCGCACCGCGCGTGCACGCCCCCGCCTCGCTCACGACGCTGCTGCATCGTGCGCGGCGGCGTTGGCGCCTGCGTCATCTGGCCGTTGGAGTGGCTGTGACCGTGGCCGCGGTGATGCTGGTCATTGCGACAGGATCGCTCGCGCTCGAAGCGGCGCGCTTCAGTGCGGGCGCGATCACCGCTGCGCGCGTGGTGCTCGGCATCGTGACGGCGGTGGTGGTGGGACGCTGGATTGCGTGGCCACTGGTGCGGCGGCTCCCCGATGACCGGCTGGCACTCTATCTCGAAGAGCGCGTCCCGCAGCTCGGCGGCGCGGTGCTGACCGCCGTCGCGTTGCGGCGTCAGGCGGATAGCGGCCACTCGGCCATGCTCGAACGCGGACTGGTTGCCGATGCGACGCGACGGCTTGGCACGACGCCCGCGGTACCGCTGCTCGAACGACCGACGACGATTCGTGCGCTGTCGATTGCGATGGCGGTCGTGGTGGTGTCAGGGCTCGCCTTCCAGTTCGGACCCGCATTCCTGCGCACCGGCGCGCTCCGGCTGCTGGCGCCGTGGCAGGATGCGGCCGCTACGCCAGTCTACGCCATCGCGCTCGAGCCGCAGTCGATCGTCGTGGCACGAGGCAGTGACGTGCAGCTCGCGGCAACCCTGGCCGGATTCGAGAGCGAGGTGGTGGACATGATGGTTCGTCGCGGTGCGAGTGCCGAGTGGGAGCGAATCCCGATGGGCGTCGGCGCAGCACCTGGTGCGTTCGTCGTGCGGCTGTTCGACGTGGCCGAAGATGCCGAGTTCTACGCCGAGGCGAACGGGGTGCGATCGTTGAACGGCAAGCTGACGGTGAAGGATCTGCCGGGCGTACGGCGTATCGGTGTCGAGCTCCGCTACCCCTCGTACATGAACATGGCGCCGGAGGTGACCGAGGATGGTGGCGACATCGCCGCACCGGGCGGCACGACCGCGGTACTGCGAGTGCACACCACGCGATCGGTATCGGGAGGGAAGCTGTTCTTCGATGGAAACACGGTCGTCCCGATGGAGCGCCTTGACGATTCGACGGTGACGGCGCGGCTGACAGTCCGCCGCGACGGATTCTATCGCGTCGAGTTGACATCGACGGATGGGACGGTGGTGCGTGGCACGGTCGAGTACGCGGTCGATGCGCTGGACGATGCCGCGCCATCGGTGCGCATCAAGCAGCCGGGTCGCGATCTGCGCCCGACGAGCGTCGACGAGGTGCTGATCGCGGCTGAGGCGACCGATGACTACGGTGTCGGAAAGCTGGAGATCGTCTATCGCGTGAATGGTGGCGAGGAGAAGGCGATCACGTTGTCCGAGGGCTCCGGTGTGCGCCCGCGTGAAGTCATCGCATCCCACACCCTGTTTCTCGAGGAGATGGAGCTCTCGGCCGGCGATGTGGTGAGCTACTACGCCCGCGCGCTCGACAATGACCAAAGGCCGCAGCCGAAGTCCGGTGCGAGTGACATCCAGTTCCTCACCATCCGTCCCTTCAGCCGCGAGTACAAGCAGAATCAGCAGGGCGGCGGCGGTGAAGGTGGAGGCCCGCAGGAGATGAATCCCGGTTCGCTCGTGCAGCGTCAGCGCGACATCGTCGCCGGCACGTTCAAGACGGAACGCGATCGCGCGAAGACTCCGGCTGCCACGTTGCGCGGCGACGTGAGCACGCTGCACCTCGCACAGGGACGTCTGCGAGAGGAGCTCGCAGCGCTGCAGAAGCGAGTCGAACGTCCGGCAGCGCAGGCCGCCGACACCAGCTTCAGGATTCTCGCCGACGTCCTTCCGAAGGCGGGAATCGAAATGAAAGCGGCCGAGGAGCTGCTGGTGCAGGGCAAGACCGGTGAGGCGCTGGCGCCTGAACAGCGTGCGCTGCAGTGGCTCGAGAAAGCGGAAGCGGCATTCCGCGAAGTGCAGGTGAGCATGCAGCAGCAGGGTGGCGGTGGCGGCGGTGGCGGCGCCAGCGCGTCGGATCTGGCTGACCTGCTGGAGCTCGAGACGGACAAGATGCGGAACCAGTACGATCAGGTGCAGCGCAGTCGTGAGGAGAGTGGCGCGCAGAAGACCGACGAGACCCTTGAACGCCTGAAGCAACTGGCAGCGCGTCAGCAGCAGGAGCTGGCACGTCAGCGCGCGCAGCAGACCGGTGGCGGCACCGGCGGTGCGGCGCAGCGACAGCTGGCCGAGGAGACCGAGGCTGCCGCGCGTCAGCTCGAACGATTGGCGCGTGAGCAGCAGTCACCGGAGATGGAGCAGACGGCGCAGGAGATGCGGAAGGCCGCGGAATCGATGCGTCGATCGGCGGCATCGGGTGGTGCCGGTGCCGCGCAGGCGGCTGCAGATCGACTTCAGTCGGCGAGGCGTGCGCTCGAGGATGCGCGCGACCAGTCTGCGGGCGCTGGGCTCAGTGATGCGACCACGCGGGCGCGTGCCCTGGCCGAGGAGCAGCGTGGTGTGCAGAGTGACGTCGAGAAGCTGGGGAAGGCGGGCGCAGATCGGACGGAGCGTCAACGGCGGCTCGATGAGCGGAAGGCCGGCATGGAAGCAGGCGTGAAGGCACTGGCGAGCGATCTGGATCGACTGGCCCGCGAGAACCGTCAGACGAATCCGCGCGCCGCGCGTGAAGCACAGGATGCGGCGGCTGCAATGCGTGAGGCGCGTCTGGGCGACAAGATCCGCTACTCGCGCGATGTGCTGCGTTCCGGCAGTTCGAGTGACTACGCGAAGAATCTCGAACGGTCGATCCAGCAGGATCTCGACAGTCTCGAGCAGCGGGTGGCAGGTGCCGCGGGCGCGGCGGCGGCGGGGCGTGATTCGTCGCAGCGGACATCGCGGGCGTTGGCGCAGGCGCGTGATCTGGTGCGTGGCCTGAGTTCGCTCGATGATCGGCTGCGCGAGCGGGAGCAGCGTGGGTCGTCGGGCCGGGCCGGGCCGGCGGGCGCTGGGGCGGGGCAACAGGGCGCCAGACAGGGTAAGCCCGGCGCCGACGGTACGAATGGCACCGGCGATGTCGGCGGCGCATCAGGGCAGGGCAGACCCGGTGGTGCTGGCGGCGGCACGTCGTTCACCGTCGAAGAAGCGCGACAACTCTCGCGTGAATTGCGCGCCCGGCGCGATGCGGCGCAGCAGCTCCGGCGCGCGCTGCAAGGCGAGGGCGTCGACACCAGGGATCTCGATCGCGCGATCGCCCGACTTGGCGCGCTGGATGGCGAGAAGGTGTTGGGCAACGCGGAGGCGATGAAACAGCTGCGTGATGGCGTCGTGGAGGATCTCAAGTCGTTCGAGTTCGCCCTGCGACGGAAGCTCGGCGCGGCGGAAGCCGGTGGGCCGGCGCTTGGTGGAAGTGAGCAGGTGCCGGCGCAGTACCGGGAGATGGTCAACGAGTACTTCAAGTCGCTGGCGCGGAAGCCGTGAACTGCTGGTGAGCATGCATGAACGGCGGAACGAGTCGCGCGAATGGATATGCACAGAGTGAGGAACATGCACGGCTGATTGCGGCCTGCACGAGCGGTGTATCTTCACCGCATGACAGGCGCGAGGTCACCCGGAAAGTCCAGATTCACAACCCTGCTGAAACGCCCGCTCACGATCGGCCTCGCCGTCGCAGCAGTGCTGTTCGCCGTGGTCAACATCCTCGCGCTCTCCGTGCCGCCGCTGGTGGCGGCACCGGCGCGCTCGCCACTGCTCATCATCGACGGGGTGGCCATCGTCGATCCCGACAGCGGCGGACGCGTCTCCCAGGCGCAGACGGTCGAAGTGGAGAACGATCGCATCGCCTACGTCGGACCGGCACGCGACGGTACGACGCAGGTGCCTGCGCGCCGCATCGATGGCCGCGGAAAATTCCTGATCCCAGGTCTCTGGGACGCGCACGTACACACCCTGCGCCTCGCACCGCAGCTGCAGTTTCCGCTGCTGATTGCCAATGGCGTCACCAGCGTCCGGGACATGGGAGACACCTGCTCATGGAGCACGGACCTCGCCTGTTCGTCGCCGAATCGCGTGTGGCAGCAGGCAATCGCGAGCGGCCTGATGGTCGGCCCACGGATGCCTCAGGTCATCACGTTCCATCTGGAGGATGTGCCATCGGATGGCCTGGCGCTTCGCTCGCTGCTCCTCGCGCTCCGCACGCGTGGTGAACCCTTCGTCAAGCTGCAACTCGACCCGATGGTGGCATCTGACGTCGCCGAGACGGTGTTGCGTGTCGCCGACTCGCTTGGCTTGCGCGTGGGTGGTCATTTGCCGTTCACGCTCGATCTGGCGACGAGCCGGGTGCCCTTCGTGAGTGTCGAACACGATTGGACGCTGCTGCCGCAGTGCTCGCGCGCACGAGCGTCATTCGACGACCGCACCGACTCGAAGCCGGGGCTGCTGGCCGGCTGGGATGACGCTCGCTGCGACGCGGTGCTCCTGTCGCTTCGCACACGCGGTACCGCGTATGTCCCCACGCACGTGGCCTCAACAGGGCAGGACGTGGCGTTCTCCGTCGGGCCTCCAGCGTCTGCGAACACCGCCCGGTACATCGTCGCTCCGCAGCGGCTGGCCTGGAGTATCGTGCGTGCCGCAGGCAAGGTCAGCGAGAGCGAACAGCGTGTGCTCCGTGAGTATCACGCCGCTTCCCTGCGACTGACGAAGCGAGCGCACGATGCCGGTGTCATTGTCCTGGCCGGCAGCGATGCCATCGACCCGGAAGTCGTGCACGGCTTCAGTCTGCATGAGGAGTTGCAGTACCTGGTGCGCGCGGGCCTGTCGCCGGCGCAGGCATTGGCCGCAGCAACGACGGTGCCGGCGCGGTTCACTGGAGCGGCCGGTGCCGGCGGCCTGATCGCGGCAGGTCAGCGCGCCGACCTGGTGTTGCTCGACGCGAATCCGCTGGTCGACATCCGAAACACGACGCGGATCAACGGCGTGCTGGCCGATGGTCGCTGGTTCAGTGCCGCCGAGCGCGCTGTGCTGCTGCGATTCGTGGAGACCCAGGCGCACCGATCGATGATTGCGAGCCGGTTTCTGCGGGGGCTGTGGTACGGCGAGTGAGCCTGATCTGCCGTCGCGCTTGCACCGAGACATGAATGTGTTGCCCTTGCTGCTGCGCCTGTATGCGCTCGTTCGCGAGAACGTACAAGGTGAAAGTGGTGAAGGTCCGGTCAAGGGTCGCTGCTCGGTCACCGTTCGTGACTTCACCTTGACACGGTGTTCATCGAACGGTGATCCGACCAGGAAGATTTGCCTGCTGTGCGACACCGCACCTCAGGCACTCATCACCCGACTGCACCATGATCGACTCAGTACTGCGGCGCGCGCCATCACGCGTGATGGTCGCCGTTCTCACCACGGCGATGGCCACATCGCCCGCCAGGGCACAGGCCACGGAAGGCTACGTCAGTGGCATCATCCGCACCGCTGACGGCGCACCAGTCGCCGATGCCAGTGTGACGGCCCGCAATGACGCGACAGGCTTCCAGGAACTGCGACGATCAGACGCGCGTGGTCGCTTCGTCTTTGCGCAGTTGCCCATCGGCGGACCGTACTCGATCGCCGTCCGCAAGCTTGGACTGCAGGCAGAACGACGCACTGGCATCACGCTGAATCTTGGCGACCGCGTCGCGCTCGATTTCATGCTGAAGGTGGTCGCGCAGCAACTGACGGTGGTGGACGTGCGTGCCGATCAGGAGAACAAGCGTGTCGAGCGGATCGGGGCCTCGTTCGTGGTCGATCAGCAGAAGATTCGCGATCTCCCGATCGCCGACCGCAGCTTTGCCGACCTGGCGATCATTGCGCCAACCACCTCGCGCTCGGGCACCGGCGGCATCATCACCTCGTCGTCGTCGATCGCCGGTGGACGGGTGTCGAGCACCGATATCCGCGTCGACGGCGTCCAGATGAAGAACACCATCTGGGGCACCGGATTCGGCCGTGGCCCATACTCGATGAGCGTCGAGGCGATTCGGGAGTTCGAGGTCGTCACCAACGTCTACGACGTCACGCAAGGCCGTCAGGGCGCGGGTGCCGTAAATGTGGCGACGCTCAGCGGCACGAACGTCACCAAGGGATCGTTCTTCGGCTACAATCGCAGTCAGGAACTGGCCGCCAGCACGAACTTCCTCAATCAGAACGTTGCGGAATTTTCGAACTGGCAGTTCGGCGGATCGATCTCCGGGCCGATCGTGAAGGACAAGCTCCACTATGTCGTGGCCTTCGACCGCCAGAACGTGAGTGAGCCGTTCTTCACGCTCGACGTCGCGAACCAGGCCGACTGGAGTCGCCTGCAGGTCGCGCCGGACTCCGTCACGCGATTCCTCGATATCCTCCGTCGCAGCTACGGCCTGCCCGCCGCGCAGCAGACCGGCCGCTTCGACCGGGGAAACACGCTCAACACGGTCTTCGCCCGAGCCGACTGGACGATCAACGATCGCAATCGTCTGACAGTCCGGCACAACTACAGCGACTGGAACTACGGCAACTCGATTCCTGATCGTGATCTCTCGGTGCTCGAAAGCCGCGGCAACCAGTTCTCACGCGAGAATCAGGCGTTGGTATCGCTCAAGTCGAGCATCGGCCGGAGCGGGACGAACGACATGCGGTTCGCCTACACCAACCGGATTCTGAAGAATGAACCGAATACCCGCTTGCCGCGCGGCTGGGTCACGGTCGCATCGACCCTGCCGGACGGACGCACCGGTGCGCCACAGATCCTCCAGTTCGGTGGACAGCGCACCAGCCCGGAGCTGCAGACGGAAGAGTCGTTCCAGTTCATCAACATCGCACGCTTCGAGCGCGGCAATTTCGCCTACACCTTCGGTACCGACAACTCGCTGCAGAACCTGTCGATGTTCGTGTCGATCGAGACGGACGGGCTGTTCCAATGCCCGAATCTCGCGGCCCTCGACGCTCGCCGCCCGTCATCCTATGCCCGACTGGTCCCGCTGCAGGATCTGGAACCGCGGATGAAGCAGCGCGTCTTTGACGGCGGCGCGTTCACGCAGGTGGAGTATCGCCCCCGCGAGTCCATCACGATCGCCGGTGGACTCCGCTATGACGTGACGGCATTCCTGACCGCGGCCAATCGTAACACCACGGCCGAGAGTGTGCTTGGCAAGCGGACCGATCGCAAGCCGTTCAGCCAGCAGATCCAGCCACGCGGGCAGGTCACCTGGAACATGGGCGCAAAGGGTACTGACATCGTGCGCGTCGGCACCGGGCTGTTCACCGCCGCGCCGCATTACATGGCCCACATCAACCACCTGCTCAATGATGGTTCGCAGCTCGGCGATCTCCTGCTGACCGGGGCGGCTGTGCCGACGCCGGATTTCCCGCTCTATCGGCAGAACTTCGCCAATACACCGGGCATCCCCGCCGGGAGCGCGACGCGGCCCACCTTCCTCAACCTGTTCGCCGAGGACTATCGCGTTCCGCAGACGTGGAAGTCGGATCTCTCCTATCAGCGGCGGCTCTTCAACGGGCGCCTCTCGCTCGGCATCACCGGACAGTATGCCGATACGCGCAACAACTACCGGTACTACGACCTCAACCTGCCTGCCACCCCGGCATTCACGCTCTCGAACGAGAAGAACCGACCGGTGTTCGTGCCGGCCTCCGTGATCACCGATCCGACCCGCGCTGGTGTGGCAGGTCGCGTCGCGGCACGACCGTTCACACAGTTCCAGCGCGTGCTCGAATTCCGCAGCGATGCTTCGCAGATTCAGAAGGCGCTGATCCTCGATGGCACACTCGCCTTGTCAGGTGGGGCGTACGTCGGTGGCTCGTTCACCTTCAACAGCACGCGAGACAACAACTCGTTCAACTGCTGCATCGCGATCACGTCGGTCTTCACGCCCGTGCAGGGTGATCCGCGCGGTCTCTCATGGGGACCGTCGGGGAATGATTTCCGGCACAAGCTGGTGCTGTATGGCGCAGCCCCCGGGTTCCTGGGCGGCAGGCTGAGCTTCCGAGCCATCGGGCAGTCCGGCAGCCCGTGGTCCGCAACGGTGGCACAGGACATCAATTACGATGATGTTGGCGTCGGTGGTTCGTTCGGAAACCAGAACGATCTGGCCTTCGTCTTCAATCCCGCGAGGGCGGGCCTCGATTCAGCGTTCGCCGCCGGCATGCGTGGGCTGCTCGACAATCCGAACAACAGCGCGCGCGGCTACCTTCGCGACAATCTTGGCGAAATTGCCGGGCGCAATGCGATCCGGAACCCGTTCGTCACGCAGATCGACCTGCGGTATGCCCAGCGCCTTCCTTCCATCCGCGGGCAGGCCGTCGAACTCACGGTCGATCTGTTCAACGCCGGCAGCTGGTTGAACAAGACGTGGGGCGCCGGCGGTGTTCGCGTCGTACCGGCGGCCAATCAGACACTGCTCCGCGTGACGGGCTTCGACGCCGCAACACAAAATGATCGGTATGCGGTGAACCCCACGTTCGGGCAGCGCGTCACGATCGGCAGTCGGCATCAGGTGCAGGCGGGAGTGCGGTACCGGTTCTGATTGGCACCGGGTCTCCAGCACATTCACGAGGGTGCCGGCGGAAAGTTGCCGGCGCCCGTCGTGCACCAGCCTGCAGGCTGCGCCGTCACTGGCGGCTATCGCAAGCGGAGCACGGACACGTATGATTGCACGGAGCGGGTCGTCGCGCCTTTTTGGCCCCGTCGCCTCGAAGGGCTCGGCCGACCCCCGGTGCGGTCAGGTGACGCACCCATACGCCAACGGAGCACGACGATGCACAGCTCGAAAGGAATTGTGAATCTGATGGTACTGGTACTGGCCGCATGCTGCGCAATACCGCTCGCCGCCCAGCGCCCGATATTCGCGGCGCACCGCGGCCACTGATGATGATGGAGGGTATCGACTCCTCATTCGGCGCAGCGATGTTCATCGACTACCACTCGGCCACCACCAGCGCGCAGGGGGGGCGGGCGCACACCATCGCGAGTGCGACCGTCGCCGCGGTACGACGGAATGGCCAGCCGATGTCGGTGTCGGGGATCAACGCGACGATCGCCGGACTCTTCGGTGTCCCGGTGGTGATGGTCTCGGCTGATGAGCAGGCGGTGGGCGAAGTGCAGAAGATGATCGGCAACGTCGAAGGCGCGATCGTCATGCGGGCAATCAGCTTTTACGCGGGCACCATCGTCGACATCTCGCGTTTCTTCGAATTGGCGAGCAGCCACCGCCCGGATCTGACGCCGTAAATGATTGCTCAATGGGCGAAGCCGGCAACCTGTCTCCCCGCAGCCTGTTTCTGCGAGGAGGTGCGCCCGTCGCCATTGGCGCAGCCGGCAAATGCGATATCCTCGCTCGCCTTCGTGGCGGCCGCTGTTGCCGTGATCGCCACTCGTCGCAGTGCGCTGCGAGGGAATCGTCGCGAGAATCTGATGCTGAGCGCAGCGGTGTACACGCGACTGTACGCCACGGCGCTGCTCGTGATCGGCATCGGCAGCGCCTACTATCACGCGGCGCTGACGTTTGCGGGGCAGACGGCCGACGTGGCCGGCATGTATCTGCTGGTCACGTTCGTGCTGCTCTACAACGCCGGCCGATTATGGCCGATTCGCGCAGGAGTGATGGCGATCGGTTACGCAGGAATCAATATCACAATGATCGCAGTGATGGTCGCGGTACCGTCGCTCAGGCGCTTTCTCTTCACCGCAGTGTTACTGGCGGCCATTGCACTCGAGATTCGGATCCGGATGGCCGGCGGTGATCGCTCGAACGTGCGACTGTTCGTGGCGGCACTGGCATCCCTCGCGCTGGGCTTCGCGTTCTGGCTGCTCGACATATCGCACATCGTCTGTTCGCCGGCCTCGCTCGTGCAGGGGCACGCCGTCTGGCACCTCTGTGGCGCCATCGCGGGGCTGCTCGTGTATCTGTACTACCTGTCGGAAGGCGCCGGCGTGAGTGACCATCCTGTCGTGACGTCTCGCAACGCCGGAGAATGACCCGTGGCGCTGGGCGAGATCGTTCCGTACGAACAGCGTAACGATAGGTGCTGATCGCCGTGCGATGTGATTGATCGGCCGATCTGGCGTTCCAGGAATCCGTTGGCCATCAACCAGGCCGTCTTCAGGATGTGGCTGCGTCGACGGCCGGTCGTCCCCCAGTCCGGAGAAAGTCCGCGAACTCTTCCGGCAACCCGGCCGCGATGACGCCCCTCGCTGCGGAGTCGACGTCATACGTGACACGCACGAACTCCACCTGCGGCGCGCCGTCGCCAATCGTCAGCCGTACGTACCCGGCACGCCAATCCCCATCCTTCGGCCGGCCGACGCTCCCGGTGTTGATGAAGTGAATGCCGCTGACGTCGCGGTGCCATGCCTTGTGCGTATGCCCGAAGGCGATCACGTCTCCCGGCTTGAGCCCGACGCTGGCGGCCATCTTCAGACAGAAATCATCCGAGCGATCTTCGGTCCAGTACAGCGTGTTGAGCGTCGGTGTGCCATGCACCAGTACCAGGCGTGGCCCCGCCGCGTGTCCGCCAAGCGGGCGCAGGTCCATCGAGAAGGGCAGTCCGCTGAGTGCTCGCTTCGTCGCGACGGTCACGGTACGGCGGGTGTATTCGTAACTGATGTGTGCCAGTTCTTCCTGCCGCGGCGTCTCGCTCTTGCACCCGCAGTGCTTGTAGTCGGTCGCGACGGTGGAATCGTAGTTGCCAGCGATTCCGCTGATGCCGCGATCCCCGAGCGTGGCCACGACTTCATTCGGGCTGCTGGAATAGCCGACCAGGTCCCCGAGGTGGTAGACGGCGTCGCTGTCCCCTCGTTCGTCGATGTCGGCCAGCACGGCTTCGAGCGCGTGCAGGTTGGCGTGGATGTCGGAGATGAGGGCGTAACGCATACTGAACCATGGTGACGGTGTGTCGAGCGCAGCGCAAGAACTAGAATTGCCGCCAGCGAGGCTGCCCGTCAACGAGACGTCGGCTACCGTCGTGTAACTTTCGCCTTGCTTCTCACCGGGTCGTCGCGTCGGGTCGGCGCCTGCTGTATCCCAGGATGTATGTCGTCGTGTCAGTCTGAGTATGGATAGTCGGGATCCGACAACCGGGCCGCCAATGCCACACCGTCAGGGCCTGCCAGATCGTGCGCCATCTCGACCAGCAACTGACTCAGATGACTGCCGAACCGCACCAGTTGCACCGCCCGGCTGCGTCGTGCCAGCAACCAGGCCATCGTCGTCTTGTCCGCCTTCGCGATGTTGCACGCCAGGCAGCAGAGCACCAGATTGTCGCGCCGATCGTAGGCGGTCATGCCGCGCCTGGGGGCGACGTGATCCAGGGTCAGATCACGCGCGGGAACACGCCTGGCGCAATACGCGCAGGTCAGCCCGTGCTGCGCAATCAGCCATTCTCTGGTCTCGGTATACGCGGCCCGTCCGGTTGGCATCGATGAAAGTGCCGTGTCGCCCTGGCCGCGGCCGCGCCGCGGGCGCCTGGGTGTGGCCGAGGGTTTCTTCGTCACCGCGGTGGCTGATCCGGCAGGTTGCTTGGTGCGAGTGGGCATTGGAGAGGGAAACGGGCGGCCACGCTGTCGCTGTGGCTCGGGAATGACGGACCAGCGCGGACGCGCCTTGAGAAGCGGGGAATGTACGTCGGGCAGCGCTGTGTAACGACGCGTTACGATCCGCCCGGTGCGCCGCAGGCTCACCTTCCGTGTCGGCAGGCCGCCGGATGGGCTGAAGGCGAATCGCTCCGCTTGCGACATCGTCAGAACCGACACTGGCGCGGCGCGACTGCCACCGATCGACGGGCGGATACGCCCAATGGCTGACGTCGCTTGACCGCAGAATCGCGTTGGGGATGGAGCGGTCGTGTCCAGCGTGCGATGTTCTCAGCACGATGACCTCTCGCCAACTGCCGCCGCGTCGATCGCCTGCGCTGCCATTGGCCATGCTGCTCTTCTGCAGCGTGGCACCATCCACCAGTGCCCAGCGCGTCGACTGGCCCACGCCGAGCGGCGACCCCGGGGCGATGCGCTACGCGCCGATTGCCGATGTCGACCGCACGAACGTCAGTCGGCTGGCGGTCGCGTGGCGTTGGCGTACCGGCGAACGCGACGTGCCGGCGAGCACGGCGCAAAAGCCGTCGCGGCCAGGCCTCTTCCAGGCCTCACCGGTCATCATCGGGGATACTCTCTTCGTCTCCACGCCGTACGCCGCCGTGGCCGCGCTCGACGCCCGCACCGGTCGGGAGTTCTGGCGGTACGACCCGGAAGTCTGGCGGATGGGGCAACCCTCGAACGGCACCGGCTTCGTGCATCGCGGCGTTGCCACGTGGTCGACGCCGCGCGAACGCCGGATCTTCATCAACGCACGCTGGAAGCTCGTCGCAATCGATGCCGCGACCGGTAAACCGATTCCATCGTTTGGAGACAACGGTGCCGTGGATCTCACCGCGCAGCTGCGTCGGCGCACCAATCGCGCACACTACACCAACACCTCGCCACCGGTGGTGTACGGCAATCTGGTGATCGTCGGCAACGGGGTCGGCGATCGCCTTCGCTATCGCAATGATCCTCCCGGTGACGTGCAGGCCTTCGATGTGCGCACGGGTAAGCGCGTGTGGAGTTTTCATACCGTGCCCGATTCGGGCGAGTTCGGGTGGAAGACGTGGGAAGACGGTGCCTACGCCTACATGGGTCACACGAATGTCTGGGCGCCAATGAGCCTCGATGCCGAACGTGGCCTGCTGTTCCTGCCGGTATCCACTCCGACCAACGACTGGTACGGTGGCGACCGGAAAGGCGACAATCTCTTCGCCGAATCGGTGGTGGCGCTGAACGCGCGCACCGGCAAACGCGTCTGGCACTACCAGGTGGTGCACCACGGATTGTGGGACTACGATCTGCCGGCGCCACCCGTGCTGGCGACGATCACCTGGCGTGGCCGGCCGCGCGATGTGGTCGCCGTGCCATCGAAGACGGCCTGGATCTATGTGCTCGATCGCGTCACGGGTCAGCCCATCTGGCCCATCCCGGAACGCCCGGTGCCGGCCAGCGATGTCCCGGGCGAGCGCACCGCGCCGACACAGCCGATGCCGACGTTGCCGGCGCCGTTTGCTCGGCAATCGGTCGCCGAGGGAGACCTGATCGACTTCACCCCGGAGCTCAAGCAGCGCGCCCTGGCGGAGTTCCGGAAGTACCGCAGCGGCCCGCTCTTCACGCCACCGTCACTGCAGGGCACCATCACGATGCCCGGTGCCATCGGCGGTGCGGGGTGGGGCAGCACCTCGTACGATCCCGGGTCGCACACGCTGTTCGTCAAGGCCACCAACAGCCCTGCGCTCTATCGCATTCAGCGCGGCACGCCCAATGACACGATCGGCTTCGAGTACACCGCCGACCTGCCGCGCAGTGGCATTGGCGTCACCGCCGATCCCGACTCTGGCCGCAACGATCACGCCCCGCCGGAGCAGTTGCCGTTGATCAAGCCGCCGTACGGCACGATGACGGCCATCGATCTCAACACCGGGGCGACACGCTGGCAGGTCACGTTCGGCGATACGCCGTCCATCCATCAGCATCCCCTGCTCACGCACCTGACGCTGCCACCGCTGGGCGTCGCCGGCGCACCGGGCGGCACCGTCACGAAGGGCGGCCTGCTGTTTGCAACGGGCGGTGGCAACGTGCTGTATGCGCTCGACACGAGCGACGGACGCGTACTCTGGCAGTTCGAGCTGCCCGCCGGCCGTGGGTATGCGAACCCCGTGTCGTATCGCGGGGCGAATGGTGTGCAGTACATCGTCGTCGCCAGCGGCGGCGGCGAGACTGCGGAACTGGTGGCCTTCTCACTCGGTGGCGCGCGCTGACCATACAATTGCAGCCGATGCCCGTCGTATCAGAGTACGCCCAGCCCGGCTCGACTGCTCGGCGACGCTGTCTCGACTTGCACGATGCATCGTGACGCGTATCGGACCGCGGCGATGCTAGACTCCGTCGTCCCGCACTTCAGCACTCCCCGCCCACCGGATGTCCCGTGCCGCACGATACCGCGTACGATCCCGTTCCGAATGCCGATCCCGGAACCACGCTCCCGGTTGGCTGGCAGTTTGGTGCGATGTATGAAGTCTTCGTGCGCGCATTTCAGGATTCCGGTGGCGATGGCATCGGTGACCTGCAGGGGCTGATTGCCCGGCTGGACTACCTCAAGGGGCTTGGTGTCACGGGCCTCTGGCTGATGCCGATCATGCCGAGTCAGGATCGCGATCACGGGTATGCCGTGACCGACTATCGCGGCATCGAGCCGCAATACGGCACGATGGATGATCTGGATGCCCTCATCGCAGCCGCGCACGCACGGGGCATCGGTGTCATTCTCGACTACGTGATGAATCACAGCGCCGCAGAGCACCCGGCGTTCCGCAACGCACGGCTGAACGCCGAGAGCGAGTTCCGGAACTGGTACCTGTGGGAGACGGCCAAGCCCGAGGGGTGGAGCATCTACGGTGGTGATCCATGGCACCGTGACCCCACCGGATTCTATTTCGGTGCGTTCTGGGACCAGATGCCCGACTGGAATCTGCACAATCCCGATGTCATCGCGTGGCACCACGACAACCTGCGCTTCTGGCTCAATCGCGGCATCGACGGCTTTCGATTCGATGCCGTTGGCAACCTGATCGAAACCAGCCAGTGCGAGTACGTCAACCAACGGGAGAGTTATGCACTCGTCGCCGGCCTCGAACGGCTCATCGATTCCTACGAGAATCGGTACATGGTCTGTGAAGCGCCGGCCGACCCCATCGGCTTTGCGACGACGCATCCGGATGGCAGCGCCTTTGCCTTCGGGCATCATCGTGACCTGATCGAAGCCGCCCGGGGGAACGTGCGATCACTCGAGCTGGTGGCAGGGTTCCCGCCGATCGCGCCACCGACCATCGCCACCCTGCTCTCGAATCACGATTCCTTTGCGGGCGCGCGCGTCTGGGACCAGCTCGGCGGCAACCTCGAGATGATGAAGCTCGCCGCCACGATGTATCTGCTGCAGCCCGGCGTGCCATTCATCTACTACGGCGAGGAGCTTGGCATGGCGTCTGGACGCGGGATGAGCCAGGACGAAAGTCTGCGCACGCCCATGAGCTGGACCCATGGCGACGGCCGCCCCGATTTCACGACCGGCGTGCCGTTTCGTGCGAGCTCGCCC
>Ga0163144_10009490_pt1 | contig 20881 bp, 15 predicted proteins | sample OliLak19BULKMAT1_FD_123175 | JGI IMG/M metagenome (GOLD analysis project Ga0163144, IMG submission 123175) | Freshwater microbial mat bacterial communities from Lake Vanda, McMurdo Dry Valleys, Antarctica - Oligotrophic Lake LV.19.BULKMAT1 | ecosystem: Environmental > Aquatic > Freshwater >... | reverse complement strand
GATTCAACCCCACGTCACCCCGGCGAAAGCCCACCCCCGAACAAGAACGCCGATTCAACCCCACGTCACCCCGGCGAAAGCCGGGGCCTAGCGCGAACCGTCCGTTCGCAACCCGCGAAACGAAGCAATCCTCGGGCTGGAAGGACGGTGGTTCCGGCCGAGGATCGCTTGGCTCAACGCCGAAAGCCCACCCCCCAACAAGAACGCCGATTCAACCCCACGTTACCCCGGCGAAAGCCCACCCCCCAACAAGAACGCCGACTCAACCCCACGTCACCCCGGCGAAAGCCGGGGCCTAGCGCGAACCGTCCGTTCGCAACGGTGGGGGACCTCTCCGTCGTTAACGAGGGGCCTCGGATTATCCTTTCGGTATAGGCCGGCGTCGGACGCGCCGGACCGCTTCCTTCGGAGGCTTCGAATGAATCGACTCGTGTCGCGCCTTATCACGGCCGCCTTCGTCTCAATCGCTGTCCATGCTTCAGTGGATGCGCGCGCCGTTGGTCCCCTACAGGGCGGTTCAGGCGACAGCCGGATGGAGAAGACGACGCGCGAAGTCACGGAACGCGCGGTGAAGGACTTCACGAGCAAGGACCCCGAGAAACGACGCAGCGCGGTCGAGCTGCTCTCCGGCTGGAAGGGGCCGGGAGCGATGACCGTGCTCATTCAAGGCCTGGGCGACATGGACGAACGGATTCGCGCGGAGTCGGCGCGGTCCCTTGGGAACTGGGGCACGGAAGCCGAGCCCGCGCGCGCGGCTCTGCTCAAGGCCCTCGATGACCGCCCGGCCGTGGCCGCGCAGGCCGCCGAGGCGCTCGAGAGGGCGCTCAAGGTTCCTGAGAAGGAACTCGCTCCGGCGCGGCTCAGGATTCTCGAATCGGGAGATCGAACAGAGATGTTTCTGGCGGCGCGGAGCCTCGTTGGGCACGCTGCGGCCATCCGGCTCGTGGGTCCGATTCTCGACTACATCGACGAGCAGTTCCTGGGCATGTCTTCGGCGGACTACACGACGCGGGACGCATCGCGCAAGAACATCGAGATCGGCGAGACCGCGCTCGAGCGCCTGGTGAAGAACACGAAAGACCGGTCGCTCATCACCACTCTGGCCAACGCGGCCCGCGGCTTCAAGCAGCGGAATGACATTCCCCTCGATGCCCTGGCCCTTTACGATCCGCGGCCCGACGGCTGGGCGAAGCTGCTGGTCGAGCATCTCTCGGTTCGCGATCCAAGAGTGCTCGCGCGCGTCCTCTTCCTCATGGGCCGTACGGCGCAGAGCGCCGCCGATGTGGCGATCTGGGCCCCCGAAGCGGTGCGCGTCGAGAAACATCCGGAGTCCTCGGTTCGAAGCGCGCTTGTCTCCGCTCTCGGCGGGGCGCGGGGTCTCGCCTCCGAGCACATCGATGTCGCAGTGCGGGCGCTTCAGGCCGAGACAGAGAAGAGTCTGCGCGAGACCGGGATTTCCGCGATCGGCGACATCGGCGATCGGAACCAGGCCACGCCCGCGGCGGGAAAGCGGCTGGTGGCGGACCGGGCGAGCGCCGCCCTTGGCGCCGTCATCGACAAAGACACGGACCAGGACCTCCGGGAGAAGGCGGCGCGATCCCTGACCCGCCTTCAGCTCGAGCCGAAGACGGCCATCGACCTGCTCGTGCCTTTGACCGCCGCCGCGTACCCGGAGGGCGTGCGAACCGCGGCCCTGTTCGGACTCGAGAGCCGCGGCTCGGCGGTGCGCGGCGCCGTCGACGCCCTGCGTCCGCTTCTCAAGGACCCGAGCGAGTACATTCGATCGCAGGCGGCCACTGCCATCAGCCTGATCGAGCGCGGCGCCCCGGCCGCCACGGCGAACGCCGCCCCTGAGAAGTCCGCGGCTGCTCCCGTGGCCCCGAAAGCGCCGACGGCGCCGCCCGACGCCCAGGTCGAGGCCAGGGCGCTCGAGTTCCTCCGGTCGAAGAAAATCACGTTCGAGGTCAACTCCCTCTTCGGCGCTCTGAGCGAAAGAGATCCCGGGCAGGTGCGGGCTTTTCTCGACGCCGGTATGGATCCGAACGGACGCGCTTCAGACGATGGTGATTCGCCCCTGAGCTTCCTGCTTCGGGCCGGGGCCTGTTCGCCGCTGCAGCGACCGACGGCGGCGCCGGTGAAGGAGATCATGAACCTCCTGCTCGCCCGCGGCGCCGACGTGAACCTCGCGGACATCCACGGCAACACCATTCTTATGGCGGCGGCCATGGGAGGCTGCGACCGCGAGACCATCGGCGCGCTTATCAAGGCGGGGGCGAAGGTCGGCGCAAAGAACGCCGCCGGCCTCACCGCGTTCGAGATGGGTCTGTTCTCGGGTCACGACGGCCTCGAGGAGCTGATCGCCGCGGGCTATCGCCTGCCCGCGGACAAAGCCGCGCTCTTCCGTCAGGGCTACGCGAGCCAGCCCAAATCTCTCGACCTCATCACGAAGGCGACCGCCCCCGCGAAGAAGTAGCTCCGTGGGCCGGCGCGTCCGCCCGTTAAATTTCTGTATGCTCATCGTTCGCCGGGGGCCCTGGGCGAAGCGCCCCTCCGGATCCCGGCCTGGAGGCATCCATGAACCTTTCTGCCCGGTCGTCCCTTCTGCCGTGGTTGCTGGCGTGCGCTCTGCCCGCTGCCGCACAGGACCTGGCCTCTTTCGAGAAAGAGGTCACCTACAAGGTCCTCGCGAATGGGCTTCGCGTGATCGTGGTCGAAGCGAAGGGCGCACCCGTTTTCTCTTTCTCGAACCGCGTGATGACGGGAAGCGACCGCGAGGTCCTCGGCATCACCGGCCTCGCCCACATGTTCGAGCACATGGCCTTCAAGGGCACCGACGTCATCGGCACCACCAACTATGCCGCGGAGAAGGCCGCCCTGGCCAAAGTTGAAACCGCGTACGCGGCCTACGACACCGCGCGCCGACAGCCCGGCCGCGACGACAGGAAAGTCGCCGACCTGGAGAAGGCGTTCAAAGCCGCGGTGGCCGAAGCGGACGCCTTCGTGGTCAAGAACGAATTTGGTGAGATCGTTGACCGCGAGGGCGGGGTCGGCCTCAACGCGAGCACCAACGCCGACGAGACCCAGTACTACTATTCGCTGCCCGCCAACCGGTTCGAGTTGTGGGCCTATCTCGAGTCCGAGCGCTTCCTCAAGCCGGTGATGCGTGAGTTCTACAAGGAACGCGACGTGGTCAACGAAGAGCGACGCATGCGCACCGACTCCGCGCCGGTCGGCCGCCTCATCGAGCAGTTCCTCGCCGCCGCCTTCACCGCCCATCCTTACGGTCAGCCGGTGGTGGGCTGGGCTTCGGACCTCAACACCTTCTCCGCCACCGACGCCATGACCTTCTACGAGAACTACTACCAGCCCTCGAACATGATTCTCTCGGTGGTGGGCGGCGTCAAGGCGGCGGAAGTGATGCCCATCATCGAGAAGTACTTCTCGCGGCTGCCCGCGAAGGATGCTCCGCCGCCCCTGCGCACCGTCGAACCGCCGCAACGCGCCGAACGCACGGTGGTTCTGAAGGAAGCCTCCCAGCCGTTCTACATCGAGGGCTATCACAAGCCCGATGTGCGCGACCCCGACGACGCGGCCTACGATGTGCTCGGCGACCTGCTCTCGAACGGACGCACGTCGCGCCTGTACAAGTCATTGGTCCGCGACAAGAAGATCGCGGCCGCCGCCCAGGGTTTCTCGGGTTTCCCTGGCAACAAGTACCCGAACCTCTTCGCCTTCCTCGGCGTTCCCCTGCCCGGCCATACCGTTCAGGAGGTCCAGGCGGCGATCCGGGCGGAGCTCGAGCGCGTGAAGGCGGGAGATGTGACCGACGAGGAACTGACCATGGTCAAGACCCGCGCGCGTGCGAATCTCGTCCGACGGCTCGACGGCAACCAGGGTCTCGCCAACCAGGTGACTTTCTACGAGTCGCGATACGGAAGCTGGCGCGCGATGTTCACCACGGTGGACGCAATGCAGAAGGTGACGAAGGAAGACATTCAACGGATCGCGAAGAAGGTGTTCACCGACGAAAACCGAACGGTGGGGATGATCGAGTCGACCACGGCAGCTCCCGCGCGGAGGATAAACTGATGAACGCCCTGCTTTCGCTCCCTTCGATGACCGGGGCCCTCGGCTTCGCGCTTCTCCTCTCGCCCGCCCTGGTTCCTTGTGCTCGCGCGCAGGCCACCGACTGGCGGCAGATCGCGAAACCGCCGCTGCCGCCTTTCAAGGCGGACGTTCCGATCCGCGTGGCCCTGCCGAACGGGATGGTGATGTTCCTTCAGGAAGACAAGGCTCTGCCTCTGATTCGCGGCACCGCGATCATCCGGGGCGGCTCGCGCGAAGAGCCCGCGGCAAGGGCCGGGCTTGCTTCGATCTTGGGCCAGACCTGGCGCACCAGTGGCACGAAGGAGAGGAACGGCGATGCCCTCGACGAGTACCTCGAGGCGCGGGGGGCCAGAGTCGAAACCAACGCGTCGGGCGATTCGACCACGGTCTCCCTAGACACTCTCAAGGAGAACTTCACCGAGGTCTTCGCGATCTTCACCGACCTGCTGCAAAACCCCGACTTCAAGGACGACAAGCTGGCCCTCGCGAAGAACCAGTGGAACGCGACCATCGCGCGCCGCAACGACGATGTGGCCGGAATCGCGGGGCGGGAAGCGCGCAAACTCGGTTATGGCGCGGATTCTCCGCTCGTGCGGACGCCGGAGTACTTCACGATCGCCGCGGTGACCAAAGATGATCTCGCGGCGTGGCATGGCGCCAATGTCCATCCGAACAACATCATCATGAGCGTCATCGGCGACTTCGACGCCAGGGTGATGGAAGCGACGCTCCGGAAGGCGTTTGGGGCCTGGAAGAAGGGCCCGGCGTTTCCGCGACAGAAGTACGCGGCCGCCGACCCGAAACCCGGCGTCTATTTCATTCAACGCGACGACGTGAACCAGAGCCAGATCCGGATGGTGCACGCGGGCACGACGCGCATGAATCCCGACTACTACGCGATCACCGTGATGAACGAGGTCTTCGGCGGCGGTTTCTCCGCGCGCCTTTTCACCAACGTGCGTTCGAAGAAGGGCCTCGCCTACTCCGTGGGTGGAGGTGTGGGATCAGGTCTCGACACCCCGGGTCTCTTCCAGCTTTCGACCGGCACCAAGAGCTCCACCACCGCCGCGGCAATCGATGCGCTCTACGAGGAGATGGACAACCTGACGAAGATCCCTCCGACCGAGGCCGAGCTCAAGGGCGCCAAGGACGCGATCCTCAATTCGTTCATCTTCCGCCTCGACACGAAGCGCAAGGTCATCATCGAGCGCGTGAACAACGAGTTCTATGGCCTGCCCCCCGACCTGCTGGATCAGTTCGTTCCCGGCATCGAGAAAGTGACCGCAGCAGATGTTCAACGGGCGATCCAGAAGTACGTTCATCGCGACAAGGTGGCGGTCCTGGTGGTCGGCAAGAGTCAGGATTTCGATCGTCCGCTCTCGTCCTTCGGCCCGGTGACGCCGATTGACATCACTATTCCGCAGGCGAAGACGGCGGCTCCCGCTGCTGGCGCCGCGCCGGCCGCAACCGCCGCGAGTTCAGACGAAGCGAAGATGCTCTTCGGCAGGATCGCGGAGAGTCACGGGGGCGCCGCCCGCGTGATGGAGGTGAAGACCTTCCGCGAGAAGGGGACCATGATCTCGAAGACGCCGATGGGCGAACAGACCGTGGAGGTGGAGTCGTGGTCGTGGGTGGCCCCGCCGGACCGGCAGAAGCAGTCGCTGCTGGTGAATGGCATGAACATCGCGCGGGTCCTGAGCGCCGAAGCCGCCTTTATGTCCACGCCGATGGGCGTGCAGGACATGCCGCCGTCGCAGAAAGAGTCGGGGTTGCGCGAGCTCAAGCTGAGCACTCTCGCTCTCCTTCAGAAGGCGGGTGACTCGAAGCTTTCGCTCGCCGTCGCCCCGGGAGTGAAGATCGGTGACGTCGAGACACGCCTGTTGACGGTTGGATCCGAGGGAAACGAAGTGAAGTTGTACGTCGACCCGGCCACCGGCCGGGTTCTGCGGCGAGTGGCCCAGGCCGGTCCCGGGGAGCAGACCACCGACTACTCGGACTTCCGCAATGTGGGCGGCATGAGCGTCGCCTTCAAGCGCGCGATCTCCGTGGGCGGTCAGCAGGCCGCGAACGTGACGCTCTCCGAGTACGAGGTCAATCCGGCGACCGATCCGAAGATGTTCGAACGGCCGGCGAAGTAGATCCGGGGTCTCGATTGACCGCGCCTCCGGTCGGTTCCCGGAGGGTTGCGGGGGGGAACCTTTTGCGGTGGTCCTTCGTCTAAGAAGGCAAGGGCGCGTGTTCGTCGCGGGTCGAAACGCCCCAAGATCCCTCACTCCAGGAGGCCCATATTCCCGTGCGATACCGTTCCGCTCTTCGCGAAGGTGTCCTGCTCCTTTCAGCGGTAAGGACGTTCGCAGGAAGTAGATCGGGTCATTCGTAGGCCTGGGGGAAGGGCTGCAGCGATCGGTAGAAGGTCATGTCGTGGTTGGGCCAGATCCAGGCGCCGGTGTCGCGTGAAAGGGCCTTCAGCCTGCGGATGCTCGCCACCGCTTCGTCGTGGCCGCCTTCGCGGAAGCCGCCGGGCGCCACCTCGTCGTCGAGATTCTCCTGAAGGTCGGCGGCGTCGCCCGCGATGAGGACCGAGCGGCCCTTCGCGAGTTCGATCAGCATCGACATGTGACCGGCGGTGTGTCCGGGAGAGGTCACGGCGTTGACGCCTCGCGCGACCTCGTAGTCATCCGCCTGCAGCGTGAATTGGAAGGGCGCGCCCGCATCGTCGACGAGATCATCGGAGAAGACCGAAGCGTCCGCACCCGCGAGCACCGCTTCGAGCTCGGCCCGGTGGACGTGGATTTCCGCGCCGCAGCCGGCGCGCTTCAGCTCCTTGAGCCCGCCCACATGGTCGAAGTGCAGGTGTCCAATGAAAAGCACATCGATCTCCTGAGGCAGAAGGCCGAGACGCGCCAGGTATTGCGGAATCCGCTGCTGATCCCTCATGTCTGGCGCGCCAAAGTTGTTCGCCGACGCGTCGTAGTAGCGGGCCCGCAGGTGGGGAACATGGATCTTCGCGTAGTCGCAGCCGACGTCGTAGAGGATCCGCCCGTTCGCGGTCTCGATGAGGTACGCGAGAATCGGCGCTTCGATCATCGTTCCCGCCCCTCGCTGCCAGGTGGAGATCGACTTGTCGTAGCGGTGGGTCGCGGTCAGCAGCGGCCAGAGCTTTCGAACTTCCGTCATGCGTGGAGAGGGACTCGTGCGGCGGGGGGCATGGTTTGACGATATCAAGCGCTACGTCCCGAAGGCCGTCGCGTGCCTCGGGCTGCGGGCTTCGGCGATAAGCTTCTTCTCGCACCATGACCACGACCACCGCCACCGGAGAAATTCAGCGCCGTCTCGCTGCGGGTGAACGCGATTTTCAGGGCGCGAGCCTTTCCGGTGTGAACCTCGGAGGCGTCAATCTCATCGGCGCCAACCTGCGCGGGGCCAACCTGCGGGGCGCGAACCTGCACGGGGCCGATCTGCGCGACGCCAAACTCATGCGCACCGACTTGAGCATGGCCGACCTGGGCATGACCGATTTCGGGTGCGCCGACCTCAACGGCGCCGACTTTCGAGGCGCGAATCTCAAGGGCGCCAACTTCAACGGCGCGCTCCTCGAGGGAGCGAACCTACGCAACGTTGACCTGCACGGCGGCGACCTGCGCACGGCCAAGCTCGTCCGCGTCGACCTGAGCCGCGCCGACCTTCGGGTCACGAACCTGTCGAAAGTCGACCTTCGGGGCTCCGACCTCCGCGGCGCCGACCTCGCCGGCGCGAACCTGAAGGAGTCGAGCCTCATGAGCGCGTCGCTGCACGAGGCCTCGCTGCACGACGCCGACCTCACCGGGGTGAACCTGCGCGGCACGAATCTGACCGACACCCGCCTCGATGGGGCGAATCTGACCGACGCAGTGGCCGGCGGCACGGTGTTCGCCGATCTCGACCTTCGCAAGGTGAAGGGCCTCGAGACCCTTCGTCACATCTCGCCGTCGACGCTTGGAACCGACACGTTGAGCCGCTCCCGCGGGAAGATCCCCGAGGCCTTTCTGCGCGGCTGCGGCCTTTCCCCGGTGGAAGTTCTGGAAACGCGGCACCATGATCCCTCTTTGTCCAAGGAAGCCGCCGCCGCGCTTCAGAAGCAGCTTGAGGCCCTGCGAGCGGAGAGCCGTCCCCAGAGGCGTCGCGTACTGATCTCACACTCTCAGCAGGACGATCCCTTCGTGGATGAGTTGAGGCGCATGCTCTCCGCTCGCGACATCTACTCCTGGGTCGCGGCCCACGAACTCAAGGGCACGCTTCGTGAGCGTCAATCGAAGCTCGCCATTCAGCACGACGTGAGCCTGCTGCTCGTGCTCTCGAAGCACTCGGTCCAGAGCGACTGGGCCGAACACGAAGTTCGGCTCGCCCGCACCCTCGAGAAGCAGCTCGGGGAGGCGGTGCTGACTCCGATCAGCCTCGACGATTCCTGGAAGACGCCGATGTGGCAGGGCCGGATCCTCGAGCAGATTGCCACCGAGAAGGTCCCCTCGTTCGCCGGCTGGAACGATGGGGCCACGATGCGGAAGCAGGCCGACTCCCTGCTCGAGACCCTCGCCCTGTTCGAGTGAAGGCGGGCGGCGCGCTCCTCAGGAGAGCGTCTTGAGGTCGATCGCCTCGCTGTTGCGGGGCTTTCGGAAGAACAGCCAGTCGCCGCTCGAGTGGGATGTCCAGGCCTGTATGAACTCCCAGCCCTGGGCGTGCATCGCGAAGGCCTTGGCGACCTCGACGTTTCCGACCACCGATACCGCGTCGTATTCCCAGTTCGGGTCTTCCATGGAGCCTCCAAAAGAACGGGACAACGGTACGCTGAACGGCCCGGCTCGCGCAAGGGCCTCACGGAGGGTTCGCTACTCGGCCGCGAAGTCCCTCACCGCCTTCACAAGGTCGGTTCGCGCCACCTCGAACTGACCGGGGCGAAGCTCACGCCACTGAGTGCGGTCCTTCTGGAGCGTGCCCGCGGCGGCGGCTCCCGCTTCGAGGTCCTTGAGGGTGACCGTGCCTTTCGTCTTCTCATCGGAACCGTAGATCACGACGAGAGGAATGCCGCACTTGTCCGCATACTTGATCTGCTTGCCGAGGCCCTTTTCGGCGCCGAGGTACATTTCCGCACTCACCCCGGCGCGGCGCAGTTCGAAGGTCATGGCGAGATAGTCGTCGGTGAGACTCGGATCGATGGTCGTAATCAGGACTTTGGCCGTGGCCTTCCTGGCCCCCGTGCGTCCGAGCTTTATCAGGGCCGACAGCAGGCGATCGACGCCGATCGAGGCGCCGGTCGCGGGTACGCGCTCACCCAGGAACCGCATCACCAGGTCGTCGTAGCGTCCGCCGCCGAACACCGATCCGAACTCGGGAGCGTCGACCAGCACCGCCTCAAAGACCGGGCCGGTGTAGTACGCCAGGCCGCGGGCGATGCTGAGATCGATGACCGCGCGGTCCTCGTGGTAGCCAAGAGAGGCGAGATGCCGCGAGATCCGCGCGACCTGGTCGATCGCTTCGGCTGATCCTTCGACCCGCCCGAAGACATCGCGCAGCCCGGAGAGGATCTCCTCGCGGGTCGCTCCCTGGACCTTGAGGAACTTCTCGATGAGCGCCACCTGCTCGATCGTGAGGCCCACGCCCAGGATGGTGTCGCCCGACTCATCCTTGTAGCCGGTGGTGAGTTCCTTGCGGATCTTCTCGATGCCGATTTTGTCGAGCTTGTCGAGGACGCGGAACACGTCGGCGGCAAGCCCTGGGTCGATGCCGGCGAGCGGCATCAGCAGATTAAGAACACGGCGGCTCGAGAATCGCACCCGGAACGGGCCGCACGCGAGTGCGGTGAGGGTGTCGCACATGCCCGCGATGATCTCGGTGTCGGCGATCTCGGAGGGCACGCCCACCGAGTCGAGATCGAACTGCGTGAATTCCCGAAAGCGACCCGGCCCCGGCTTGTCGGCGCGCCACACCGGCCCGACCTGATATCTCCGGAACGGCCGCGGCAACTCGGGGTACTGGGCGATGAGTCGCGAGAGAGGAACCGTGAGGTCGAAGCGCAGGCCCAGCGGATCGTCTTCGGGCCCCTGGACGCGGAAGATCGAAGCGGAAGCCTCGGTGCCGCCCGAGCCCGACAACACCCGCAGGTACTCGATCGCCGGCGTGCTGATCGGGACGAAGCCGTAAAGCTCGTAAACGCCCTGGATCGTCGCGATCATCCGCTGGCGCGCGATCATCTCTCCCGGCAGGAGATCTCGGAGGCCGCGGGCAAGCGCGGCGGGGACAGTTTCCATGGGGAGGGTGGGCGGGCCAGATTCACTCTGGCCCAAAATCAATGGGGGTTTGGGGGGCGGGGTCCGTTTACCGCCCCCCAACGTTGGAGGACCGGATTCACTCCGGTCCAAAATCAGAAGGGGGTTTGGGGGGCGGGTCCGTTTACCGCCCCCCAACGTTGGAGGACCGGATTCACTCCGGTCCAAAATCAGAAGGGGGTTTGGGGGGCGGGTCCGTTTACCGCCCCCCAACATTGGAGGACCGGATTCACTCCGGTCCAAAATCAGAAGGGGGTTTGGGGGGCGGGTCCGTTTACCGCCCCCCAACATTGGAGGACCGGATTCACTCCGGTCCTTGAAGTGGTACAGACGCCCGGGATCGAACCGGGGACCTCCTGATCCACAATCAGGCGCTCTAACCAGCTGAGCTACGTCTGCCCGGGCAGTTTATTCGATTCCCGCGCATCGAGCCATCAGGAGGCCGCGGGGCCGCCGCTTATACTTTCCTTTTCATGCGCCTGTAGCTCAGGTGGATAGAGCGGCAGCCTTCTAAGCTGCGGGTCAGGGGTTCGAGTCCCTTCAGGCGCGTTAGTTCTTAAGTTGGGGGGCGGTGAACGGCCCAGGCCCCAAGGGCAGGCTGCGCGCTCGCTCAACGCCGAAACGACGGGACGCTCGCGATGACGGCGTGGGAGCCGGGACACCCGGTCCCCACCCATCGTCATTGCGAAGGCCACTTCTTTCCGACTTGGCCTGAAGCAATCCTCGGGACGGAGGATCGTGGTTCGAGCCGAGGGTCCTACGGCCGGGGTTCGCCCTTGCCCAGGGTCTCGAGGTACGTCCGCAGTTTTGCGAAGGCCTGGCCGCGATGGGAAATCAGATCCTTCTTTGCCCGCGGCAGCTCTCCGGTGGTGCAGCCCGAGGGGGGATGAAAGAAGATGGGGTCGTAGCCGAAACCATTGAGGCCCCGAGGCCGCGCAGCGATGAGTCCGTGGACGTGCTGTTCGGTCTCGAACAGGATGAAGCCCGGCGAAGCCATGACGACGGCGGACGTGAAGTGCGCGGTTCGCTTTTCTTCGGGGACGTCGCGGAGTCGCCGCCAGATCTCCTCGAAGCGCTCAGGGTAGGTGGCCTTTTCTCCGCAGAAGCGGGCGGAATAGACGCCCGGTTCGCCATTCATGGCGTCGATGGAGAGGCCCGAGTCATCCGCGACCGCCGGCAGTCCCGAGACCTTTGCGTAATGCAGGGCCTTGAGCCGGGCGTTCCCGAGGAATGTGGTCTCGGTCTCTTCGGGAGAGTCTTCGAGGCCCAGGTCCTTCGGGATCACGAAGCGAAACGGCAGGCCGGCGATGAGCCCCTCGATCTCTCGCAGCTTGTCGCGGTTCTGGGTGGCAATGAGGATCTGGCGCATTGGGGGGCGGAGAGTCTGTCACGAGGGCCTGGTCGTGGATCCTCAGCGGATCCAGCCTCGTTGACGGTAGACGAAGATCCCGAGGTGTTCGTGGATCAGCGACCCGAAGGACTGAAGGCGCTCCTCGGGCCGGTCGAGGGTTTCGAGATCGAACCGGGTCTCGCGGGCGGGTGACGCCATCACTTCGAGGCCCGCCATCTCCAGTAGCGCCGCGCCCCGGAAGGTGTGGGTGGGCGAAGACGTCACGATGATCCGTTTCAGACCGCGCGCCTTCAGGTAGTCGGCGGCCATGACCGCCTCGTCGTGAGTGTTCCGCACCGGTTCCAGGACCACGAGCTCCACGTCCGCCTTGAACCTCGTGAGAAGGGCCTGCGCGAAGGGCTTCTGCGCGGCCTGGGGCGGGGGCAGTTCGGAGATCATCAGCCGGGGCGCATAACCGTCCTTCACGATCTCGAGGCCGCGAAGAAGCCGTGACAGCTGAGCCGAGGTCGGGTCGCCGTCCGTTTGCATCCTCGTGGCGAGGACGAGAACCGCGTCCGCGGGACCGAGGGGGTCGCTGCGAACCAGACCAGGGAGGAGCATGCGGCTCACCGGGCCGTAGGACACCGCGGTCCAGAGGATGGCGAGTCCCGCGACCGCGGCGTACAGAGGCCTGCGAAGGCGCGTGGTCGCGGAGATGGCGCCCACGGCCGCGCCGAGTGGCAGCAGGAAACCGCGATCGCCCCAGAATGAAACGAGGGTCGTGAGGTCGAGATCGCGCGAAAGCAGGCCGCCCACCAGACCGAGCGCCGCGCCAAGCGCACGCTCTTCCCGCGGGGTCACTTCTTGTTTCCGCCTTTCGACTTCACACGGAAACCGAGCTGGTTCACCACCACGCGCTGGTGGCCGTCCGAGGGCTTGTTCTGAACCCCGCCCTCGGTCTTGATGTAGAGCGTGGTCGAGCCGCCTCCGTCGAGATTGATCGCGTTTACAACTCCCTCGCCGATGAGGATCTCGCTCATCTCGGGTCCGGTGAAGCCAAGGGCGGCCTCGCGTCGGCCGTCGGCCACGAGGATCACCAGCATTCCGTCCTTCTTGAGGCCCAGAGCGGTTCGCGGGTGCCGCACGGTCATGAACTTCTCCGCCGGCGGAGAGGCCTGCGCATCCTCGACGAGCCGGGGACGGCCCGAAACCGCGGCGAGGAGCCCCACCGAGGGCGACAGTGCCCCGTCCTTCCTCACCTTGCCCCGGAAGATGGCTGCACGCCCGTCGCGGAAGAAGGCCATGGTCATCGGACACCCCTCGTACACCGCCGTCCAAAGGCGCCCTTCGCCCGCGGTGACCCCGCAGCTTTCGGTCTTCGAGAAGAAGTTCGCGTTGATCGCGATCTCCGCGCCGACGCGCTCCGCGAAGTCGGAAACCACCGACCACGCCTGATCGGGGTCGGTGCCCACCACCTCCATCGCGCGTGGCGCAATGGAGACGAGGTGATAGTCCTGCGCGTTGTCCGTCCGATGGACGTGGACAACCCCCGCGTACGGCTTCGTGGTGCGCTCGCCGGCTTCGGACGGAGCCGCGACCGCCGCTAGAGCGGCGACGAGGAGGAAAGCGGCCGGTCTCATTTGATCAAGTAGAACTCGGACTGACGGCCGAGAACCCATTGCCAGCCGGTGGGGAACAAGAAGGCGTCTTCCTCGAGAGCGAAGCGCACCTCCTGATCACCCCACTCCTTCACCTTGTGGCGGGCGTTCAGTTCGATCGAGTGCCACGAGTAGGCCTTGAGCGGGAAGTCGCCGCGCCCCGGCACGCCCTGCTGGTAGTCGGTCATTCCGATGGGAGAGCCCGCGCCGTGGCCGTGATAGCCGATGGGATGACAATAGATCGAGGGCACGATGCCCTCCGAGATCGCCTGCTTCCGCACCGCCGCGAGCGCCCCGTTCCCGGTGCCGCCCACCTTCGCGAACTGCATCGTGAGGTCCTGCAGCCGGTTCGCGGCTTTGAGGCCGTCCCGGAGTCCTTGAGGCGCCTCGGTTTCGCCGGGGAGCAGGACATAGGCATGGTGCTGCGTGTCGGTGGAGAAGCCCACGTAGACGATCCCGAAATCCGTGTGCAGCAGGTCGCCGCGCTGGATCGTCCGCTCGGCCGGGGGCACGCCGTCTGGAAAGCCCTTGCGGGCGATCGTGATCGAGGGATGGAACCAGCCGCCATGACCCATCTCCGCCACTCGCTGCCGCATCCACCAGACCACATCCTCGGTGGTGGTAACGCCAGGAGCGATCACCCCGTTCGAAAAAGCCTCGCGGATGATCTGGTGCGCCACCTGCATCACGTGACGGTAGATCTCCGCCTCCTCAGGCAGCTTGATGTCGAGCCAGTCCACCGCCAGTTTCTCGGCCGACTTCACCCGCGGCGCGAACTCGGGCCCGAGGGCCTTCATCAGGTTGTCTTTCTCGTTCGCGGTGAGGCCGTCCGCGTGGCTGAAGGCCTCCGAGGTGTTGATGCCGATGACCCTCGGATTCCGCTCGGCCACGAGCTTCCGGAGGCCTTCCCACTGACCGTCGTTGGGAGTCGGCATTACCTTGAACAGGCCGTCGTAGTCGAACCTTCCGACGGAGAGGCGCTCGACCGGTTTGCCGGCCCCGGGGTCCACAAACACCAGGATGGTTCTGCGGCGTGAGGAGTAGGTGGTCGTTGGCGCCATTGAACGGAAGACGGGATCGTCGTTGTACTCCCGCGAAACGATGATCCACATGTCGATGCCCGCTTCCCGCATCAGGCGGGGAAGGAGAGTGTCGAAGCGCTTTTCGATGAAGCCCCGGGTCAGCACCGCCTGCTGGCGATGGGTGAGGATGCGGACGTCCGCGGCCTCGGCGGGGGCGGGTGCTACCGCGAGCGAGGCGACCGGGATGAGGCAGAGAAGGGCAAGGGTGGTGGTTCGCTTCATGTCGATGGACTCCTGGGGGTCCATGAGTTTAGTGTCTGGAGATGCGCGCGCTGATCCTTGTTCTGGCCATCCTCCCCGTTTCGACCGCGTTGGCTCAGCCCGCGGTTCGGTACGCCGTGTCGCCCGCTTCCACCGATGCCGCGGGCGTGAGCCGCTCTGTGCGCATTACGCTGACCCTGCCCGAGGACGCGCCGGCATCTCCGGTCACTCTCATCATGCCGCGGGCGATTCCCATGGGGTATGGCCAGCAGCCCTACGATCAGTTCGTCACCGTCACGGCCGCGCGTTCGCGATCCGGTGTGGCCGCCGCCGTGCGTCGGGCCGAGGGCCCGCGCTGGTCGATCGCGATCGCGGCCGCCGGGGAGCCGATTGCGGTGATTGAGTATGAGGTCGACCTCATCGCCATGGAGTCCGCCATTCTCGCGGGGGGAGATTCATCCCGCGCGCGCGACGGTTTCATCTCGCTCCTCGGCTACTCGGTTTTTGGCTACGTCGAAGGACTCGAGGATCGCGACATCGAGCTTTCGGTGAAAGCGCCTCCTGACCGGCCGGATTGGCCGGTCTTCTCAACTTTGGCGCCCACGGCCCCGGCGAGATCCGGGGCGCTCACGGCGCGAGCTCCAGACTTCTACCACCTTGCCGACTCGCAGGTTCTCATGGGACCGGGTTTCTCGGTCACGAAGATCGCCGTCGCGCCCGACCTCTTTCTCGCGATTCACGCCGAAGGCCCGGTGGACGCGCAAGTCATGGCGCCCCTTGCCCGCCAGGCGTTCGACGCCCTTCTCGCATATTTCGGAACCACGCCGTTCCCCCACTTCACTCTACTCTTCGACTACTTGAAGCCGGTTTCCCCGCGGCACACCTACGGTTTCAGCATGGAGCACATGCAGAGTGCGACGTTTGGGGCGCTTGCAACGGCTGCGCCCACCGCGAAGGCGACGGAACGGGAACGGGCCGGTTTTCGCTACAACGTCGCCCACCATGTCGCCCACGCATGGGTTCCCAAGCGCTGCGCGGGTGAGGGCTATTTCCCCTTCCGCTGGGAGCTCTCGCCCCTCATCGACACCATCTGGCTGAGTGAGGGCTTCGGGCAGTACGCGGCCGCCGACGCGCTGTCCGATGTCCTGCCCCCATCAGCGGACGGCCATCCGTACCGGGACGTTCTGGTGGATGCCCGTTTCCGCAACACGCTGCGGGAGATGCCGGAGTTCCTCAGGCGCATGCCGTTGATTGAACTGTCCCGCATCGCGTCCACCCTCTACTCCGAGGATTTCCGAACGGGTCGCACCGTCTTCTCTCGTGGCGGCCTGATGGCGTACGAGATGGATCAGAGGATCCGCGCCTCCACGGGCGGGGGAAAACGTCTGCGCGATGGCCTTCGCGCCCTTGTCGCGTGGTCGGCCCGCGAGAAGCGACCGTTCCGGATCGACGAGTTGCCGTCGCTCTTCAAGGACGGAACCAGCGTGGAGACGCGCGACATCATGGAGCGCTGGCTTGCCGGAATGAAGTAGCACTTTCCTTCCCCACGCTTTCGAAAAACCCCACCAGATAGCGGTCAGTGGATCCCGGCTTTCGCCGGGATACGCAGGGTGCTGACTTTTTCAGCACCCTGCTACCTGCCAGAGGCCTCCTGAACGCCGCGGCTCGATCACGGGTCGGATGACAAGATACGCGGCTTGTGAACATTCTTCCCGTTCTCGTTCTCGCCTGCCTGAGCTCGCGACCTTCTCCGGTTCCCGATTCCATGCCCACGCCGACTCCTGTTCCCACACCCGTCCCGGCGGCCGGGGAATCGCCGTCGCCCATGGCCTCCCCCGAACTTGTCGCGTTGCTCGCTGAGGCCGATGCGCGTTTCGCCCGCCGTTCGATCGGGGCCATCGACGAGGTCGCGAACCCGGCAGAGGTCGCCGCCGCCATAGCCCTTTACCGCCAGGCGCTATCCCGCGCACCGGACGATATCGAGATCCTCGCGCGACTCATGCGGGCGATGCACTTCCGGGGCGCTTATGCAGGCGCAGGCCTCCTGGAGAAGAAGGCCATCTTCGAGGAGGGCCGCAAACTCGGACAAGGTGCGATCGACCGGCTCGAGGCCCGGGCTAAGGCCGCGCGCGGCCTGTCCCGGATCGAGGCCCTGCGCCTGGTCAAGGGGACGCCGGAGCTCTACCTCTGGACCGCGGGACACTGGGGCGAGTGGGCGCTGGTTCGGGGAAAATTCGCGGCCGCCCGCAGCGGCATCGCGGGGAGGCTGCGCGATCTCTCCCAGACCGTGATCGACCTCGACCCGGCCCTGGAAGACGCGGCGGGGTATCGCCTCCTCGGTCGTCTGCACTCAGAAGCGCCGAAGATTCCCTTCATCACGGGCTGGGTCTCCCGCGAGAAGGCCCTTCAGTATCTGCGGCGTGCCTATGTCGCGGGCCCGCGCCATCCCGTGACCTGGTACTTCCTCGCCGAGGCCATCCTCGATCACGAGCCTCAGAAGAGGGACGAGGCCCTGCGCCTTCTCGAGAGGTGCGCGACCACGCCGCCGCGGACCGACACCCTGCTCGAGGACGCCCGGTATGCGATCCTCGCGCGGAAGCAGTTGGAGCAGATCCGGTCCGCCTCCGCGCCCTGAGCGGAATCGCGGCGGACCCGCCGCTTATGCTCCGAGCCGGAACCGAAGCATGCCCCTGAGTCCGCTGGCTGTCGTCATCGCGTACCTCGTCCTGACCACGGGGCTTGGAATCACCCTCGGCCGGCGGGCAAAGAGCGCGCGCGACTGGGCGGTTGCGGGCGGTTCGATGGGCACCTTCATGCTCGCGGCGGCGATCGCGGGGACGCGCATCGGCGGGGCGGGCATCTATGGTGTCGCGGGCGACGTCATCAACGGCGGCGTGTGGAACGCGATCTGGTACGCGATCAGCACGTTCCTCGCTCTTTCAGTGGTCGGGCTCTGGTTCGCGATTCCTTATCGCCGCCTCGGCCTTCAGACCGTGGGCGAGGCCTTCACCCGGAGATTCGGCTCCACCCGCAGCCAGACCCTCACCAGTCTCTGCGTGCAGACCGAGTATCTGATCGTCGATGTCATCGAGGTCTACGTGATTGCCGGACTCCTTACGTTCATGACCGGCATGAGCGTGCCCGTCGCGACGGTGTGCGCGGTCCTGGTTCTCGTGAGCTACACCGCGTTCGGCGGCCTCTGGGGCGCCGCCTACACAAATCTCATTCACGTGGCGGTGATCGTGATCGGCCTCGGCGCCGTCGCGGTCCTCGGGACGGCGTCCTTCGGCGGCTGGGCCGGGGTCTCCCGGGAGGTGTCCGGGAAGCTGGCTCTCGCCGGCCGCGATGACGCCTCCTTCTGGAGCCTCGCCGGTCAGGGCTTTGTGCCCATCGTCGCGATGATCTTCTCGGCGGTCATTCACACTCCCGCCGCCTCGATCTACGCCAACTTCTCGAGCGCGGCGCGCCAGGAGGGTCAGCTTCCGCGAACCTTCGTCCTCGCGGGTGTCGCCGCCGCCCTCATGCCTCTTCTCGCCGGAGTCATCGGCGTGCTCACTCTGGCGCGCTACGGGGCGGCCGGGGGACTGTCCGGCTACGCGATCATCACCACCTTCGCAACCGAGACCAGCCCATGGCTCGGCGGCCTGGCGATCGCGGCGATTCTCGCCGCCGTGGTCTCAACCGGCGGCCCCATCCTGCTTTCGAGCGCCACTCTGTTCGTGCGCGACTGGATGCCTGCCCGCGTAACCGCGACGCCCGAAAAGACGCTCCGCGCCTACCGCATGGCCACGGTGGCCTACGGTGTGGTCTCCGGGTTCCTTTCCCTCCTCGTCGTGAAGTCCGGGATCTCACTCCTGAGCCTCCTCCTGTTCGGGTACGCCACCGTGGTCCCTCCCGCAATCGCCATGTTCTTCCTTCTGTACTGGCGGCGGACCACCGAGGCGAGCGCCTTCTGGGGGATGGGGCTTGGCTACGCGGCAAGCGTCCTTTCCTACGCCATGGTCCGCCTCGGTCTTTCCACCTGGGATCCGTCGTACGCGAGCACGATTGTTCCCCTTGTGGTCATCCCCCTGATCGCCCTGGCCTCACCCGCGAAGGAGGATGATCCAGCCGCCGCTCCGTTCCACGAGACGCTCAACCCCCGCGAGGTTCGATGAATTTCGACTCCATCCTCGAGCCGGACCGCATGGTCAAGGTGCGTGACGGCGTGGCGCTCTCGGTCGACATCTATCGACCCGCGCGCGACGGCGTCGCGTTGAACGGGCCTTTTCCGGTCCTTCTGGAGCGCACGCCTTACGGCAAGAGACGCGCGGTCTTGAACCAGGCGGGGGCGTTCTTCGCGCGGAGGGGCTACGTCGTGATCATGCAGGACGTTCGCGGACGTTTCGCCTCGGAAGGGGAGTGGTACTTCCTTTCCGCGCAGGAAGGCCCCGACGGCTTCGACACGATGGAGTGGATCGTTGCCCAGGCGTGGTGTGACGGGAAGATCGGAACGATGGGCCTCTCCTACAGCACCGCCACCCAGCAGGCGCTTGCCGTCCTGCATCCGCCGGGCCTTCGAACCCAGTTTCTCTCGGACGGCGGGTTCGACTACTTCCATCGCACCCTGCGGCATTCGGGCGCCTTCGAACTCGGCGTGCTCCTGCCCTACGTGATTCGCCTCGCGCGCGAAGGTCCGGACCTGGCGGATGATCCGGATCGCCGCGCCGCCTTCGAGTCGGAACTCGACGGCCTGCGCCCATGGCTCGACCGGCTGCCCCTGCGCAAGGGAGAGTCGTTTCTGCGCCACGCTCCGAGCGAGGAACAGTGGTTCTTCGACATGCTCACCACGAGCCGCCGAACCGACTATTGGAGCCAGGCGACGCTCAGTCTCAAAGACCACGTTCGCGCGTATCCAGACCTTCCCCTCTTCTTCCAGACATCGTGGTACGGCCACCACGTCTGGGCCACCACGGAGAAGTACCGGGCGCTTCGCGAGGGTCGGCGCTCGCCGATGCGCCTGCTCATCGGGCCGTGGCTCCACGGTTACGACGATTTCGCTCGAACCCACGCGGGCGACGTCGACTTCGGCGCGCAGGCGCGGATCGACTTCAACGAACTTCGCCTGATGTGGTTCGATGCCACGCTCCGAGGCCTCGACAACGGAATTCTGGAGGGGCCGGAGGTCCACCTCCTCGTCATGGGCGGAGGCGGGGGAGGCCGCGATACGGAGGGGCGATTACAGCACGGGGGATCCTGGCGGGCCGCGCCGTCATGGCCGCCCCCAAAGACCCGGAGCCTCGCCCTCCACCTCCATGGCGACGGCTCGTTGCGGCTCGAGCCGCCAGCCGAAGGGGCGCCTCCGTTGAGCTTTGTCTTTGATCCGGTGGACCCCGTGCCCACCATCGGCGGCGGCGTGCAGAACGGCATGTTCCCCGCCCTCATTCAAGGAGGCGCTTACGACCAGCGGGGGCGCGAAGATCTTTGGGCGTGTGTGGACACGCGACCGCTCGCGGAGCGCGGCGACGTGCTTGTTTTCGAGAGCGCTCCCCTCGAGAGCGATCTCGAGATCACCGGACCGGTGAGGGTGAGCCTCTTCGTGTCGTCTTCGGCCCTCGATACGGACTTCACCGCGAAGCTCATTGATGCCTACCCGCCCGGTACCGCCTGGCCGGAGGGTTTCGCGATGAATCTGACCGATTCGGTGGTCCGGTGCCGCTACCGCCACGGCTTTGACCGGGAGGTTTTCCTGAACCCGCATGAGGCGGTCGAGGTCACGATCGAGCCCCAGGCCGTGAGCAACCTGTTCGTCCGCGGGCATCGGATCCGCCTCGACATATCGAGCAGCAACTTCCCGCGCTTCGATGTAAATCCCAATACGGCCGAGCCTTGTGGTGAGGAGCGCCGAATCGAGGTCGCGGCGAACCGGGTGTTCGTCGACCGTCTGCGCCCCTCGGTCCTCATCCTGAGCGCCGTCTGAGTCTCCTCAGTTAGAATCTCGTCCCTCTCACGCCTCTCAGGTGGCGGCCCTCCCAAGGGGCGTGGCCCCCGACTCCCTCCCCCAAGGTTCCTCTTTTAGGAGAAATGCATGTTCTCGTCCGTCGAGCGTAAAACGCTCAAGCTCGCCATGATCATGGCGGCGGTTCTCGTCATGTTGTCCGGGGCCACCCCGACTTTCGCGAGCGAAGCCGAGCTGGTTCTGCCCGATCTCACCTCGGTCAG
>Ga0163144_10009489_pt1 | contig 20881 bp, 17 predicted proteins | sample OliLak19BULKMAT1_FD_123175 | JGI IMG/M metagenome (GOLD analysis project Ga0163144, IMG submission 123175) | Freshwater microbial mat bacterial communities from Lake Vanda, McMurdo Dry Valleys, Antarctica - Oligotrophic Lake LV.19.BULKMAT1 | ecosystem: Environmental > Aquatic > Freshwater >... | reverse complement strand
CACCACGCAGTTGATGTTCTGTGTGGTGTCCTTGATGTCGCAGGTCTTGCAATGCACACAGTTTTGCGCGTTGATCTGCAGTCGTGGATTGGCGCCGCTCTCGTCACGGACGATCTCATAGACGCCGGCGGGGCAGTAACGTTGTTCCGGAGCGTCGTAGAGATTAAGGTTGGTCTGAATCGCGACGTCGGGATTTTTTAATTGCAGATGACAGGGTTGGTCCTCGGTGTGATTCGTGTTTGACAGGAAGACGGACGAAAGCCGGTCGAAGGTCAGCACACCATCGGGTTTCGGGTAGGCGATGGGCGTGCAGTCAGCCGCCAGTTTCAGTTTTAGATGGTCGGCTTGATTGTGCAGCGTCCATGGGGCTTTCCCGCGAAGAATCAACTGATCGATGCCGAACATCAATGAGCCCAGCCATAGACCCTTGGCCATCCAGGGCTTGAAGTTGCGCGCCGTATGAAGTTCGTCGTATAGCCACGAATTGCGCAAGGCGTCGGGGTAGGCTGCCAGTTCGTCGGCGGCGCGGCCGGCGACAAGCGCGGCTGCAGCGGCATCGGCCGCCAGCATGCCGCTCTTGATCGCGGCATGACTGCCCGTGATACGCGAAGCGATCAGCAGACCCGCATCGTCTCCCAGTAGCGCGCCACCGGGGAAAACCATTTTCGGCAGCGATTGCAATCCGCCAGCGGTCAGCGCGCGCGCGCCATAGGCGAGACGCTTGCCGCCCTTCAACGTGGGAGCAATCTGTGGGTGCGTTTTGAGGCGCTGCATTTCTTCAAATGGCGAAAGGTAGGGATTGCTGTAGCCCAGTCCCACCACCAAACCAATTGAGACCAGGTTTTCGCCGAAGTGATAGATGAACGTGCCGCCATAGGTGTCGGACTTCAGAGGCCAGCCGGCGGCGTGAACTACCAGGCCTTTTTCAAACTGTTCGGGATCAACCTCCCACAATTCCTTGATGCCCAAGGCGTATGTCTGGGGATCGGAATCTGCCCGGAGCTGGTATTTTTCCTCAAGCTGTTTGCCCAGATGACCACGGCAGCCTTCGGCAAACAAGGTGTATTTACCAAGCAATTCCATGCCGACCTGGTGGCTGGCGGTCGGTTGTCCATCGCGTCCGATGCCCATGTCGCCGGTGGCAACGCCGCGCACGGCGCCTTGCTCGTTGTAAAGCACCTCGGATCCGGCAAATCCGGGAAATATCTCCACACCGAGGGCTTCGGCCTGTGTCGCAAGCCAACGGCAAACCTGGCCCAGGCTAATGATGTAGTTGCCTTCATTGTGCATGCAGTTCGGCACCATGAAGTTAGGCGTATCAACGAATCCATCTTGGGTCAGGAAGGTCACGCGATCACGAGTTACCTTCGTCTCCAGGGGCGCGCCTAGCGCCTGCCAGTCTGGAATCAGCTCATTGAGCCCGATCGGATCCATCACCGCACCCGAAAGAATGTGGGCACCGATCTCTGAACCTTTTTCAATCAAGCAGACGGTGAGGTTGGCGTTGATCTGCTTGAGCCGGATGGCGGCAGAAAGTCCCGCGGGGCCGCCGCCTACAATCACTACATCGAATTCCATGGCTTCGCGTTGCATGTTGACCTCGATCGCTGGTGCTAATTGGTTAGGGTGCGGATCACTTCACGGAGTAGATGCAGTGTGCCTTGAGCGCAGATTATAATCATGAACATATGCCAGTCGCCGTGCGATCACCGCTTGGTTCTGCTGACACGTGTAGCCTTGAAGAGCATGCTTGTCGAAGCAAAGACTATCGGAGAAGTCGGTGATGAACAAAATGTTTTCATCCGCCAGCGAGGCGCTCAAGGATCTTGTCAAGGACGGCCAACTCCTGGCCGTGGGCGGGTTCGGTTTGTGTGGCATTCCCGAGGCCTTGATTGATGCGTTGCGAGATAGTGGTGTACGCCACCTCACGGTGATCTCCAATAACGCCGGTGTCGATGGGTTTGGATTGGGCAAGCTCCTTGAGACCCGCCAGATCAAGAAGATGATTTCCAGTTACGTCGGGGAGAACAAGGAGTTTGAGCGTCAGTATCTGGCCGGTGAACTGGAGCTTGAATTTACGCCGCAAGGTACGCTGGCCGAAAAGCTGCGTGCGGGTGGCGCCGGCATTCCGGCATTTTTTACCAAGACTGGTGTGGGTACCCAGGTCGCCGAAGGCAAGGAATTGCGGGAGTTCGACGGAGAAACGTACGTGATGGAACGCGCCCTGATACCTGACGTATCCCTCGTCAAGGCGCATGTGGCGGATAAATCCGGCAACTTGCAGTTTCATCTGACGGCGCGAAACTTCAACCCTGCGGTGGCAATGGCCGGGCGCGTCTGCGTCGTGGAAGTTGAGCACATTGTCGACACGGGAACGATGGATCCGGATCAGGTCCATTTGCCGGGCATATACGTGCATCGCATCGTGCACAATCCGCACCCGGAGAAGCGTATCGAAAAGCGCACCATAACCGAGAAAGTGGAGCGCTGATCATGGCCTGGAATCAAGACCAGATGGCGGCGCGTGCCGCACAGGAACTGCAGGATGGCTTCTACGTCAATTTGGGTATTGGCATTCCTACGCTGGTGGCCAATCATGTGCCGCGAAACATTGAAGTCTGGTTGCAAAGCGAGAACGGCATGTTGGGCATCGGACCATTTCCGCTTGAAGACCAAGTTGATGCGGATCTGATCAATGCCGGCAAGCAGACGGTGACAACGCTACCCGGATCGTCTATTTTTGGTAGCCACGAGAGCTTTGCCATGATTCGCGGCGGGAAAGTGCATTTGAGTATTCTTGGCGCCATGCAGGTTAGTGAACGAGGCGACCTGGCGAACTGGATGATTCCTGGCAAGATGGTTAAGGGCATGGGCGGGGCGATGGATTTGGTCGCGGGTGTCAAGCGCGTGGTCGTCTTGATGGAGCACGTCGCGCGTAAGAAGGATGGTAGCGAGGAGTTGAAAATACTGCCTGCCTGCACTCTGCCGCTGACGGGACGGGCGGTGGTGGATCGCATCATTACCGATCTTGGCGTTCTTGACATTACACCGGGTGGGCTCAAGGTCGTTGAACTGGCTCCCGAGGTCAGCCTGGATCAAATTCAAGCCAAAACAGGCGTTCGGCTTCTGTAGATCGTTACTTCAGATCGCTTACGACGCCGTATTTGTCAAAAATTTTCTTGCGCAGGCCAGCCGCAGAAAATTTCGCCAACTCCGCATTGAACTCCTTCGTCAGGCCCTCGGCATTCAGCCATTTCTTGGAGAAGCCTAAATGCATTGTCAGGACCGATCCGATGACATTCGGGCTGTAGTCGATTCCGTCGAACTCCGGGGCGTGCGTCTTGATGAGATATTGGCACACGCTAACTTCGCAGATAGCCAAGTCAACCCGTCCGAGAAGTAGGTTCCGAAGATTGGTTAGTTCTGGAGTTGCCCCAAAAGTCTCTTCTGCCGACTTGAATTTCTTCTGTTTGACGGCGTCCATGAACGGTTCTGGATAGGCATATCCGGCACCCGTTGCAACGCGCATGGCTTTTAGATCGTCAAACGATTTCCAGTGGAGTGAAAGACTTTTTTTCTTGAAGAAGACGGTCCTTGACGTACTGATCGGATCAGAAAAGTAAAAGAACTTTTCGCGTTCGGGCGTCTTGATGATGCTATAGACAGCGGCTAGTTCCCCGCGCTCACCGGAGGTCTCTACTCGCTTCCATGGCTGCAACTTCATATCCGGCGCGTATCCCATGCGCCGCAGAACGTGTTCAATGACTTCGGTATCGGACCCGATGCTCTTGCCTTCGGGTGAAGCGTATTCAAAGGGCGGCCATTCAGTAGCGCCGACAGGTAGCACCGTGTCTGCGGCTATCGCGGTTGCGCTCAGCGCCGTCAGCAGCGCCGCCATACTGGTCACCAAAGCGAATGCAATTCCTGAGCGTGTCTTCATGTTCGTCTCCGTAGTGATTATGGGTTGACTGGCCGGTCGGTTCCGAAGGCCATACCGGGTGCCGACAAGGGCAGGTCCAGTTCAAACTCTGTGCCCACGCCTGGTTGGCTGTGAACATTTAGCGTACCCCCGAGAATCTGCGTAACGGAATTGTGCGAAATATGCAGGCCTAGTCCCGATCCGCCTTGACCCAGTTTTGTCGTAAAGAACGGGTCGAATATCTTAGGCAGATTATTGGTCGCGATTCCCTTACCGTCATCCTTAACCCGCAAGATCAAATGTCCTTCCGTCCAGGGTTCGGCCTGTATGGTGATTACGCCATGATCGCGGCCATCAAATCCATGTATGACTGCATTGTTTATCAGATTCGTCAGGACCTGTCCAAGCGGACCTGGAAAGCTGTTCATCTCGATGCTCTCCGCGATCGAGGTTTCAATCCGGTAAGGAGTGCGCTTAAGCGTCGGTTGCAGGATGGTCAGGATGTCGGCGGCGAGTTCGTGCAGTTTAAAGAGGCCGCGATGGGAGGTAGTCTGATCCACTGATATTTGCTTGAAACTGCTGACCAGTTTCGCGCTACGGTCAAGACTTCGCAGTGCGATGTCCGACGCGACTTCGACATCGGCCAAAAAATTTTCAAAACCACGGCGGCTTGCGCCTTTTTCGAGGATCTGAAGTTTAAACGCGATCATTTTTTCACGTAACGTCGATACTGCCATCAAGCCATTGCCCAAAGGTGTATTCAACTCATGAGCTATCCCTGCGACCAAGCTGCCAAGGGCGGCCATTTTTCCCGATTTAACCAATTCCTCCTGGGCAGATTTAAGCTGATCCAAGGCCAATCGCGTTTCCTCCGCAGAGGCGCGCGCGGCGTCTTCGGCCTGCGTGCGGCGTGCGATGACTTGCTTCAGTTTTCGCAAAGTTTCGTTAAATCCCTTGATCACGGCATCGAACTCGACCCGACGTGTGTCAGGTAATTCTTTCACGTCCTCGCTCTCTTGACGGGCCAGTTCAAACAGGGCATCACGCAGTCGAGCCAATGGACGAAAGACCATGCGCAAACTGAAGGTCAAGGCGAGCACCAAAAGCGCATCGACGGCGAGAATCTCCAATGTTTTACGTAACAGATCGGCTCGTAGCGCCTGTTCAATGTGATCGCGTGAGAAGTAGACAATTACATGCCCGAGCGGGGGAGTTTTGCTGGCGTCGGAACTGCTCGGCTCTTTGACTCTGGGTGGGTAGAGCCCCACTTTGATCGGGACGCCGATGGCCTCCTTTTCCAGTGTTGAAGCAACAATCTTCCCCTCGATGTTTCTGAGTGCACCGGCAACTATTTCGGATTTTGAATCCAGGACAAAAATGCCTCGGACTTCCTGCGGCGACATCTCGGCCGTAATAATTCGTTCGATGATGGGTACGTCAAAGTTCCACAAAGGTGCTGGCAAATTGATCTGCAGCCGACTGGCTACATCTGTCTGCAATTGGGAGAACCGAGTCTCCAAATCCCGGGACAACTGGCTTTGCGCATAAAAGCCGAACGCACCCAAGGTGAGGGTGGTAACGATAATGAACAGAACAGTAAGGCGAACGCGTATCGAATACATGAGGGCAACCGGTTACGCTACTGGCTAGTAGTCAGTCACGTTGAATCAAAAGAGTTCGCCGGTTTCGTAGGTCGGGCTTCAGCCCGACGTTTTTCCGGTGGTCCACCACCGCGTCGGGCTGAAGCCCGACCTACAAAACCTGACCATCGTGTCGTTTCATGTTGACTGACTACTAGTCTGAGGGTGAATGTAGTATAGGCAGACTAAGATGAAGTCGGGTGAAGAGATCGCTACTAGATTTGAACTAACTGAATAGAGTCGGCGTGTCATCATTGATATGTCGCATGATTTCATGCTGGGGTATCGGTGTCTATATCTTACGATCAATGCTAATTTTCCGGTTGTCGAATGCATGACCGATGCAATGGCGCTAGCCGTTGAATTGCGAAGCCCATGCGGTAACATGCCGGCATGAATGACAGGATTGCGGTTATTGGCAGCGGCATGGCCGGCCTGGCGGCCGCCTGGTTTCTTGGGCAAGATCATGAGGTGACTCTTTTTGAGCGACATGCCAAGGTAGGCATCGGCGCGCACAGTGTCGATCTCGATGGCGGTATTGTGGATGTGCCCCTGCGGGTTCTCTATCCCGGCTATTACCCCGAGCTTTTTCGTCTTTTGCACGAGTGCGGAGTCGCAGTGGAGGCGCTGGATGCTTCATTGTCATTCTCCAGCCCTGAAGGGAAATGCTACTTCCGTTACCGAAACGTCCGGTTGTTTGGGCATTCGTTCCCCATGATGTCCCCCTCGCTGTTGATTCAACATGCGTCCCGGCAAATTCTTTTGGACTTGGGGCGATTCATGTTTGCGGTGCCGCGCGACTACGCCCAAGGAAAATTGCGCGGACACACGATCGGAAATTACCTCAGGCAGGAGAATTATTCGCCGGCGTTTGTTGATCGATTCCTGGTTCCCTGTTTTGCCGGCATCAACACGGTGAGCAATGAAAATGTAAGTCACTACCCGGCCGAATTGATTGCCCAATACTTCACGCGCCAGTTCCTTTTTTCAAGCGTCTATCGGGCAGTCGGCGGGGCTCGGGCAATTTCGGACGCACTATCCCAGCGTGTCGCTAAGACCGAGTTTGGGGCGAAGATTGAATCGGTTCGCCGTACGGCGGCAGGCGTAGCCATTCGCACTGAAAGTGGAGCGGACACTGAGTTTGATGCCGTTGTTTTCGCGACGCAGGCGAACCAGGTCTTACCTATGTTGGCCGACGCGAGTGAGGACGAACGTGCCGTTCTCACGAGCTTTCGGTACGGTAGCGTGCGGATTCTTATGCATCGCGATGTACGCCTGGCGCCGCATGAGAGGGCCGCGTGGTCGCCAGTCAACTATCTGGTTTGCGAAGCGCATGACCGGCCGATGATCTCAATCTGGGTCAATGCTCTGCTGCCGTCATACTCCAGTGCGGAGCCCCTGTTCCAGACAATCAATCCCCATCTTGAGGCGGATCCGCGGCTAGTGGTGCAGCAGAGTGATCTGGAGCGACCTATCGTTGACCTTGAAACCGAGTCGTGGATAACTCGCCTTGATGCCTTGCATCGGGAACCGGACCGACGCATCTTTTTTTGCGGCTCGTATGCGGCATCGGGAATTCCGCTGCTGGAGAGTGCAGCGGTTTCGGCGCGAAATATTCAGCAACATTACGGGCGGCGCGTGCGGCCGCGGGCAGCGGAGCCGGGTTAGGCGTTGCCGTGTTGTCGTTGCCTTCGGGCGAGTTGGGGTTTCGCGACTCCTGAATTCGTGCGCCCGGAAAGGTGGCCTCGCAGGCACTCTGGGCTGGCACGTGCTCCACTGGAGAGATAGTCGGCCAGCAACGCGTTGCGCACCACGTTTTCCTCCAGCCCCCGCTCTACGCTCAGGTAGATAAATAGCGCGTCCACCAGTGTTTCGGGCGTTATACCGCTGGTCGTATGGCGCGTTTTCTCATAGCGAGTCCAAAGCCAATCGGCAAAGTTGGCGAAGGCATGAAACGGCGAATCCTGATCGACTGATTTGGCTTCGGCTGCCTTATGTATCCCGCCAGGCGCGTCCAGCAACAGGGTCAGGCCCTGCTTGAAGCGTCCAGAGTTCGCTACCAGATCCCAATAGCGGGAAAATCGTGTAAATCGCTGCATCGTTGCCGTATCGACGACAGCTGTCTCGCGGACGGTATAGGGTGGCTCGGGGTCGTACATCATGCGGTGTTCGACGGTGTGACGGGCGATGGGCGTCCCGCGCAAGCGCTTTAGTATGCCCAACTGAATCTCATGCGGCTTAAGCGCATACAGACGATCAAAGCCCTCGGCGAAGCTTGCCAGGTTTTCGCCGGGCAAACCGAATATTAGATCGGTGTGAAGGTGCGCGTTTGAATGTGTAAGTAGCCAGCTGAGATGCTTCAATGTCTTTGCATTGTCCTGTCGACGCGAAACCCGCTGTTGGACCGCTACATTGAAGCTCTGAATCCCGATTTCGAACTGAAGCACACCGGGAGGGAACAGCACGATCATGGCCCGGAGTCGGTCGGGCAAATGGTCTGGAATCACCTCGAAATGTATAAAAAGTTCGGAGCCGAATTGAGCCGAAGTGAGCCGATCGAGAAAAAACTGAAGAATCCGCACGGATGCTTCAATCTTTAGATTGAAGGTTCGGTCGACGAACTTGAAGTTGCGTGCTCCCCGGTCGTACAGCCTCTCCATTGCCAAAAGGAAGGCGTCGAGATCAAACGCCCAAGCGGATTTGTCCAAGGCGCTTAGGCAAAATTCGCACTTGAACGGACAGCCACGCGAGGCTTCTACGTAAAGCACTCGATGCGCCAGGTCCGCGTCGGTGTACTCGGCGTAGGGCGATGCGATTTGATCAAGTGCAGGCTGCTCGCCGGCAATAACCTTCGGCAACGGCCGCACCCCATCCATGAGCTCGCGGCAGAGTTTTGGAAAGCTTAAGTCCCCCCAACCAGTGACGACGTGGTCTGCCAGCTGGACGATTTCCTGCTGTTCGAGCTCGTGGCTAACCTCGGGACCGCCCAGAACCACAACAATCCCCGGTCGTGCCTTCTTGAGCAGGTGTACTACGTCCGTAGTCTGTCTCACGTTCCAAATGTATACGCCAAAGCCGACAATCTGTGGCTGGGCACCGGCGGGTCCTAGTGTGGCGAGCAGCTCGCTTACGATGTCGCGGGCGCTACGGGATAGGGTGAATTCTCGCAAAACGGATATCTCGCGCATGCCTTCGCCGCCATGCGGTGCCATATTGGCCAGCAGGTAGCGCAGGCCGAGGGACGCATGGATGTATTTCGCGTTGAGCGTGCTCAGAACAATCATGTGCTGCTGATGAATGCCGACGCTAGGCAGGGCTCATTGCCTGTCAAAAATTGTTCTTGAAGGTTGCCATATTTGCTTAAAAAGCTCGCCCAAGGCAATGATGTTAAGATACTTAACATATTGAAGTATTTGAATATATATAAAGTACTAAGAACAAGAGACTAAATTTCGGTAAGTAGATTTTGTGTCTGAATGACTACGGAGAAACACATTGATAGATAGCTTGAATGGTCATGACTAAATCCGGTTCGTTGAATGTAAGTGTCGAGGATCAATCCGTTGCCATTGCAACAAAGTTGCCGTTGTTGCTGGTGGCGAGTGATCAGCCCGACAGCGTGAGTCTACTGGTTAAGGTTTTTCATCCCGATCATGAGGTTTTTCGGGAGCGAAGCGGCGAGCAGGGGCTGACATTTTGCCACGCTCAACTGCCGGATCTGATCCTGCTTGATCTGGAACTGTCGGATATGTCCGGCCGCACATTGTGCCGCCAACTAAAGAGCGATCCACTGACGCGTTACATCCCGGTCATTTTCATTACGTCAAAGGATGATCCAGGCGAAGAGGCTGCATGTCTGGAAGAAGGTGGGGTGGACTTTATAGTGCTGCCCGTCCACTCCGCCGTCTTGCGGGCGCGGGTCATGACACACTTGATGCTCCGCCGGGCGACCAAGAAAATTCTCGAGTTCAACAGCACGCTAGAGTTGAGAGTGGAGCAGCGCACCGCCGAGCTCAAGGCGACAGCCGAGACACTGCATGATTTCCATGGCAAGCTGATGGACAGTGAGGCCAGGGCCACCCTGAGCACGATTGTCGCTAGTGTCTCCCATGAACTCAGTACCCCGATTGGAAACAGCATGTTGACGGCGACCATGCTGGCCGATCAGTCCAAAAGTTTTAATGACCTGGTGGACTCCGGTCAGTTAAAGCGCTCGGAATTGGGCGTTTTTCTCAAGGTGTTGCGTGACGGCACGCTACTGATGGAGCGCAATCTGAACCGCGCTAACGAACTATTGGGCAACTTCAAACAAGTGTCAGTAGATCAGGCCAGTGACCAACGCCGTGAGTTCGACCTTGCCGAGTTTCTGCGGGAGATTGTTGATTCAATGGCGCCCAGTCTGAAGACCAAGCCGCATCGTATTGTCCTCGAGGTTCCGGGGGGGATTGTTATGACCAGCTTGCCGGGTCGGATCGGACAAGTTGTGATTAACTTGATCAACAACGCCTATCTTCATGCGTTCGAGGAGCGGAAAGAGGGCTTGGTAACAATCAGTGCGGTCGGGAAGGATCAGTCCGTGGCTATGCGCTTCACCGACAACGGGGCAGGCATTTCTGAGGAAAACCTGACGCGTTTTCTTCAGCCATTTTTTAGCACCAAGATAGGCCGTGGCGGCACAGGCTTGGGCATGACGATTGTGGACAATTTGGTTCGAAAGTCGCTGGGTGGTTCGTTGATTGTTCACTCTACGTTGGGAGCCGGAACGACTTTCGACATAGAGCTGCCGCTGATTGCCCCCACCGGGATACAGTAAGACCCTAAGAGAACGCTTCCCGTCGGACGGACTACCCCTGGGTCTCGAACCATTGGGTGAGTTCGTCGCAAAAGTCAGTCATGCCTTGCCGATGAAAGCGGTTAAAACCCGCTGGCAAGGCCATATACTGGCGCCACCCTTACTGTCGGACGGATGTGTTTTTCATGACGGACACCACGTTGTTGGATAGCGAACGTTTTGGTCGTTGCCTTGAAATTCAGCGCAAGGTCAGCTCCGAGCGTGATCTGACGCAATTGGCACAATGTGTTATGCGAGAGGTCACCGCTTTGCTCGGGGCTGATCGAAGCACATTGTTTCTGTTTAATTGGGATACGATGGATTTGCGCGCCAATTTCGCGGAGGGCGTGCAGGGAAGAGAGTTGGTGGTGCCGCTGCGTATGGGCGTGGTGGGCACGGCGATTTTGCGTCGCGAGTTAATGAATCTGACCAATGCGCATACGTCCCCTTATTTCAATCCCGAGATTGACGCGATGCTCGGCTATCACACCGACAGCCTGTTGGTTGCACCGATGCTCGGTGAAGGCGGGCGCATTCTCGGGGGCGTGGAACTGCTGAACAAGACGACGGGACGCTTTACCACGGACGATGAGGCGTTACTGACAAAGATGTCAGCTCGCCTTGCGCGCTGGGTCGAGCGTGGTGATGTCTATCCGGCGGGCGTTGAGGCCGAAGTGATTTCTCTGCGCAACGCGGTGGGCTGCGATCGGGGTTCGGTATTTGTTCTTGAGGAACGAACCAGTCGGCTGCTGGCAATTTACGCCGATGGAGGCGATGGTCGCTCAATCTCACTGAACATGAAGCTTGGCATTGCCGGTCAGGTCGCCGTCACGGGACGTAGTATCCGGATTGATGAAGTCTGGGATGACCCGCGCTTTGATCGGAGCGTCGACCAGCGTACCGGCTACCGCACCCGGTCGATGCTTTGCGTCCCCTTGAAGGCGGCCTCGGGCGAGTCGTTGGGTGTTCTCCAAGCGATAAACAAGCGGGAGGGCGTGTTTGCTGATGTTGATCTGGAAGTACTCGAGGCAGTCGCTGGAATTGTGGCGATTGCGGTTGAAAATGCGGTGCTTTTGGCTGATCAGGAGCGACAGTTCCTGAGCACAGTCAACGCCCTGACCATGTCCGTGGAGATGGACGATGGAGGGGCTGTTGGCCGTACTACGCGAGTGGCGGATCGTGCTGTGGCAATTGCTCGTGATCTCGGCTTCGGGGCGGACGAGTTGGACCAGATTCGGCTCGCGGCAATGTTGCACGATTTTGGCATGGCAAGTGTTGACGACGAGATCATTAACAAGCCCGGTCCGCTGGACGCAGAAGAGTTTGATCGCGTGAAATTGCACACCAAGCGCACCGAGGACATTCTTTCAACCGTACACTTCACGCGCAAGTATCGCAAAGTGATTCGGATTGCCGCCGCGCATCATGAAGCGCTTGATGGCAGTGGTTATCCGCATGGCCTGACGGCTACTGAAATTCCTTTTCTGGCAAAAATATTGACTGTCGCCGATGTGTTTGATGCGATGACGAGTGATCGGCCCTATCGACCGAAACTGAGCCGCGACGAAGCGCTGGCTGTATTGCAAAAAGGGGTCGGCACACGCTTTGACGTGACCGTTGTCGATTCGCTAAAGAAGCTACTTGCGGAGTCCACCAGTCACCCTGTGGCGGTAGAGGGCGACGCGCTTAAGAGGGGCGGATTCTCCTCAGAGATGGGAGGGATGTGACGGCGGACAGTCCGTTTGCGGCGCTAGGCAATATTGCCGATACGGGCGAGGTCCAGGCGCAAGTGCACGATATCGTGCGCGCGTTCGCACCGGAGCATGACCTTAGTCGCCTGGATGCGGCCTTTGGTTTGCTGGATCGTGGTTTCAAGGGTGATCTCCCAGGTTACAACGATTTAAAGACGCCCTACCACAATCGAACTCACACCAATGAGGTGGTTTTATGCTCGGCGAGGATGCTTCATGGCCTGCAACTTGCCGGGAAAGGCCTGGATTCTGAGCATATCGACGCCGCGCTGATCGGTGCGCTGATGCATGATGTCGGCTATCTGATGTCTGATGAGGAAGCGGCGGGATCCGGGGCGCAATTCACCAGCACGCATGTGATGCGCGGCGTTGAATTTACTCGCAAGCACCTCGTTGAGCTTCCAGCCACTCTGCTTGAGACTACCGTCAAGGTGATCCTGCTGACTGACCACAGGCAACACCCGGACTGGGTCAAATTTGACGATCCGCAACAGCAGCGAGCCGCCTATGCGACGGCCACGGCGGATCTGATAGGCCAGATGGCCAATCGAGCCTATTTAGAACGCTTGCTGCTCCTGTATCTGGAGTTTGAGGAAGCCAATATGGGGGGCTTCGCCAATTTCCATGAGTTGCTGGAAAAGACTACGTTGTTTTATAAGTTGACCCAAGCTCGGCTTGATCGCGACCTCACCGGGCTGTCGGTCCATCTTGCCCAGCATTTCGGCGCAAGCCAGGGAGTCGGTAGAAACTTCTACGCCGAGTCGATTGAGCGCAATCTGAGCTATCTGGAGCTATTAACGCGAGAAGATCGGGCGCGCCGACTCAAGTTGCTCAAGCGCGGCGGTGTCGTCGAACAAATAATGGATCGTCCCTCGACGGTCTAAGGCAAATCACAGACGGTGGCGGAAGAACATTGGCGCTGAATAGTCGCGTCAATGTCCGTCGAATGTGATATGTTCTTCGGCCTCGCAATCCTGCAAATTACCTCCTATGTTGCCAGTTCCGGTTCTCACGATGGGTTTGCGCATGAGCCATGCGAAACCCGACGTGCGCGTGTTTTCGGCCATTTCCTCACCCGGTCGGTGGGTGACAACAACTTTACGTGCTGGGTGGCCCGGTCGATGAGTGTGGGAGGAATGGACGGAGACAATTCGCTGCTGATGAGCGTACCAAGTTCGTCTTCGCGGGCTCCCGAACCCTATCCAGAACCAAGTACCGAAGCGCTTGGCTGGCTCGGCGGGTTTGATAAAGCCGCGCGTACGGGTATCGTCGTTCCTGAAAAGACGTCCAAAAAGAACCCGCTGCGGCTGGTGTACCTATTGCGTCTCGATGGCCCGGTTTCCATGGCATTAGGTAAGAGCCGTCCGCTTCAGGGGGGGGGATTCGGAAAGCCGTTAGCTTATCGGCCCCAATCATACGATTTGGTCGGTGCGCGCGGCCCCGGCCATTTTATCGACGAGGAGGACTTGCTTCCCTTGCGATTGTTCCTGGCTTTACAGGCTGGGGGTAGCTATTACTTTAACGAAAGCGTGGAGTTGGTCGGGGAAGCTGGTGCGTTGCTACTCCGCCAGGCGCTGAATACAGGACGACTGTATTTAGAGGGGAAAATGGACACATCGCTGACGGCAAGCGAGCCTCAGCCGCTCAATTTGGTCTGGAGCCGGAATGAGTCGGGATTGCAGCAGATGGCATTTGATCTGCCCGTAGCGCAGCAAGTCATATCCACGTGGCCCTTGTTTTATCTGGAGATTGATACCCGAACTGTTGGCGAGCTGAAGTCGTCATTACCCGACAAGCTGCTGCAACAACTCATGACGGCGCCTCCGCTGAACGAGGCGGATGCACCTTTGGTTCGCAGTCGATTGGCCAAATTGGCCGCCGAACACGAACTTGTCATTCCGCTACCGGATGCAGCGGAGGCCCGCCCCGCAGGCAAGCCGAAGGCGCGAGTCGTTCTCAGTCAGGGAAAGTTTCGTTACTCCGCTGTAAAGAGTCTCTACGATGACTATGCGACGGCGACCTTGTATCTCGACTATCCCGGTGGATTGACCGTCACCGGTGCTGAGCGACCAGCGCCGATGGTGCGACACATTCTGGATGGCGAATGGTTGACTTTCCAACGCGATTTGGAGGCAGAAGCGAGCGTTTGGCGTGATCTGCAAGATGTCGGCCTTGAAAGCTTTCATCGCCGCCTTCCGAATTATGTTCGCATCGGTTTAGAGGGCGTTGCGGTGGATTGTCTAATGCCTTCGCGTCTTGATTCCTCCGGTTGGCTACCCTTGCTTAATGGCGGTATCGCGCTATTGGAGAGCAAGGGCGTGACTGTCAGCGTGTTGGACGACTTTCCATTCAGGTTGGTAGAGGCCGACGACTGGTTTGTGGCGGTCGAGGATGAAGGCGGCAATGACTGGTTTTCGCTGGATCTAGGCGTGATGATGAACGGGGAGCGGGTCAGCTTGGTGCCCCCGTTACTTCGACTGCTGCGTGAGCAGCCCAAGTTCCTTTCAACGGTACGCAGCCTGGATGATGCTCAGATGTACCCCATCGCCTTGGATGCGCATCGGATTTTGCCGGTGCCGGTCGTCCGCTTGAAGGCGTGGTTGTTACCTTTGCTCGAGTTTCTCGATGACGATCGACCGCGCTTGTCGCGCCACCATGCGGCGGCGCTGGTTGGATTGGATGCCCAGCCGTCAGAATGGATTGGTGGTGACGAACTCCGCCGTCTGGGGCAGCGATTACGCGACTTTTCCGGTATTAGCAGCCAGCCACCTGCACCCGGCTTTACGGCGACGCTAAGGCCCTATCAACAGCACGGTCTGGATTGGCTGCAATTTCTGCGAGAGTATGGCTTGGCGGGAATATTGGCCGACGATATGGGGCTGGGGAAAACTGTACAGACCTTGGCTCACCTGCACTTAGAGAAAGTTTCCGGGCGTGCCGACAGGCCCAGCCTTGTCGTTGCTACGACCAGTTTGATGTCGAACTGGCGTAATGAGGCCGCTCAATTCACGCCAGACCTTAAGGTTTTAACCTTGCATGGAAAAGATCGTGCAGCGTTGTTCGATGAAATGGATAAGGCGGACATCATTCTCACGACCTATCCACTCCTGGTTCGCGATCGAGAAACGCTGCTGGCCCGGGAGTACCACTTGTTGGTGATGGATGAGGCTCAGTTCATCAAAAATCCGAAGGCGCAGTCGCATCAGGTCGCTCGACAACTTAAGGCGCGGCATCGCTTGTCATTAACCGGTACCCCCTTGGAGAATCATCTTGGAGAGCTTTGGGCACAGTACGACTTCTTGATGCCAGGTCTGCTGGGTAGCTCAAAGCGTTTTGGTCAGATGTTTCGAACACCAATTGAGAAGCAAGGCGATAGCGAGATGCGCGCACGACTGGCCGAGCGGGTGCGACCGTTTTTGTTGCGTCGGACAAAAGAACAGGTACTGACGGATCTTCCTCCGCGGACTGAGATGGTGCGGTGGGTCGAATTGGATGGTGGGCAACGTGATCTGTATGAGTCCTTGCGTGTGGTATTCGACAAGAAGTTGCGCCAGGTGTTGACGGAGCAGGGCGTAGGGCGCAGTCAGATAATGATTCTCGACGCATTGCTGAAACTGCGGCAAGTGTGCTGCGATCCGCGGTTGGTCAATCTGCCGGCGGCGGCGGCAATGGTGAAGAAGGGGGCGTCCTCATCAGCCAAGCTGACTACCTTGCTCGAAATGCTGGAGGAGCTGTTAGCGGAAGGCCGCAAGGTTTTATTGTTCTCTCAATTCACGTCCATGCTGGCATTGATCGAGGAGGAACTTAAAACGCGTGGATTCAAATATGTGAAGCTTACGGGGCAGACTCGTGATCGCGAAACGCCGATCAGGGAATTTCAAGAGGGCCTCGTGCCACTATTCTTGATAAGCCTCAAGGCGGGTGGCACGGGATTGAACCTTACGGCCGCTGATACGGTGATTCACTATGACCCGTGGTGGAACCCGGCGGTAGAGGAGCAAGCTACGGCGCGTGCTCACCGCATCGGACAGGACAAGCCCGTGTTTGTTTACAAATTAATGACCCAGGGGACGGTGGAAGAGAAAATCCTCTCCTTGCAGGACCGCAAGCGCGGTCTCGCTGATCAATTGATGCAACGAGAAAAAGCGGGAGAAGCCGACGAGAGTGGAGGGCATCTGTTAACAGCGGATGACCTCGATGTATTGTTTCAGCCGTTGGTTGGGTAGACGACTGATCGATGGGATACAGCGAGATTTGTCGAATAAAGGGCTCAATCAAGGCGGTGCTACCCAGCAATTCCTAAGGATTGGGAGACCGGTTGAATTCAGCGCCTGAGGTGCTTTAAAAATTCTAATTTTGGGGTAAGCTACACCTTACGACTGATCGGCATGCTTCTAAGGTCGGTGGAACACGAGCGAGTCGTCAGTGTTTGATAAGCGTGCCGTAGCGTATTTTTATATCTACTTGGTAGAAGTTACAAAAATGACAATGTCGATAATTTTGCTCGTGGTCGGATTTATTTTAGGAGCCGGGGGTGTTGGCATTGTTTTATTTCGACAAAAGAAAATGCTGCAGCAAGTTATTGATTCCAGCCAATCGACGATTGACCTTCTGAGCAAAAGGGCGACGGATGCGGACGTGGCGGCGATTGAAAAGAAGCTTCAAGGAGATATCCGCGAACTACGGGAGCAGCTTGAGTCGCAGAAAAACGCATTGATTCAAGAGAAAAATGCGAGTGAACGGAAAATTGATCAGGCGCAGCGAGAGAGCGAAGCCAGCATTCAGCAACTAAAGAGTGAGAATGATTCGATTAGGCGGGCCATTGCAGAAGACTGTAGCCATTTAGGTGGTGAGATTGATCAATTGCTTGGCCTTATCAAGACATTCGAGCGCTGGCATGAGGAAATGGATGACTTGATGAAACACAATAGAGTCATGCACGGCAAGAATAGCGAATTTTTTGCGATTGTTAAAAATGTGGTGATCCTGTCGCTTAATGCCGCTATCGAAGCCGCGCGAGCCGGCGAGCATGGTAGAGGCTTTGCCGTTGTAGCTGACGAGGTTCATACCTTGGCTATTCGCTCGGAGAACCTATCCAAGGACTACAAGAGCAATCTTCACAAGAATGACCTAATCACGACGACCACTTTCCAAGATATCCAGGCCGGGGGGAAGATGATTGCCGCCGCCGTTGTAGCGTTGGTTATGCTTAATAATAAGATAAAAAGCCAACTGACTGCTTAGGTCACGCAATGATAACTACACAGGCAAGAGGCGGGTTTGAGCAGCTTTTCAAGAGTGCAATCAGAGCTAATTTGGGAGCGGCACCAGAGGATACGTTCGAGATTGAAGAGTTCTCTGATACCAAGAAAATCAAAGAGAAGGAAGTGCTTATCCTGACCATTTCAACGTATTTTTTTCGCGTCATAGCGTTTTTCTATTTCTCGGTCAACGATGCCACCAAGGATCATTTTGCACGGAAGAATCGGCTTCAGGAAAAGGGTTTGGACGATGGTGCGTTCTACGATGCGTTTGCCGAATTTGGTAACATTTGTTGTGGTCAGCTAAACAGGGAGCTGGGTCATTACTTTCCCCATTTAGGTATGTCGACACCGAATGTTCTGGAGACCGAGTGCTTGGGCTACATGAGTTCGCTAAATGGAAAACACGTGCAGCACTTCAAGGTAGTCATCAACGACTCGATTACGTTTTACGCTGCATTATGTGTTTGTAATGATGACACCATAGACTTCGCGGTCAGGGCAGTCGAGCCGGATACGAGTACGGGCGAGTTGGAGCTTTTCTGAAACACAATAAAACATTAAAAGAAGTGGGGAGGCGAAATGAGTGACGACACACAACTGGTCAGCAAAGTACTGGTACTAGATGGCAACGAAAGTTATTTTGATCGTATAAAGATTTTTTGTGACAACAACAATCTTGTTGGAGTCAGAGCGTTGGAGGCCAACGTCCTCGCTGTTCTGAAGTCCAACGTGGATTTAGGCGCCATTTTGTTGTCTGAAGACTACGGCGGCAAGGCGCATGGTGGTGTTGCCTTGGCGCGCCAGATAAATCGTGCACGGCCCGAGCTTCCGATCTTCTTGCGCAGAGAGCAAGCTGCAAATCTTGACGGTCTATCAGAAAAAGACCGGAAGATATTTTGCGTAGCTTACACAATCGATTCCATCGCGGACCTCAGGAAGGTCCTGGATGAGTACATTTTTAGTCTGGTCTATCCGAACGTGATGGTCAGAGGAATTAAAGAAATCACGCAGTCGGCACTGGAAGGCTTGTTCAAAGATGCGAATATTGAGACCGAGGCGCCCTATATTGTTCGCGACCGCATCATTTATGGTGAAGTGTTCAGTCTGATACCGTTGGAGAGCAACTGGTGTCGCGGGTACATGATGCTTCAATCAGGTGGGGCGGACATACTGAGGATTGCTCAGTCTGGAACGCAACAGGCGAAGCTGACAAGTGCGGATTTTCGAAGCATAAATCATGTACTTGGAGAGGCTACCAATTTGATTTGGGGCGCGTTTAAGAACAGATACTTTTCTGACGACGACAGGAGTGGAATTTTCAAGACTCAAGTGCCGATCATCATCAACCATCAGCACAGATACATCTCGTTTGGCTCGGAGAATCCTCAACTGTGCTTTAAATATACGCTCTCAGATAAGCAGGATTCGACAAAGAACCCTGCGATAATTTTTCAGCGATTTGTCTTCAATTTAAATTGGTCACCTGAGGACTTCAAGGAGGTGCAGGCCTCGTTGGAAGAGTTGGTTGATTCCGGTGAACTCGAGTTATTCTAAGTAGTTTTTTATTAAGGGGAGCGTAATGGCGCAGATTCTAGTTGTGGACGATTCGAGTACCGTAAGAAACGAAGTGTGCGATTTCTTGAAGAAAAATGGCTTGACCGTCATTGAAGCCGTAGACGGAAAGGATGGCCTAGTTAAGCTCAAAGGCGATCCGAGCGTTAAGTTGGTGGTTAGCGACGTCAATATGCCCAATATGGACGGCCTAACGATGGTCGAAAAAATTCGCAGCGAATTGGGAAATAGCACTGTTAACATCATCATGTTGACCACCGAAAGCAGCCCGAGCATGAAGGATCGAGGCAAGGCCGCAGGGATAAAGGGCTGGATCGTAAAGCCGTTTAAGGGTGATGCTGTTTTGGGTTCATTCAAAAAACTAGTGGGGCTCTGACACGGGAGAAGGTTGGAAGGGCGGCTTTCGCCCCCGTCCTTCCTTCATGCTTTGTCGCGTATCAACCTGGCTTTTTCACGAACCCAGTCGCGATCCTTCTCAGTCTGGCGTTTGTCATGCTGCTTTTTCCCTTTGGCGAGTCCAATCGCCAGCTTGACCAGCCCTTTGCTGTAGTGTAAATCGAGCGGTATCACGGTGTATCCGGCCCGTTCGACTTTTCCAACCAGCTTTTCGATCTCCGATGCCTTGAGTAGGAGTTTCCGGGTGCGTACTGGATCGGCGACGATGTGTGTCGAAGCGAACAGCAGTGGGCTGATGTGGGCGCCAATCAGAAAGACCTCGCCCCCCTTCAGCACCACGTACGCCTCTTTCACCTGCACCCGGCCCGCCCGGATCGCCTTCACCTCCCAGCCTTCGAGTACCAGTCCGGCCTCGTAGCGGTCTTCGATGAAGTAATCGTGGAATGCCTTTTTGTTGTCTACGATGCTCATGATGCGCGCCACTATAAAATGCTGCATTCTACGTTCTAGCGCTTTCCCCGGCGCTTTCTGTTCATGGCTTTGGTCGAACGATCAGTCATTATCGAGCACACACCGGCACAGATGTTCGCGTTGGTTGATGACGTCGAGAACTATCCCTTGTTCCTGCCCTGGTGCGGCGGTGCCGATGTCGCAGAGCGCACGGAGACGCGGACCCGGGCCACGATCCGCATTAACTATCTCGGCATTGCCACACAGTTCTCAACCGAGAACACCAAAGAGATGCCGCTGCGAATGGATATCCGACTTGTCGAAGGGCCGTTTGCTCATTTGACCGGAGGTTGGCGATTCATTCCCTTGGGGCCAGTGGCGTGCAAGATAGAGTTTCGCTTGGAGTATGAGTTCTCCAGTTCCTTGCTGGAAAAGGCAATGGGCCCTGTATTCAAAGGCATCACCGAGTCATTCATCGAGTCGTTTGTAAATCAGGCCAGGCGGGTTTATGCCTGACTCATCTGCCGGTACGGTGGGCGACGGCTCGATCAATGTCGAGGTCGTCTATGCCACAGCGTATAGCCAGCACCGTGTCGCGCTCCGCCTTCAGCAAGCGAGTACAGTCAAGCAAGCCATCGACGAGTCCGGCCTGCTGGCAAAGTTTGCCGAAATTGATCTGACGCGCAACAAGGTCGGCATTTACGCAAAACTGTGTAGGCTCGATACAACCCTGCGCGATCAAGACCGAGTGGAGATCTATCGTCCGTTAGTGGTCGATCCGAAAGAGGTGCGAAGACAGAGGGCGGCGGACGGTCGGGCGCTGAAAAAAGGTGCGCGGGAGTAGCCCCCCCGCAAGCAATGCTCTCAACGTAACATGTCTTTGCCATTTTGATTATTTGTAAGCATTTGATTTATGAGGCTTTTCTTTGAGTACACGCGGACTTGATCGATTTGGTTTTACCCGAACGAGATTGCGGATCAGCTCACGAAGAGTGGCATCGACATTGGTGAGGGCATCGAGACCTAAAATCAGCCAACGACCGAGAGTTCGCTTAATT
>Ga0163144_10009488_pt1 | contig 20884 bp, 18 predicted proteins | sample OliLak19BULKMAT1_FD_123175 | JGI IMG/M metagenome (GOLD analysis project Ga0163144, IMG submission 123175) | Freshwater microbial mat bacterial communities from Lake Vanda, McMurdo Dry Valleys, Antarctica - Oligotrophic Lake LV.19.BULKMAT1 | ecosystem: Environmental > Aquatic > Freshwater >... | reverse complement strand
ATTTGCAATCAAGGCGAGAGCCAGGATGCCTAGGGATTTGAAGAAACCTTGTTTAAGGGTTTTATGAATTCTCAATGGGTTTATTAATGACATGCCCCAAGCTTCGCCAGTATTGCCGTTCGCGATATTCGGTCCTTTGCCCTATATGTGGTAGGGTAAACCCTCGCTTTTTTGTGGGAGCTTTTACTGACACCGAAGGAATGAGAGAAAGCTGGATTCGCTGCGCCCGGCACCATCATCTTCAGCCATGACCGCAGCCGCCGCCGGATTCTCCATGCCACCCGAATGGTCGCCCCAGGAAGCCGTCTGGCTTTCGTGGCCGGTGGATGATCCCCGCCATTGGGGTGGCGCGAAAAAGGAGATGATTTGGGCGAAATTCGCGGAAATCGCGGCTGCCATCTCGCGCTTCGAACCGGTGAGAATCAATGCTCCGGGAGCCGCCCATGCCGCGATTCTGACCGCCTGCAACCGCGCAAAAGCCGTGCCCGAACGGGTGCAGCTTTTCGACCATCCACACAATGACGTCTGGTGTCGCGACCATGGGCCGATCTTCGTGAAGCACCGTGAGACCGGCGAAGTCGCGCTAACGGATTGGGAATTCAACGCCTGGGGCGGGAAATTCCCGCCGTGGGATCTGGACAATTCCATTCCGGGAAGAATCGCGGCCTCACTCGGCAAACGGATCTTCAAGGGCGGCATGATTTTGGAAGGCGGCGCCATTGAGATCAACGGCGCGGGCCAACTTCTCACAACGGAAGCCGTGCTCCTGAATCCCAACCGGAATCCGGGCCTCAACCGCAGCGAGATCGAACAACGACTCCGCGACGGTCTCGGCGTTTCAGAAATCCTCTGGCTCGAACAAGGCATCGAGGGTGACGACACGGATGGCCACATTGATGACCTTGCTAGATTCACCGGCTCGCGGACCCTCATCGCCTGCGTTGACCGGAATTCCACCTCACCTAACAAGGCGATCCTTGAAGACAACCTCGCCCATCTCAGGTCATTCACCGGCCCGGGGGACCGGGCCTTCGAGGTCTTGGAAATCCCACTTCCCGAGGCGTGTGAAGTTCCCGGCTGGAGGCTGCCGGTCCTTCCCGCGTCCTACGTCAATTTCCTGATCGTCAACGGCGGTGTCCTGGTGCCGACGTTCAGGCAATCGAGAAACGACGACCGCGCCCTCGGGATGATCCGCGAACTGTTCGGGGATCGCGAGGTGGTCGGCATCGATTGCCTCGATCTGGTCGAGGAAGGAGGCACGCTGCACTGCATTTCCCAACAGCAGCCTGCCTGATTTCAGGCCTCGATTCCGGTGATAATCTCGCAGTCGGGGAGCTTTTCCTGCAGCGCCTTGATCGCCTCGGGGGTCACCGCGGTTTTCCACAGATAGAGGCGCTTGAGGTTGGTGAGTGCGGAAAGCTTGCTGACTCCGGCGTCGGTGACCTTGGTGCCGTAAAGATTGATCGACTCCAGGGCCGGAAGTTTCAACAGCGTCTCGATCGCCGCATCGGTGATGTCCGTTTCCGCGAGCCGGATGAGCCGGAGGTTCTTCGCCGAGGCGAGTTGCGCCACCGCCTGATCGGTGATTTTCGTGGCGGATAGATCGACGGTGACAAATTGCGAGGTCACGGGTTCAAGCTTCTTGAATCCGGCATCATCGAGATTTCCGCGGAGCGAAACGGCCGTGAATGTCAGCAAGTCGGACGACTGCGACTCGAAGCTCAGGGCCCCGGGAAATTCCGTTGAAATTGCCGCGACCTTCTTCGTCAGCGCCTCGTCCGGGCCTGCGGGTGCGGCGTGTGGACTTTCGGCCGGTTCTTCCGATTCGCCGCCGGTCGCCGGTGCGATCCTGGCGATCGCCTCCAGCAACAAAGCCGATGCATCGAAATCCTTCACCGTCTTGATCGGGTCGGCACCGTTGTCGATCCACCATTTGATGATCGCGATTTCGTCCGTCTCGATCTGCGGCTTTCCTTCCGGCGGCATGTGTTCCTCGTCGTCCAGTGGAAGCGCCATGCGGATGAGAATGTTGCTATCTGCGGAATTTCCAGGCTCGATGGCTGGCCCTTCCTTGCCGCCCTTGACGAGCAGATCATAGGTATCCATCCGGAGTTTTCCCTTGGACTTGCTCTCCTTGTGGCACTGCACGCAGCGGCGTTCGAGAATCGGCGCGACGACATCCGCATAGACGATCCTGTCTTCCACCTTCTTGGTCGGAATCGCCGGCACCCCTGCGGGTTCCTTCCGCTCCATACCGATCAAAACCCGGATAGGATCCGGCGCGTATTTGGACAAATACCCTTCACCATGCGTGATGGTCGCTCCGTCGTGGCTGGCGAAGCCCATGACGCTGACACTTCCAAATAGCAGCAACCGATAGAACGCCGGATTCATTGAAAGCGCCACGGTCCACGCCTTCAGAATGAACGTCACGATGGCGGCGGACGCAAAGGCGATTCCGCCCCACAGATGGCGTTCAACGAGGGCGTTTCCGGCGAATTCATCCCCCCCTTGGAACAGGAGAAACCCCGCGAGGACGGCGACGATCGCGCTCGCGACTCCGAAAAACAACGGAAACATCGCCGGGTTCGCGACCTGCTCGTGATGACGCCTTCCGAAAATCGCCCCCAGTTCCTGAAGGATGATCAGGGCAAACACGCCGATCGGCAAATGCAGCAGAACCGGATGGAAATGGCCGATGAAACGAACGATGTCCGGCATCTTCTCGCCATCGGGTGGCCCGGCGATGAAGGGCATTGCGATCAGCCCGCCGGCCGCAAGCAAGCCGAAGAAGGTGAGGGCCCAAGGTTTTCTTCTGCGGGTTACTGGGAATTCATGATCAGCCATAGATTGATCGGATTACGGCAAAGGTCCGCTCGATCTTCCAGCGCCAAATCATTTTTCAAACATCGACCGTGGGACCGGCATGCGAGGACTTCCCGGCTTTCCCTTTCCCCAGGAATGGCACCCAGCGGCGGACATCGTGGCCAAGAAATGCCATCGATTTCACAAATATCAGCAGGGCCGTCGCCTCGTCGATGATCAGAATAGGATCCGGCAACACCCCAACGGTCAGCAGATAGGTTCCTGAGGAAGCGGCGAGAATCCATGCGATGCGTCTTTTCACCCGATCACGGTTGCATCGTTTGATCGCATTGCAATGGGTTCCGGCTGTCTCAGCCGGATCTTTTGGCCCCCGACTGGGACAGTCGGGACACCTTGCGGTTCACCCTTGATTCCCCGGCCGATGCGGAGAAACTCGCGCACCTCAATTCCCCATGGATCCGTACCTCCTCAAGACACTCCACATCGCTGGCGTCATCGGACTATTCACCTCGCTCGGAGCCACCCTGCTCGGCGGTTCCGGGAAAAAGGGAGCATCCGCGCTCCACGGCATTTCCCTGCTTTTGATCGCTATCATCGGATTCGCCATGCTCAAGAAGCCGCCGATGGACCAATCCTGGTGGATGATCAAACTCGGCCTCTGGCTGTTCATCGGCGTCGCGCCCGTGCTTTCCAAGCGCAAGATCCTGCCCAGCTCCGTCGTCCTGATCCTCTGCATCGCCGCCGCCGTGGCCGCCGCCTGGCTGGGATTGAAAAAACCGTTCTAACTTTTCGCCTCTACCCGATTTTCTCAACCTCCACGAAGACCTCCATCCGGCACTGGCCGGTTCCGAGGTAGCTTCCCCGGATCGGTGAAACGTCGTCGTAGTCACGCCCGACGGCGATCTTCACATAGCGCTCGTCCGCCAGATTGTTGTTAGTCGGGTCGAAGCCGATCCACCCCGCCCCGGGAATGTAAACCTCCGCCCAGGCATGGGACGCCTGCGCTCCGACCAGCGTGTCCTTCGGGCCATTGTAGAGATATCCCGAGGCATAGCGGGCGGAAATCCCGACCGAACGACACAGGCCTAACATGACGTGGGTGAAGTCCTGGCAGACACCGCAGCGCATCGCGAAGGTCTCCTCAAGGTGGGTGTCGAAATGGGTGGACCCCGGCTCATAGCGGAAATTCTCGTGGATCCACGCCATCATCGCACTTGCCCGGGCAAAAACGGATTTGGCGGAACTCGCGATATCAAGCGCCTGCCGCCAGACCTCGGGATGCCGGGATACCCAGCGACTTTCCTGCAAGTAAGGCCAGATCACTTCCTTGACCGAAAGCTCGTTGTATTCCTCCAAAGTCGCCTCGCGACTGGCGGGAGAAATGTCCAGCGGCAGGTTGTGCACCTTGATCCGGCTCTCGATTTCCAGTTTCAAATGCGCGGCCGGGATTTCGAAATGATGGGTGATGTTCTGGAAAAGGTCGGTGAATTTCCTCACTCGCGCCACAGGCATCACATTGATCGACGAGCCGATCGTCTTCTGATAGGGAAACGTCCCCGGCACCAGATGAAGCGTGTTGACGCTCTGGGTGACGGGCTCGGCGTAGTGGAAGATCGTCCGATGACAAACCGAGAGAATTGCGCCACGGGGTGAAGCGGCCGGTCCGCCGAAATCGCTCACTGTTGCTGCTGTTGTGCCATCTGCCATGCCGGGATCTCGGTGAGGGTCGCAGCCGCGGATGGCGGCCTGGATTGAACGGGGGCGGGCCTTGGAAAACTCTCTTCAAGAGCTGAAGGAGCTTCCCCGCCGGGAGACGGTTCGCGGCGGGCATCGGTATGCCGGGCAGTTCTCATCAAACACTTCCTGTTAAAATTGCCTGGATTGGTAGCCCTTGAAAACACTCGCGGGTCGTCTGCCGGATCAGAGAGCAGGCAGCGAGCCAAATCCCACGGCTCAACCTCCCAGATCCATGAATCCGACCGCCATTTCCGCAAATTCCGCCAAACCCTTGCCCGATTCCACTTCCGGGCGAGTCTCCCCTTGAAAAGCAATGACTCCCTGTCTATTCCTCGCCCGGCCCGTCGCGCCACCTGCTGATTTTCAACCGACATGAACGCCATTACCCGCTGCATCGATTCCTACTGGTCCTCCTCCATCGGGAAAAAGCTCATTGTCGCCCTCACCGGCCTGGTTCTCGTCCTTTTCCTCGCCGGTCACATGAGCGGAAACCTGCTCGTTTTCATGGGCCCGGAGGCGTTCAATGACTACGCGCAGTTTCTCCACCATCTGATTCACGGGGTCGGCATCTGGTTCGCGCGCATCGGACTGCTCGTCGCCGTCCTGCTCCACATTGTCGCGACGATCGCACTCACCCGCCAAAACAAGGTCTCAAGGAAGAAATACGAATACGACGCCACCATCCAGGCGTCGAAATCTTCCCGCATCATGATCTGGAGCGGACTCACCATCCTCGCCTTCGTCATCTACCACCTCTTGCATTTCACCGTCCGCGTCGGAAATGAGTATAACAATCCCGCGCTCTACACCGACACCGCCTACATGGCTGCCACCGGCGAGTTCCGCCAGAACGCCTGGAAAATGGTCATCGACGGCTTCTCCGTCTGGTATGTCGTCCTCTTCTACATCATCGCCGTGACGGCGCTCGCCTCCCACCTCGGTCACGGGGTCGCGTCCATCTTCCAGACCCTCGGCCTGCGCTCGAAGCGCTCGGCCTCCGCCATCGATCTGCTTTCAAAGGCCTACTCGGCCATCATCTGGATCGGCTTTGTCACCATTCCCGTCGCCATCTACGTCTTCAAATACGGCAGATAGATTGGTCCGCCTCCATTTCATTTCCACTCATCCATCCGCCATGTCCTACGTCCTCGACAGCAAAATCCCGTCCGGCCCCCTTGAGCAAAAATGGTCCAAGCACAAGATGGACTCCAAGCTCATCAACCCGGCGAACAAGCGGAAATTCACCGTCATCATCGTCGGTTCCGGGCTCGCCGGTGGCGCTGCCGCTGCCTCCCTCGCCGAGATGGGCTACAAGGTGAAATGCTTCTGCTATCAGGACAGCCCGCGCCGCGCCCACTCGATCGCCGCGCAAGGTGGCATCAACGCCTCCAAGAACTATCAGAACGACGGTGACTCGGTCCGCCGCCTGTTCTACGACACCATCAAGGGTGGCGACTTCCGCTCGCGTGAGGCGAATGTCTATCGCCTTGCCGAGGTTTCCGGCTCCATCATCGACCAATGCGTCGCGCAGGGCGTCCCCTTCGCCCGCGAATACGGCGGCCTGCTCGACAACCGCTCCTTCGGCGGAGCCCAGGTTTCCCGCACCTTCTACGCCCGCGGCCAGACCGGGCAACAACTCCTGATCGGTTGCTATCAGGCGCTGGAAAAGGAAATCCACAAGGGCGGTGTGCAAATGTTTCCCCGCACCGAGATGCTCGACGTGGTCCTCGTCAACGGCCACGCCAAGGGCATCGTCGTCCGCGATCTCGCCACCGGTGAGATTTCCACCCACGCCGGAGATGCCGTGATCATGGCCACCGGCGGCTATGGCAACGTCTTCTTCCTCTCGACCAACGCCATGGGCTGCAACGTCACCGGCACATGGCGCGCCGCACGCCGCGGAGCGCTTTTCGCCAACCCGTGCTACACCCAGATTCACCCGACCTGCATCCCGGTGAGCGGCGACTATCAGTCGAAACTCACACTGATGTCCGAGTCGCTCCGCAACGACGGCCGGATCTGGACTCCTAAATCAAAGGAGGTCGCCGAAAAACTCCGCACCAAGCAGATCAACCCGGCAGACGTCCCCGAGGATGGCCGCGACTACTTCCTCGAGCGCAAGTATCCCTCGTTCGGAAACCTCGCCCCGCGCGACATTTCCTCACGAGCCGCCAAGGAGGCTTGTGACGAAGGCCGTGGCGTCGCTCCCACCGGCCTCGGCGTCTATCTGGATTTCCGCGATGCCACCAAGCGCCTCGGCGAGGACACCATCCGCGAACGCTATGGCAACCTGTTCCAGATGTATGAGAAGATCGCCGGAGAAAATCCCTATCAGCGGCCGATGATGATTTACCCTGCCGTCCACTACACCATGGGTGGCCTGTGGGTGGACTACAACCTGATGTCCAACATCCCCGGCCTCCATGTGCTGGGTGAGGCGAATTTCTCCGACCACGGAGCCAACCGCCTCGGTGCATCCGCCCTCATGCAGGGTCTTGCCGACGGCTACTTCGTCATCCCGACGACCATTGCCAACTACCTCGTCACCCAAAAGCCCGGCAGCATCACCACCGACATGCCGGAGTTCAAGCAGACCGAGGCCGAGACCCGCGAGCGGATCAGCAAGCTTCTCTCCATCAACGGAAAGCGCACCGTCGATTCCTTCCACCGCGAACTCGGCATGATCATGTGGGACAAGTGCGGGATGGCCCGCTCGCGCGAGGGCCTAACCGAAGCACTGGAGAAAATCCCGCAAATCCGCGAGGAATTCTGGCAGAACGTCCGCATCCCGGGCAGCGGCACCCACGTGAATGCCGAGCTGGAGAAAGCCGGGCGCGTCGCCGATTTCCTCGAATTCGGGGAGCTCATGTGCTACGACGCCCGCGACCGCGAGGAGTCCTGCGGTGGCCATTTCCGCGTCGAGCACCAGTTCTTCGAGACCGATCCCGAGGTCGTCGCCGGCAAGACCCAAGCCGGCGAGGCCAAGCGCCACGACGAGCACTACACCCACGTCTCCGCCTGGGAATACCACACCGACGGACGCCCGCCGACCCTCCACAAGGAGCCGCTCGTTTACGAAGACGTCCACGTCTCCATCCGCAGCTACGCTTGAGCCCGACCGCTCGTGGCAGCGGTTTCCAACCGCATGGCCCTCTTCGTGATCGGGCATGGCGGTTGAAAACCGCCGCCACGGCCACGCCGCGTCGACTCCGTCTTATCCCAAATCCTGACGCGCGGCAGCATCACTTTCATTCCGGAAAATTCAGATGGACCCGGGTTGCCCTTGGGCGACCTGCCGGACCAGCCTTGATCATCCCCACCGTTAGAGCACCGGCGAGGTGAGGCGGAACGCATTTTCCAGAAAGCGCTGGAAATTGGAACGCCTGGCCCACTCGGTGGGATCGAGGTGATCGGAATCGTCGATGTAGCTTTGTTGCAACGCATGCAACTCGTCACCAAATTCCTGACCGTAAACAAAGGCGGCAACCTCGTAGTTGATCCAGATGCTGCGCATGTCGAGGTTCACGGTGCCGAACATCGAGATCCGGCGATCCGCATTGATGGACTTGGTGTGCAGCAGTCCCTTGCGGTAGAGGAAAATCCTCACACCGCAATCCATCAACTCGTCATAGAACGAGCGGCTGGCGTAGCGGGTGAGCAGCGAATCCACCTTTTCCGGGACGATCATGGAAACCTTCACTCCCCGGGCAGCGGCACCTCGGATCGCACGGAGCAATGAGTCGTCCGGGACGAAATACGGGGTCGTTAGAACCAGTTCCTCGCGGGCGGAATTGACGACGGAGAGCAGCATCTGCAAGAGTCCATCCTCGGTCTGCCCCGGACCTGATGGGACGATCTGCACATCGACGCCGCCCGTTTTACTGACATTATCGAACCCGGCGTCCCTCGCGACATCGCGCACGCTTTCGCCCGTTTCGAGCGTCCAGTCACCAATCATGGTTAGAGCCAGCGGCGCGACCACGGAGCCTTCCGCACGGACCATGGCATCCACCCACTCGCCGACATTGGCGTCCTGTTTGAAAAAGCGCGGATCGACCATGTTCATGCTGCCGGTCCAGGCGATGAGGTCGTCGATGATGACGATCTTGCGGTGCACCCGGACGTCATTGCGACCGAACAAAAGGCGCACGAATCCCACCGGCAGGGCGACCCTCAACAAGACGCCGGCATCACGCAGGCGCTGGGGTTGCCCGCCTTTCCACCACGCGGAGGCACCGAGCCCGTCGATGAGCAGGCGGCAGGTCACCCCGCGTTTGGCCGCGCCGAGCACGGCCTCCAGCACCTCGTCCGCGAGTCCGCCCTCGTTCCAGATGTAAAACTCCATCAGCACGCTGTTCCTGGCCTCCGCCACATCTGCGGCGATGCGTTTGAGAATTTCATGGGTATCTCCAAACAGATGCCCGCGCGTGCCGCTCACGGTCGGCAGGCCGATCATCAGTTTCCCCATCAGGTCCATTCCCCGGGCTTCGGATGGATGGCGGTTCCAATCGACATCGGTCAGGCCGCGGTCCGTTAGCGTCTTGGAAAGTTCCACGAAAGACTCCTTCAGCAGTCCGATCCGCCGGGTCCGCTCCTTGCCGATCCGCTTCTCGCCCACCAGCAGATAGGCGAGCGCACCAACTCCGGGAATCGACGCGATGAGAAACAGCCAGGCAAGCGCGACTCCGGTCGTCGGGCGACGCATGATCACCCGCACGCCGAGGCCGGCGAGCACCAGCGCATGCGCGATGATGAAGAGCGTCGATGGATGCGTTAGAAATTTCAGCATGACACTCATTACCGGTTTGCCGGGTGAAGATCAAGGATCGCATGGAAACAATGGACAAAAGGATGGCCTGCGCTTGAGAATTGGCCCTCGCCGCTGCCATCCACCATGAAATTCCACTCCGCCCATCTTTCCTACTGCACGAACATCCACCCGGCCGAGACGTGGGAGGAGACATTCACGGTGCTGCGCACGCATGTCCTGTCGGTTAGAGAGTTGCTGCGTGGCAGCGGCGCATTGGGTGAGGCGGAGCCTTTTGCGATCGGCCTGCGGCTGTCGGCGGCGGCAGCGCGTGAGCTGCTGGAGGGAGGGAATCTGAAAACCTTCAAGGAGTGGCTGGAGGAGACGAACACGTATGTTTTCACGATCAATGGCTTTCCCTACGGCAGTTTCCACGGGACGCGCGTGAAGGAGCAGGTATTCATGCCGGATTGGACGGAGCAGTCGCGGGTGGAATACACCAAGGACCTGTTTCGGATCCTCGCGGTGATCGCACGGCCGGAGACGGGAGCCTCGGTCTCCACCTTGCCGGGGTCGCACAAGACGTTTCACGCGGATGAAACGGCGATTCTCCGGAATCTCGCGGATTTCGCGGAATGGCTCGACGCGCTGGCTGCGGAGACCGGCCACGATTTCCACCTCGGGCTGGAGCCGGAGCCGCTCGGACATTTCGAGAACACCGCCGAGACGCTGGCATTTTTCGAACGCCTGCGAGGGATGGCCAACCACCCGGAAGCCGTGCGTCGCAGGATCGGCGTGAACTACGACGCCTGCCATTTCGCGCTGGAGTATGATCCTGCCCGGTCCTCGCTGGATGCGCTGTCAGAGGCGGACATCCGGATTTCGAAGATTCATTTGTCGAGCGCGCTGGCGCTGGACCCACGCGATCCCGCGGCATTGGATGCCATCCGTGAGTTCAACGAGCCCGTGTATTTCCATCAGGTCCTGCTGAGGACGCCTGCCGGAGAGATCACGCGCTTTACCGATCTTCCGCTGTTCTTCGCCGCCATCGCGGAGGGTGCCATCCATTCCGCTGCCTTCGAGGAAATGCGCGTCCATTTCCACATTCCGCTCGATGCGGAACCCGCCGCACCGCTTCGCTCGACCCGCGCGGAGACCGGCGAGGTGCTCGCATGGAAAAAAAACTTTCCCGATCGCTGCCAACACTACGAGATCGAAACCTACACCTGGGGCGTGCTCCCGCCGGAACTCCAACGCCCGGTCGAGCAACAGATCGCCGGGGAATATCATTGGGTGCTGGAGAATGCTTGAGTTGCCAGATGCGGAAATCCGGTGTTTCCTGCTCCCCATGTCTGACATCAAGATCACACTCCACACCACCGCTGGCGACATCAACGCCAGGCTCTTCGCCTCCCAGGTCCCGATCACGAGCGCCAATTTCCTCAATCTCGCCCAGCGCGGATACTACGACGGCGTGTCGTTTCACCGCGTGATCCCGAATTTCATGGTCCAGGGTGGCGACCCGACCGGCACCGGTTCCGGCGGTCCGGGCTACAAGTTCGCCGACGAGATCGACAGCTCGCTGAAGCACACCAAGCCAGGGATCTTCTCCATGGCCAATGCCGGCCCTAACACCAACGGCAGCCAGTTCTTCATCACCCACCTTCCCACGCCCCACCTGGACGGCAAGCATGCGGTCTTCGGCGAGGTGATCGTCGGCCAGGACGTGGTGAACAAGATCGCCAAGGGCGACAAGATCAACTCCATCACGATCCACGAGGACACCACCGCGCTTTTCGAATCCCAGAAGGATCATCTGGAGCATTGGAACTCCATTCTCGACCGCTGATTATCCGGAAAAAACAGATTAGTTGATATTTCTTTATTATCACCAAATCCCCATTTCGCCATGTTAGGGCGAGGTGGGGATTTTTTTATTTTCCAGAAAACCCCTTGAAACAAGGCATTTTCGAACTAACACCATCATCAGCCCATGCAGGATCCCAGCCTACGCAATCACGTAGATTACACCGCACTTCTTGAATTTTCATCAATTGCGGTTTTATATGACGGCGTCAGTTCGCAAGAGCTAACACTCCCCCCCCACCCCCCATCCCCCCATGAAAAACGCATTTGTCTTGTGCGCTCTGGCTACGAGCGCCTTCGCCACAACCCCCGTTCTGACTCGCGCCACTCCGGACGCATCGACGAACCCCCAACAGGAAAATTCAGTTGCCCTGTTGCAACAGCCTGCGCTGGCCGATGCCAATGGCAGCACACCTGCCAACCCGTCCGACCTCGAGCAATCGAGAATCCTTCACGATGGGATCAACTGGACCATCGTCCCGCAAGGCTCGGTCATCTACCTTCCTGAGACATTGAAGTCCAAGGTCGATTCCAAGCCGGTTGGAAACCTGCTTCCGTTCGATGAGTTCCTGGTCCTGAACCGGAGCTGGATCACCACCAACGAAGTCACCTTCGATCAGGCGGTCGGTAACGAGCCACTTCTCACAAGAGAGGTCAGCTTCTGGTCCAAGCAGGACAAGATGGTCGTCGCCGTTCATCGGCTTGGACCGATCTCCGTCAGCTTTGCCGACGAAACCCTTGCCTCCAACGCCCGATGAAACCCACCTTCCTTGCCCTCGCGCTTTCCTGGTCTGGTGTCTCCGCGGAAATTTCCACCGGCAGTTCGTTTGCTGAAAGCGGCAAACATTTCAGCCTTCCCCAACCAGCAACAGGCGTCTCATGGGACATGCCGGTCGCCCCGCAGCTCTGGCCCAACCAGGTTTGGCCGCTTGCCTCGGGAGCCATCAACGGCATCAGCAATGGTGATCGGATGCGATTCGAGACCCCAAGGATCGAACTGACGCTAACGGATCTCCATCCGCGCAGCGTTACCTCCTTCATGCTCTACGAAGGTTCCTCGGTCGACGGGAGTCAAGGCACGGTCATCAAGTCCTTCCCATGGACCAGTGACACCATCACCCGCACCTCCATCAGCGTCACCGGGCTTGCCTCCAAGTTCACCAAGAACGGCACCTACACCGTGGCGCTTGTCAGCAAGACGGTCCATGGAACCGAACTTCTCTGCCCGCCAGTCACCTTCGAAGTCGATCGGACCATTCGCGTCAATGCGATGCTCGTGACTTATTCCAACGAAGCCGAGAATCCCTGATCCCAAACACTCCCCCCCAATAAAAAAGCCGGTCGGTGTGATCGGAGGACGTATCCCCCCCAGCGTCCTCCAGATCACCCGGCCGGCTCTTTTTTTGCCCGGATCGCTCTCACTCGAACAAGTGATGCCAAAGCGACGGCACGTTGAGCGGGTCGGACTCTCAAAGGATTTCCCCCCCGGTTTTTGAATCAAGACAGTGCTCACAACACCCGGTAGTGCCCGGTGAGTTGAAACCTGAACAAGCAGTCCTCCTCCATCGCGCCTCCGCCGATATTGTGAATGACAAGAGGGACACCGGCAGCGGTCTTCCTGTCACTGACAATCATCACATGCGGCAGGTTCGGCGGCACGGTGCAGGTCACGATGTCTCCCGGCAGGAATTTCGCGGAGTCCCCGGCATCGGGCAACGGGAGCTGATAGCCCTGGCGCTTGAACCAGGTTTGCAAGTTCGGAACCCGGCGGTGGTCGATGTTCTTGTCGGGGCGCTTGAGTCCCCAGTTCTTCGGATAGACCTTGAAATTCGCGGCCATGTCCTCGTGCACCAGTTTCTGGAGATCCTTCTCCAGCCCCGACCGCATCGCGCGGATGACGACATCCGTGCAAACTCCCAAATGGTTAGGAACATCACCATTTGGATATTTCAGCACCTGATAGGCGGGATCGTATCCCGTTGTGACGCCGACCTGGCTCCTTGCCGAAGTGACCAGTTTCTCGCCGGTCCGGGCCTGAACCGGGAGAACCATTACTGCAAACAATATGATGAGGCTTTTCATGTTAACCCGAGGAATACGCAGGCGGCTTCCATGACTTTTTCAGACTCCTCGTCGGTGTAGGCCTCTCTGCCATCAAAGGCCCAGACGGTGCCCGGCCATGCGGGATCGTCCGGCGAGCGACCGATGATGTGAATGTGCATCTGCCGGACATGGTTGCCGATGCAGCCGATGTTGAGCTTTTCCGGTTGGAAATGGCTGGCGACGAATTCGCACACCTGCCGCTGCGCCAGCATCACCTCGATGTATCGCCCCGGCGGAAGCTGATGGGGATCCTCGATGTCCTCCACCTCAGGGATGAGGATAAACCAGGGAAATAAAGCGTTGTTTTTCAGAAGCAGGATGCAGCCGCCGATTCGCCCGATCTCGAACCCGCCCGACGCGAGCCGGGGATGAATTTCAAATGCCATGCGGAAATGAAACCCGTCCTGTTGGATTTGTCACTCTTTCGAGCGCGGGATGGCGGCCGCAAAGAATGATTTAAGGAAAATTCCAAGGAATGGCGATCCCGGGAGTCTTCCAGTCGAAACACCAACCGACCCCACAATCCCGATGAACTCCAAACCCGATCCGCACGTCGAACCAACCGCCTCATCAAACCGTCCGAAGAATTCGTTTTTCAAAAGGTTCGGGGCAGGTTCCCTAACAATCTCGCTGGGCCTCCACTTCCTGTTGTTGGCCGCCGGTGTCGTCTGGGTGTTTAAAATCATTCCCGAGCCGGAGAATGAAATCGTTTGGACGACGAGTGGTGACAAAGGAAGCCGGTCAAGCGAAGCGATGGAGTCCCGGCAGCGGGTGCAGATGAGTCGTTCCAACATGCCGAAGGTGGTCGCCATCGGACGATCAACCGGGATCACGCTTCCCGAGCCGGAGGAAATGGCTCAAATGACGGCACTCGCCTCACTCGGTAAAGGTGGATCTCTCGGTGGCCTCGGAGCCTCCGGTAAGTTCGGCAAGAATGGATTGCATGGCGACGGAGTTTGGGACGGTGGAGACCAAACCAAACGGTTTCTCCCCATGCCGGAAGTGATGGGAAAGCGCTGCTCCGGGGAAGACCGGCTGGCACGCCTCAAGGAGAATGGCGGAAACGAGGCCTGCGAGGATGCCGTGCTCAAATCCCTCCGCTGGCTCAAGGCCAATCAGAATTCAGACGGCTCGTGGGGACGGGATACCCCTGCTGCCATGACGGGTCTCGTGCTGCTTGCCTATTTCGGCCATTGCGAGACGCCGGACTCCGATGAGTTTGGCGAATCCTGCATGCGCGGAATTGTTTATCTCGTGAATCTGGGAATGAGGAACGACGGGCGGATGGCAGGCAATTTCACCGCAAATCACTGGAGCTACGAACACGCCATCGCCACCTACGCGCTGGGCGAGGCCACCACGTTCTGCAAACCGGCTAAGATCGAAATCCCCAACCTAACCGAAGTTACCACGAAAGCCGGACAATTCATCATCGACCACCAGAACGAGAACGGTGGCTGGGCCTATCTGTATGCCACTGAAGGAGGACATACCGATGTCTCCGTGGCCGGCTGGCAGATCCAGGCTCTCAGGGCTTGCAGTCATACCGACATCAGGTTCAAAGGAATGAAGCCATGCATCGGCAAGGCCCTCGACTACGTCAACAACTGCCAGAACCCTAACGGAGGTTTCGGCTACACCGGCAAAAACTCATCGGAAAGCGGCTATTTCACCCTCACCGGAGTCGGCATGCTATGCAATCAGATGTGGGAGAAGGGAAACCGCACCGAGGTCCGCAAGGGAGCGAGATATGTGTTGGAGAACACCCGGTTTGATTACAACACCGGGTTTTGCGACCTCTATGGCCACTACTATGAGTCGCAGGCGATGATGCAACGCGGCGGCGACGAGTGGAAACAATACAACAACCTGTTCCGCGACCAGATCCTGCAAAATCAGGACACGGACGGATCATGGAAAACTCCTGGCGGAGGCAAGAAGCCACGGGCCACCGGGGCAAGATGGCAGCAGGACAAACTCTACCGCACCAGCCTTTGCACCCTCATGTTGGAAGTGTATTATAGATATCTGAATACCGGCGGTGCAACCGGCAAGCGTCCGGGGATCTGATGGGCTATTCTGGACGCCTATAGCACACTTGCGAGCGTGTTCCGGCTGTCTCAGCCGGATTCACATTCCGACGGAGACAGCCGGGACTCATTCCCCGGGTTTCCCGAGGGCCAGCAGGACGATGGAAGGCACGGGAACCGCCTTGTCCACGAGCAGGTCCTGCAGGAGATTTTGCAACCAAGCCCGTGACGCGGTCACACTTTCCACCACCAGTTCGTTTTCGCCGGACTTGCCGGTGATCCGATATCGCTCCACATGGATGGTCAACGGCTGTTCCTCTCCTTCCAAAAGAATTTCGGCGGTGATCGTCTTCTCGCGGCTGCGGATCCGGAGGTCGGTGAGTTTCCCATAGCGATCCAATCGCGACGCGAGCATGGATTTCGCGGCGGAGGAGGTGAGGCTGTCCTTGATCCCGGTGAGCATGCCGTCAAGCTAGCCGCTTGTCGCCGGGTTTCAATCGTCCATCCAACCAACCATGAATTTCGACCGTCTTGCACCCTTCTATCAGGCGATGGAATGGCTAGCAGCCGGGGGAAAACTGCAACGCTGCCGGACGGAGTTTCTCGGTGAAATTCCAGTGCCGCGCAAGATCCTGCTGGCGGGAGAAGGTCACGGGCGCTTCCTGCCCGAGTGCGTCAGACGCTTTCCCGAAGCCCGCATCGTGGTGGTGGATTCCAGCGCGAGGATGTTGAAAATCGCAAGAAAAAAGGCGCAGACGAACCGGGTGGAATTCGTGCATGCGGATTTCCTGGAATGGATCGGCCCGCGCGGGGAGTTCGATCTGGTGGTGACGAATTTCTTCCTCGACTGCTTCCGGCAGGAGGAACTGGCGATGGCGGTGCGCAAGCTGGGCGAGATGGCGGCCAGCAATGCGAACTGGCTGTTAGCCGACTTCGAGATCGCGCCCGCCGGAGCCGCGCGATGGCGCAGCCGGGTCATCGTCGGGATGCTCTATCGATTTTTTCGGACGGTCACGGGCATCCGGGCGGATTCACTCGTGCCGCCGGACGTGGAGATCATGAAGTCGGGATTCACCCTGCATCGCCGGAAAACCCAAGATTGGGGACTTTTGAAAAGCGAATGGTGGCGAAGGGAAATCGCATCCTCACATGGAAAAGAATCAGAGAACTGAAGGGTTCCCGGCTCCCCCCAAACTCCAGTCAATTCTTCGGATTCGTTCGATTCGTCAGATTCGTGGTGCCTTCATCTCTTTTCGTGCTTCTTTCGCTCTATCATTATTCAAAGAATGGCCCCGGTGATTCCAGCGCAGGTTGCTCTACTGTGGTATGCGGGGTGGCCCGAGAGCATGCTGAAGCATGGACTCCGGGCGGTCACGTGAGTTTGGATCGCTCTTGTCCGATACCACCTGCGGCACGATACTTGCCGAATGCAATTCCTGTGCCGTTCCTGAAGGGCTGAACTATACTGCGGCGCATCAGGTTTTGTGAAATCGTGGCAGCGGTTTCCAACCGCATGCCCCTCTTCCAGTTTCGATCAGGCATGGCGGTTGAAAACCGCCGCCACGCCGCGTCGCGCCAATCGCGCGAGGCAAGTCCGCCGGATCAGAACGGCCATGGTCATTTCCTAACAAACCGAAATCGTCGGCCGGGAATCCCGGTGAAGTTTCCTCGTCCCGCTTCCGGAAGGTGCGGTAGCGGGCGATCATGGAATGGTCCCCAGGCTTGGACTTGGCCTTTTCCGGAGGTGACTCGATTTCCCCGAGGATCGCGGTTAGATCGCCTACGATGGATCGCTGGATATAACGCTTTTCCCAGAGCCGCTCGATGAGCGGACGCAGCTCGACGGCCCGCAGGTCCATGAGGTCACCGACGATGCAGGTGATCGTCATGGTATCCAGAACGTTGTCCGCAGGCTGACTGGCGAGCATGAGTTCCAAAGTGCTTTCAATCATTCCGATGACATCCTCACGGGTCTCAGGGTGCTGCAGTGCGAGGAACGCGAGCGCGGAACTCATCGCCCCTTTCCCTGCGGCCGAAATGCCGGGAAACTTCAGCCATTCCGAGACGCGAGGCAGATCGCCGGCGCAGATGGCGGCGATCTGCGCGGAATGCACAAAGTCACCCAACCAAAAATTGATAGCCTCCCGGGGCAGGGAGAGCAACTCCAGGACGGCGGGGAGCGCTTCGGTCGCGGCGAGTTCACCAAGCAGATAGATCGCGTGGAATGGAAAGAACGAGGACTCGTAATCATCCTCGCTCTTGAGAAAATAAGGCGTGTGGACGATGCCGTCCCGCAGGACGGCGATCAGGTCGGCCACGAGTGTCTCGCGAGGCAGGGAGAGGATTTCCCGAATCGTTTCATCTGGCAGATCGAGATCATATTCATAGAGATCGTCAACCAGCGGGTGATGGAATTCCAGGAATTCGGGGGACGCTCCGGCTTTGGGCAGCGGCGGGCATTTCACCAGAATCTGGTGCTTCTCATCTTCCGCAAGCATCGACTGCCAGCTCTTCGCATTCGCGCGGATCATCGCCCTCTCCACAAATTCTAGCAACGGATCGCCCGGCACCAGTTTCTCGAGCGCGGACTGAACACCCAGACCTTTTTCAATTTCTCCGGTCTCGAAATGGATCACGGCGACCGAGGCGTAGAAGGTATTCACCTCGGACGCATGGAAGATGTCTCGATCCGGGTAGAGTTTTGCCAGATCCAATTCGCCACCGAGCACCGCCCTGGCTTTCTCGGGTTTTCCCGCCTGAAGGTATTCCGAGGCGACTGCGATTTTCCCGAATAGATAGTCCGGGTGGCTAACAAGGATCTCCTCTTGAATCGCGCGGGCTTGCCGCACCTGATCATTGCCGAGATAGGCGACATGAAGGAAGTTCTTGAGGGCCGGGACTTCGGGAAACTGTTTGATCGCCTTCTTCAGCTCGGGAATGATCCATTTCCCGCGATTGATGGTGCCATGATGGAAGCGCTCCATTTCATCTTGGTTCAGTCCGGGCGGCAGGGGGTCCTCAATGGCATCAAAGGTGACCGGCACGGCGAGCACCTCCGCCTTGATGGCGGCGGACTCGGCGGAAAGCGAAAGGGAAGGAAGCATGGGAGCGAGCATTTCTGACCTCCCGCCCGGAGGCTACCGGAATTTGCCTGTTGCGGTGGGAAGCGAAGCGCCACACCGCTTTGGATGAACCGGAGTTCCAGTTCGCGGCGTCCGCTGCGGAAGAATCCAAAGCGGTGTCGCCGCTGCACTCTGCCACCGCACTCCATAACGAGGGATCCGGCACGTTCCACCGCTTCCCGGATGGGATGGAGGAAGAGCCGGGGCGAAATAAATTTCGCGGTCCGGGAGATCTGGCTTATGACTGCGCCACGATGCCATTCCGACTTGTGAGTGACTACCAGCCTGAGGGGGATCAGGCGCAGGCGATCGCGAAGCTGACGAAATCGCTTTCTGCGGGGAACAAGCACCAGACGTTGCTCGGGGTGACCGGATCCGGGAAGACGTTCACGATGGCGAACCTGATCCGCAACCACGGCAAGCCGACGCTGATCATGAGCCACAACAAGACGCTGGCGGCGCAACTCTACTCGGAGTTCAAGAACTTTTTCCCGCACAATGCGGTGGAGTATTTCGTCTCGTATTTCGATTACTATCAGCCGGAAGCCTATATCCCAAGGAGCGACACCTACATCGAGAAGGATTCGTCGATCAATGATGAGATCGAGCGGCTGCGGTTGAGCACGATGGGTTCGCTGCTAACAAGGCAGGACACGATCGTGGTGGCGTCTGTTTCCTGCATCTATGGCTTGGGATCGCCGGAGGACTATCAGAACATGATGGTGCCGACGTGGGTGGGGCAGAAGCTGACGCGCGAGGAATTTTTGAATTCGCTGGTGGGGATGATGTTCGAGCGCAACGACATCGCGTTCGGCCGGGGGAAATTCCGGGTGCGCGGGGATGTGGTGGAGGTGCATCCGGCATATCTCGACGAGACGGCGATCCGGGTGGAATTCTTCGATGACGAGGTGGAAAGGATTTCTAGCATCCACACGCTGACCGGCCACCTGATAGACCGGCTGGAGAACCACACGTTTTTCCCGGCGAAGCAGTTCGTGACACCCGGCGACAAGATGAAGCGCGCGATGGTGGCGATCCGCCAGGAGGCGAAGGATCAGATCGCGAAATTCGAGAAGGAAGGAAAACTGATCGAGGCGCAGCGGCTGCGGATGCGGACGGATTACGATCTGGAAATGATGGCGGAGATGGGTTTCTGCCAGGGTATCGAAAATTACTCGCGCCACATCACCGGACGGGAGCCGGGGGCGCGGCCATACACGCTGTTGGATTTCCTCCCACGGGATTTTCTTTTGTTAGTCGATGAGAGCCACGCGACGATTCCCCAGGTCGGCGGGATGTATGAGGGCGACAAAAGCCGCAAGACGGTGCTCGTCGAGCATGGTTTCCGGCTGCCGAGCGCGCTGGACAACCGGCCGCTGAGGTTCGAGGAGTTCATGCAGATGACGAACCAGCGGGTCTATGTTTCGGCAACGCCGGGGCCTTTCGAGATCGTGAACTCACGGCCGGAAAACAAGACATTTCTATCCGTTAAGCAGAAAGGTCCGGATGGCAGGGACGTCGTGATGTTCGACTACAAGAAGCTGCGGGTGAAAGCCAGTGGCAACGAGGAGCTGGTGGGGGATTTCAATCCGGAAAAGCGTGGCACGCCTTTGGTCGTGGAACAGATCATCCGGCCGACCGGCTTGCTGGATCCGGTGCTGATCATGCGCCCGTTGAAGGGACAGATCGATGAAACGATCGAGCTCTGCCGCCAGCGGGTCGAGCGCCACGAGCGGGTGCTGGTGACCACGCTAACCAAAAAGACGGCGGAGGATCTGGCCGAGTATCTGCAGGGCACCGGGCTGAAGTGCCGCTACCTCCACTCGGACATCGACGCGGTGGAGCGGGTGGAAATCCTCCGCCAGCTCCGGGCGGCGACCTTTGATATTCTAATAGGAATCAATCTGCTGCGGGAAGGACTCGATTTGCCGGAAGTCTCACTGGTTTGCATCCTGGATGCGGACAAGGAAGGATTTCTCCGCAACGAGACCTCGATGATCCAGACCGCCGGGCGGGCGGCGAGACACATCGGCGGAGAGTGTGTGCTTTTCTGTGACAAGATCACGGATTCGATCCAGGCGCTCATCGACATCACGGAGTATCGTCGCGGCCGCCAGCAAGCCCACAACGAGGCTCACGGCATCACTCCGCAAAGCGTGAAGCGGGCGCTTCAGCAAAGTTTGCACACCCACGAGAACGCACGCGAACATGCGGACAAGCTGAACAGCTCGCTGGTCGCCGAGGATGTGACCGTTTACGACAAGCTGCGGGTGATCGCCGAGATGGAGGAGGAGATGCGCGAGGCGTCCTCGCGGCTGGAGTTCGAGCGGGCGGCGCATTTGCGCGACCAGATTGCCTCATTGAAAAGCGATTCCCCCGCCCCGCCGGTGAAAGCGGTGAAATACCCAGCCGGAAAACGGGGCCGCGGACGCAAGTGAGTGTTCTTGACCCTT
>Ga0163144_10009486_pt1 | contig 20890 bp, 12 predicted proteins | sample OliLak19BULKMAT1_FD_123175 | JGI IMG/M metagenome (GOLD analysis project Ga0163144, IMG submission 123175) | Freshwater microbial mat bacterial communities from Lake Vanda, McMurdo Dry Valleys, Antarctica - Oligotrophic Lake LV.19.BULKMAT1 | ecosystem: Environmental > Aquatic > Freshwater >... | reverse complement strand
TCCGCCACAACCGTCGCCAAACCCCGCAAATCCAAGCCCCGCCGGTCCCTCGTGGTTGCACAGCAGCGGGTCGCTTCCGGCGGTCGTCGCGCCGTCGTCGGCGCCGCAGATCGCCATGGCGCCTGCCGCTCCGGCGGCGGCGCCGCTCCCCTCCGAGTCCGGCACGCGAGCCTCCAGCTTCGGCGTTCCGATCAGCGCGAGCGATCGCGCGGGGTGGATCGCGGCGCTCGATCGGCCGTCGTCGGACGGACCGCCGGCGCAGCCCGGCGCCGCCGGACCGCAGCACCTCCCGTTCGCGGAAGCGCCCGGCGGCGACGCGCGCCATCGCGACATGACGGCCTCGTCGGCGGCCGTGCCGTCGTGGATCGCCGGGCTCGCACACGGCCAGGCGCAGGCGCAGAAAGAGGCCGCGGCGTCGAAAGAAGCCGCGGCGTCGAAAGCAGCGGACGTGTTGCCGTTCCAGCGCGCGGCCACGCAGTCGCCGCCAGCGACGCAGCCCGCGATGCCCCCGGCGCAGCAAGGCGGACAACCAGCGCGCCCCGCCACCCAGACGCCTCCGCCGGCACCAGGCGCCCGGCCTTCTTCACCCGCCACGCAACAGCCGACGCGCCCCGCCACCCAGACGCCTCAACCGCCCCCCGCCGTCAAGCCCTCTTCACCCGCCACACACCAACCGGCACAGGCCGCCGCCCCGGCCGGGGGACCGCGCCTGTCGATCGAGCAGCTCGCTTGGCTGCAAGCCCAGATCGACACGTCGGCGGAGCTCGGCCGCGGGGCGCGCGAGAAGCTGGGCCTGAGCGAGGCCGACTACGCGAGCGAGCGCGCCATCTGGCAGGTCAAATTCCAGCAGGACCGCGCCACTGTGGAGCGGTATTCGCAGCTCTTCTATCACTATCGCCGCACGGCGGGCACTCGCTGAGAGGCGCTCACAGGAACCCTTGAATGGACGTGGCGGCGCCGTCCGCGCCGGTTCCCGCGACACCTTCCCCCGCGCCGCCCGCGCCGGGCACACCCAGGGTGACGGTCACTCCGTCCGCCCCGGGCGCCTCACCGGTGTACGCAATTCCAATGGAGTGACCGCCTCTGCCACCGCCGCCTCTGCCACCTGCCCCACCGTTGCCGCCGTTGCCGCCGGCGCACGCCGGCGCGAGCGAAACGCCGCCCGGGACCGTGCCCCCGGCCCCGCCCGGAGCGCCCGCACCCCCCGGCTGACCGGCCCCGCCATTGCCACCGTTGCCGCCTGAACGAGCGACGATCTTCACGTCGGTGAAGGTGAGCTTTGCGTCGAGGCTCACAATGGCAATGGACGCGCCTGCCGCCATCCCACCCTTGCCACCTTTGCCACCGCACCCGCCCGAGCCGCCCGAGCCGCCGCTGGCTCCCCCATTGCCGGCGGCCAGGTTCCAGGCGGGACACTGCGCCGCCGCGCCGCCGCCCCTGGCCCCGCCGCCGCCCCCGCCGCCCTGACCCACCTTGCCCGCTTGGCCGTCTTTTCCCGCGGATCCAATGAACCCCGCGGGGCCGATCCCGCCCGCGCTCATGCCCCCTTCCCCGGCAGGACCGCCCGCTCCGGCCGACCCTGTCGTGCCGTCCAGACAGAGCTTCATCAGCTTCTCGCCCGCGCCGAGGTTGGCGCTGGCGAACGGCTCCCCCGAGGTTCCATTACCGGCGCTTCCGTCCGCGCCGAGCCCGCCGAAACCTCCGACCGAGTCGATCTTGTCGCATTGATGAATCGGCCCGTCCGCCCCGTCCACGACGCTGGCGGTGCAGGCCATTGCGCCGGGCGCGCCCTGTTGGCCCGCCCCCGCGGCCCCGGCGAGCCCGTCGCCGTCCTTGCCATTTGCTCCCTGACCAGCCTCGACGGAGCAGCGGACCAGGTCGACCTGGGCCTGGGACTCGGCGACAATCGCGATCGACGACTGGCCCGGCAGCCCGCCGTCGGCCGCGCGAATCACCACGTCGTGGATCCCGATGCTGTTGCTCCCGCCGACGTGGAGCGGGATTTCACCGGCCCCCGCGGTCAGCTCCGTGGGCTTTTCCGGGCCGCTGTAGAGCCACTCTGCCGCGCAATCGAGACCGCCGAACACCAGCGCTCCGCCGCCGACCGCGACCGCCTCGACGAAGGTCTCGGCGCACAGGTAGATCGGCTTGCCCTTGGCGGCGCCGAGGGCCTTTCCAATGGTCGCGAGCGGCGCCTCCTTCGAGCCGGCGTTGCCGTCATTGCCTGTCGAGGCGGAGACGAACACGCCACACTCATTGCCGATCGGCACGCTCATGTTCGAGGGGATGCAGTCGGGCGGCGCACCGTCCGCGCCCCCGCTGCCCGTCGTGCCGCCGCCCGAGCCCCCGGCGCTCAGGACTGGACACGTCAACGCTTTTTCGCAATCTTCTCGACAGCCGGAGGTGAAGAAGACGTGGCCGATTACCACGATACCAAAGCGGAGAATGCCTGTTCCCACATCGAGAGAATGGCTCTTTCGTGCCGCTTTCATTTCGAAAAGTGCGCCGGGCGGCAACTTTCGTGATCTACCGGCCTCGCACCATGGCCTTGTGAAACCGTGCCTGGAGCGCCGCGTCGTCCATCATCTGCTTCAGCCAATGGTGCTCGGCGCGCAGGTAGTCGTGCAGCGTCGTCCCATTGCGCTTGAGCACGTGCTGGATGTCCTGGCCACGCTGGATGTCCATCGTGACCTCGATGAAACGCTCGAACGTGAGCGGCGCCCCGACGCTGACCCGCTCGGCCTGCGCCCTGGCGAAGGCCTCGGCGTGCTCCGCCACCAGCGGCGGCACGGTGTCCGCCTCGCCCATCGCCTCGATCGCGTCCGAGAGCCGCGCTTGCCACGTGTCGTCGAGCTGGTCCCACGAGTCCTCGTCCAGGCCGTGCGCCGCCAGCAGCTCGTCGCGGACCACGTCGGGCTCGGCGAGGCGCACCGAGAGCACCGCGTAGGCCCGAACGTCGGTCGTGAGAGCTCGCCGAGAATCCACGCCGGCATCCTACACAACGAGCGCCGCCCGGTGAGCGCGGCGCAGCACGCTGGCTTTTCCGCCCGCCCGGGACGCCCGGGCGCCAAGAGAGGCACGGCTCCTCTTCCGCGCCGGGCGCGGCTGGAGTAGCGTCCTTCGCGGTGTCGGAGCGCGCCGGGTACTCGGCTACGGGTTTGCAGCCTCTCGCGACCGCCGAGGATACGGCGGGCGTGGGGCCATCGTGGCTGCTCGATCTGGAGATGGGGCACGACCGGTTGCGGCACGCCGCGCGCCTGCTCGAAGGGATGTCGCCGCCGCCGATCGATCTGGGGCCGGCCGCGAAGAGCCTGCAGCGGGTGTTCGTGCTCGTTTACGACGCCATGGACGAGCGGGCCGAGCGTCTCACCTCGGTGCGCGGCGCCATGGCCGAGATCGCGGCGTTCGACGGCATGGTGCGGCCGGCGCTCGACATGGACCCGACGCTCGGCGCCGTGCTCACGGCGGTCCACGAGGCGCACGGGCTGCTCGCGCGCGGTGAGCAGCGCCTGCTGGCCCTGGTGGCGAACGTCAAGGCGGAGGCGCCCGAGCTGCTCGCGAGCCACGAGACGTTCCGGCTGCACGTGCTCGACCGGCCGTCGATCCCGCCGACCATCCGCGTGCAAGCCCCGGAGCCGCAAGAGGTCACGCAGCAGCCGCCCGAGCCGCTGCCCAGGCCCAAGACGTTCGAGGAGCTCGACAAGCTGGTCGCCGAGCTCAAGCGCCGCACCGGCGACATGAGCAAGCAGATCGCCGAGCGCATCGCGCCGAGGCTGCCGGTGGACCCGCCCAGGCTGCCCCCGAAGCCGTCGCCGCCGGGCTTCACGATCGAGATCCCCGAGGTGCAGAGCGAGGCCGATTTCGTCCGCTCGAAGGCCCGCGAGTACTTCGAGGAGATCACCATGATCGGGGCGCAGCGGGCGCCGCTGCTCGGGGATCCGTGGCGCACCGCGCTGACGCTGGAGCGCCGCATGCTCAACTCCATCGACGCGATCGCGGCGATGGGCTCGGTGGCGATCGCGTACCTGGAGCCGCTCGTGCTCGACTCGCCCGCGAAAGATCCGTCGCGCGCCTTCGGCATCGGCGCGGCGCTCGGTTGCATGGCCGGGCGCGACGCGCTCGCCTCGGCCGAGCGGGTCGCGTGGACGCTGCGGCAGAACGATCCCGAGAGCCTTTCGCAGTTCGCCGACGCGCTGAAGCTGGTCCCGCACAACTGCCTGACGCTCGCGCTCCGCACGTTGCAGGTCGATCGCGATCCCGCGATGCGCGCGCTCGCGATCGACGTGCTCTCGTACCGCGGGCTCGCCAGCCCCGACGACCTCGCGCGCGCCGCGCTGGACGCCCCCGCGGTCGCCGCGAAGGCGCTGCCCTACGCCGCCCTGGCGAAGAGCCCGGCCCTGAACGACGGCATCCTGCAGGCCCTCGCCTCGGGCGATCCGGCCGCGACGCGCGGCGCGTGGCTCGCCATGGCGCTCGGCGGACACCCCCAGGCGGCGGCCGTGCTCGGCGCGGCGCTGACCGGCGAGGACGGCGAGATCGCGGCCCTGCTGCTCGCCATCCAGGGCGACTCGCACGACGCGGACACGCTGCTCAGCGCGGCGATCGCCACGCCGGTGCGGCCGCTGATCACCGCCGTCGGCTGGGCCGGCTCGGCGAGCGCGGTGGTGCCGCTGATGAACTTCCTAGAGCACGACGACGTCAGGGTGAAGCTCGCCGCCGCGTATGCGCTCGAGCGCATCACGGGCGCGGGCCTGTGGGAGACGGCGGAGCTGGAGATCGAGGACATCCTGGTGCCCGAGCCGCCCGATCCCGACATCGGCGAGCCGAAGCCGCTCAAGCTCGCGCCGATGGTGAGCGATCCGCGCGATCTCCCGGGCCAACCCGCGCCCGAGGTGATCGAGCAGCCGACCGTCAACGTCGAGCGCTGGCGAGCGTACTGGGCCGAGAAGCACGTGATGTTCAAGATCGGGCTGCGTTACCGGCGCGGCTTCCCGTACACCCCGCTGGTGTCGCTGCAGGACCTCGACTCGGGCAAGTGCACGCCCGGGGAGCGCCGGAGCTTGCAGCGCGAGCTGTGCATTCGCACCGGCCAGGCGGTACGGCTCGATCCGCTCGATTTCGTCGTGGTGCAAGAAGAGGCGCTGCGCGAGTGGCTGCCGATCGCGCAGCGGATGTCGACGAAGCCGGGCTACTGGTCGCGTCCTTACCGCGGCTAGCGCCGCCCGCCCTTTCGGCGTCTTGCGTGCGGCAGCCGCTCGCAAAGGCGATAGGCTCGTCTCCGGCGCGGGCGCCGACGCACGGCGCCTGCTGCGTGGAGACTCGACATGAGCGACAAGCCCCAGAGCCCCGGCGCACCGCCACCCGCCGACCCCGAAGGGTTGCCGGCGACCGCGCTCGCCAACCTTCGCTCGCTCGCCAAGGAGCGGCTCGGCGCCGAGCCCGACAAGGCCGGCCCCGCCGCGACGCGCACCATGGCGGCCGTCGTCCGCGATCTCAAGGGCATGCCCGAGATCCTCGTGACGCGCGAGCACACCCACAAGATCAAGCTCCAGCGCCGCGCCAAGATCGGCGCCGTCACGCTCGAGTACCACCCCAACATCCGCGCGATGGAGGTGGGCTTCGTCGGCTTCCCCGACGCCGACCCGACGACCGTGAAGCTTCACCGCTACACCTTCGCCGAGGCCAGGGGGACGCACGGCGAGTGGCACCGCCTGGACGACGGCGGCGAGCTCATCGGCGACGTGCAGCAGGCGCTCCTGAAGCTGTACCCCGAGCTGACGCGGCCGTAGCGGCGCGCGCAAAAAGCGAGAATTTGAATCGCGGGATGACCGGCGCTTGCCGCACGGTCAATCGCGAGAGTGGCCGCTCCACCCTTCGCGGCCGCGCTTCAGGGAGATGGCTGGCGAGCGCGGCTCACGGCCGTGCGAAGAGCAGCGCCGCGCGCTCGCCGCCGTCGCTCCCGGCGCACGAGAACGCCACCGAGTGGGGCGCCCAGCCGCGCCGCCAGCCCTCGGTCGCGAGCGTCACGTGCAGCGGCATGGCCGCGGCGCCGAGCGCTCCCATGCGCAGCGCGGGCGGATCCCACTGCTGCGGCTCGCACCACAACGACTGCGTGCGCACGAGCATCGACTGGTGCTCGAACAGCCGGTGCGTCTCGAACGTCAGGTCCGTGAGCAGCCACCCCGCGCGGAGCTTCGCGTCGGCGAGCGGCGCGCCCGCCTTGCGCACCGCCACCGTGAGGCCGATCGCCTCGAACGCCGGCTCGTCGTTGTCGGGCCGCATCTTGTCGTACGCCGTGGCCACGGTGAACAGGTTGGCGAGCGGCGTGAGCTTGTAGGTGCGCGCGACGTCGGGCCGCATGATCACCAGGAACGCCGCGCACTCGCCCGGGATGATCGAGTCGAGGTTGTCGGTCTTGAAGAGCCGACCTGCCTGCGCCAGCGTGCGAATGCGCGCCGGGTCGTAGTCGGTGTGGACGCCGCCGACGATCGCCGCGTCGATCGAGCCGCGGGCCAGCGCGTCGAACACCCCTTGCAGCGCGAAGCCGGGCCCCGCCGCCCCGCGGATGCTGGTCTCCAGCGTGGTCTGCGGCGCGAACTGGATGGTTCGGCGGAAGACGTCCGAGCCGAGCACGGTGCCCGGCATCTGGCCGTCGGGCCCGGCCACGCCGAGCTGCTCGTCGATGCACAGCACCAGCCGCGTGCGGAGCTGCTGGAGCACCGGCCCGGCCGCGCGCAGCGCCTCGTCCAGCGCCGGGATTGCCAGCTTCGCCGCGCGCTCGTGACCGACCAGCAGCGGATCGATCGTCGGCAGGAAACACATCGTGATGCCGTCGCCGCCCGCCTCGGCGTCCTCGACGAGCGGCGCCTCGCGCATCGCCACGCTCGCGGCGCGGTACGCGAAGCCCGTCTCGACGGCGGACAATCCCAGCGGCGTCCGGGCGCCCACGCTGACGACCACAGCCGCCGGAGTCATCGCTTCCGCTCCCGCACGATCACGCGCATGTCCTTCATTTTCCGGGGTGGCCGCACGCTCGCGCGCCACACCATCTCGAACGCGATCGGCTTGATCGGGCTGGGCTCGAGCAGGTCGAGCAGGAGCGTGTCGAGGTGCGGCCGCACCACCTGCGGCTCCTTGCCCTTGATCTGGAAGGTGATCTCCAGCGGCACCTTTGGCACCGTGAACTTGAGCGGTCCGCCGCCCGGCACGAGGCCCATCAGCGCGACCTGCTCGCCGCCCTGGAGCGGCGAGTCGAGCGTCATGCCGGGCGACGCGCAGTTGTTGTAGCGATCGTCGAAGTCCTCGGGCGGGAGCGGCGCCCGCGACTCGAGCCAGATCTTGTCGTAGGTCCCGGCGTACTTGCGGCGCGGCTCGTAGCTGCGGCCGACCGCGCAGATCCCGGCCGGCGCTGGCCGCGTGCGGAACGAGCTGATGAGCACCTCGACGTCCTCGATGCTCGGCGCGCCCTTGTGCGTGAGCGCGTTGCCGTCGCGCACCATCCCGCTGCCGACCGGGTTGCGCCCCTCTTCGAGGAGCTTGTCGGGATCGCTGTCGTCGATGCCGCCCCAGGCGTAGTCGTAGCGCATCTCGAGCTCGCTCACCGGGCCCGGCTTGGTGAGCCCGGCGCCGCCCTGCGTCCACACCCGCGGCCCGAAGATGCGCAGCGGCTTCTTGATCGGCCCGACCTGCACCAGCACGTCGAACGACGTCACCGTCTTGCCCGCCGGCGCGAACGCCTTGGCGACGACGATCACGTCCGTGCCCGGCTTGCGCAGGCAGAGGTCGGACGGGTACGCGATGCTCGCCACCTCGGGCTTGCCCCACGGCACGTCCGCCACGCGGATCCCGCGCACGCCCTCGGGCGGAGCCGCCTCGAACGTGCCGTCGGGCTCCAGCTCGAACGTCGCCTTCACGATCGTGAGGAGCTTCTCTCCGTCCTTGTCGAGGAGGAGCTGCGGGTGGACGAAAAAGTCCGTCTTGTTGTCGACCGCAGGGAGCATTTTTCGCGATTATGGGGGGAGGGTTTGCTGCTTGTCGCCAGCAATCGTCCCTCCGTCGACCTCTCGGGCAGCGCGACGGCGATCGCGCAGGCCGGATCCCGCGAGGCGCGTCGTGCTCGGCGGCCGCGCTGCGCTGTGCCGGGGCGCGCAGCGAGACCTTCGAGAAGCCCGCGAAGCAGGCTCGATCGCGCGCTCGGCGCGAGGCCGTCCGCCCTCGGCGGCGGTCACGTCGGTCGTCACAGCACGACGAGGTCCGCGTGCTCGACCTCCAATTTCACGGAAAGCAGAGCTGAATTCACGCGATGTGATCATTGATATCATCATCGCGAATCACGAAATCGACCGCGCTACGGCGTAGCGGTGAAAGAACGCGGGTGTTAGCATCGGCGTCGTGCCTCTCGATACCACCGGCTCCTTCACGCTAAGCGGCGACAAGCTCCCTCCCGACGCGTTCGCCACACGGTTCGAGGCCTACGAGGCGATCTCCGAGCCGTATGCGATCGACGTGGAGTTCTACACGCTCGATCCGGCGTTCCGCGTGAACGACTGCATGCGCACCAAGGTGTGCCTGGTGGTCGCCGACGCGCAGTCACGCATCCGCTACTTCGACGGCATCGTGGATCGCGCCGACTTCGTGCACTTCACCGGACAGCGCTTCATCTTCCGCCTGCGCCTCCGCCCGGCGCTGGCGGCGCTGGCGCACCGCGAGGACTCGCGCATCTTCCAGGAGAAGTCCGTCATTCAGGTGGTGCAGTCCATCTTCACGGACGCAGGCTTCGCCGACAAAGTCAACTGGCAGATCACCAAAGAGTATCCGCCGCAAGAGTTCATCGTTCAGTACCGGGAGACCATGCTGAACTTCGTCTCGCGACTGCTCGAGGAGCACGGCATCTTCTATTACTTCGCCCACTCCACAGAGGGCCACACGCTGATCCTCGGTGACGACTCGGCGGTGTTCGCGCAGGCGGACGAGCTCGCTCCCGCCGTCCTGTCGCTCGCCCAGGGCGGCGAGAAGGGCACCGAGCACCTCGAGTTCTTCCTCCGCACGCGCACGCTGCGGACCGCCACTTCCGTCCTGCGCGACTACGACTTCGAGAAACCCCAGGCCAAGCCCGAGTCCGGGCTCCCGGCGACCGAGTCGTGGAACATGCCTTATTACGAGTACCCGGGGCGCTTCATCAAGGCGGCGCACGGGCAGCTCCTGGCGAGCGCGCGCCTGCGCGAGCTGCGGCGCAACGCCGACATCGTCGAGGGCGAGAGTCACGCCATCGGCCTGCGCTGCGGCGTCCCGTTCTCCGTCGAGGGCGCGGCAGAAGACGGCTGCAACGGCGATTTCGTGGTGACCGAGCTGACGACCACCGGTGAGCAGCACACCGACAAGACCGGCGGTCACATGTGCCAGAACCACTTTCGCGCCATCCCCAAAGACTCGCCGTACGCCCCGGCCCGCCGCGCGCGAAAACCCAAGATCCGCGGCGTGCAGACCGCCATCGTCACGGGCAGCAGCACGCAGGAGCAGGCCCTCCACGTCGACAAGTACGGCCGCATCAAGGTCCGCTTCTATTGGGACCGGATTGGCCAGCAGGACCACACCTCGAGCTGCTGGATCCGGGTGTCGCAGATCATGCTCGGCGGCACCATGATCCTGCCCCGCATCGGCTGGGAGCTGTCGGTCGCCTTCCTCGAGGGCGACCCCGACCGGCCCATCGTCCTCGGCCGCCTCTACAACGCCGAGAAGACCCCACCCATGGCGCTGCCCGGCGCCAAGACCTCGGGCGCGCTCAAGAGCTATTCTTCCCCCGGCGCCGGCGGCCACAACGAGATCAACGCCGGCGACTCGGGCGGCGGCCAGGGCTTCAACGTCCACGCCCAAAAAGACTTCAACACGACCATCGAGCACGACAAGAAGGAAGAGGTCGGGGTCGACGAGGAGACGCACATCTCGTGCAACGAGAACTCGACCGTCGGAGTCGACGACAGCACCAAGGTCGGCGGCAACCAGACCACCAACGTCGGCTCGGTCATGTCGCAGAAGATCGGCGGCAATCAGTCCATCTCGGTCGGCGGCAACGACGTCTCGAACTGCATCTCCAACTACGTCGAGAAGATCGGCGGCAACCGCGAATATTCGGTCGGCGGCCGGCAGATCACCATCTGCAACGGCGTCGAGTGGACCGTCAAGGGCGACTACTCGCGCAACGTCAGCTCGGTGGAGCTCGTGGGCTCCATCGCCTCGGTGCAAGAGAACATCGTCGGCAACTACAAGTCCGACGTCGGGGCCGTCACTGCCCACCTGGTGAATGGCAATCACGGCGAGACGGTCGGCGGCGACAAGAACCAGACGTCGATCGCGGCCGAGCTGCACATGACCAAGGGTGGCCTGGGGAGCGAGGCGGGCGGCAGCGTGACCAACCTGGTCGGCGGCCTGCACTACCAGAAGCTCGACGGCGATCTGGTGGTGAAGGCCCCCATGATCACCCTGCTCGGGGCGGTCGGCGTCTTCAAGGGCGGCAGCACCGACTTCAAGCTGGGCGGCGGCCCGGTGACCATCAAGGCCAAAAAGATCGCGATGACGGCCGTGCTGGTCGTCAAATTCGGCACCTCCATGAAGATGGGCTCGGGTTGAGCCCTCTTTATTTCAACCCGGGCGTCAACCCAGGCGTCAACCCGGGCGTCAACCCAGGCGTCAACCCAGGCGTCGACCCCGGCATGCAAGCGCGCCACGCGAACCAGCCTCGCGACAGCTGGCCCGAGTCTGAGTTGAATGAAGTTCTCAGTTTCTTCGACGGAGTGAAGGAGCACGACTGTGCCGCTCGAAAACATCCTGGTTGAACCGACCATCACCGTCGAAGGAACCTCGTACCGCGTCCTGCGCTACGACCTCATCGAGGACATGTTCGAGGTCTCGCGCCTCCAGTGCGAGATCATGGCCGACGACGCCGACGCGCCAGAGCCGGCGGCCCTCGTCAACAAGGCTGTGGAGTTCACCCTCCACCGCTCCGACGGTGCGCCCAAGAAGTTCTTCTTCGGCAAGGTCGTGACCGTCGAGCGGGCGCCGGGCACGGACGACATCCGCACGGTCCACCTCGAGGTCGCGCCCGCCCTGTGGCAGCTCCAGAAGCGCGCTGATTGCCGCACCTTCCAGAAGATGAGCGTCACGGACATCGTGAAGAAGGTGCTCGAAGGGGGCGGCGTTCCGGCGGGCCAACAAGAGTGGAGCACCACCGAGAGCTACAGTCCGCGCGACTACACCGTTCAATACCGCGAGACCGATCTCGACTTCGTCATGCGCCTCTGCTCCGAAGAGGGCATTTACTTCGCCGTTCACCACAAGGGCGGCAAGGACGTGGTGGTCTTCGGCGACAAGCCCGACGGGCTCGGCGACATCGAGGGCGAAAAGGCGCTCGGCTTCATCGCCGAGATGGGCGGCCACGCGGCGGCCGACAAGGTGATGCGCGTGTCGCGCAGCGCCAAGGTCAGGACCGACAAGGTCACTCTCCGCGACTACAACCCGGAGAAGCCCAAGCTCAAGCTCGAAGCCACCGTCGAGGGCACCGACGACGGCGCCCACAACCTTGAAATCTACGGGTATCCGGGGCGTTTCACCGAGCCCGGCGCGGGCAAGCGGCTGGCCCAGATCCTCCTCGAATCCATCCAGGCCGAGCGCGACATCGTGCGTGGCGACACCGGTGTGCTGACCATGGCCCCCGGGCTCCGCTTCGACATCGAGGAGCACCCGTACGACCCGGTCAACGAAGAGTACATGATCACCCGCGTGCGCTGTCAGGGCTCGACCCCGCGCATGGGCCAGCAAAAGGCCGGCGAAAAAGCCCAGGCCCGCTACGTCTGCAGCTTCTGGGGAGTGCCCACCAAGACCACCAAATACCGCCCGCCGCGCCTCGCCCGCGAGGCCATCGTCCCCGGGCTACAGACCGCCTTCACGACAGGCCCGGGAGGCCAGGAGATTCACGTCGACGCGGCCGGCCAGGTCAAGGCCCAGTTCCACTGGGACAGGCTCGGCAAAAAAGACGACACCTCGAGCCGCTGGATGCGCACGAGCCAGATCCCCACGGGCGGCTCCATGTTCTTGCCGCGCATGAACTGGGAAGTGACGATTCGCCACAACGAGGGCGACGCCGACAAGCCCTATGTCATGGGCCGCATGTACAACGGCACCACGCCGCCGCCGTACGCGCTGCCCGCGGGGGCGGCCAAGAGCTCCATCCAGACGGCCACCACGCCGGGTGGCGGCAGCTCGAACGAGATCCGCACCGCCGACTCGAAGGGCGCCGAGGAGATGTTCATGAACGCCTCGAAGGACATGTCCATCGAGGTGAAGAACAACCTCACCGAGAGCATCGGCAACGATCTCAAGCGCAAGGTCGGCTCGAACCAGAAGAAGGACATCACGGACAGCGCGACCTCGAACGTCGGCTCCAACCAATCGCTCGCCGTCTCGGGCAACCAGAAGGTCAATGTCTCCACCTTCATGGTCGACGACATCGGCGGCAACCACGAGCTGAAGATCTCGGGGAACCGCGACCTGAAGGTCGGCGGCGACCACAAGCGCGACGTCGGCGGCAACAGCAAGCTCGACGTCGGCGGGATGCACATCGACCTGGTCGTGGGGTCCGTCACCGACAAGACCCTCGGGTCCTTCAAACACGATGTCGGCACGGCCCACGTGCTCATCGTCGTGGCCGATCACACGGTGACGGTCGGCGGCAATCGCAACGAGAGCGTCGGGGCTCTGAAGATCATCGCCTGCCGCGGCGGGCGCGGGGTCGAGGTCGGCGGCTCGATGATGACCAAGGTCGCGGGCGCGATCGTCAACATCGCCGACGCCGACCGAACCGAGAAGGCAGGCGGCATGTTCACCGAGGTGGCGGCCGGCGCCCAGATCGTCAAGGCCACGAACGTCACGTTCGAGGCCAAGACCATGATCGCGGTGGTCATGGGCGCGTCGACTCTGATCTTGTTGCCGGCGATCGTGATCATCGCCGGAGTCTCGGCGAAGCTGGACGGCAATACTGCCGATCTCGGCATCATCATCGACAACTAGGAGCAGGCCGTGGTCCGCACGATCCAAACTCAGTTCCAGCTCGATGGAGTGCCGGTATTCAAGGTGCTTCGGTTCCAGGAGAGCCACAAGCTCGGCGTCCCGGCCTCGCTCGAGATCGACTTTGCCTTGCAGGATTACCAGGATCTCGACGGCGCGGTCGGGCACAAGGCGGTCCTCTCGTACGGCTACGAGGGCGACGAGCCGCGCAAGTTCGCCGGCATCATCGAGAGCATCACGCTCAAGGGCTCAGGACAGAACGGCATGGATGGCAGGCTGTCGCGCTACATCGCGCGGATCGTGCCCAAGCTTGCCCTGCTCGATCGCAGCGTCGACAGCCGCATCTTCCAGGACATGGACGTCAAGGAGGTGGTCACCAAGGTCCTGGAGACGCACGACATCACCGGCGCCGGCGTGAGCTGGAAGCTCGTGGGCAGCTACCCGAAGCGGGAGTATTGCGTCCAGTACCAGGAGAGCGCGCTGGCCTTCATTTCTCGGCTGCTCGAGGAAGAGGGCATTTATTACCACGTCGAGGCGGGCGAGGGCGACGACGCCGAGGAGGTCATCGTCTTTGCCGACGACAGCACGGTGGCGGACGCGATCGCCGGGGACCCCGAGATCGTCGTGAGACCGCGCTCTTCCCTGGTGACCGAGAACGACGCGATCTACTGGATCGCGGACGCCAGGCGGGTGCGCTCGGGCAAGTTCGTCCTGCGCGACTTCAACTTCGAGAAACCGCAGCTCGATCTGACGTCCACGGCCGAGGCCAAAGAGTACACCAACCTCGAAGTCTACGATTACCCCGGGATCTACCTGGAGCCGGCCGAGGGCAAGCGCCTCGCGCAGGTGCGCCTCGAGGCCGAGCAGGCCGTGGCGAGCACCATCGCGATTCACGCCGAGTGCATGCGCCTGGGTGCCGGCAAGAAGATCACGGTCACCGAGAGTGTCAGTCTGGGCGGCAGCGTCGACGGCGACTGGGTGATCACCTCTCTCGATCACCACTTCGACGGCGCGCGCGGCGAGAGCGAGAAGAACAAGGGCGACAGCGGCTTCTCGGTGCACGCCACGCTGCTCCCCCTGGACGTCAAGTACCGGACGCCGCGCCGCACGCCCGTCCCCGTCATCGAGGGACCGCAGACCGCCCGCGTCGTCGCGCCGGCCGGCTCGCCGATGGAGACCATCCACACGGACAAGCACGGTCGCGTCAAGGTCAAGTTTCACTGGGACCGCAGCGCCATCGAGGACGACAAGGCCTCTTGCTGGATCCGTGTCCAGCAGCTCCAGACCTCGGGCTCGATGGTCATCCCGCGCGTCGAATGGGAGGTCATCGTCGAGTACCTGGAGGGCAATCCGGACCGGCCGATCGTCACGGGGCGCCTGTACAATGGCACGTTCATGCCGCCGTACGCCCTGCCCGAGGGCAAGACGCGCACGACCATGCGCACCAACACCACCCCTTCCGGCGGCGGCTCGAACGAGATCCGCTTCGAGGACAAGGCCGGCTCCGAAGAGATCATGATCCATGCGCAGTACGACATGCACATGGTGACGGCGAACAACAAGAAGAAGACCGTGGGGAACAACGAGACGGTGTTCGTCAAGAACAACGCCTCTCTCGAGGTCGGCGCCAATCAGGACAACAAGGTCACCAAGGGCGCAAAGGCCGAGATCGGCGCCAATCAGACGGTCAGCGTCGGCGGCAACCGCAATGTCGAGGTGAACGCGGTGAGCGGCCTGACGGTCGGTGGCAATGCGATCACCTCGGTCGGCGGCAATCAGTTCGAGATGGATGGCAATCCGCTCGAAGCCCTGCTCGACATCGCCGCTGCAAAGGCGGTCGAGTTCCTGACGGCGAAGGCCAACGAGGCCATTGGCAAGATCGAGGGCCACGTCCAGAACGCCGTCAATCAGGCGCTCGGGCCGGTGAACAACCTGGCCGCCCAGGCCGGCCAGATCGGGGCCGGGATGCAGGCGGTCGCCAACGGTGACGTGTCGGCCATGGCCGGCATGGTGGGCGACGCCGCGGGCCTTCCGGGCGCCGGCCAGATGATGCAGCAGATGGGCGCGCCGTCCGGTGGCAGCGCCCCGAACCCGCTGGCCGACGTCGCCAGCACGCTGGCGCAGCCGCAAAACATGGCCAACTCGGCCATTCAGCAAGGTTCGGCGGCGGCCCAGGGCGCCGCGGCCGCGGGGATCCGGCGCGGCGTCGGGGCTGCGCGCAGCGCGCTCGGGTCGGCGCTGGGCCTCGACTCGAGCGGCGGCGGCAGCGAGTCGGCCGCGAACGCGGCGGGCCCGGCGGGCGACGTCGCGGGCGTCGATCAGACGGACCGCGAGAAGGGCCCCGGGCACTCGACCGCCACGATCGCGGGGACCCACTCCGAGAAGATTGGCAGCATGAAGATCCGCGGCGTCATCATGGGCGTCGACACCAACGTCGGCGCCGACATGACGCAGACCGTGGGCGCGGCGCAGGCCGAGATCGTCATCGGCAATCGCTCGGAGGGCGTCACCGGCAACAAGGACGAGAAGGCGGTTGGCCTGGTCGTGCTGAGCAAGGCCGGCGAGAGCGAGAAGGTCGGCGGCTCGAAGACCACCATGGTCGGCGGGCTGATCTACGACAAGCTCAAGGGCTCGCACTCGATCGAAGCGGGCGGACCGGCGACGTTCATCGGCGCGTTCCACAAGATCGAGGCGAAGACCAAGATCACCTTCAAGTGTGGCCCGAGCTCGGTGGTCATCGACGGCTCGGGCTTCACCGTGCTGGCTCCGCTCGTGACGGTGCTCGCCGGCAAGATCCAGCTCCCGAAGAACGTCAGCGAGATTTAGAGCGGTTCGCGCCCCGGTTTGGGGCGTGCAATTCGCGACATTCCACGGCAAATAGAGGCATTCGATGAGCGGGCCCCCACGCGCGGGCGCAAACCGCTCTAGATCCGGCGTTCGGAAGCTCCATTCGGCCGAGTGGTGATAAGGTCGAGCGGTGCAGCGCGACGAAGCGGCGGACGCACCCGCAACAGCCTACGTGATCGAAGAGCCGCAGCCGGGCATCCGCCTGGAAGAGCTGGTCACCGGCGCGCTTGCCCCGGACAGCGAGCCCGAGCCGGCGCGGGCGCCGCACCGGCGGGCGAGCACCCCTGCCCTGCGCACGGCCCGCATCGTGGCCCTCGACGGGCGCAACGCCCGCATCGCGTTCCGTCAGTCGCCAGCCGAGGTCCACGCGTCGGTAGCGCTGGACGTGGAGCTCGAGCTCGTCGAAGAGGCGGCAGCGCACAAGGACGCGGTGCTCGTCGAGAGCGACGGGGAGAACGAGCCCGTGATCGTCGGCGTGCTCCAGACCAGGCGCCCGCGCGAGGTCCACGTCACCGGCGAGAAGATCGTGATCGAGGGCAGCCGCGAGGTGTTGCTCCGCTCGGGCCGCGCCGCGCTGCGCCTGCGCGAGGACGGCGACATCGAGATCGTCGGGAGCCGCATCAGCGCCGCGTCGCGCGGGCTGTTCCGGCTCGTCGGACGGATCCTGCGGCTGAACTAGGAGCGTGGCCGCGAAGGGTGGAGCGGCCATTCACGCGATGGACCGCGCAGGCGAAGCGCCGGCCATTCCGCGATTCAAAGTTTCGCTTCAGGAGCGCTGCTCGGACCGGCGATCGCCCGCGCTTCGTGCGTCGCCGGGCGGCCCGCCGTCCCCTTGCTCCTCGCTCAGTCGTCCTTCGCCGCGCCGGCGAACGCTTCGCTTCGATCGGCGAACAGCAGGTTGAACGTGGTGAGCGTGCCGTAGCACCCGGTGATGTACTGCTGGAGCTGCACCTTGTCGGAGTCGGTCAGCATGTCGTGGGCGTTGATCTTCTGTTCGAGGACCCGGAGCTTGTCGCGCATCATCACGATCTTGTGGAAAAAGGCCTCGATCGGGACGCGTTTGTCCTGGGTGCCGGGCTTGCCCGGGACGAGGACCATCTCGCCGCCTTGCCAGCGCGGCGCCATCTCGGCGCGCGAGACACCCAGCTCGTCGGCGAGCACGTCGCGCAGCACTCGGCGGAATTGTTCGATGTCCATGTCGATGTCGATCTCCTTCGGAAGCGGGACGGGCTCTTCGGCGGCAGACGTCGCGACGGGGCGCGCGGACGGCGAGGCGCGAACCGTCCCACCGCGACGCGGCTCGCCGGCGGCGCGCGGTTTGGGCAGCGGTGCAGAGCCGCCCTTGGGCCGGTAACGCGAGCACGTCGACGTGGCGAGCACCGGCGGCGGGAACACTTCGAGGGCGCATTCCCCGATTTTGCCGCGCGCTGGGTCGAGACGAGCGCGCGTGAACGCCGCGCAGTTTCCGCAACGCCCGTCGAATTCGGTCACTCCAAAACCATACCGCGGGCGGCCCGACGCTCGCCAGAGTCCCGGCGAAGCGCTGCTCCGATTGCCTTCTGCGGCGCGGTAGCAGTTGCGGTCGGTGGCCGATCAGGGGAGCATCCGGGAGCCGCTTATTTTCCGGGGCGCGTTCTCGTCCCCGGCGAAATTGTCGACAGCCGCTGGATGGCCCTGCTCCGGAAGGGTCGTTCGAACTCGAGCCCTGCCCGGCGAGGAGCCATGTCGAAACTCAGGATTCTGGTCACACTGCTTGCCTCTTGCTGCGTGCTCTTTCTCTTCGCGAAGGACGCGCACGCCACACACTTCCGGTACGGCAACATCACGTACTCGGTGCCTGATCCGATCAACGCCCCGACGACCGTTCGTTTCGACGTCGTGACCGCGTGGGCCTCGAATTTCATCGGGGGGACGACGCTCCAGTTCGGCGATTCGACGTCGAACCCGGACACCATCGGCGCCAAGATCGGCGAAGGCGTCGACGCCGGTGGCTTGCCGTACACGGTGCAGCGCTACAGCGTGACGCACACGTACGCGGCCAAGAGCGTGTACACCTCGTCGTTCGACAGCTGCTGCCGTATCTCGACGTTGACGAACGACGGGCAGAAGGACGACTCCTTCCGGATCGAGGCCATCGTGGACCTCACGGCGGGGAACACCGGTAATCCGGTGTCGGCGGTCCCGGCGATCCTCCAGCTCCAGACGGGCGGTGTTCGAACCATCCAGATCCCGGGCATCGACCCGGACGGTCAGGTCGTCCACTGCCGCTTCGGGACCCCGCAGGAGACGATGACGGCCGTCATGCCCGCGCCCATCCCGGGCGGCGCGCTGCCTACCCTCGTGGACACTCCGACGGGGTGCACGCTGACGTGGAACACGACCGGCGGCCTGGCCAACCAGAGGTACGCCATGAACGTCGTGCTCGAGTCGTACAACGGCCCGACGCGCAGCGACGCCATGGTCGATTTCATCGTCGAGCTCACCACGGCGCCGCCTCCAACCTGCACCGGCGGCGGCGCCTTCAACGTCGACCTCGGCACCGTCTTCCAGCAGGCCGTGATCGGCACAAATGCCGGCGGTGGCATGCTGAAGATGAACAACATCGGCACGTTCGGCAGCATCAACCCGGGCCCCGGGACGAGCCAGCTCAGCCCCTTCCAGACGAGCTACACGATCTCTCCGACCAAGGGCGACGAGGGCGTGCAGATCATGTCGATCGTGTACGCGAACGCGCAGAACCTGAGCGGCTTCTGCACGTTGGCGATCAAGGTGCCGCTGTGCCCGGTGTTCGGCACGGCGTGCTCGACCGGCGTCGGCGGTTGTCAGGGGAACGGCTTCAAGTACTGCGACAACGGCGTCGAGAAGTGCAGCGCGGTCCAGAGCCTGCCCGTGGCCGAGCTGTGCGACATGTTCGACAACGACTGCGACGGCGCCGTCGACGAGGGCAACCCCGAGGCGGGTGAGCCGTGCGTCTCGTTGCTGCCCGGCCTGTGCAGCGCCGGCACGTCGACCTGCACCGCGGGGACGCCCCAGTGCATCCCGAACGTGCAGCCGGGGGCGACGGCCGAGACCTGTGACGGGGTCGATCAGGACTGCAACGGGGTCGTCGACGACGGGTTCAACGTCGGCGCCTCGTGCCTCGAGGGCAACGGCCAGTGCCTCGCGGCCGGCGTCATCACGTGCAACGGCTCGGGCGGCGCGAGCTGCAACGCGGATCCCGGGCCGCCCACGCCCGAGGTCTGCGACGGCAAGGACAACAACTGCAACCAGCAGATCGACGAAGGTTTCCCGCTCGGCGATCCCTGCGTCGGCGGCGTCGGCCAGTGCCAGAAGGCGGGCGTCCTCGTGTGCGACGCGGCCGGCGGCACCACGTGCGACGCCGTTCCCGGCACGCCTCTCGACGAGGTCTGCGGCAACGCGGTCGACGAGAACTGCAACGGCCAGCTCAACGACAGCTGCGACGATCAGGACAACGACGGGCTCTTCGATCCGGAGGAGCTCGCCGTGGGCCTCGACCCGGCGGACGCCGACTCGGACGACGACGGCGTGCTCGACGGCAGCGAGCTCGACTACGCCCAGGACTCGGACGGCGACGGCCTCATCAACGGGCTCGATCCGGACAGCGACGACGACGGCCTGTTCGACGGCACCGAGCTCGGGCTGGACTGCGACGACGCGGCCACCGATCCCGCCGCGAAGAGCTGCGTGGCGGACGCGGATCCGGCGACGACGACCGACGCGCTGTCGGCCGACACGGACACGGGCAACACCACCGACGGCTCGGAGGACTCGAACCTCAACGGCAAGGTCGACAGCGGCGAGAGCAACCCGAGCAACGCGGGCGACGACGCCACCGTGCCCGACGCGGACGGCGACGGCCTGTCGAACGCGCTCGAAGCGACGATCGGGTCGAGCCCGAACGACGCGGACAGCGACGACGACGGGCTGCTCGACGGCCTCGAAGGGAACCCCAGCGCGGACACCGACGGCGACGGCCTGAAGAGCTGCAACGACGTCGACAGCGACAACGACGGGCTCTACGACGGGCTCGAGCTCGGCCAGGACTGCGAGCACGCGGACACCGGCGCGGGCAAGCAGCACTGTCACTTCGACGGCGATCCCAGCACGACGACCGGCGTGCTCAACCCCGACAGCGACGGCGGCAGCCGCATCGACGGCTCCGAGGACGCCAACCTCAACGGCGTGTTCGGCGCGAGCGACAGCAACCCGAACAACGTGGCAGACGACACGCTGCTGGCGGACACCGACAACGACGGCCTCTCGAACGCGCTCGAGACGACGATCGGCTCGAACCCGAACGACGAGGACAGCGACGACGACGGCGTGCTCGACGGCAACGAGGCGAACCCGGCCGACGACGCGGACGGCGACGGACAGCCCAACGTCAACGATGCGGACGCCGACGGCGACGGCCTGTTCGACGGCACCGAGCTGGGCCTCGACTGCAGCCACCCCGACACCGACACGTCGCAGAATCGCTGCAAGGCGGACGCCGACATGGGGATGACCAAGACCAACCCGCTGCTCGCCGACACCGACGAGGGCGGCGTCCCGGACGGCAACGAGGACCTGAACCACAACGGCGTTGTCGAGCCGGGCGAGCAGGACCCGAACCAGGGCAGCGACGATGTCGTGATCGACTGCATGAGCGACGCTCAATGCGGCGAGGTCGACAGCGGCAAGGTCTGCAACAACCAGAAGTGCGTCGAGGGCTGCCGCGGCAGCGGTGGCAACGGCTGCCCGTCGGACCAGGTGTGCTCGTCGACGGACGACACCGTCGGCGAGTGCAGCACCGCCAGCGGCACCGGCAGCGGCGGCGGCGGCACCGGCGGCGACGGCATCACGCCCGCCGGTGGCTGCGGTTGCCGCACGGCGAGCAGCGAAGACACCGGCTCGCTCGGCCTGCTGGCGTTCGCCGGGCTCGCCGCGCTTGCGGCCGGTCGGCGCCGCCGGCGCTAACCTC
>Ga0163144_10009485_pt1 | contig 20891 bp, 13 predicted proteins | sample OliLak19BULKMAT1_FD_123175 | JGI IMG/M metagenome (GOLD analysis project Ga0163144, IMG submission 123175) | Freshwater microbial mat bacterial communities from Lake Vanda, McMurdo Dry Valleys, Antarctica - Oligotrophic Lake LV.19.BULKMAT1 | ecosystem: Environmental > Aquatic > Freshwater >... | reverse complement strand
TTCTCTTCCGGAGCGTTGTCGATCGAATCGAAGCTGCGGAAAGAGTTCTTCGGGTTGTGCTTGGAGAGCACCTTAGTGATCGCGGCCGTCAGGGTCGTCTTGCCGTGATCAATATGTCCGATCGTGCCGATGTTTACGTGCGGCTTACTACGATCAAATTTTTCTTTCGCCATGGTATTCCGGGATTCTCCTGGTTAGTGAAAACTGAGTCCGCCTAAGCGTTGGGCTTGCCCTGCGCTTTTGCGATAATTTCGTTTGCGATGTTGACGGGGACTTCTTCGTACCGCCCAAAGTGCATCGTGAAGCTGCCGCGTCCCTGGGTTCTGCTGCGGAGTTCGGTTGCGTAACCAAACATTTCGCTCAGGGGAACCATCGACTTGATCAGCTGGGTGGTACCGCGCATCTCCATTCCTTCGAGGCGACCGCGTCGAGAGATCAGGTCGCCGTTGACGGGACCCATATACTCATCCGGCACGACCACTTCGACCGACATAACCGGTTCGAGAAGGACGGGCTTGGCTTTCTTCACGGCGTCTTTGATTGCGAGGGATCCCGCAATTTTGAACGCCATTTCTGAGGAGTCAACATCATGATAACTGCCGTCGTAGAGGGTGACTTTAAGGTCGGACATGGGATAGCCCGCCAAGATTCCGCCTTCGAGCGCCTCAATGATACCTTTTTGAATTGCAGGAATGTATTCCTTCGGGACGGTACCGCCAACGGTTCCGTTCTCGAATTCAAAACCCTTTCCTTCTTCAAGCGGGGCGATGCGGATTTTGGCGTGGCCGTACTGACCCTTACCACCGCTCTGACGAACGTGGCGACCGTCACCGGCCGAGTTCGTGCGGATGGTTTCGCGGTAGGCGACCATCGGCTTTCCGACATTGGCTTCGACACCGAACTCCCGACGCATCCGATCAACGATGATCTCTAGGTGAAGTTCGCCCATTCCCGCGAGAATGGTCTGGCCCGTTTCGATGTCCGTCGTTACGCGGAGAGTAGGATCTTCGTTGACGAGCTTGCTGATCGCCATCCCCATCTTCTCCTGGTCAGGCTTCGACTTTGGCTCGATCGCCAATTGAATGACGGGAGCGGGGAAGTCGATCCGTTCCAGAAGAACAGGATGCTTTTCGTCGCAAATAGTGTCGCCGGTAGAGACCTGCTTCAGGCCCACGCAAGCGCAGATGTCGCCTGCCAGGATTTCGGTGATATCTTCGCGCTTGTTGGCGTGCATCTTAACGAGGCGGCCGACGCGTTCGGACTTGTCTTTTGCTGCGTTGTAGACTGACGTTCCAGCGAAGAGCTTGCCCGAGTAGACACGAACGAATGCTAACTGACCCACGAAAGGATCAGTCATGATCTTGAAAACTAGGCCCGCAAAGGGCTGAGCGTCATCAGCAAGCCGGTTTTCAACCGCGCCAGTGTCTGGATGCTTGCCTTCGATGGACGGGATATCGAGCGGGTGGGGCAGATAGTCACAGACGGCGTCGAGAAGATTCTGAACACCCTTGTTCTTGAATGCCGAACCACAGATTACCGGAAAAATCTTCTGTTGGAGGGTGGCTTTTCGGATTCCAGCCATCAGCTCCTCTTTGGTAATTTCAACACCGTCGAAGAACTTCTGCATGAGAACGTCGTCGGTCTCAGAGATAGCTTCGACAAGTAGGGCGCGGTATTCTTCGGCTTGGTCCTGCAGATCTTCCGGAATCGCTACGTCATCGAACTCAGCGCCGAGCGAGTCGTCCCGCCAGATACGCGCCGTCATCGTCACGAGATCGACAATTCCGAGGAAGTTTTCTTCAGCGCCGACAGGCAACTGGATCGGAACCGGGCGGCACTTCAGGCGGTCGACGATCGTGCCGACGGATTTGAAGAAGTCAGCTCCGACTCGGTCCATCTTATTGATGAAACAAATGCGGGGCACACGGTACTTATCAGCCTGACGCCAAACGGTTTCGGATTGGGGCTGCACCCCGGCAACGGCGTCAAATACGGCGCATGCCCCATCAAGGACACGAAGGGAACGTTCGACCTCGGCCGTGAAATCCACGTGGCCCGGGGTGTCAATAATGTTGATTTGAATGTCGCGCCATTGGCAGGTGGTGGCAGCAGAGGTGATGGTGATACCCCGCTCCTGCTCTTGCTCCATCCAGTCCATAATGGCGGTGCCTTCGTGGACTTCACCAATTTTGTACGTGCGACCGGTGTAATAGAGGATTCGTTCCGTGGTCGTAGTTTTACCGGCATCAATGTGGGCCATGATGCCGATGTTGCGCATTTTCAGAAGTGGTACGGTACGTGCCATAGTGAGAATTAAATTAAACGGTCTTCGCTGCTACCAACGGTAATGAGCAAAAGCCTTGTTGGCTTCGGCCATACGGTGAACGTCATCTTTCTTCTTGATGGCGCCGCCACGGAGGTTGGCCGCGTCGAGCAACTCACCAGCTAACCGCTCCGGCATGCCCTTCTCAGGACGATTCCGGGCATTCAGAACGATCCACCGAATAGCGAGGGAGGTTCTGCGGTTTTGCGGAACTTCAACGGGGACTTGGTAGTTCGCACCACCAACCCGCCGTGTTTTCACTTCTAACATCGGCTTGGCGTTCTCGACGGCCTTTTTGAACATCTTCAAAGCGTCTTCACCAGACCGCTCCGCGACTTTGTTCATGGCAGCATAGAACACTTTCTGCGCAACTGTTTTCTTGCCATCCCACATCATGGAGTTGACAAACTTTTCAGCCAGCGTCGAACCGAACATCGGATCGGGCTGAACTTCGCGAATTTCCGCACTTCTTCTACGCGGCATAGGTCGTTAAATCCTCAAAAAAATTACGATTTCGGGCGCTTGGCGCCGTACTTGGAGCGACTCTGCTTGCGGTTGGCGACGCCGGCGGTGTCGAGGGTTCCCCGGACAACGTGATAGCGAACGCCAGGAAGGTCTTTCACACGACCGCCACGAATCAGGACAATCGAATGCTCCTGCAAGTTGTGGCCAACGCCCGGAATATAGGTCGTAACTTCAATTCCGTTGGTCAACCGGACGCGAGCTACTTTACGCAGCGCGGAGTTCGGCTTCTTCGGTGTGGTGGTGTAGACGCGGGTGCAAACTCCGCGCTTCTGGGGACAAGCCTGCAGGGCCGGGCTAGCCGTCTTGTAACGGATCGCAATACGACCCTTACGAACGAGCTGATTGAACGTAGGCACGAATACCCTCTTAGAAAAACGTAAAAATCTTTTTTTGTTTCGAGATGTTCGAGCTCTCTCGGTCAAGCATATTCCGGCTGGGAGCCTTCCTATTGCGACCACAGAACTCTATTTTTGATGGACGGCCTTGGAGATGGCGACCGTATTCGATGCGGAGAGGATCTTGGGACTCGCCCATATCCCTTCTGAGCTCTAAGTCTCGAAGGAACATCGGGGCGGGCTATCAACCGGACTTCAACTGCCTAGAAATACAGCATTCTAAGGGACCTGAACATTGCGTTCAAGCTTATCGTGAAGTGGTAGTCGAAAGCAGATTCAGGGAACCGCTAACAGCAAACCTTACAAGTGTAGCGTGACAGGGCAAACCTGTCAACTCAGCGATCAAGAATCGCTGGCCGCAATTGCGGCACAGATCATAGGTTAGCATGACAGGAAGGGTGCCGGGGACGCTTTACCGACTTTTTTCATTTTTTCTTTGCGGTACTTCATGGTTGATAGCGGATGGTTACGCCGCTCGGGCTTTCGACGGTTCCGACCCGAATCGAGAGGGGAATCGATTCTCCGCGCAAGCCCTCGGGCACCCGGACGTTGACCTGCATCAGTCCGACGACAAGCCCGGGTGCCGCGCCGGCATAGAGCACCTCGGCTTCGCGCCCCCCCATGAGAACCCGGACGGGTAGGACAGGCTTCGGAAGCGGTTCGGCGGCCACGGCTCCGTCGAGCGGCCGGGGTTGCAGCATTCCTTCGCCGGTGACGTATAGAGTGATGACGTCCTGCGTCAGTAGTGCGGCGGCGGGGCCTTTTCCCGAGCTATCCAGCGTAAAAATCGCCGGGGCGCTGGTGACGACATTCGTCGGCAGGGCGGGGCCGACCAATCCATCGGCTTCGAGCGCTAAGGGGACAGTGGATTTGCCGCTGACCCCATAGGGCACTATGGCGCTCAACTGGCCTGGCGCCACGTAAAGGAGGGGCGCCGGTACCCCGTCGACCAGAAGCCGAGTCCCGGCTATCCGGGTTGGGACCCGACCGTTGGCGTCGAGCGTAAAGATGCGGACGGCGCGTTCGCCAAACGGACCGCCGAAGACGGTAATTATTTGGCCGGGGGCAATGGCTCCGCCGGTGAAGCTGGCCGCGTTGACGATTCCGCCCGGGAGAATGACGGGCGGCGCAACGTTGATGGTCAGGCTGAGATTAGCGGTGACCGTGGCTCCCGTCGAATCGGTAACCCTAACCACGAACGGGAACTGGCCGGCTTCTAGCGGTACTCCGGCCAGAACGCCATCGATTCCGAGCGTGATTCCTTCGGGGAGCTTACCGGAGACCAAGGTCCAGCGGTAGGGTTGCGTTCCGCCGGTGGCGGCGAGCCCGACCCGAAAGTTGGCTCCGATGGTTCCGGTGGGCAACGTTGTGTTGGTGATCACCGAGAAGCCAGCCAGGACCTGAAGGACGTAAGAAGTCACCTTCGCAGCGCCCGACAGATCCCGCAGTTCAACCTGTATGGTGACGCTACCGGCGGCGGTGGGGGTTCCGGAGATGACCCCGGCGCCCGACATCGTTAGCCCCGGCGGCAGTTGGCCGGAGGAGACGCGCCAGAGATAGGGTGCTCGACCACCGACGGCGTCCAAAGGGAACCGGTAGGCGAGCCCCAGGGCAGCCGGGGGCAGGGTGGTAGTCGTGATGAGAAGGGGTTCGAGGGTCGGCTCGATCGTGATGCGGACTTCGCGGTCGGCATTGCTCCCAAAGGTGTCCTGGACCCGAATTAGGAAAGTATATTGGCCGGCGACGGGGGTGCGCCCAGAGATGCGACCATCGGCACTCAGGCCGAACCCGGCGGGCAAGGGGCCGCGGAGGAGGGTCCACGTGTATGGGGCGGTACCGCCGAAGGTAGCCAGGGGAGCGCTGTAGGCGGTGTCGAGGAACCCGTTCGGCAGGGTTGCGGTGACGAATACCGGCCCGTCGATCGTGAACAGATACTCGCGGCTGGTCGACTCGCCCTCGATCGTATCGCGCGCTCGGAGGGTGAAGCCGTAGGCGCCCGAAGTAATGGGCGCACCGACTAGGCGTCCGAAGGTGTTGAGGAGAACCCCGGGCGGCAGCGCGCCGCTAGCGACGGAGAACTCCACCTGATTGCCGGAGGAGCCTTCGAGAACGCGGTCATAGAAATTGCCGACTCTTCCGTTTGGCAGTGCGATGGGCGCGACGGCGTTAGGCGCGCCGACGCGAATCAGATACGGCGCGCAAGCGGTTGCCTTCGATAGGTCGATCGCACAAACCTCCAGTCGCGAGAAGCCGACGTTAGGAGCCCCGATCCGCAAGACTCCTGTGGTCGCGTCGAGCGCGATCCCGGCGGGTACGGTGAGATCTCCGGCGATAAAGAATCGGTAGGGGGCGACGCCGCCGCGAACGGGCACCGGATAGTCGAGAACCCGACCCTGCGTCGTCTGCAGAATCGGGTCCGTCGGCGCGATTGTGAAGGAGCTAAATTGGGCCGCAAGCGGCAGGTTGATCAGGGCAAGTGCCAACAGAATTCGCATAGGCTCTGCCCCAGACTACCACCGCTTACTTGCCGACGCGCCCCCGAAGTAACATCGCCTTCGATAAGCCCTCAACGGTCTCGGTCCAACCCAGGAAAACCCGACCAGACAAACCGAGCGCAACGGTCGGATAGGTTAAGTTTCCCTTGCCCTCGGCTGCTTTGGTCAGCGGTGACAAGGCTCCATCGGCGCGGACTTCGCGGTACCAGACGCTGACCTTGCCCCAGCCACCTTTGACTTTGGCGTCGCGGGCCTGGAAGGTGATGCCGATGCGATCTTCGCCCAGCGTAATTTGGGGATGCGTTGGGTCGGTCGTGCCGACGGAAATCTTCTGCCGTGGCGCGAAAGATTTGCCGGCATCGCTCGAAACGGCCAGATAAATCGAAGGATCGTCGGCTCCTTCGCTGAACCAGGTGACGTACACCTTACCGTTCAACGTCGCCATAGACGGGCCAACGTGAGGACAGCCCTTGATCTTCCAGCCATCGCGAAAGACCGGCTTAGCGGTCTCCCAGGTGTCGCCGCGATCGGTCGAAGAGGCGAAGTAGATATCCCGGATATCGCCTGCTTCGACTTGGCGCCAAGCGAGTAGCACCTTGCCGCCTACGAAGCCAAACGCCACTCGGCAGCAGGGGCAAACATTCCTGGCCACGCGGACGTTCTTCGAAAACGTTTTGCCGCCGTCGGTGGATTTCGTCAGGTAGATCGACGTCGTGCCGCCGGTGGCCCCTTCCGTGGCCGACCGGCCGTCTCGACCGTCGAGCCAAGCGGCATAGATGGTCCCGTCCGGCCCGACGGCCGCGGATTGAAACGAATGGGAAACGGGCAGGCCATCATCGTTGAGGATCTTCGCCGGCGACCATACGGTCCGCATGGACCCTGCGGCTGAGAAGCGAATCACGCTTCCGGCGGGGTTCTTCGGATCCTTGGCTCCCCAGACGGTGTAGAGCATGGAGTCATCGGGCGAGGTGAGCAATTGCGGTGAATTTTCACCATGATCGCTGACTTCGCCGGCCACGTCGTTGACGCGCATCTGCTCGGCGAAGCTATCGCCGAGGTCGTTCGATGCTTGAAAAATCAGGTCCGCCCCGCCGCCTGGTTGGGGGACCGTGCTGACCATCATGAGCCCATGCGCGCGCCGTGCGAAGAACTTTGGGCTTTTGGATTTGCCGATGGATTGCGCCTCGGCTTCGAAGACGGCGGAGGGCGCTACGGGCACGCCCATGCGGTTATCCGCTGCTACCAGCAACCCGGGTAGCGCGAGGAATAGAAAACGTCGATTCATGAAGGTTCTCCCTAGAAAGATAGCCGCAAGGCCAGTTGGTGTTGCCGGGATTCGCCCGCGGTCAGGGCGTTGCCGAAGTTTGCCGAACTCAGAACGCCGTCGGGCAGATCGTAGTTCACGGTGTTGGTCATGTTGTAGGATTCGGCGCGGAACTGGAGTTTCCAGCGCTCGGTGATAGCGAAGGTTTTGAAGACAGAGAGGTTGGTCTGCAACAGGGTGTCACTGCGTTCTGTGTTTCGTCCGATGGAGCCCAAAGTGCCGGCCCGCGGGGTCAGGAGCGCCCGGGTGACGGAGGGTGCGAAGTCGATCGCGCGGCGTTGATCCCCGCCGTTGCGGAGCAACGTGCCGGGTAGGTCGAGCAACCGATTGTTGTTATTCCCAACGAGGTTGTCGGTGCCGGAATAAAGGGTGTAGGGTCGTCCGCTATTCATCGTCGTTATCCCTTGGACAGACCATCCGCCGAGCAGCCGATTTCGCTTCATCCAGGGCAGTTCGTAGGAGAAAGAAATGTTGGCCAGATGACGAACATCGAAGTCGCCGGACCCATAGTTGAGGCGCGTGTTTCGTTCGTCCAGCGCCAGGATGCCGCGATCGAGGTTCTGGTTTCCGCTCGGAATATCGCTCACGGTATCGAGCGCCTTGGAGGAGGTATAGTTGCCGCGGACCATGATGCCGTTCCGCTGCCAGGTCAGGCTGGTTTGCATGCCGTGGTAGTTTGACCGCGCGGAAGTATCAAGCAGATTCACCACGCCAACCGTCGGGTCGGGCCGCAGGTTTTGCGCCAGGCCGTCGCCGCCGTTGGGCCGCAGGGTCTGCGGCAAGCGCATGGCAATCGTTCCGATGTAGCCCACGCTGAAGGTGGTCTGCGGGTTGAACAGCTCCCTCTCGTAGTTCAGCGTAAGGTGCTGCGAATAAGGGTTTCGCATGTTTTGGTTCGGGATCACGAGTCCGCTGGGGATGCCCGCCGCAGCGCCGTCGAGTAGGTTCGGGAAACGAGGCGCGGCGTTGGCAAGCGAAGTGATCAGCGGGGGGTTAAACCGGGTGAGGCCGACGAAGACAAGTTCGAGGACGTTGTAGTAAATCCCATAGCCACCCCGCACCACGCTTTTGCCGTTTCGGTCCGCTTTCCAGGCAAAGCCGAAGCGCGGGGCGAGATTGTTCGGATCCTTGTTGAAGCGGTACTTCTCGGCGATCAGCCCGTTCACTTCTCGCGGCACGCTGTTGTATTCGTAGCGGACGCCAAGGTTCAAGGTTAGCCGGGAGTGCACCCGCCAGTCGTCCTGGAAGTACGTGTTGATCTCGGACGCCCGCAGGCCGATGTAGGGCTGGCCGACGTTGCGCGTGTACGCCGCCGGTCGCCCGGCCAGGAAATCGGTGACGTTGTTGAACCGCAGCGAGCCATTGAATTGCGCGTTGATGACCCCGTTGTTCAACTGCAACCGCCGCAAGGCAGCGCCGATTTTCAGGGTATGCCGACCCTTCACGATCGTCAGATCATCGGTGTATTGGAAGTTATTCTGCGCCGTTACCCGGCCCAGAAAGCTTTGATAGCCCAGCGAGGTGAGTCCGTTGACGGCCAGAAAGCCAAGCTGGCCGTTGATCGCCGGATCGCCCAACAGGATGCTCTCTTTGAACGTGTCCCGAATCCGGAAGCGGGTGTAATTGAACCGCGCTTCGTTGACCACATTCGCCTTCGGCGTCCAAATATGGTGCAGCGAATGGCCTTGGGACCCGGTTCCGACATTCGATTCGCTCAGCGCGGCGCCGCCTTTGTTGACGTTGTCCGAAGTGAGATAGGTCGACCGCGCAAACAGGCGTTGCGTCTCGGTGACGGTCACATCCGCGCGGACAAGAAACGTCTGCATGAAACCACCCTGCGGCAGGTTCCCACGGAACAGGTTCGATCCCGGCAGGTTCGGTTCCGGGTAGCGGGCCACGAGGGGCCGGACCGACGCCACGGCCTGAGCCCGCTGCTCCGGTCGTAGCGTCTGAATCGTGGTGGCCGTCGATTGGATCCGGTTGAAGCCTTCCCAATTGCCAAAAATAAATGCTTTGTTCTTTTTGATCGGCCCGCCCGCTTGGCCACCAAAGAAGTTGAACTTCAATGGAGGCTTGGTTAGGTCAAAGGTGTTCCGCGCCGCCAGCGCCTCATTGCGCCAGTATTCGTAGAAAGTTCCGTGCCACTCGTTGCCCCCCTTCTTCGTCACCAGGCTGATGATCGAGCCATTCTGCCGCCCGTATTCAGCCTTGAAGTTATGCGTAATGACCTGCATTCCCTCAATCGACTCCGAAGGAATCAGCTGCTCGCTGGCGCCGCGGCCCATCATCAATCCGCCTTCGATTTCGTTGTAGTCGTTTGAATCGATCAGATAGTTGTTGTTCCGATTCCGCGCCCCGGCCACGGCGAAGGGCCGATGGGCGGCCGTTGACGGGGTCACCGCCGGGGTCAGCCGAGCCTGCGTCCGAAAGCTACGGCCTTCGCCGGACATCGCCATCGGCAGGTCGGTCATTTGCAATTGCCCGAAGTTCTTACCTTCACCCGCGCTGTCGACCGTCAAGGCGCTTATCGCTTCGGCTGAGACGGTCACTTCCTGCTTGGTCGACTCTGGCTGCAGGACCGCGCGCAAATCGCGAGTTTGCCCGACGACTAACCCGACGCTCGGAAACGTCAGGCGTCCGAAGCCAGCCGCGGTCACTTCGACGGAATACTGGCCCGGTGGCAGCGACGTCACGCGGAAGCCGCCTTCCCCGCCTGACTCGGCACGCGCCTCGGCGTTCGTCGTCTTGGAAATCACCTTTACTTGCGCCTTCGATACCGGTAGCCCTTGGGAATCCACCACGGTACCGACTACGTTGGCACTAATGCTCTGGGCGGGTAGCATGAGCGCTCCCGCGAGACCGCACAAAAGCAGTCGAATCATACGCAATTCTCCTCAGATTTTTCGTTTTCAGGACGCACTTCCGCTCTGGCTTAGGCCAAGGGCGGGGGTCGTTGAAAACGGATCGGAGAAGAACCGGGCGTGGGGGCGATCCGCGGTTCGGGAGCCTCCACGGGGTGAAGCACAACGGCCACCGGCAGCGAAACAATCTGGGGCACCGCGATCGAAAAGCGAACCGAAACCCTGATGGAAGGGGTTACGCAGCAGGATGAACCGCTACAACCGTCGGTGGGCTTGATCACCGTGCCCAAACTCTTCCGCTTACAGCAGCTATGCCCGTTCGATGAGCGCAGGCAGCAATCCATGCCCTTCATACTCGGGCCGGACCACATCGCGAGCATCGGCATCGATTGCATCAGCAAAAATAGCGCAAGCAGCAGACCGCTGGAACAGCGGCGCTGGATCGCACTGATAGCTCGACGCATCGACATTGATTCGAGAGTATCATAAGGCGAACAAGTATATGACCCGACGCCAACTTCTTTCCGCCCTGCCCGCCGTGGCCTTCGCCGGCCCTACACCAGGCATCCGCCTTGGTGGTCCGATCTTTTTGAAGTCCACCGACCCGGTCGACCTTGCCCGCGAGCACAAACGCCTTGGCTACGGAGCCGCCTACTGCCCCACTGTTCCGCTGGCCGACGCCGCCCGGGTGGAAAAAGCCTTCGCGGCGGAAAACGTCATCCTGGCCGAAGTTGGTGCCTGGAAAAACATGCTCGACCCGGACCCCGCCGCTCGGGCCGCCAATCTGGCTTACGTTCAGGAACGACTCGCGCTGGCCGACGCCGTTGGCGCTCGCTGCTGTGTCGATATCGCTGGCTCGTTCAACCCGAAGGTCTGGTACGGCCCCCACAAAGACAACCTCTCCCCCCGCTTCTACGACGCAACCGTGGAAAATGTCCGCAAGGTACTCGACGCCGTCAAACCCAAACGCACTAAGTTCGCGCTCGAAATCATGGGCTGGTCCGCTCCGGATTCCGCCACCTCCTACTTGAAGCTAATCAAAGCCATCGATCGGCCCTCCTTCGGCGTCCATATTGATGTGTGCAACGCCGTCAATAGCCCCGCCCTCTTCTACAACAACGCGGCCCTCACGGGCGACCTCTTCAAACGTCTGGGCCGTTGGATCGTCTCCTGCCATGCCAAGGATCTCGCCTGGCTGCCGGAGATGAACGTTCATTACGTCGAAGTCATTCCCGGCCGCGTTGAGATTGACTACCAGGCTTACCTTCGCGCGATCCAGCGTTACGCCCCGCAGGCACCGCTGATGCTCGAACACCTGAAAACTGCCGAGGAATATCTCGAAGGGGCCACTTATATCCGCAAAATGGCCGCCGCCGCTCAGGTTCCCCTTTTCACATGAGCGTGATCATCACGCTACTCCTCGGCTGGATCTCGCTCACCGGGGCTCTCGCTTATCTAAATCTGTTGAGCGATTTCTCACGCACCCCGTCGCCCGTCGGTTGGCTGATCGCGTTCGCCCTTCTCGTCTCGACTGTCTTTGCCGTCTCGCCCTTTGGTGCCGCGGCCGCCCGAGCCACACCCATCGCCTGGCTCATCGGCTTCCAATCGTTTCGGATCGTCGTCGAGATTCTGCTGCATCAGGGCTATCTCGCCGGCTTCGTTCCTCCGCAGATGACCTGGGCAGGCCGCAACTGGGACATCCTCACCGGCCTCTCCGCCATTCCGGTCGCCTATTTCGCCGCCCGGCAAACGCTACCCCGCTGGGCCGCCGTGCTCTGGAACCTGGCCGGCTTCGCCCTGCTTATCAACATCATGGCCGTGGCGATCCTGTCGATCCCCAGTTCGTTTCGACTTTTTCAAAACGAACCGGCCAATACGTTCATCGCGCACTTCCCTTACATTTGGCTGCCCACCGTCCTCGTGCCGACCGCTTGGATCGGCCATTTGCTCCTATTTCGCCGGCTTCAGTCCTAGCTCCTGGCGCAGCCGGTTGATGTCATAAAACCCCCGGCCGCGCTGGCGTTCCTGCTCTTCGCGTTTCTGAAAATCGCGTAACAAATCATCGAGAAGGTTCTTTCCCTTCGGCGTCTTGGCCGCCTGCCGAGGCGACTTCCCACCCAGAGCTGGGAGGGCGATATCCGGCCAAGTCCGATAATGCTCCTCTTTGTACTGCGTCACGATATCACGCTGCACCTCCGCGGGGATATCGCTGACAGGTTGTTCCGAGGGGGGCTCGTTCATCGCCTCGGCGGCGGTCTTGAACGTGTCCTCCAAGTGCTCGATCGCCCCTGCCGCTCGGGCCTTCAGATCCGCTCGGGCTGCTGCCAGGCGCTCGCGCGACATACACTCCACCTCCGCCTCGCTCCCGCTCAGGCTAAGCCGACCGTAGGCGCGTCGTCCCCCAGAGGACCCCTCCGCCGCCAGCCAGGCGTACCCATCCTCGCCTTCGCTCTCCCACTCCCGACCCTTCAAAGAGCCCTTCTCCAACCCCTTCCGCAAAGCGGCCGCATCCAAAACCCGGTACCGCGCCTTCGAGAACAACAGCTCGTTCCCCTCGGCGTCGCGAAGCTGAACGCTCGCGGCCGCGTGCGACCGCACCACAAACCGCCGCACCTCCGGATAATGCCCCGCCACAAACGCCGCCGCCGCTTCGTCGCACTTCCCTCGCTCCTTCTCCACCCAGGCCAGTAATGGTTCGAACGAGCCCTGAGGGATCAAAAGACCATGCCCGCTGAAAGCGAACTTCCCTTCGAACAACTCCACCCGTTGGTAGAGATTATCGCCCTCCATCACTTGCCGGGACGCGGACTTCTCCACAACATACACCGATTTGTTCGAATAGATCTCACGCAGATGGATCCCCGTGCCGGGTTCAACGGCAGTCACTTCGTAAATACCCTGCTCGGCCCCCTGCCGCGCTTCCAGCAGCCCATACTCCCGCTCGCTCAGCACGTTCTTACTCCGTCGCAGATACTCCGCCAGGATCGTCCGCCCATTCTTGGCCACCGGATAGTCGTACATCAGCCACGCCAGAAAGCCGGACTCTTCCATGTCCCCGTCGTCCACCTGGGCCAGCGGCTTTGCAAAAAACCGCTTCGCCACCGTAGACATCTCCTCGCGCGCAATCACCGTCATCGAAAACTCAGAGAGACGGTCAAATAGGCGCTGCGACATCTGGGCTACCGTCTCGGACGAGTTGGGAATCGCCGTCGGCTGTCGGCCTTCATCCGAGTCCAAATGGCACTTCTTATACTTTTTCCCCGATCCGCACCAGCAAATATCATTGCGACCCATCTTCGGAACCTCTCTCCGCACCGGCTCCACATCCGGCATTTCCATCAACTCTTCGAGTTCGTCGAAGCCGTCGGGCGTGTGCTTCTCGAACAGGGCCCGGTCCCGCACAACCGCCGCGAAGCTCAACGTCATGAGTTGTTCACTTTCGACGAGCGTCTCGAACTTATCCCCCAGCCCGGCGTACATCTGCAGATGCTCGGTTGCGTCGCCATGCAGCACCGCCTTCGCCATCGCTCGTATCCGCTTACCTTCCTCCGGGCCTTCCCGACGTCGCAATTCGCGCTCCAGCAACACCATCAAATAGCCCGCATCCGCCTCGCCCGCGATGTCTTCTAATGCTTCGGTCAAGGCGAGCAAAGCTTCCGTTACCGGCTTGCTATCCGGCTGCGTCGCCAGCAGATCCGCCACCACCGTCCGCCACCCCGCGGTCCGCCCGACCACCGCCTTCTGCAGAAACGCGAACCCGTCCTCGGGGAATCGCCCCAGCAGTTGAACGAGCGCCCACTGTGCATGGGTCGCCAGTTCGAGGTCCCCCTCCGCTGCAATCGCCAGTAACTCAGGGGCCAGAATCACATCGCCCACCATACCCAGCGCGGCCACCAGCAGGATTGTCGTTGTTTCGCTCGTCCGGCCCGGTTCGCGTAACGCGTCGCGAGCCGCCCCCAACATGACTGGGGCTAACGGGAGTGGCTCCAACTGAAACTGCAGCAGAGTGGTCATGTCGAATTCGCCCCGGGTAACATCCAGGAATCCAACCAACACATCAAACGGGTCCGACAACGACGTACTTTCGGTTTCATCCCCCATCTTTTTCCAAAGAACTTCGGACTCTTCCTCGATCCTTAACAGCAGTCCCCGCCCGCCACCCCAGTCCGGATACTCCCGCTCCAGCAGCGCCCGATCCGGCGGCGAAACCTCCTCGCTGGCTAAAAGCACGCGCAGCCCCAGCCAACGGAGTTTCAAAACCATCCGAGACGGTCCGTCCGTCTCTTCCATGACCTTTGCCAGCAGGAAGTACGTCGCCGGCCGCAATGGCTGCAGCGTCAGTGCCCGCCACAGTAGCTCCTGCGCCCGCGCCGCATTCTCGGCTTGCAAAGCCAGTTTTGCTTCCAGCAACGTCGCCGTGGCATCGAAAGGATCCAGTGCACGAAAAAGCGGGACGGCGTCCTCGTCGGAGTACCGTCCCGCTTTCAGGTCGTCATTCAGTTTCTGCGAGTCTAGCCTGAGTTTTTCGGTGCGAAGAAGCATCCGCCCATTCTAACGAGTCTCAGGCTTTGTTCAACATCGGACGCAGCGCCAAATTGATCACGACCATCAGCGCGCTCGCAGCCGGCAGCACCATCAGCGCCGTTCCCAGCTTCGCTGGGTCGTCGCCGCCCATCGCTCCGATGATCCGCGAACTCACCGCCAGTCCAACCCATCCGAACGTGATCACGATGCCCATCGCGGTCGCCGTGCTCTTCGGAAACGCATCGCCCACCATACCCAAGGTCGTTGGGAACACGGGGGCCATCGCCACGCCAGCCGCAAACACCGCCACCCAGGCCATCGTCGCGTCTTTCGTGTTGAGCATGAAGTAGGTCGTCACCATCATCAGCGCCGCACTCACCAAGGTCACCGTCGGGGCCGAAACCTTGATCAGAATCCGCGACACCACAACCCGGCCTACCAGGATGCCAAACGCGAAGCCGCTGCCGACAATGTTCTGAGCCTGCACTTCGGTCATACCGCCGGAGATCAGGAACTTCGCGAGCCAGTTCCACACCCCGACCTCGGCCGCCACATACAGGAACAAGAACGCCGCCAGCAACCACAACGCTGGACGGCCCAGCATCGCGCCGGCCCCTTCGAATAGCGGCGCCCCCGCGCCTTTCGGAGCCGGCATCGGCGTCGTCAAATGCACGACGAAGGTCAGCGCCGCAAAGCCTGCCGCGAGCCAACACAGCATCTGCGCATCGTTGTTCACCAGGTTCGCCGCTATCAACGGCGTCGCCATGCCGCCCAAACCGAAGAACAAGTTGAGGAAGTTCAGCGTCGAACTCCGCCGCTCTTCGTTCACGTCTCCGGCCAGCGCATTCGCCGCCGTCACCAGAATACCGCCGCCCAAGCCGAGCACGAAGACCCAGCCCATCCGCTCCCCATAGCTCGCCGTTCCCGGCAGCATGAACAGCGAAACCGCAATCAAACCCAGCGCGACGACCAAAGCCAACTTCTTGCCCTGCTTGTCGATAATTGGACCTGCCGACAGCGAGGCCAGAATCAGACCCACCGCCTGCGCGAGCGCGATGTTTCCGCTCTCTTCCGGCGTCAATTTGAACGAAGCCAGCAACACACCCAACATCGCCGCGATCACGCCATAAACAAAAATTGCGAGGATCGCCGCAAATACTATCCGACCGGAATTATTCTGTGCCAAGTTGGTTTCCTTATTATGCGAACCGGTGCTTCTGGGTCTTCGTGTCCCACAGCACTTTCTTTCCACTACGGTACGAAAGCGTCGCCAAATGGCCGGAAATCGCCGCTTGCTGCCCGACTTCCACCGGAGCGATCACCTTCCCGTTCGTCTTGATCGCGTTGATCAAATCCGCCACGTGCGCCTGCACAGCCTTCAGATCGTTCTGCGGTTTGTCGTCGGTGAACTCTTGCCGCGCCGCCACGTGGGCCGGGGCCTTGCCACCAAACTTCTCGGTATAGAACTTCAACTGCTGCCGATTCGTCACTTCAATCGTGCCTTCGTTGCCCATGAACTGCTCGCCGTAGCCATACTGCACGTTGCCGAAATAGCAGGAGTAGTTGATGTGGAACTTGTCCGGGTACTCGTATACCGCGCTCAACGTATCTGGCACCTCCCGGTCGTCCGCCCCTTCGGCCCAACGGTAAATTCCGCCCGACGCTGCACACGACAAGGGCTCGGTCTTCCCGCAAACAAAGTTCGTGATGTCCGTCTGGTGGACGAGCAGGTCGGTCGAAATGCCGCCCGAATAGTCCCAGTAAAGCCGCCACTGATAGTAGCGCTGCTTGTCGAAGGCCCGGTTCTTGGCGGTCCCTAAGAACCTCTTCCAGTCCGTGTTCTTCTCGTCCGCTTCGGTCGGAATCGCGTAGCGCCACGCTGGATTATCGGGCAGCGAGTTCCGATACCAGAACGCCCGCACATAATGCACTTCGCCGATCATGCCCTTCGCCACCATCTCTTTCGCCTTAATGTAGAGCGAATTCGACCGGTTCTGCGTACCCACCTGCACAATCTTGCCGGCCTTCTTCGCCTCGCGGACGATGTCAGCACCTTCCTCGATCGTATGCGCCAGCGGTTTTTCGAGGTAAATATGCTTCCCCGCCCGCAGCGCCGCAATCGCCATCTCGTGATGCAAATGCTCCGGCGTCGTAATAAACACTACGTCGATCGACTTATCCGCCAGCACTTCCTTGTAGTCAACGTAGGTCTTCGGCGTGTTGCCACCCTTCGTCTGAACCTGGTCTTTGCCCTTGTTCTTGTTGCCTTCGAAGGTGTCGCAGACCGCCGTCACAACGACGCTTTCCGGCACCGCCGTATACATCTGCGTCATCACGTGCATCCCACGGCTGCCCGTGCCGATCCACCCGACGTTCAGCTTCTCATTCGCTCCCAGTGCCGGCAACACCGCCGGACCAGCCGCCAATGCGCCCAGCAGTGCCCGGCGCGAAAGTTCTTTTTCCATATCTGCTCCTTACGAACTCACCAGAATATCACTAGCGCGAATGCGCAACACCACGGAAAACCGCGTTCAGGAAGAAGATGTTCATGCCATCCAGGTAGCCCCGGAAGTTCGGATCGTTCGTGAAGCCAATCACGTGCCCTCGTCCTTCGCGCTGCACCATCACGAGCGGCTTGTACGCCATCTGCTTCCGGCTCTCTTCCCACATGTACCCGCTCGCCACCAGCTTGTCCGCCCCCTCGAAGTAAGCCACGTTCGTCCCCGCATTCAGCTTCAACGGGCTAAACACCGTCCGACCCTGCACCAGCGCCGTCACCGTCGGCCGCACCCCCGCCGTCAGCCAATGGTCCGGATCCGTCTTCGCAATCCCCAAAATCCCTTGTACAGCGTCCAACTGGTCGTTTTCCGGCTCAATCGCTTTCAGGAAATCGGACTCTGCGGCCAAAACCTTTCCCGGAACGCGTCCGCCGGCATCCGGTTTGGCCGGGTCCACTTTCTTCTCCACCGCAATCGCCTCCCGCGCCGTCGCCAACAACCCCACCCGCGCGTCCGCCAGGAACTCGACCCCAGCCTCAATCCCGATCACCGTCCCCCCATTGGCCACCCACTCCTTCAAACGCCGGATCGCCCCGGTGCCCAACGCCGCGGCGTATTCGCCCGTCGCATCCGGCAAAATCAGCACGTCAAACTTGCTGAAATCCGCCTGCGCCATCGAAGCCACCCGCACCGCCGTCACCGGGTACCCGTACTGCCGCTCCAGCATCCACTTCGCCGCCCCGGCCGAATTCGCCGACACCGGCCGATCCCACGCCAGCGCAATCGTCGGCTTTTTCATCACATTCGCTGACCGGCTTCCCAGGTTCACCCCACTCTCCACCCAGCCCGAATCCGTCGCCACGATCTCGGCGTAGCCTTGCGCCTTCACGACCAATTCATGCACGCTCTCGGCGTTTTCTTTAACTTTCACGGCCAAGGTTCCCCGGTCAAACGTCCGCCCGTTCTGCATGAACGGTTTATCCACCGAATGGACCTTCAACCCCACCCGCAGCGCCGCAGTCAAAAACGAACCCGCCGCCTGCGTGCCCCACGGCACAAGATAAGCCAACTGCGCCTTCGCCGGGACCGCTGGCTTCGGCCGCGCACCCGTATACGGCGTCGACCCACCCGGCAAACTCGTCACCGGAATCGACTCCACACCATACATCAGAGGCAGGCTCCACGCCGTCACGTCGTAAATCTCATCGCCCAGCTTCTTCTTCCGCCGGCGTTCCTGTTCCTTGGCGAAATCTACCTCCAACGCGACGTCTTTATCCAGCATCGTCCGGATCAACCGCTTAGCCGGCTGCGCCAGGCTCACGAGGTAGCTCCCATCCGGTGCCCCGCTCGCCCCGCTCGACAACTTGCCGACCTCGACGCCCTGCGTCACTAGCGACTCCGCCAGCTTATCCGCCGCGCTGCCGTCTCCCTTCCGCGACAAAATGTAGCCCTTCACCGGCTCCGTCCGCCCTTCTTCAATCGCCGTCTTGCGATAAGCCCAGAAGTTTTCGAGCAGCTGCGTCCGGTACATCGCCGCCGCCTCGCACGTCGCCACCGACGTCACAAAATGCCGTTTCACGCTCTCCTGAAAAGTATACGCCGAACCGTCCAGCCGCGTGTACAGCATGCCCCGCACCGAAGCGTTCTCGTACGTCATTGCGATCGTCCCGTGATAGGCCGGCCAGCTCGCGCCATATCCAGGGAAAAACGCGTCATAAACCTCGCGCGTGAAGTAGCTATACCCCATCTGGTCGAAATACTTGGCGTTGTTCTTGCCGAACCAATCGAGCGAAGTCTTCTGTTCCTTCGTCAAATGCGGATTGAACGGAATCGCCTCCGGCGCAAAGTAGTAGGTCGACTCCGAGCCCATCTCGTGCAAATCCGCAGCCACCACCGGGAACCATTGCAGCAACATCTTGATCCGACCCACCGTCTCCGGCTGCGTCAGGGCAAACCAATCCCGGTTCATATCGAACAGGTAGTGGTTGCTCCGGCCGCCCGGCCACGGCTCATTCCGCTCCGCCGCCACCACGCTTCCATTCGCTTCCAAGCCATACGCCTGCTCGAAGTTGTTCACAAAACGCGTCCGTCCATCCGGATTCTGCAGCGGATCAATCAGGATTACCGTATTCGCCAGGACGCTGTCCACCAGTTTCTGGTTGCGCGCCGCCAGCAAATGGTAAGCCGTCAACATCCCCGCCTCCGAGCCCGACGGCTCGTTCCCATGAACCGTATAGCCCAGCCAGACCACCGCCGGCAGCCCGGCCATGATCCTTTTCGCATCGGCATCGGACGTCTTCCGCGGGTCCGCCAGCTTCTGGATGCCGGCCTGAATGGAAGCCATCTTCTTCTGGTTCGCTTCACTCGCAATCACGGCGTAAAACAGCTTGCGCCCTTCCCAGCTCTTGGCGTACTCCACAACTTTCATCCGGCCGCCCGATGCCGCCGCCAAAGTTTCGAAGTACTTAACGATATCGGCATGCGAAGCCAATTTCTCACCGGCACCATAGCCCAAAACCTTCTCAAATGTCGGCACGGCGGGGTCGTAAGCCGCCCCCGGCCAGAACTCAAATCGCCCTTGCGCGCACAACGCCGCGGCGGCAATCAAAAAGACAGCTAGCTTACGCATACTCATCAGGATACGATTGTTCGGATATGCGTCTCGCTCTTCTACTTTTCATCCCCCTGTTTTTGGCCGCCGCCCCGCCCAAACAAACAGGCCTCGATCGCTACGTCGCCACACCGGATTCAAGCTACACCTGGAAGCTGGCGAACACCATTCCCGGTAAGAACACGACCGGATATGTGATCGACATGACCTCCCAGACCTGGAAGGAGAAGGACATGAACCGCGGCCAGTGGAAACACTGGGTCACCATCGTCAAGCCTAAGGAGATCAAGTCCAATATCGGCTTCCTGATGATCACCGGCGGCGCCAATGACGGCCGTCCCCGAACCTCCATTGACCCCATGATGACCGCCATCGCCGAGTACACCGGCGCCGTCGTCACCGAACTCCGCATGGTCCCCAATCAGCCGTTGATCTTCAACGACGATCCCGCCAAAAAGCCCCGCACCGAGGACGATTTCATCGCCTATACCTGGAACAACTTCCTTAAGACCGGCGACGAAACCTGGCCCGCCCGTATGCCGATGACCAAAGCAGCCGTTCGCGCCATGGACACTGTCGCCGCCTTCATGAAGGAACAAAACTCGACCATCGACAAGTTCGTCGTCGCCGGTGCCTCCAAGCGCGGCTGGACCACATGGACCACCGCCGCCGTCGACAAGCGAGTCGTCGCCTTTATGCCCCTCGTCATCGACATGCTGAACCTAAAACGCAGCTTCGTTCACCACTACCGGGCCTACGGCTTCTGGGCCCCGGCCGTCGGCAACTACTTCGAACAAGGACTGATGGATAAGATGGGCGACCCCAACTACAACAAGCTGATGAAGCTCGTTGAGCCTTACAACTATCGGGACCGTTTCACCCAGCCGAAGTTCCTCGTCCACGGCGCCGGCGATCAGTTCTTCCTCCCCGACTCCTGGAAGTTCTACTGGAAGGACCTCAAGGGTGAAAAGCACATTCGCTACATCCCGAACACCGACCACAGCCTGCGCAACTCCGATGCCGTCGAGTCCATCATCGCCTTTTACAACGGCGTCATCAAGAACGAACCCCGCCCCGTCTATGCCTGGAAAGTGAAGAAGGATCTGTCGATCGAAGTCGAATGCAAAACGAAGCCAACCGCCGTGAAGCTCTGGCAGGCGACGAACCCCGACGCCCGTGACTTCCGCCTGGAGACCCTCGGCGCGAAGTACACGAGCACCGTCCTCGAGCCCGGGAAGAACGGCAAGTACACCGCCAAGCCAACCAGCCCCGCCAAAGGATATACTGCCTACTTCATCGAAATGACTTTCCCGAGCTCCGGCAAGATGCCTTTCA